>Ga0066903_100001712_pt1 | contig 16440 bp, 19 predicted proteins | sample PanSoiMetaGPlot1_FD_67491 | JGI IMG/M metagenome (GOLD analysis project Ga0066903, IMG submission 67491) | Tropical forest soil microbial communities from Panama analyzed to predict greenhouse gas emissions - Panama Soil - Plot 1 (version 2) | ecosystem: Environmental > Terrestrial > Soil >... | reverse complement strand
TGCTCCTTCTTTTGTTGATCGTTCATCTTGAGCCTTCAATTTAACAGTTGTTTCGCGGATCGTCTTTGGCGTTCTCACGACCCCTGGTCGGAGGTGAAGCTGATCTCCCCAAGTCGGTCTGAGATTCCGCCAGATTTACATCTCTGGACAGAACCTGTGACTTACACATACGTGATTCGAGGGAGCGAGCTTGTGGCGCCCACAGGTAATTTGACGGATGTTTTTCACCATGGTGTTCCCAAGACCTAACCAATCGATGAAGCCAACGGCCCCCGAATCAAATAATCACCAGTGGGTTTGCCGCGACACCCTGCCGTGGCTTATCTCTTTCTCGTTAGGCCGCGTCCTGCGCACCCTGTGAACGAAGGCAAAAGCATACGTCTCGAAGTCGCCGATGGCTTTGACCTCGGGCCCATCGTGCGAGGCGACAAGGACGCTTATTTGGAGCACTTCGCCGACCCGGAGATTGCCCAGAACCTATTGGCCATACCGTTCCCCTACACAGAGGCAGACGCCGACTGGTGGCTCGACCGCTGCGAGCGGTCCGTCGGTTCCCCAATGACGAATTTCGCCCTTCGCGCGCTATCGGGATACCTCATTGGTGCGATCGGCGTGGTCGGAGCACTTTCGGCGGATGCTCGTAGTGTAGAGTTCGGTTACTGGTTGGCGCAGTCTTACCGGGGGCACGGTCTTATGCCTCGCGCCATCCGCACATTCAGCGACTACGCATTTCAACAGCTCCGACTTCATCGGCTTTTGCTACACCTTTCTCCTCCAACCTTGCTTCGCACCGCGCACTGGAGAAGGCAGGTTTTCAGCGCGAAGGTCTACTTAGACATCACCACCTCAAGCAAGGCATTTACCTCGACGCAATTATCTATGGACGCATTTCCAACTCCAATTGAAGCGCCTAACCAATCGATGAAGCCAACGGCCTCATTGCCAGAACTGTAGCAACAAATTTCGGCGCTTGTTTAAGGGCTAATGGCCTTTGTCGGGTATAACGTTTACTGGCCAGACTCGTAGACGTATTCTCCGACTGCGATCAAGGAATCGACCCATCCCGCTTTGTACGCAATCGCTTTTAACGTCCTTCCGTTCGCCCCGATACCGGCGACTGTGATTTGGCCACTCGCCGCTGCTATTCGCGTGCCGTGACCTGAAGGTCCCCTGGTCGGTGTAGAACCGTCGAGCGTGTAGCGCAAATTAGCCCCCGTCGTCGCAGTCTTTATCGTGACCCTGACGGTATGCACCGCAGCGTGCATGCCTGGAGGAGTCAGCGTCGGCTTCGCGCACTGCGTGGCTGCCGTGCCTGCGCAAGCTTGTGAATCGTCACCGCGATGATCGCGGCTAGTAGTTCGAACCAAAGACTGATTTTGTTCATCATGCCGCCCAGCGACTGACTAATTGTTTTCAAAGCTTTGAGTTTTGAAAAAATTGCGTCTTTCACACGGGTACTGCAGGAAATCCGGCGCGGTATAACGCTGAAAGTTTGGATTTTTTCGGAACCCGCATTCTGGCACCGCGTGGTGGCAGTGTCACAGGGCCGTTAGCCTTAGCGCGTCGATCGCCGCTCCAGTTTAAGAAACGCCACCAGCTTTTCATCCGCAACCAGACGCTTTCCGTCGCCGTGCTGCCGTTCTTTTTTTCCGGAACTTCCTTTCGCCGTTTTCCGTAGAACCAGTTGCGATAGAAGCAGCAGCCTGCCTTCCCAACTAAGGAAAACGTTTTTGTGCTACTACGCGTCGATAGAATCATTTCTGAAAGCCAAATGGCAAAAGATGTGGCACCTTCAGAGGCCGACGATTCGCACAAACGTTTACGAAGTTCGGCCACGAGCGGAGAAACAAGGTGTCGATCTAGTCAGTGATGGGCTTCCCTATAGTCCGATGTGGTATCGCGGGCCAAATGCAATTAGGGACGCAATTGACCACGCGGCGTTTTTCAGCCGCTCAAATGATGCCGCGGGCAACTTGATCGAAACGTACGAGCACGTGGGCGATTTCAAAGAGTGATGAACTTGCTTGGGCTTGCCAGGGGGCTGAGCTTGTGGCTCGCTTGATGAACTTTCGAACGTTGATTGTCGCTGCAGCGCTTATCGCTGTTTGCTCGGTAGTTCCCGTCGCCTCCGCTGAGCCAGAAGCCTACGACACGGTCTTCTACAAGGGGAAGACGGCTGGCCTGAAAATCGTCTTTCTATTTGACCACGGCTCCCTGGAGGCCAGCAATGTCAAGATCACCGAATCCGCCAGCGGGAAAACGACGAAGTTTTATCTGTCGGGTAGAGATGGACAGATGGGAACAGACAAGATGCGATTTGCTCCCGTGAAGGGCGCAAAAAAAGAAGTTTTGTTAGAGATGGATCCGTTTGGCAATCCTACGTCCACCGTCAAGGGCAGTTATATCACCGCCGCTAAAACTGTCCGATTCACTCTTACAAAAAGGAAAAAGCACTGAACGACTTCACTGCACATTCTAGGTTCCATAGACGCAGTCAGCTTTTCATCGGCGTGCCCAACGAAACGTTTTCCGTCATCGCGATGGAGTCTAGTTGACGTTCTTAACAGCACTCTCAGCGAGAACGACGCCAAATTCTCCGCTGGCGGCATCGAAGGTTTTTTATCCACCTCCGCGGTCCGCTATTCCCGAGAACGTAAGCGAGTTGTAGGGATTCTGGGATGGACAGGAGACGCCGAGTTCGACATGCCAGGAGAACGTCGCCGGATTTGTAGTCGTATCGAGAGTTCCCGTCGCAGTGTCTCCAAACCCCGAGAACACGTAGACGCCGTTGACGAATGACACTTGCATCAACCTGTTGTACCCGAACGACAGATGATGGCTGCCGTCGTAGAAGACGTTGAGCGTGACCTGAGCCGGCGTATGGGCGTCGATATTCAGATTCCAATTGCCGGTGACAGTGGGGCCGGAAACCTCATTCCCGTTACAAAAGAACGTGCCGCCGGTAACCGTGCCGTGGTACGTTTGTGCGGCCTCGGCCGGCGACGAACCTGCAAAGATCACAACGGGCGCCTCGTACACTTGGCAGCCGTTCCTGAACGGTCTGATTTCGATGATCGTCCCGATAATTCTTTGCGCCTTGTTTCAATGCCGCTAATCACGCCCCTGCAATCCCCCCTTGCATGCCTAGGCGAGAATCCTCGGTTTTACGCCGGCAGGAATTTAGAGGTAGCTCTTAGGCCACTCGACGAACAGTTAACGAATAGAAGGTGATTTCGTGCGTTTTCATTCGGCTCGTTGCGCGTCGGACAAATTACCGATTCTCATTGGTAATTGCCGCTTGAGAGGAGCTGGGTCGGCCGGGACTCGAACCCGGAACCAACGCCTTAAAAGGGCGCTGCTCTACCGATTGAGCTACCGACCCGCGCCGGAACCGTTTTCTAAGCCAGATCAAGCGCCGTCGCAAGATTGTAGGCCTTGGTTGCCTGCTAGTGACGGATGGGGCAAGCAAAGCGCCTGCTCTACAATTTCAGCTTGGTGACCAAATCGCGCAGCGAATGGTTGGGTCGATCCAGCCGAAAGGTCGGCAAACCAGCGGCGCTCGCAGCTTTCCAATCACGTTTGGGATCGTCGCCGACGTGCAGGACCTCGTTCGGTTTGAGACCAATCTCGCTCAACGCGCGCCGATAAATCTCCGGATCAGGTTTGTCGGCCCCGATTTCACTGGAGATGAAAGTGTGCGCAAAAAACCTCGAGATACCGAGGTGCTGGAGAATGAGCCGCAAGCGTCCATCGAAATTCGAGATTACGGCGAGCTGAAAACGAGGCTGCAACTGCGTCAACACATCTCGAACTTCAGAGTAAAGCTCCCAGACACCGGGTTCGGCAAAATGTTCGTAGGCAATTTCAAAAAATTTATCGCGATCAATTTCGCTCAATGAAGGCGCAATCTGGTTGAGAATGAGGTCGACCAGTTCGCGCCACCAACCTTTATCATCGTTCTCGCGCGGGCCGACGATTGCAGAGCGCCGCGGCATCTTTTTCCATGCTTCGTGAAATGCGCGATCCAGTTGGTGCGCGTCGAGATCTAATCCGATTTGGCGCCCGACGTAAGCGTAATGGTTGCCCACTGTTTCAGTGAGAAAAAAAAGCGTCCCGGCGGCGTCGAAAAGAATCGCTCTGATCACGTCAATGCAAAGGTTCAGCGTACAACCTTTCCTACGCAACGCTACCGGCGGGCAAGCGCTGAACGGAAGGATCCAGCGCGGCACAGCGCGCCCCTTTTTTGTTTGGCAAAATCCGTTCAATATGCGTTGCATGACTGTGTGCGATGAATGCTATGGACGAGTCGCTGGCCGTGCGGAACCGGACGCAATCTGCCGGCGAGGAAGTGGCGAATGCGATCAGCCATGGGATCGGGCTCGTGGCTGCGATGATCGGCACCCCGATGCTGCTTCTGGCAGCGTTCCACCATGGCAACATCCCTTTTCTTATTGGTACGATCATCTTTGCCACGACGATGTTGCTCGTGTACCTGGCATCGACGCTCTATCACGGCTGGCCGCAGACGAATACGAAATCTCTTCTCCAAGTAATAGATCACGCAGCGATTTTTTTGTTAATCGCGGGAACGTACACGCCATTTGCCTTGGGCCCGTTACGCGGCGCTGGCGGGTTGGTGATGCTCGGGATCGTCTGGGGACTCGCGCTTTTCGGCGTCATCATGAAAGCGACACGAGGCGTGCTGCGTCATCGGAGACTTGCGATGACCCTCTATCTCGGAACGGGCTGGATCGTACTCACATTCATACGTCCGCTCGCGCTGGCAATTCCGTTGTCGGCGCTCCTGTGGTTGATCGCAGGTGGCATCGCTTACACAGCAGGCACTTTGTTTTTCGCGAACGAGCCGCTGCGTTATGGCCATTTCATCTGGCATCTGTTCGTGCTTGCCGGCAGTAGCTGTCACTTTGCGGCGGTGTTTATTTGTGCGATCTGAAAAGCGGCGTGCACAGTTGGACAAGGGTGCTCACGCGGCGGATTAATTGGTATGCTGCCGGTTGAGCACAATGATCCGATCAACGCAAAAATTCTCGCCGTTTCTGAAGACAAGATCGAAGGGTTTGTGCGCGAGCCATTCGAAGAGATTGCCAAACACTCGGGCGTAGAGGTCGATGCCGTTATGGCGCGGATCGCGGCCATGTTGCGAGCGGGAACGATCCGGCGTGTGAGGCAGACTTTGCTTGCGACAAACCTCGCCGAGGGCGCCCTGGTGGCGTGGAAAGTTCCCGAAGAAAAGATCGACGCCGGCTTCGATTGGATGTTTCGACACGACCCGTTTTCGGGACACGTTGTCTTGCGCTCGACCGATACTGTGAGCGCCGGATCGGATTACAAACTTTGGACTACAGTGAAAGTCCCGCAGGGATTTTCATTGGAAACGCATTGCGAGTTCCTGGCACGAAAAGTCGGAGCGCAATGTTTCCGGTTGATGTCGGCGAAAGGAATTTTCACGCTCGGGGTGGGACACGTTCGCCGCAAAAGCGTTGAGCCGGGTAGCAAGTCAGATCAGCCGGCAAAAATGATTCCGGTGCAGATTGTTGATCTAAGTAAACGCGAATGCAATGTCCTTCTTGCCCTGAAGCGGGAATTCGCTCCAGAAGAAATCGTGTCCTCACCATGGGTGTCACGCGCCAATGAAGCGGGCGTTTCAACGGAAGAATTCATTCGCGTGGCAGAGGAATTGAACGCCCGAAAAATTATCGGCCGCTTTTCAACGTTCCTGGAGCACGTCAAGCCATCAGTGGGCGGCGTTCGGGTGACTCGGTTCAACGCGCTGTTTCATTGGGCGGTCTCGCCCGGTCGTGAAGTTGAAGCGGGTGGTGAGGTCGGCCGTCACCATATTCTGACGCATTGCTACTGGCGCGAAGCGGGTCCGGAATTTAAGAACGTCAACATCATGGCCGTGGCGCACGGCACCGACAAGCAACTACTGCTCAATCACAAAGCAGCCATCGATCGGGATCTCCAGTCCCGAGGTATTCCAGTCTCGTACACAAATGTTTTTTGGGGCGGGCGCAGCGAGATTAAGCCCTCGGAAATTTCGCCGCACATCTACCGCGATTGGCTGGCGCGGCAGTTGAAGGGTTAAAAAATTAGCTCGTTGGAAAGTTGCGACGGTTCAAATGAAACCATTTTGACCATTTAACGTTGTAAGCTTTTCGCCAAGCGAAGCGAATCGCGCACGATAAGTACGGTCCAGAGTTCGCAAGAGAGCGACGGCAAATTTCTGGCGATTGACCTGCGTCCCTAGCGCCATAGCAAGGGAAATTGCTCTGCTTTGCAGTTCCTCGGGAAAATCTTCAAGGGATTGATTCACGTTGACGCCAATACCGGCGACGGCCAGGTGAGATGCTTTCTCCTGCGCCCGCATCTCGACGAGAACGCCGGCGACCTTTAGCGCATCGATTTGTACGTCGTTTGGATGTTTGATTGTCGGCTTCAGGGAAAATTCCCTTTGAATCGTGTTGCAAATGGCTTCCGCCGCCCAGGCAGTGAGCCGTGGCGAACTGGACAGATCGATCTCGGGTCGCAAGAGGATCGAAAACCAAAGTCCTTTGCCCGCTGCCGAGTCCCAACGATTACCGCGCTGGCCGCGCCCGGCCGTCTGATGTTCAGCGAAGACGACAAACCCTTCCTTTGAATTTACGTTCGCGATTTCTAGAATTGCATCGTTCGTCGAAGCAGTCTGCTCCAACACGGTGATTTGCTGGCCGATAACAAGGGTATCCAGATCAGCTTTCAATTCCTCCGCGATAAGCCGGTGCGGCATCACAACTCTCAGCCGGGCACCTGTGTCATTTCCAGACCAATATCGATTGCGCGCGCGGAGTTTGTTAGCGCGCCTATGGAAACGTAATCGACCCCGGTTGCTGCGAAGCGTTTCACATTCTTGAGCGTGATGCCGCCGCTTGCCTCAAACTGAATGTTGTTCTTCCTGACCGCGACAACCTCTCGAATCTGGGCAGGTGTCATGTTGTCGAGCAGAACGACGTCAATGCCTTCCATTTCGGCAAAAGCGCGTGCCTGCTCCAGATCATCCGCCTCCACTTCAATACGGATGTTAGGGCGCTCTCTACGGAGCTGACGAATTCGATCGGCAAAACTGGAGAGCCCTCCGAAAGTGTCGAGGTGATTGTCCTTTATTAGCACCATGTCGTACAAGCCGAAGCGATGGTTGAAACCGCCGCCTGCAACCACCGCAGCTTTCTCCAATGACCGCAGCCCGGGCGTCGTTTTACGTGTATCCAGGATCTTGGCCGGGTGGTTCCCAACGGCATCAACAAATTGACGGGTGAGGGTCGCGATGCCGCACATACGTTGCAAGAAATTCAGGGCGACCCGTTCCGCCTTCAGAATCGCACGCGCAACACCGCAGACTTCGACAATAACATCATTGGCGACAACTTCGTCGCCATCGCGTCGAAAAAGCTGGATATCGATGGATGGATCGACGCGTCGAAAAACCTCGGTTGCCGCTCCTGTACCGGCGACGATGGCAGTCTCGCGCACAGTGATTCGCCCCTTTGCGCGGAGCGTCTCTGGCACGAAAAAATCGGTGGTGATATCACCCTGACCGATGTCTTCCTTGAGGGCTGCAGCAATAGGATCGTAATCAGGCTTCATCGGATTGGAGACGGACTGGTTTGAGAAGATGCATCATCCACCTGCACATATCCAAAAAATGCGCACGCCAAGAAGCATAATAATCTTGAAATGCGAGAACGTTCATTCGGCTCCCAACGCTGATGTGTAACAGCTCCACGAGCATTGTACTTAGCTGGACCATTCTGTCGGAAAACATTACATACGGACAGTCCCGCAAAACGGCAAGTCGGGCGATAAGATTCACCGCTGGCCTGCTACAAAAAAAAGATTCGGGCAGCGCACGCTAAGGAGAAACAACGAATATAAGAAAAACGTGCAACCGCCCGAATCGCCTTAACCTGTTGAGTTTGACAGTCGGTACCGACGGGCGTTCAAGTTTTTTACGAAAAATCCGTGTCTGACGATTACCGCTTGCATTTAAAGCAGTTACAGCGTGGATGTAGTCCCCGAGCCACTACAGAAGATTCCGCTGGATACCTCTGCCCGCTCGCGCTGCTTCGTCGCGAACTTCCTGGAGCAGCGATTTGAATTCACATTGCTCCATTGCCCGGATCAGATTCGGATAATCAGGCTCGATTCGAAGCTCATCGATGGGGACTGGCAGTTGCAGGTCGCAATCCAGATCAACCATTTTGCGGTTTTCCAAAATTTGCGTGCGAGCGGCCATAAGTTTGTCACGAGTACGCGCGCTTTTGACTTTGTTGGCGTTGGCCAGCAATGCCTCAAGTCCGCCGAATTCACGAATCAATGCCGCAGCGGTTTTGCGGCCTAAGCCGATTCCCGGAATGTTATCGACGGAGTCGCCGGCCAACGCAAGGACGTCGCCGATCAGATTCGGGGCAACCTGCCATTTCGCGGTTACGTGATCTTCGTTCAACAAGGCGAACGCGTCCTTTGCCGACGCAAGATCAGCCTTCGTTGTGGTATAAACTTTTACGCAGGGACCAACCAGCTGATAGAGGTCTTTGTCATTGGTTGCGAGCACAACTTCCATGTCGGGTCGCTTGCAGGCGGCGATAGCGTAACAGCCCATCAGGTCGTCTGCTTCTGTGTTGGGGAGGGAAATACTTTGGAAACCCAATAGTGGGGTGAGTTTTTGGATAAACTGCAGCTGCGGGACCATCGGTTTAGGCATTTCTTTGCGCGTTTCCTTATAGGCCGGCTGGAGTTTCACCCGGCGCTCTGGCATGCCTTCGTCCCAAAAAACTGCGCCTAATTCCGGCTGCAGGTGCTTAATCATCAGCCGCAATGTATTTGTGAAGCCAAAAATTGCGTTAGTCGGTTCGCCCTTGGAATTGGAGAGATTCGGGATAGCGAAAAACGAACGATAAACGTAATAGTGACCGTCGATAAGAAGCAGTTTCATCGTAAAAGCCGACAATGGATTCTGAACGCATGACACGAGATGATCAAGGCACGCCCGAAGAATGGATCGTGCGCGTTGCTGGCAGAGAATATGGTCCCGCCAGCATCGAGACATTACGCGAGTGGAAATCAGAGGGCCGAGTGCTTCCTGCGAACGAAGCCCGCCTGGCGAATGCCGACCTGTGGACCTTAGCGGCGGAGATTCCGGGGTTATTCGATGCAGAGCGCCCCGCCATAACGCCGCCGTCACGACCGATCCAGCCGCCGTCGCCGCCTCGGGGCTTCGGGCAGATTCTAGCTGAGACGTTGCGGACCTATGCGACAGGCTTTCTTCAATTCGTGTGTCTTACACTCCTTGTAGTTTTGCCGTCAATAGGCGGCCAGTTCGCTGCGATGTGGACGCAGACCACGCGGGGGTCGGACGCCGATTTCCGGGTTCTCGCTGCCGGAGCGTTTGCCTTTTTGATGTTTATCTTCTCGCTGGTCATGTGGCCTGTTTACATTGCAGGGGTTCAAATCCTAACGACTGAAATCGCGGCTGGGCGCCGCATCGGATTTTTCGCAATGTTGAATGAAGCGGTTCGCTTCTGGCCACGGATCACGGCGCTGTGCGTGTTCGTCTACGGCGTTTTCTTTCTGCTGATCGTGTTCGCGCTGCTCATCGCAGCAATGATTGTTGCTGCGGGATCCTCGTTGTTTGTGATCTTTCTAGCGCTGGCTCTGCTCTTCCTGCAGGTTTGGATGTTCGGCCGTTTTTTTATCAATGTGTTGTTCTGGCAGCAGTTTGCCGTTCTCGAAAATGCGAGTGTCGTCGATTCTTTGCGCGAAAGTCGACATCTGGCGCACAGCGGGCACGAACTTCGCTGGTTTCAACGGCCATTGTGGCGCGCCGTTTTGATTGCGTCATTATGGTTTGCATTTGTGCTGGCAATCGCGCTGATCTCGCAGTGGACAACGCTGCAACGTTCTTTTAATGAACTAATGACGACACAAGATCCACAAGCCCTGCTGCAAAAACTCACTGAGTCCCAGCAAGCGCGCGGTTTTGATGTTTTAAGTTTTGTGCTGAGCCTGTTGCAGAAGATTCTTCAGCCGCTCATCGGGATCGCGTTCGTAATCCTCTACATTGAGAGTCGAAAAGAACGCTAGCGTTTGACGCGCGCTGCAGCGGTTCGGGCGCGATGCAGCAATTCCATTAATTGGCCTGCCGACTCTGTAAGAGAACCTGCGCAATTACTAAAGTGATGCCCGATGTAAGTAAGATAACCTATGAACGAAATGAGTTGAGCGGTGATCAAATCAAAACAACCAAGGAAGACTTCACCATGAATACCTTGACTCTTAAAACTCGCGGTGGCGATCGCGCTCAGATTGAACAATTCGTTGCGCCAACAGCGAGCGTAATTGAAGCCGGCGATGGTTACACGCTGGAAATCGAAATGCCCGGAGTGAACAAGGACGGACTCGACATCTCGGTTGAGAACAATGAGCTAACGATTATCGGCCACCGTTCACTTCCCGTTGTGGAAGGGACCTTGATCCATCATGAATCGCGTCCGGAAAATTTCCGGCGCACGTTCGAGCTCGATCCATCGATCGACGCAAATAAGATCAGCGCGACCATTGAGCAAGGCCTTGTAACGTTGACTCTGCCAAAGGCTGAGCACGTTAAAACGCGCAAGATTACTGTTGCCTAACCTGTCTTAGGAAAAATCAGAGGCCGCGAACCGAAAGTTCGCGGCCTTTTCATTTGCTCCGAATCTTTTCTGCTTGGCGAACCGGCGTGCGCATCGTACTTAGAGTCTCTCGATATGGCGGCGAAAACCGAGCAAAAAACAAGCGAAGACAGGGTCATTGCAGCGCGAAATAAGAATCTCGATCTGGCCATTCAGCAGATCGCCAAGGATTATGGTGAAGGCGCGATCATGCGCCTCGGTGATGAGAAAATTGTTGATATCGATGTCATTCCGACCGGCAATATCCTGATCGATCGCGCCCTCGGCGTCGGCGGATTTCCAAGAGGCAGAATCGTCGAAGTGTTCGGTCCTGAGTCATCCGGGAAAACGACGCTCACTTTGACGGTGATTTCCCAGGCGCAAAAGCGCGGCGGATTGGCAGCCTTCATTGACGTCGAACATGCGCTTGATCCGGCGTATGCAAAACGGCTCGGCGTGGATCTGGACGATCTGCTGGTTTCTCAACCGAGTTCCGGCGAGGAAGCACTGCGAATCTGCGAGACGCTGATCCGCTCCAACGCGTTGGATGTGATCGTGGTGGACTCGGTGGCAGCGCTCGTCACCAGAGCCGAGCTCGAGGGCGAGATTGGCGACGCGACCGTTGGCGCGCAAGCGCGGCTGATGAGTGCAGCACTGCGGAAGCTAACCTCTCTCATTTCAAAAGCGCGGACCTGCTGCATTTTCACCAATCAAATTCGCGAAAAGATTGGCGTCATGTTCGGAAATCCGGAGACAACTCCCGGCGGTAAGGCACTGAAGTTTTACGCCAGTGTGCGGGCCGACATTCGACGGATCGGCGCGATCAAGCAGACTGATGGCGTTGTCACCGGGAATCGCACTCGCGTCAAGATTGTGAAGAACAAGGTCGCGCCGCCATTTACGGAGGCCGAGTTCGACATCATGTACAACGAAGGGATTTCATCGACTGGCGCCCTGCTTGATCTAGCGTTGGAAAAACAAGTCATCGAGAAACGTGGTTCCTGGCTGAACTACAAGGGCACGCAACTTGCACAGGGCCGCGACGCGGCGAAAGAAGTTTTGAAGGACGACAAGCAGCTCTACGAAGAGATTGAGTCGGCGGTCAAAGCCCGGCTCGACGAAGAAAAAGAGTAATATCGTCGTTACATCGGCTTAGCGCTGAGGTGATTGTCACATTAGCTTTGGGGCATCGTCCTAGGAATTTAGATCGCCCGCGCCCACAAGCGCTGAAGGCGCGATTCAATCCGGAGTTGCGCTTTCAGCTTTGCTCGAATTCGTGTTTATTCGATTTCATTCAGTGGTAGAAAAATGACCTCGGCGCAAATCAGACAATCATTTCTCGATTTCTTTCGCGAGAAGCAGCACACCATTGTGACGTCGTCGTCGTTGTTGCCGGACGCGCCGAATCTCCTGTTCACCAACGCTGGCATGAACCAGTTCGTGCCGATCTTTCTCGGACAGCAAAAACCTCGATGGAAACCGCCACGCGTGGTGGATTCGCAGAAATGCATTCGCGCAGGTGGTAAGCATAACGACCTCGAAGATGTCGGGCTCGACACTTATCACCACACATTCTTCGAAATGCTCGGTAATTGGAGCTTCGGCGATTATTTCAAGAAGGAAGCGATCGAATGGGCTTGGGAACTAGTGGTCGAACGTTGGAAATTCCCGCCGCAGCGACTTTACGCGACCGTTTACAAACCCGGTCCTGGGGAGCCGAGTGAATTCGATCGGGAAGCGCACGATCACTGGGTAAATTTGTTTCGGGAAGCGGATCTCGATCCGAAGATTCACGTTCTTGATGGCGGCAGAGCGGATAATTTTTGGATGATGGGCGACACTGGTCCCTGTGGGCCATGCTCCGAAGTGCATATCGATCTAACGCCAGACGGCGACACGCGTGGCGCGCTGGTGAACAAGGGAGACCCACGTTCCATCGAAATTTGGAATCTTGTTTTCATTCAGTTCAACGCGAATCCCGATGGCACGTTTACGCCCTTGCCCCAGCGTCACGTCGATACTGGAATGGGTTTCGAGCGCGTCACCGCGATCATTCAGGACACAAGAAATCTCACCGATTTCTCCAGAACAATCTCGAATTACGAGACAGACATCTTTCGCCCCATCTTCGATGAGCTCGAGAAACTGAGCGGCAAGAAGTACACGAGCACGCTGCCTGATCTCCCTCAACCATCAACTCTCAGCTCTCAACAGGCGATCGACGTCGCGTTCCGTGTCATCGCCGATCACATCCGCGCTCTCTCGTTCGCGATCGCGGATGGAATTATTCCCTCAAACGAGGGTCGCGGTTACGTTTTACGCCGAATTCTTCGGCGCGCCGTCCGATACGGCCGCACCCTCGGCTTTCACGAACCGTTCTTCTTCAAGCTCGTCGATGTCGTGGCGAAAGCGATGGGCAACGTCTTTCCCGAAGTCCTCGAGAAACGAGAAGCAATCAAAGAGACAATCCGCCGCGAAGAAGAATCGTTTAACAAAACCCTAGATCGCGGAATCGAGCTATTCGACGGCGTAGTCTTATTTAACAGCATCTCGGCCGCAGCGGCGGAGCAAGGATATCAGGTTAAGAAGGAGTACTTCGGTAAGTCGAGTGACCCAGACCTAGAAGAATTTACAATCTGGCTGAGCAGCGGGGCTCAGCCAGTGATGGACTTGGATGCCTCACAAATTCGAGCTGGTGAATGGCGAGAATTTATTAGTCGCACGCCTGCAGTTTCGGCTGAGGACACGTTCAAGCTTTACGACACATATGGCTTTCCTCTCGATCTGACGGAGCTCATGGCGCGTGAGCGCGGCCTCTCTGTCGACGTCGCTGGATTTGAAAGATTGATGGATCAGCAACGCGAGCGCGCGCGTAAAGCTCAGAAGAAGGAGGAAGTCAGCGTCGAACAAGCCGAGCTGAAGGCCATGCCTACCAAATTTCTGGGATACGATTTTCTGGAGGCCGAATCGGTAGTTGAAACGGTTCTGCCCGGCAAAAAGCCTGACGAACTTAATATCGTTCTCGATCGGACGCCGCTTTACGCTGAGATGGGCGGCCAAGTAGGGGATCGCGGATTGCTTCATGTGCCCGGGCATGACCGCACGGAAGTCGGCAAGTTGCGTGTCATTGATACACAGAAGCGTGGCGATGTTTTTGTTCATCGGGCAACGCTAATGGAAGGCCGTGGGCCGGAGCCGGGTGAAGCTGTGCGCATTTCAGTCGATGCCGATCGGCGTCGCGCAATTCAAGGGCACCATACCGTGACGCACTTGTTGCACTGGGCGTTGCATGAAGTCGTTTCCCGCGACGCTTCGCAAAAGGGAAGCTACGTCGGGCCGGACAAATTGACGTTTGATTTTTCGAGTGCGCCTTTGACGAAGCAGCAAGTCCGCGACGTAGAAGAATTGGTGAACGAGAAGATCACTGAAAATGCACCGGTCTCGTGGACCGAGATTCCATACGCTGAAGCCAGAAAGCGAAGCGACATCATTCAGTTCTTTGGCGAGAAATACGGCGACTCCGTTCGCGTCCTTCAAATCGGCGGCAAACCAAAAGCGCTCAATGGTTACTCGATGGAGCTTTGCGGCGGCACGCACGTGAGATCGACAGGTGAAATTGGGCCCTTTCGACTTGTGAAAGAAGAAGCGATTGCAGCTGGAATTCGGCGGATCGAAGCGGTCGCCGGCGATGCGGCGTGTTTGTGGGCGAAACACCAAGCTGCACAGCAGCAAGAAAAGTTCGACGCTCTGGCGCGCAGGAAACCCGATATCGAACCACTGCCTGCTTTTCAGAACGATGCCACGACTTCAGAAATGCTGCAGCAGGTCGACGCGCGGGCGGTGCATCTCGAAAAAGTCGAGATTGAAGTTCGCGAGTGGGAAAAACAAAGTGCCAAAACGGCCGGAGCTGAACTGAGAAGCCGGGCCGTTCGGATCGCCAATGAACTGGCGACATCGCATGCTGGGCAAGATTTCTGCGTCGCTGAGATACAAGACGGTGACGGAAAGCTGCTGCAGGCCGTCGTCGATGTTTTGAAGTCGAAATTCAAGGGGCCGATTTTCCTCGCAAGTGCAAAAGATCAAAATGTTGCATTGGTTGCTGCGGTTCCGAAAGAACTCACCTCGAAGTTTCAGGCGAACACGTTGATTCAGCAGATTGCGCCAATTTTAGGCGGAAAAGGCGGCGGACGCCCTGAGAACGCTCAGGGCGCCGGCAAAGACCCGAGCAAGATCGCGGAGACGCTGGCAACGGCGCGAATGCTTCTGGTTTGAGTCCCGAGCGCAGCTTATGGCGCACTGACAGAAGGGAACCGCGCATTACGGATCAGCCGTTTCAGATTTTTTCCGTCAGCAGACATCCGATAAATCGAGGCGTCCTTTTCACCGGCCGCCCGGCTGAGAAAGAGAACGTTATCGTTGTCGATCCAGACGCCGTCCCAGCCAAAAACTTCTTTTGGGGTAAGCCTGATCGCTTTTTTCGATTCGAGATCAAGGGCCCCGAGGGCTGGCAAGGGTCCGTCCCAATCTTTGCGGGCCGGACTCTTCGCCCATGTCGACACTCAAAAGCAATCGATTGCCGTCCGGGGAAATGTCGATCCGACCGTCGCCGCTCATATCGCCTCTGGGAATAATCTTCCCGATTCTCCACTGTGCGCGAACCCTCCCGTCGAGCCTGATCTGCTGAATGTTTGTCATGTCCTGGCAAAAAAACGATTGTGCATCGCGCGCTCAGATAGGCGAGTAGCAGGTCACTTCATGTTGTGCACCGGGCTTAAGCACATGAAAATTCGTGCTGTCCGAGTTAATCGCGACCAGATCCCAGACCTCATGCGGACGTGTAGTGAACAGGATTTGTTTTCCGTCAGCCGTCCAGCTTGGATAATATGAATTCTCGCTTGGGACGTCTTTAAAGATGTTCACCTTGCCACTTGCGACGTCTGCCACCGCGATATGGCGCACATAAATCGTGTCGTCGTTTTTTCCACAGTGTTAAATTCAACGCGAGTGCCATCCGGCGAGATCGCTGGAAAGATTCCATCGGCGATCTTTTTCTCATTCGTTCCGTCGAGGTTTGCGATGTAGACGGCATCATTCCGTTCGAAGGCGATGCGCTGGTCCGCAGAAAATGCCGCAGGCGAAAGCCCGGCCAGTGCGAGGATAAACAAAATTACCCTTTTCATGGCATGACGAGAGTGATGAAGAAGGTCGCGGCAACCGCAGCCACGAGTACCATGAGATAGACAAATCCGCCAAAAAGGAACTTGAAGATACTGATGAACCAGCCCTGCCGATAAACGCGTCTGATTGACAGGAAAACCAGCATTATGAATGCGATCCACAGGAGCGTGATAATCGAGCCGGCGACTGCACCCGGAGACATGTTGTTGAGCCCGATTGTTGCAAGGACAATCAGCACGATTCCGACATAAGCGAATGAGTGGATGTGAAGCGCGTAAACTAAATGATCGATGTAAAAGACACGGCGCCGAATGTATAGAATCTTCAACACGCACGCGAAGAGTGGTATACAGACGAGCATCATGTAAGGCAGGTTGCTCATCAGCGTGACCAGAAAAAGTTGAATGTTCGTTCCGTGCTCACCGAATTTTTCGCGCGCTCGTTTTTCAAGCCACTTGGGCATGTCGTTATCCTTTTCATCTTTGTCGGCTTCGAAAATGACGGCTTTGTCCTGGGCTTTTTTAAGTGATTCCTCAACTTTCGTCCGAACGTCCGGCGG
>Ga0066903_100001711_pt1 | contig 16445 bp, 12 predicted proteins | sample PanSoiMetaGPlot1_FD_67491 | JGI IMG/M metagenome (GOLD analysis project Ga0066903, IMG submission 67491) | Tropical forest soil microbial communities from Panama analyzed to predict greenhouse gas emissions - Panama Soil - Plot 1 (version 2) | ecosystem: Environmental > Terrestrial > Soil >... | reverse complement strand
CTCAGGTGGCATCGTGGAGGACCAGTCCGAGCGTGTGCCGGCTCCCCGACCGCACGGTGCTCACGCCGTGCCGGACCGGGGAGGCGGACCAGCCGCGCTGCGATCGCGTGGGCCGGTCTCGGGTGGTGAACACCAGCGCGTGCCCGCGCTTCAGCACGGTGGACGACCCGCGAGACTGGGCGCGCGGCCGCTGCTCGACGAGCAGGAACTCGCCGCCCGTGTAGTCCAGCTCCGGTTCGTCGAGTCTGATCACGACCTGGAGCGGGAACACCAGGTCGCCGTAGAGGTCCCGGTGCAGCGCGTTCCAGTCGCCGGCGCGGTAGCGCAGCAGGATCGGCGTCGGCCGGGTCTGGCCGGCTTCGTGGCACATGCCCAGCCAGTCCTCCAGCGTGTCCGGCCAGGGCGCCGGCTGGCCGAGCCTGGCGGCCCAGTCCCGCGCGATCGGGAGGAGGCGCGGATAGATCGCGTCGCGGAGCTGCGCGACCACCGGGGGAAGCGGATGCCGGAAGTACCGGTACTGACCGGAGCCGAACCGGTGCCGCGCCATGTCGATCGTGGCTCGGAAGCGTTCAGGACTGTCATACAGGCCCGAGATGTCCCGGCACTCGTCCGAATCGAGGATCCGGGAGGTCAGGGCGCACCCGTGGGCGTCCACCTCGTCGATCACCGCGCGCCAGTCGACCTGGGCGACGCGGGTCGAGACGGTCGTGGCGGTCTCTTGCATACCGACTTGAACACCCCGATCGCCCGTCCCGTTGCGGGCATGAGCGGCGGCAACGTCGCCGATCCGACGCCGGTCTCAGAAGCGCCTGCGGGCCGCTGCGCGGCGGCATCGACGAACTGGTCGAGCCCCATGGCACCGCACGAAGTCTGCGTTCCCATCGTCACCCTGCCTATCGTCGAGGTTTGGTGGCGCTGCAACGAGGCTCCTTGCAGCGCCACTCTTCACTCAGCTGCTAGCAGGGACGAACCTGAGCGATATTCGTGTAGTCGAAGTGCGCGAGTTGGCTGTGGGCTCCCCTCGTCGTCAGGATGACGTCCAGGTTCCCGTTCTTGAACTTGGCCTGCGTTCCTGATGTCTGATTGTTGTCCCACGATCCATCGATGCCTTGGAAGTTGATGAGCGTGTAGTTCTGGCAGGCGAAAAGCTCGAATCGCGCCCCGCTGAAGCCGGGACCGGTGTAGATGCAAAAGGCCCCGAAGGGACAGCGATTGGCGTCGGCTGAGGTACTCGTAACGGTGGCAGGCGGAACGGTGCTGCCATCGTCTCCAGTCAGCGACGCTGTCGCAGCAGCGGCCGGGTGACCGAACTGCATGTGGGTCTGTGGACCAACGCTAGCCGTGCCAGCGGCCACGACGAACACGGCGAACACGACGAGACGGGCGAGCCGCCACATGCGCATTCTCTGGACGATTCTGTGAACAGTCATGCAGACCTGTCGTTTCCTTCTACTCATCGCTTATGGAGAAGACGCTCCGTTGACAGCGCGGCGTCTCCCAGGGCACGAACAACCTTCATCCCATAGGCAGTCCACTCCATGCTCTGCTGCCGGCATTGGTGACAGCCGATCGTCGACGCTAGGTCCCCGCCGCCGCCCTGTGAGGTCGGGCGGAGCGGCCACGTGCCGGCGGGACCTTGCGGTGGAGATTGCACCACGCCAGTGAGGCCTGCACCATCGACCAACTAAGCCGAACTGATAGAATCAGTCGTCCGGGCAAGGACGAACACGGGGAGGGCCGCTGCGCATGGGCAGGAAGGCGGACGTCGGTACCGAATCGTTCGGCGCTCTCCTGCGTCGTTACCGCGGTCGTATGGGCCTGACACAGGAGGAGTTGGCCGAGCGTGCTGGGCTTCATGCCCAGGAGATCAGCCAACTCGAACGCGGCGTCGTCCGTAGTCCGCGCAGTACGACGGTTCAGTTTCTGGCAGATGCGCTGAGGCTGGACGCGGACGAGAGAGTGGGATTCGCGGAGGCGGCGCAAGGAGATTCGGTGTCGTCGGCCGCGCTCGTTGGTACTACAGACGCCGAGTCCCTCCTCGCCTCCATGCCGACGGATACCCTGCCCGACCGTGCTCCACTGCCCGCAGGCTCCCGGATGCCGCTCGCCCCGAACCCGCTGTTCGTCGGCCGGGGAGATGAGCTGCTCCAGGTTGCGACGGCGTTGCGGGGCGCCGACGCGACCATGGCGCTCGGACAGGTCGTGGCGTCCACCGGGCTCGGCGGCCTGGGCAAGACGCAGCTCGCGGTGGAGCTCGTCCACCGCTACGGCCGATACTTCGCGGGCGGCGTGTTCTGGCTCAGCTTCGCGAGCGCGGACGAGATCCCACTCCAGGTCGCCGCCTGCGCCGAGCCGGGTCTGGAGGCGCGGCCGCTGGAGGAGCGGGTGCGGCGTGTGAAGGACGCGTGGCAGAACGCCGTGCCGCGGCTGTTGGTGTTCGACAACTGCGAGGACGAGGCGCTGCTGGAGGCGTGGCGGCCGACCAGCGGCGGCTGCCGGCTGCTGGTCACCTCGCGGCGTTCGCACTGGTCGTCGACGCTGGGCGTGACTGGCCTGCTCCTGGACCTCCTGCCGCGCGCCGACAGTATCGAGCTCCTGCGTCGCTACCGGCCCGACCTCATGCCCGACGACCCCGGCCTCGATGCCGTCGCGCACGAGTTGGGCGATCTGCCGCTCGCGCTGCACCTCGCCGGCAGCCACCTGCGTGCTTACAGTGCCGAGGTCGGCCTCTACGACTACCTGGCCGAGCTCCGGCGGGCAGACGTCGTACAGCACGCTTCCCTGCTCGGCGCGGGCCTCGACGACTCTGTTTCACCCACCCATCACGTGCAGAGCGTGGCCCAGACGTTCGCTCTCTGCCTTGGCCGCCTGGACCGCGAGCGCGCGGTCGATCGGGTAGCGATTGCGCTGCTGGCCAGGATGGCGTGCATGGCGCCGGGGGAGCCGGTGCCACGCCACCTGCTCGCGAGGACGCTGGAGGACCTGGATCCGCGACAGCGTGCGGACGGGCTGCGACGGCTCGCGGCAGTCGGTCTGGTGGAGGAGTGCGAGGCCTCGCTGCGCCTGCATCGGCTGCTGGTCCAGTTCGTACGCAGGGAGGGCCTGGACCCTGCCGCGCGACCGGCTGTGGTCCGCGCGGTGGCCGGGTGTGCGGAGGAGGCGTACCACGGGCATCTCACTGGATCGACGCTGGCGGCGGTGATCCCCCACCTGGTCGATGTGGCGGGGGCTCTCGGTGAGGGCATGAGCGACGAGCGCCGGGCAGCCGAGCTGTGCAATGCGGCTGGGTTGGCGTTCCAGAACGCGGGTGATTTCCATGCGGCCGAGGCATGGTACGAACGCGCCCTGACGACCCGAGAGCGGGTGCTGGGGCCAGAGCACCCACTCACCGCAAGCAGCCTCAACAACCTGGCCGAGGTGCTCCGAGAGCGGGGCGAGCTCACGGCCGCCAAGCCCCTGCAGGAGCGCGCCCTGGCGATCCGGCAGCGGGTGCTGGGGCCAGAGCATCCGCTGACCGCGGCGAGCCTCACCAACATGGCCGAGCTGCACTACAACCAGGGCGATGTGACCGCGGCGAGACGCCTCTTCGAGCACTCCCTCGCCATCCGCGAACGGGTGCTGGGGCCCAGCCACCATGACACGGCCGCGAGCCTCAACGACCTGGGTGTCCTGCTCACGGGCCAGGGCGAGCTGACCGCGGCCAGGCCCCTCTTCGAGCGCGCCCTGACCATCTGGGAGCGGATGTTGGGCCCCGACCACGCCCACACCGCCGTTGTGCTCAACAACCTGGCTCGCGTACTCCGCGACCAGGGCGATCTGGCCGCCGCCCGGCCGCTCTACGAGCGGGCCCTCGGCATCTGGGGACGGGCGGGTTCGCTCGACCACCCGGTGGCGGCCTTCAGCCTCAATGGGCTGGCTCGCCTGCTGCACGCCGAGGGCGAGTTGGACGCGGCGAGGCCCATGTTGGAGCAGGCCCTGGCCATCCGGGAGCGCGTGCTGGGGGCCGACCATTCCCTCACCGCGGTGAGCCTCAACGACCTCGCGCTCCTCCTACGCGACCAGGGCGACCTGGCCGCCGCCCGCCCCCTGTTCGAACGCGCCCTCGCCATCCGCGTACGCGTCCTGGGCCCCGACCACGCCGACACCGCCGCGACCAGGCGCGCCCTGGAGGAACTGGCGGCAGGGGGGGACGACGCGGGTACGTGCGAGAAGTGATGGGTCAGCGACCCGATCGTTGGCCGTCAGGCTTGGGGGGTGCCCTCGATCGCGGCCACCGTACTCATCCCGGCCAGGAGATCTGCTCGATACGGGCTGCCGCCCACACCGACCACTATCTCGGTGACAGGCCCCCTGGCAACGGGCGCGCTGTACTCCATGTAGACTGCAACAGTACAGATTCGTACCAGCAATGGCGTATGTCGTCGCGGTCGCCACGGTTCGGCGTGACCGGACTTGCCGAATTGTGACTGCCCGCTGGAGCCGGCGCAAGCTGATCAAAACGGTCCTCGGCGGAGCAGCGGGAGTCGCGGTCGCTGCACTGACGTCACGCGATTCCCGCCGTCTGGGGCCGCCCGGCTGGCTGTCCACTCGTGGCTCCCGTCTGGTCGACGGCGAGGGCCGCAACGTTCGACTTCTCGGTATCAACTGGACGGGCGCCGAGACAGCCGCGATGGTTCCGGGGGGGCTGCAACGTCGCACTATCGCCGAGATTGCGATCACACTGTTGCGTCTGGGTTGCAACGTTGTGCGAATCCCCTTTTCAGTCGAGATGATGCTGGCCGGTCCCGGGGCAATCCAGGCCCGACGCGTCGGGCGGGAACCCGTGCTCGCTGCGCTCTCACCGCGAGCGGCTCTGCACGTTGTGGTCGATGGACTGGCCCGGTTTGGCCTCATGGTGATCCTCGATAATCATCGTTCTGACACCGGCTGGGGACCACAGAGCAACGGTCTCTGGTACACGCCGCAATACCCGGCCAGCGTATGGCGGCAAATGTGGTTGGAGCTGGCGCGCGAGTATCGCCATACACCGGCGGTGATCGGTTTCGACCTCCGCAACGAGCCCGGCTCGCCACCCGTCGATGCCGACGTGACGGTGGACAGTGGAGCGCTGTGGGGTTACGGCCAGTGGTCGGAGACCGGAAGCGCTTTGCGGGACTGGGCGGCCGAGGCGGAGTTTACCGGCAATCTCATTCACCGCATCAACCCCGATGTGCTCATCGTCGTCGAGGGTGTCCGCTACGATCCCGCCGGACCGATGGTCGATGACGAGGTCCATCTGTATTGGGCCGGCGGCAACCTGTCCGGCGTCCTGAGAGGAGCGGGCCCGCGATCCCAGCCGCGCCAGATCCGACTTCGAGTCCCCAACAAACTCGTCTACTCTGTCCACGACTATCCGCCAAGCCAGCAGCGCGAGCCCTGGAACGACAGGCCCGAGCGAGTTTGGGACCAGACCTGGGGAGACATCGCGCGCCAGGGTCTTGCCCCGGTATTCATTGGCGAGACAGGTGGACCTCATGACCTCCCCCGAGGTGGTGACGACCACGTCTACTTGACCAAACTGACCCAATATGTGCTCAGGCATGACCTGCATATCGCATTCTGGGATCTGAACGGCACCTATCCACCCGGCAGTGGGATCATCGAGGACGCCGTCGAGCCCTATGGCCTGCTGAGGGCGAACTGGCGGGAGCCCGTCGACGGCCCGCTGCTGGAGCTGCTCAGGTCGTTGACACCGGAATGAATGTCGAGGTGCAGGCCGTCGGTGACGGGGCGCACGCCGAGAAGGCGGTCTCGGGCGCCGAGCAACGGCACCAACCAGCCAACCGGGGGCCTCGAATGGCCGGCGATGCGGCCGAGACCGGGGAGCGGTTCCAAGTTGCGATGTCATTCGCAGACGAAGACCGGTCGTTCGTGAGGGAGGTGGTGGACGCGCCGCGGGCGGACAGCGTGCGCGTCTTCTACGACGCCGATCTCGAAGTCGAGCTCTGGGGCCGGGACCTCGCACAGTACCTCGACTCTGTGTACCGATCCCGCAGCGACTTCGTCGTGGTGTTCATCTTCAGGGACTACGTCGCGAAGAAATGGACCCGCCACGAGTTCAGGAGCGCGCTGGCCGGCGCGATCATGGCCAAGCGCGAGTACGTGCTCCCGGCTCGCTTTGACGAGACCGAGGTCCCCGGCCTGCCACCGACTGCCAGGCACGTCGATCTGCGCTTACATGACGCCGGGCCAGTTCGCCGAAATGATCAGGCGCAAGCTTGTCTTGACCGGATCAACCACGTAGGACTCCGTTGAACGACGTGTCCCAGTGTCCCACCCTACGGGTCCAGGCAAGTCATCTGACATCTCCGCCAGCATGTGGAGCGTCACCGCCGTCAAACATCTGATTCCCAAGTTGGAGCGCTTCCACCGGCAGCACTCCGCGTGAAGCATTCTCGACGGACGCGACCTGCAGCGATAGCCCGCGAGGAATCCCCAAGATGGTGACACGCAACTCCATACGTTATCGCGGCTGGAGTCCTACTGATCCAGCCGTCCCCCCACGTTGCTTGCAGGGCAGTCCGTAGTCAGAAAGCCCGAATAGTTGACCATGTGACTTGAACCTGTTGTGGAACGTTCTAGGACTGCCACGAAGCGTTTGTCGGAGTCCCGTGCATTCTTTGCCGCCTCCGACCCTGGCTGTCCAGCCAGGTCAATTCGTTGCGCTTGCGCAACATTGATCTGCCCGCTCGCTCCGTAAACGGCGGTATCTGGGTTACTCAGCTCACGCCACACCTCCCCAGCAGTCACGCGGACATGGCCGCGCGAACGCGGGTCGAGATCCGACACCACCCGCTCAGCGGCACTCGCAATCGTTGCCAATGCGTCATTACCCATGATCGCCGATCCATCGTCCAGTGCCGTCGTACCCGCCTTGGGGAACCTATTCACGAATGCGTTCACGAAATCATACCCTTGACCATGCGGACAGTCGTTCCAAATCGCCGGGAACGTGAGGGTCGTGTAATCTAGCGTAACATTGCTCGGCGGTGCCTGACGCAAGTTGGTCACATCGTCCGCACTAATCACTCGGAACGGCCTGGCTGTGGCTGCGCAGCCATAGCGCGCAAGCTGCACGAGTAGTTGGGGCAGGTCCGTTGCGCGCGCGGCATAGTAAATGAAATCAGGCGGCGGCGACACTTGTTGGCACACCTGCTGCGCGACGCGTGTCATGTTCGGATGGTCACCTATCCCAGCGCCCGTCTCGTAGGTTACCTTTGTCACCGGGTCTCCGAACAGCGCCGACGCACTCTTCGACGCAGAGAGATTGTGCTCAATGTCCGCAACGAGCTCCACACTGTATGGATCATCCAAATTCTCGACGACCACGCCGTGACGCAGAGATGATGCGTTTCGGCCCAAGTACTGTACCGCGACCTGAGTTTCGCGATAGTCAGTCGGTGCTACGTGGAAATAGAATCCGCTGCCATAAGCACTATCGACAGAGTTGGTTGTAGCAACGATGGGCAGGCCCGCTCGAGCCAACGACGACGCCGACGATGAAGTGTCCTTTCGATTTTGGCCGAGACCCACAACGCCGACAACCGTTGGGTCGTCCTGCGCACGGAGTACCATCTCTCTGACGGCATCGGCCTGGTAGGCCATGTCCGCACCCGCATTCACAGTCAAAACCCGCACGAGGGGCTTCGTGCCGACCTTGTTCAGTGTGTCTTGCGCGATAGCCATCCCGCTCAACTCCAGGACCGCATCCGCATCAATAGTTCGATTGGGCGCGGCACTATAGGGTCCCATCGCCAAGACTGTGACATAGTTACCTGATGCTACTGCCGTCGCATTAGAGGTGTCGATCGCACCGAGGATGTGGCGCAGTGAGATGCCGTCCGCGACTCCGTCGGGGAAAATCTGCGGGTTGTCAATGATGCCTATGCATTCTTTGTCCACGGAACTGACCAGCTGCGGGGCCAGTTCGCGCTGCCTCGTGCAGGCGTTGTTCGGAAAAGACACTTGGACAACCGTCGCGGCGAGCGCTACGGCGGCGAGTGCGGCCGACACCTGATACAGTGGCCGTGTCCAGCGAGGCCTGCGCCGGGTTCGGATACGCCGCCGTCGCACTGCTCGAACGTCGACGCCCATCGTGAGCGACATTGGCAGAAACCAGTTGCCCGGAGGAGGTACAGCGCCAGGGAATCGAGCAGCCCAGTCACGGTAGTGGGCGACGCCACCACTTGGACGCTCGCCACCGTCATCGATCTCCGCCGCCACCTCGCCTGGCCCACGCAGTATGCGCTCATAAACCATCCGATCGTCGACCAGCGCAATGATCATCAGCGGATCCCATGGCCCACGAGCACGGATGTCGTTGATTGTCCGCAGCAGCTCGATCCCCAAGTTGTTGTCGGTGATGCCATTGAGTGTGAGCACAGGATAGGCTGTCTTTGCCCAACCACCCCATGGCGATAGACTGCGCTCGAAGCTGCTCCGGAGGTCGGCCAGCAATGCCATCATCAGCAAGAGGTCGCTGTAGTTTCGGAATCTCTCTAGCGGGGTTGTATACCGCTGCCCAAGCAACTGAAGCGCCACAGTATAGAAGGACGTGTCCGTGGTGGCACCCAGGCTAACTGTTCGTGGTGTCCTGATCCAGAGATACGGACCACCGATCCAACGTACCGGTGCGTGGATGCGCAGGAAGAACAGGATCCGGCCGAAGGGCACGGCGAACATCGCAACGAACTTGGCCCATTGGGACAACTCCTTGCTTTGGTCCAGCATTTCGGCCGACGCCTGCGAAACCCTGACGGCCGCGTCGGCTTGAGCAAGCCAGTCCCGCAAAGCAGTGCGCTCCGTGTGGCTGTCGGGCTGCGGACGGACCTCCGCTTCAGCACGACGCGCCTCACGATACGGGATGAAGTCGAGAATTCGACTGACAAGTCTGAGGCGCGGGAAGTGCAGCCAGCGACGGATGCGAGCATCTGGCCAAGGCGTACGTTCGAACGCTTCACGGATGAGACGGATGTTGGTACGCTGTCGCGGCTGCGCGGCCTGGTCGACGGTAGAAGCGTCGGCCGACCCGGGTGCTGACGGACCGCTCAGCGTGACTGTCACATGCGGTATAGGACTGGGCTCGGCCGCTTTGCAGAGCTCGGCGATGGCTTCCGCGATCTCCTCACGCCTCCCGGGCTCGACTTCGAGGACCAAGAGTGGCAGTTGGTGATCGGCCCTATCTCGCTTGCGCCATCCCTTCGGCCGTACGCAGGCTTCGGCCAACAATTGCGGCAGCTCACCCACGTCAATGGCGTGGACGTGTTTCCCCACGCCATCGCCACGATCGACAACCACCCCTGACATGCTGTTGGCCTCCTCTCCCCGTCAGCACACATTCCCCGATGTCGTGTGCGGGCTCCGCATTCTACCCTGCGACGCCGCAGGTTGGCTGGTCCTGCCGCCGGAAGTGGTTGGACTGTCGAGAGCAGGGCGGGAGCAAGCAGGCAGCCTCCGCGATCGTCAGGTCGTTGCCCAACCGTCCAGCACCCTATAGGTCGCCCACACGTTGTCGGCAGGCGTCCATGGAAAAGTAGGGCTTAGTAGCGCTCACGGCATCGTGAACTGGGTCCATTACCCGAAGGCGGTTCCAGCACCCTTAACTGGACGAGAGCTACGAGGCGTTTCGCCGGCATCCTGCGCGCCCCGGCCAATGCCCGCGCCAAGACCACGGCCGACCACATCGTCGTGCTCTAGCTGGCCAGGTAGCAGCTGGTCGAGCCGGCCTTGGGCATGGAGATCCGGGCCCTCGCCGACTCCGGCGGCACCACCTACGACTTCTTAGTCAACCCCCAGCGCCCGGATCACGTCGTCCATCGCGTCGGCCGGGCGGAGCTGGTTGTACACCTCCATCACCATCTCCATGGTCGAGTGGCCCAGGAGCTGCATGACCTTGGCCGGGCTCACGTTCTGCTGGAGCAGGTGGGTGCAGTAGGAGTGGCGGAAGACGTGGGGCCAGACACCCGGGTCAGGATCTGGAGCAGCTTCTTGGGCACCTTCGGGAGCTGCGCGGTCGCCCTCGAGCTCTCCCCCTCCCGCTCGCACCAGCGCAGGAACACGTTGATCTGGCGTAGGTACGAGCGGACCGAGGCTGGCGACCGGGCCGAGTCCAGCAGGTCCGCGTTCAGGCGGTCCAGGAAGCGCTGGTCGATGTCCGTGGCGTTCTCGAGCCCCTCCCGCTTGCAGGCTGGCAGGAGCAGGTTGTAGACCAGGCCACCGGTAGGCGTCCAGCGTCCTCGGACTCTTACCTCCCTCCCGCGCGGAGGCCAGCCAGTCGCGGGCCAGGCCCTCCAGGGCCGTGAGCACCTCCGTGTCCACCACAGCCAGCTTCCGCATGACCGTTTTATTACTCGCGATCGTCGCCAGTGGCGAATGTTTCTTTCGCCTGACTCGTCAGAATTCAGGCTCTGGTTCAAATTTGGTGGCCCGGCAAGGTGGCGGTCCGGCTCCTCACCATCGCGTCGGTGTGCGACGCGATCCTGCTCAACGTCCTCTTCCCGCACCTGACCGTTGTTCGTGTAGACGAGATATCAGATAAGGATGGAGTGGTGCGCATCAACGCCCATGCGCACTCCGACGAGGCGATCTGCCCCGCCTGCGGCAACGCGTCCGCGCGAGTTCACTGCCGATACGAGCGTCAGCTGGCCGACGCGCCGGTGGCCGGTCGTCACGTGGTGATCCGGCTCCGTGTGCGCAAGTTCATCTGCCAGACGCCCGGCTGCGCACGCCGAATCTTCGTGGAGCAGCTGGCCGGGCTGACCGTCAGGTACGGCCGACGTAGCCTCCGTTTGCTCGGGTTGTTGATCGCGATCGCCTTCGCGCTGGCCGGTCGAGCAGGCGCCCGTCTGGCCCAGCAGACGGCGATCCCGATCAGTCCGACCACCCTGCTGCGACTACTGCGGGCGGCGCCCGAGCGGAGGACCCCCACGCCGACGGTACTCGGCGTGGACGACTTCGCCCTTCGCCGCGGTCATGACTACGGCACGCTGCTGATCGACATGCAGAGCGGCAGGCCGGTCGACCTGCTGGCGGATCGGAGGGCTGAGACCCTCCGCGACTGGCTGATCCAGCATCCTGGCGTCGAGGTCATCTGCCGTGATCGAGCCGGCGCCTATGCGGAGGGAGCCCGCACCGGTGCGCCTCACGCGGTGCAGGTCGCTGATCGCTGGCACCTGTGGCACAACTTGGGAGAGGCGGTCGAACGAACCGTCATCCGCCATCACGCCTGTCTCCGGGAACCCGTCCTTGAAGCGGCGCCGACGACGAGCGTCCCGGTCACCACGGCTCCGGCGGAGCAACCGCGCCTGGTGGTCCGCACCCAGCAGCGGCACGCTGACATCGAGCAGTTGCGCGCCGCTGGATACTCGCTCAGCCGGATCTCGCGGGAGCTCAAGCTGGCGCGGAACACGGTCCGTCGCTTCCTGCGCGCGGACGGGCTCGACGAGTTGGTGGCCAAGACGACCTCCCGCAGCACCCTGCTCGACGGCTTCGAGCCCTACCTCCGTCAACGATGGATCGAGGGCTGCACGAACGCGGCCGAGCTGTTCGCCGAAATCCGCCGTCGTCGCCGGGCTCACGCTGCGATGGAGCTCAGGACCGGTCGAGGGCCACGTCAATCGGCTCAAGATGCTCAAGCGCCAGATGTTCGGCCGCGCCAACCTCGATCTGCTCCGTCGTCGTGTTCTCGCGACGATCTGATCGGCGTAGCCGGGCCACCAAATTTGAACCAGAGCCAGAATTCACGCACTGACTCAGGTGGTCGAAGGAGGGTTCAGAAGGGTTAGGTTGAACTCAGACAGAGTTCAAAGAAAGGGGGTTGGCTGGGGAGGAAGGATTTGAACCCTCGATCTCCTGATCCAGAGTCAGGCGCCTTACCACTTGGCTACTCCCCAGCGTTCAGGTTGGGGACATATTCTACCCAGCCGCCGAGGCCCCGGCCGCCGCGGCGCCGCGGCCTCGGGCGGGACAGGTCCACTCGACGTTCTTTCCACATACGTTCCCCAGCCCGCTGCCCGTAGCCTGCACGGATGACATCGCCGCCGCCCGCTCAGCTGCTCAGCGTGGCTCGCGCCTACCGGCCCACCCCCATCTCGTCCGGTGGGCTCTGGTTCGCCTCCGACATGGCCGGCTTCGGCCAGGTCTACCGGGTCGGCGGCGCCGACCGCTTCCCCGTCCGCCTGGCGCCCAGCCAGGACCGCGTCCTGCCCATCGGGGAGACGCCGCTCGGGCTGCTCGTCCGCCTCGACCAGGGCGGCAACGAGACCTGGCAGCTCGGCCTGGTCGAGGTCGCGGCCGACGCCGATGGCGGCGGCCCGCAGCGTGCCGGCACCCTGCGCACCGTCACCCGCGACGCCAGGGCCATCCACCGCGACATCCACCTCCATCCCGACCGGCGCCGGGCCGGGCTGTCCTTCAACCCCGACGGGCAGGCCGACTGGGTGCTCGGCGTGCTCGATCTGGCCACCGGCGAGATCGAGCGGCGCGTCGACCGGGGCGGCTCCTGGTCCTGGCTGGCCTGGGCGCCAGACGGCGAGACGGCGCTCGTCACCCAGGAGGTCCACACCCGGAGCCTCCACAACCGCGCCTACCTCCTGACCTCCGGCGGCGACCTCCGGCCCGTCCTCGGCGACAGCCTCTATGTGACCGCCGGGACGTGGGCCGGCGACCGGCTGCTCGTCCTCAGCGACGTCGGCCGCGAGCACATCGGCCTGGTCGAGGTCGACCCGAACGACCCCGGCGCGGTCCGCAGGCGCCTCGTCGACGAGGACCACGACGTCCTGGCCGCGGTGCCCGACCCCGCCGGCCGGCTCGTCGCGGTGGTCGTCAACGAGGGCGCCCACGACGCCATCCGGGTCATCGACCTGACCACCGGAGCCGAGGTGCCTGGCTGGCGGCGGGCGCTGCCGCCCGGCGTCGTCTATGTGGACAACTCGTCAACGCAGGGCGACCACGTCAGCTGGAGCCCCGACGGCGCCAGCCTCTTCGTCGCCTGGGAGTCGCCGACCGCCCCCGCCGAGATCCACGAGCTGCCCGCCGGCATGCGCTGGACCCGCGCCAGCGGGGACCCGCCGCCCGGCCTGGTCATGCCCATCCAGACCACCTTCCGCTCCTTCGACGGCCTGGAGATCCCCGCCCTCCACTACCGGGTGGACGGCACGCCGCGGCCCACCGTCGTGATCTTCCACGGCGGCCCGGCCAGCCAGGCCAGGGCCAACTACCAGCCCGCGATCGCCGTCTGGACCGCCGCCGGCTTCGACGTCCTCGCCCCGAACGTGCGCGGCAGCACCGGATACGGCCGCCGCTACGCCTCGCTCGACGACCGCGAGCTGCGCTGGGATTCCGTGCGCGATGGCTGCGAGGCCGCCCGCTGGCTGAAGGAGCAGGGTCACGCGACCCGGCTGGTCGCCATGGGCGCCTCGTACGGTGGATTCATGACGCTGGCCGTGCTGGTCGAGGAGCCCGAGCTGTGGGACGCCGCGGTCGACCTCGTCGGCATCGCCGATTGGCACAGCTTCTTCGCCAACACGAGCGGCTGGCGGCGGTCCAACCGTGCCGCCGAGTACGGCGACCCCGCCGGGCCGGACGGGGAGTTCCTGGCCGAGTTCAGCCCGCTCCGCCGCGCCCACCGCATCAGGACGCCACTGCTCGTCATCCACGGCCGCAACGACGTCCGCGTCCCGGTCTCCGAGGCCGTCCAGATCCACGACGCGGCCGGCGACTCGGAGCTCATGATCTTCGACGACGAGGGCCACGGCATCAACAAGCACGGCAACCGCACTCGAGCCTACGGTCGCGCCCTGAGCTTCGTCAGGGAGCGGATCAACGCGTGAGCGCGCTAACCTCCATCGGGGCGGCCCAGTCGAATCGGCCGCGCGTCGCCCCGCGCCAGTTCACCGAAGAGTCCCATGAGCAGCACACGAGCACGATGGAGATTGATCGCCCACCCCACGCCCAGGACGCGGTCCGTGAAGAGACGCTCGTCCTCCGGGTTCCAGTAGGCTCGCCGGATGCGAGCCCACGTCGGCGGGCTGAAGTCGTACGGAACCACACCCAGCACACGCCCGCGCCAGGTGCGCTCGGCGCGCGGCTTGGCCGCTTCCTGTGCGACGGCCGCGACCAGCAGCCCGATCGCCACCACCTTGACCACACGCCGCAAGCCTCTCGCCGTCCGCATCGCACGATTATCGTGTCCATGAGTCGCGATCGCCGGCCCGAGTCCGCGGCGGCTCGATAGCCGATGCGTGCCCGAACCCGTTGGCTCCGCTGGCTCAGGCCCGGCCTCGAGGTCAAACGCTGGATCCTGCTGCTCGCGGTCAGCATCCTGATCATCGACCTCGCCGTCGCGTACTTCCTGAAGGACGTCTATCAGAACGCGCCGTGGCCGGGCTGGACGTCGTACGTGACCCTCCAGTTCCTGTCCCACACGCAGCGCGGACTCGTGTTCCTGCTGCTGGGCGCGATCGTGCTCGTCTTCGCGATCTGGAAGCTCCAGCGGTCGGTGCTCGGCCCCTTCCTGCCCGGCGGCGATCGCAGCGTCGCCGAGGTCATCTACTCCTACCGGACGCGCAGCCGCGGGCCGCGGATCGTCGCCATCGGCGGCGGCACCGGGATGTCCACCCTGCTCCGCGGCCTCAAGGAGCACACCTCCAACCTGGCCGCGATCGTCACCGTCGCGGACGACGGCGGCTCCAGCGGCCGCCTGCGCGAGGAGTACCGGATCCTGCCGCCCGGCGACTTCCGGCAGTGCCTGGTGGCGCTGGCGGACGCCGAGCCGCTCGTCAAGCAGCTGTTCAACCACCGCTTCGAGAACGGCTCGCTGAACGGCCACTCGTTCGGGAACCTCTTCATCATGGCGATGGCCGAGGTGACCGGGAACTTCGAGCACGCCCTGCGCGAGTCCGGCCGCGTGCTGGCCGTGCGCGGCAACATCATCCCCTCCACGCTGCACGACGTGACGCTCGTCGCCAGCGTCAACGGCACGATGGTCGAGGGCGAGTCGAAGATCCCGCAGCAGAACGGCCTGATAACGAAGGTGTTCCTGCGCCCCGACAACGCCGAGCTCAACCCCGAGGCGGCGCTGGCCATCATGAACGCCGAGGTCATCGTGGTCGGTCCCGGCTCGCTGTACACCTCGATCCTGCCCAACCTGCTGGTCCCGGGCATGGTCGGCGCGATCCGCGAGTCCCCGGCGCTCAAGGTCTTCGCCTGCAACGTCGCGTCGCAGCACGGCGAGACCGACGACTACGACGTCAGCGACTACCTGCGCGTGATCCGCCAGCACACCGGCGAGGACCTGTTCGACTTCGCGGTGGTCAACTCCAACCTCGCTCACCTTCCGACCGGCGGCCAGTCCCAGGTCGTCTTCCACATGAAGGAGGTGCAGCGGGCGCATCCCGAGACCCGGTTCATCGCCGCCGACGTCGTCAACGTCCGCATCCCGTCCCACCACGACCCGGAGAAGCTCGCGCGCACGATCATGAAGAGCGTCTGGGAGGCGTAGGCTCACGCCGCTCCAGAACCGCGTCACCCCGTTCGGGGAGATCGTCGCCGACCCGGCGCGCGGCCTGTGGACGGGCAACCGCGGCATCCTGCACACCCCGGAGCGCACGATCGCGCGGCCGTGGCAGGTGCGGCGCTGGATCACGTGCCGCCTGGAGTTCCGCGGCTGGCGCCGAGAGGTCATGAGCCCGCGCCGGACGTGGACCGAACTGTTCTTCCTGGACGAGCCCACGGCGTTCGCGGCCGGCCACCGGCCGTGCGCCACGTGCCGCAGCGCCGACTATCGCCGCTTCCGCGCCCTCTGGGAGACGGTCCATCCGGCCGATGAGCCCGGCGCGGACGCGATCGACCGCAGGCTCCACGCCGAGCGGGCGCGCGGACGCGCCAAGCGCACGGCCCGCGTCGAGCTGGCCGGCCTGCCCGACGGGGCCATGGTGGCCCGAGGCGGCACGGCCTGGCTGGTCCAGGACCGCCACCTCCTGGAGTGGTCGCCGGCCGGGTACCTCGCCCGCGTGCCCCGGCCGGCCGGCGGGAGCATCGACCTGCTGACGCCGCTCAGCGTCGTCGATGTCTTCCGGGCGGGCTACCGGCCCGTCCCGCACCCGTCGGTGAGGAGCGTGGGTCAGCGCTGACCCGCGCTCCTCAGCGCCTGACGACCACCGTCGCGGCGATCTCGACCGTCACGCCTCGCGGCAGCGAGTTCGTGCCGACCGCCGCCCTCGTGTGCTTGCCGGCCTCGCCCAGCACCTCGACCAGCAGGTCGGAGGCGCCGTTCACCACCTGGGGCTGGCCGCCGAAGTCGTCCGTGGACAGCACCCAACCGGTCAGCTGGGCGACCTCGACGACGTTGTCGAGCCCGGCGGCGGCGTCGATCTGGGCCAGGATGTTCAGCGCGCAGCGGCGCGCCG
>Ga0066903_100001710_pt1 | contig 16447 bp, 7 predicted proteins | sample PanSoiMetaGPlot1_FD_67491 | JGI IMG/M metagenome (GOLD analysis project Ga0066903, IMG submission 67491) | Tropical forest soil microbial communities from Panama analyzed to predict greenhouse gas emissions - Panama Soil - Plot 1 (version 2) | ecosystem: Environmental > Terrestrial > Soil >... | reverse complement strand
TTACGACCAATGCCGTACGTGTTACCAAGAGCTTTATCGGGAACGCTTAATCTAATGCTCCAGACATTTAATCCGAAGAACAAGGATCTGATCGTTAACATCAATGGCGAGCTAATTCACCGGGACAAAGCCGGGGTGAGCCCGTTCGACTCCGTCGTGCAAGGCGGGGACGCGGTTTGGGAGGGCTTGCGGCTCTACAACGGCCGGATCTTCAAGTTGCTCGAACATCTCGATCGTCTCGAGAAATCGGCGCGTGCTCTGTCATTTAGCGAGCTTCCACCGCGGGAAAGAATCGTTGAGGAGCTGAAACGGACACTGGCTGCAAACAAGATGCGCGACGAAGTCCATATCCGGCTCACGGTCACGCGCGGATTAAAAATCACGTCCGGAATGGACCCGCGACTCAATCAAGACGGCGCAACGCTGATCATTCTGGCCGAGCACAAGGCGCCGGTTTATTCGAAGGAGGGATTGAAACTAATCACATCGAGTGTTCGGCGACCGCCGCCGGAAGTTTTGGATGCGCGAATTCATCACGCGAACCTGCTCAATTCCATCCTCGCAAAAATCGAAGCGAACAATGCGGGCGTGGACGACGCGGTGATGCTCGACACTAACGGGTTTCTCGCGGAAACGAATGCAACCAACGTGTTCATCGTGCGCAAAGGCGATCTGGCAACGAGCAAAGCGGTGGCGTGTCCGGAAGGCATCACCCGCGCAACCGTGATGGAGATTTGCGCGGCCGAAAAAATTCGCTGTGTCGAGGCCGACCTGTCTGTGGTGGACATCTATGGCGCTGATGAAATGTTTTGCACCGGCACGATGGGCGAGCTCGTGGGCGCAGTCCAACTTGATAACCGCGCGATTGGTGGCGGCAAGGTCGGCCCGATGACAAAACGCCTTGGCGAAATTTACGCGAAGCGCACCACGAGCGAAGGCGTGCAGGTTGTCGATTGATTGCTATTCGTAGCGAAGGGCAATGATCGGATCGACCGACATTGCGCGACGCGCCGGAAACCAGGTCGCAATCAGAGCAGCGCCGCTCAAAAGAATGGTGACCAACGCATAAATCGTTAAATCTGTTGGACTTACTCCGTAAAGCAGACTCGACATCAAACGAGTAACTGCAAGCGCACCGAGCAGGCCGGCAACTAATCCGATTCCGATCACGGCAAAGCTTTGCCGCATAATCATCGTCATCATGTCGATCTTTTGTGCGCCGAGAGCCATTCGAATTCCGATTTCCTTGGTCCGCTGGGCCACCAGATACGCAATCACACCATAGATTCCGATCGCCGCCAGAATGATTGCGACCGCGGCAAAGCAACCAAGCAACATCATATTGAAACGCGGTTGGGCGAGGGTCGTGCCGATCAGTCGTGACATTGGCGTCAATCCCGGGAAATAAATATCGCCGTCCACCTGATGGATCGCATTGCGCGCGGCGGCCTCGAGCCCGCTAAGATTTTCCAGGGACGTCCGTAATGTGAGATGCAGCCGGCGTTCCGGTTCCTGCTCGAAGGGGACATAAAACTCGGGAATTGGTTCGATCGCGAGCGATTCGTGACGAGTACTGCCGACGATGCCGACAATCTCGGCGGGAACGACTTTCTCTTTTTCCGCGCGGTCAATCAGAACATGCTCGCCGAGCGCGTTGGCGCCTTTGAAGAATTTTTTCACGAAGGCTTCGTTCACAATCACAACCGGCGGCGAATCTTTGGTGTCCCGCTCGGAAAAAATTCTTCCGGCCAAGATCGGAATATGCATCGAGCGAAAGTAATCCCCGTAAACCTTCAGATGTGACGCGTTCGGATGATTGCCGATACCGGGATCAGGCCGACCGGCAATCCAAAACGACGATGCGCGGTCATTATTTGAGAAAGCAAGCGGCATGGCGCCACCGGCTGCATCCACGCCCGGCAGCGCGCGCAGTTTCGGTTCGAGTCGGGTGAAAAACTCCCGCTGTTTGATCGGATCCGAATACTTAGTGCGCGGTAACGAGAGATCAATCATCGTGACACGGGCGGGATCGAAGCCGGGATTCGTCGCTCGCAGGTTGGCAAAGCTCTTGATCAGCAACCCGGCGCCGGCAAGTAACAAGACCGAGAACGCGACCTGCGCGACCACAAGCAACGCCCGCAGACGATGTGATTCCGGGCCGGCGGCGCCGCGGTCCCCTTCCTGAAGAGATTCGTTCAAGTTCGGCCGCGAAACTTGCAACGCCGGCAACAAAGCAAACAACAAGCTACTGAAAACAGCGACGGCGAGCGTGAAGACAACGACGAGTCCATTCACCTGCGTCTCTTCGAGTCGCGGAACATCACGTGGACCGAAGACTCGCAGTAAATCGATGCCCCACCACGCCAAGAGCAAACCGCCGACGGCGCCGATCAACGCAAGGATAAGTCCTTCGCCAAGTAGTTGCCGGATAATTTGAAAACGGCCCGCTCCGAGCGCAGCGCGGATCGCGATTTCACGGCGTCGTTGCGTCGCACGCGCGAGCAACAGATTGGCCACGTTCGCGCACGCAATGAGCAAAACAAAGAATACCGCCGCCAAAACGGTAAGGAGCGCTGGCCGAACATCGCCCACCAGATCGTCACGCAACGGAATTGCGTAGTAACTGCGAGCAGTATTTGTGTCGGGATATTCTTTCTCCATCCGCGCACTAATCGCGGCGATTTCCGCGCTCGCCTGCTTCACGCTAACTCCGTCCTTCAATCGACCGACAAAGCGCGCAAAATGCGAGCCGCGATCCTTCACCGAATCCGCTACCAGTGGCTGAAGCGGATTAAAATATTCGGACCGAATCCCAATGGGATATTGAAACCCGGCCGGCATAACGCCAATCACGGTGTACGGCCGGAGCGAAAGGAGAACGGTCCGACCGATAATATTCGGGTCAGAATTGAAATCTCTTTTCCAGGTTTCATAGGTAAAAACAACAACACGCGAATCAGCATTGTCTTCTTCGTGGGTGAAGAATCGCCCGAGAAAGGGCTGCACTTTCAGGACCCGGAAAATGTCCGAAGTCACGGCCAGGCCTTCCATTTCACGGGACTCATTTCCAGTTCCCATCACGGTACTGGCGCGAGTGTAAGCGAACAGCGAATCGATCGACTGTGATTGATCGCGAATGTCGGTGTAATCGGGAAACGATCCCGTCTCTTTCTCCGACTCGTTGGTCACCTTGCTCCAAACGGCAATGAGCTGATCGGGCTTTTCGAACGGCAGCGGCCGGAGCAAAACAGAATCGATCACGCTGAAAATCGCGCTATTGGCGCCAATTCCGAGCGCGAGAGTCAGAATCGCGATGATGGTGAAGCCCGGCGCCTTCAACAACATCCGAAACGCAAATTTCAGATCAGAAATCATGTGCAAAGACAATTTTTAAATTACTCCGCGCGCAGGGCAATGATCGGACTGATGCGAGACGCGCGACGCGCAGGGACCCAGCAGGCAATGATCACTGCGAGCGTAAGAACTGCGGCCGCGGAGAACCACGCAATCAAATTCGGCATCGGCATTTCGCCCCATTGGCTCTTTACTGCGCGAACAACCCCATAGGTGGCCAAAGCGCCCGCGACCAGGCCACAAGTGAGCAATGTTGCACCCTGACTGGCGATGAGTTGCACGATATGGCGGGCGGTTGCGCCGAGCGCCGAGCGAATGCCAAATTCGCGTTCGCGGCGCGCTACCTGAAGGGCGAGCAAACCGTACAGGCCGATCGCGGCCAGAATCAGACCGAGAACTCCGAAGGACGACACCAGAATGAAAATAAATCGCTCCGTTGTTCGCGTGCTCGCGGCCGCTCCTTCGAGCTGAAGGAAATTGTATAGGGAGAGTTGTGTGTCCACTCGCGCCACTGCAGTTCGGATCGCAGCCTCGTTCAACGTGCGGCCGTTTTCGTGCAGAACAAAAGTGATGTCTTCCAGCGGGAAGGTGGAACGGACCAGCATCTGCGCCATGGGTCGGGCAATCATGCCCAGGACTTCGCCATCACGCGGGTCGGCGACGGCTTTCATGTCCCCAACCACGCCGACAATCGTAAACCATGGCCGATTTCCATCCAGACGCCCCCAACGAATCCGTTTTCCGATTGGTGATTGATCAGGCCAAAAACGTTTGGCGATGCTTTGGCTGACGATGCAAACAAGCGGCGCATCCGGCTGATCGCTTGGAAGAAAATCGCGGCCCTCAAGCAATGGCTGACCCATGCTCGCGAAATAACCGGGAACCGGGATTCGCGAATAAGCCATGTAAGTTCCGGCTGGTTCTGGTGCGGGAGCGCCTTCGGGGCTGAATGGCATCAGCGTCCAGGAGGCATCCATTGGCGCCGGTGAAACAACTGTCGCCGATCTGGCCCCAGGCAAAGCCCGCAGTTGTCCGAGCACGGAATCGAGCGCGTTCTGTTTCGCTGCTGGTGTTGGGAAGAATTTGTCCGGAAGGGTGACGCTAAATGTCAGTCGATCTTTTGTTTCAAATCCCCACGGCTCGTCGATCAGCTTCCGGAAGTATTGTGCTGCAGTAATGCTGACGGTCAGGAGTCCGGCCGCGATCGCGAGCTCGATGACCACGAATGCGCCGAGCAAACGTCGCGCACGTCGGTCGAGGGTGGCGCCACGTGCGCTAACACTCATTGCCGCGCGCAAACTGGGCCGCGATGCTCGGGCCGCCGGCAACAAACCAAATCCAATACCGACGAACGCCATCAGACCCGCGGCGAAAGCAAAGACTGGCAAATCGAGGCGCGCCACATAATCGAATTCGCGCATCGCACTTCCCGTTGCGTCACTCCCTTCCGGACTCATCGCAAAAAGAAAAGGAGTGGCCCACGCTGCGATGAGCAAACCTAGTGCGGTGCCGATTAGCGCGAGCAGGAGCGCCTGAGCAAGCTGTTGCCTAACGAGTTGGCGCCGGCTTGCGCCAAGCGCCGCTCGAACTGCGAACTCTCCTTCCCGTTCGATCACACGGGCGAGGAGCAGACCGGCGAAATTTGCGGCCGCAATCAAAAGCGCACAGAGAGCGGCCCCGACAATAACGAGAACTTTCGGACGCAAATCCATGACAAAGCTCTCGCGCAACGGAACAATGTAAGCCGCCCGCGCGTTGATTGGATTCGGATCGTCACGATTAATCGAAGCAAATATGCGCTTGGCCGCCTCTTCTGTCGTAGCCGCGGTAACGCCGGGCCGTAGTCGGGCGGAACCATATAAATAATGATTGTTGATCGTGGCCGGGTTGTCCGGCTGGAGAACGAGCGGAAGCCAGACATTCGAGCGATAAGGATGCCGAAAGGCTTTTGGCATCACACCAATGATTGTGCGCGGCGTCCCATCGACCACGAGGGTGCTGCCAAGCACATCCGCGCGAGCGTTCAGGGTATTACGCCAGAAATCATCGCTGACCAGCACGACATTCGCATTTTGATTCCGACCTTCTTCAGCCGTGAAATTACGGCCTCGTGCGGGTTGTAATCCGAGCACATCGAAAAAATTCGAAGTAATACTGGCCGCGGGAACTGTTTGAGCGGGAGAACCGTCATTCAATCCGACGACCGAGGCACCACCCGTTCCAGCGGCGACATCTTCAAAAATGTCCCGCCCGAATTCGCGAAGTCGCGCTACCGTGCGGTCGCTGAGATTCAGAGACGCGGCCCGAGCGCCATTTTCATCGAGCGCTTCATAAATTCGAACGAGTCGTTCCGGATGAGAAAACGGTAGCGGGCGCAAAAGCGCGCCCTCAACGACTGAAAATACCGCGGTGTTCGCGCCAATGCCGAGCGCGAGAATCGCAATTGCAACGGCCGAGAACGCCGGCGATTTAATCAGCATCCGTAATGCGTATTTAAGGTCGGTGTACATAGATCATTCGGTGCGTAAGGCCTGCACTGGATCGACCAGCGCCGCGCGACGGGCAGGCAGTAAACACGCGACCAGCGCGATCGCGGCGAGCAGCACGCTAGCGCCGCCGAGCAGAGCGGGATTGTAGGCGGAAACTTGATAAAGTTGCGCGGCGATAAAACGTCCAAGCGCGAAGGCGGCTGTGATTCCGACGACGAGACCGATCATCACCGGACGCATGCCTTGCGTCACAATTAAACACAGCACGTCCCGCGTTTGAGCGCCAAGCGCCATGCGCACGCCAATTTCTCCGGTGCGTTGTTCAACGCTGTATGCAACCGCGCCGTAAATTCCGATGCTGGCGAGCAACAAAGCGACCCCGGCAAAGATTCCGAGCAACCACATCATTAATCGCGTTTGTCCAACCGCTTGCGCCACAATTTCGTCCATCGATTGGGGAATAGCGATTGCCAGCCCAGGGTCGACTGCCGCAAGTGCCGACTGCACTAATTTCGTCACCGCATCCGGTCTGAGCTGGCTGCGCACGAGAATGCACGGAAACGGGAAATTCTGTTGGGCCCAGGGGCGATAAATTTCTATGTCATCGGGCTCGGCGACTTTGCGGGAACGCACGTCACCAGCGACGCCGATGATTTCGCACGGCACGCTGGCGCTGCCGACGAGTAATGTCTTGCCAATCGGATTCTCATCACCAAAAACCTTCTTCGCGCCAGCCTGACTAATAATGATCACGTTTTGCCGATCGGAGGTATCGTGCTCGTTGAAATCACGTCCGCTCAAGATTGGAATGTCCCAGGTTTTTAAGTAATCGGGCGCGATATTGTGAAGCACCGCCGCCGCACGTTTGTCGATCGGCAAGATCTCACCATCTGGACGCGTGTAGAGCACATTAGAAACGGCTGCCGCGATGAGGGGAATGTCCGCGCTAAGGCTCGAGCTTTCGAAAGCCGGGACGGTATGGAGCGCAGCGAGTGTTCTTTCGGCGAAACGCTGGCGAGCAGCGAGATCCGGATATTGGGCATCAGGCAGTGTAATGAAACCGATCCAACGATGCTCGGCGTGGAACCCTATGTTTTGCTGACTGAGTCGGACGAAACTGGTGATCAATAACGCTGCGCCCGCGAGCAATGTCACTGACAGCGCAACCTGCCCACTAACCAAAATTCTGCGAAACCGGTGCTGATGCGGGCTGCCACTCGTTCCACGTCCGCCTTCTTTCAAACCATCGACCAAATCCGCGCGCGAACTTTGCAGAGCCGGATAAACTCCCATGGCCACGCCAGTTAGGACCGACAATGCGATGGCGAAGAGAAGCACTGGCACTGAAAGCTCGAGGCGTGTTGCTGGATCGAATGGAAGAAAGTTCGCCGCCATCCTCGGCACGACCGGAACGAGCTGCCACGCGAGCAGAGCGCCTGCCACACCGGCGATCGCGCTGACCAGCAAGCTTTCGAACACAAAAAGCCGAATAATACTCGCGCGCAAAGCGCCGATCGCCATTCGTAGGGCAATTTCGCGGCGGCGGCCGGTGAATCGCACGAGCAAAAGGTTCGCGACGTTGCTACAGGCGATCAGCAAAACAAAGGCAACGGCGGCGAGCAGGGTCGCAAATGCCGATCGTAAATTTCCGGTCACATCCTCGGGCAGTGTTTTCAGCGTCCCCACCGAGGAGCTGTCGATCTTGTCGGGATGCATCGCTCGATAGCCTTGCTCGAGTGCCGGCAACGCTGCGCCCGCCTGCTCGATCGTCACTCCGGGTTTCAATCGACCGACAACGCGTAAGATGCCGCTGCCGCGCATCACCTGTTCATAGGTCAATCCCTGAACGACATACGGTCTAGTCGTCCAGATTTCCGAGTTCGGACCAACCCAGGAAAACGGAAGATCCGGCAAAATACCAACGATCGTATGGGCAACTCCATTCAGGGTGATACTTCGCCCGATCACATTTGGATCGCCGCCCATTCGCTTCTGCCAAAAATTTTCCGTGACCATCGCGACATCGGCGCCCTCTTCCTCCTCCGGCAAAAAGTTACGGCCACGAATCGGACGCACTCCAAGGACATCGAAATAATTCGCGGTCACTCTACCGCCGAATATGTGCGCCGCATCGCCAAGGCCGGTCAGAGTAAATGCCGAGACATTTTCCCCGGCGAACTCATCGAAGATTGTTTGACCATCCTTATAATACTGAAAACGCGGAATCGAAACCGCGAGTTCGAGTAGCTTTCGCTCCCGCGCGTTCGAATACAGATGAACCAAACGCGCCGGGTCCTTGAACGGCAGCGGGCGCAGGAAGAGATCGTTGATCAGACTAAAGATTGCGGTGTTTAATCCGATCCCGAGCGCGAGGGTGACAATCGCGATAATCGTGAAGGCCGGCGATTGCCTCAGCTTGCGAAAAGCGAAACGAAAATCGCTCATATTTCACTCAGTTCGCAATGCCTGAACTGGATCGACCAACGTGGCGCGGCGCGCCGGCAACAAACAGGCCAGAAGCGCAATCGCCGCCAGCAGAAGCGTAGCGCCACCAAGCAACACGGGATTATGTGCTGAGACTTCAAACAGCTGCGAAGCGAGTAAGCGGCCCAAGGCGAAGGCGGCAATAATTCCGATAGTGAGACCGATCACAACCGGTTTCATTCCCTGATTGATGATCAGGCGAAGGACATCACGCGTTTGCGCGCCCAGGGCCATGCGGACACCAATTTCTCCGGTCCGTTGTTCGACGCTGTAGGCAACTGCGCCGTAAATGCCGATGCTCGCCAGGAGCAAGGCCACACCAGCAAAAATGCCAAGCAACCAGGTCATCAAGCGCGCCTGCCCGAGCGCTTGAGCAACCACCGCGTCCATGCTTTGCGGGACGGCGATCGCCAGTCCCGGATTCACTTTGGAAACTGCGGATTGAACCAATTTCGTAACCGCGTCGACTCTTAGATTGCTGCGGACAGTAATGTTAGCGAATGGAAAATTCTCCTGCGTCCAGGGTATGTAGTACTCCATCCCGGGCGCGTCCGCGACGCGGATTGAGCGCACATCGCCAACGATGCCGATGATTTCGTAGGGCACACTCAGACTCGAGACGAGCAGCGTTTTGCCGATTGGATTTTCGCCGGGATAAAGTTTCTTCGCGCCGGCCTGACTGATCAGGCAAACCTTTTGCCCGTCCGCCGCATCGTGTTCATTGAATTCGCGACCGGCCAAAAGTGGGATTCCCCACGTTTTGAAATAATCAGGCGCAATGTCGTGACTCGGAGCGCTCGCGCGTTTCTCAATTGGAGGAACGTCGCGATCTGCCCGCGCGTAGAGCGTTCGATTTCCGCCAGCGAGCGGTATATCGCCGCTGATCGTCATGTTCTCCAGACCGCCGACTTCGTGTAACGCACTAAGCGTCTGTTCGACGAAACGTTGACGCGATGCAGTGTCAGGGTATTGGGCGGTGGGCAACGTGATCGCGCCGGTCCACAGGTTTTGCGAACGAAAACCGATGTTTTGTTGACTCAGCCGGATGAAGCTCGTGATGAGCAAAGCGGCGCCGGCCAAGAGCGTGACCGACAGCGCAACCTGCGCCCCGACCAGAATTCTTCGGAAACGCTGTTGCCGCACGCTGCCGCTGGTTCCCCGGCCACCCTCTTTCAAACCATCAACCAGATCGGAATGCGAGGCCTGCATCGCAGGGTAAACTCCCATCAATAAGCCAGTTATGACCGATAGCCCCATTGTGAAAAGCAGCACTGGAATTGATAAACTCGTCACGCTGTCGGCCTCGAGCGGAAGAAAATTTGCGGCCATTCGCGGCACCAACGGCACCAGTCGCCACGCGACAAAAGCGCCGGCGATTCCGGCAAACACACTCACGAGCAAACTCTCGAAAACGAAAAGCCGGACAATCCCATTGCGCGAAGCGCCGATCGCCATGCGCAGGGCGATTTCACGCCTGCGTCCACTGAAACGAACAAGCAACAGGTTCGCTACGTTGCTGCATGCGATCAGCAAAACAAAGCAAACCGCGGCAAAAAGGGTGACGAAACCCGCACGAATATTTTGCGTCACGTCCTGGGGCAACGATCTGAATGTGGTCGTAAAACCGCTGTCGATCTTCGTTCGATACTCGGTCAGATAGCTTTGATCGAGTGACGGCAATACCGCGCGCACCTGCTCATAGGTCACACCCGGTTTCATCCGGCCGATCACGCGCAGGAAGCTGGTGCCACGCATCAACCGCTCATAACTAAATCCCGGAAGCTGGATCGGTTTCGTCGTCCAAACCTCGGCGACCGGATTCGCACCAAACCAGTTGGCCGGCATGTTCGGCAAGACGCCGACGATCGTGTGCGGCATGCCATCGAGCGTGATACTGCGGCCAAGAACATTCGGGTCCCCACCGAGCCGCTTCTGCCAGAAGTTTTTCGTTATTAGCGCAACGTCTGCTTTTTCCTCCTCTTCCGGCAGGAAATTTCGGCCCAGAATCGGGTGCACGCCGAGCACATCGAAATAATTCGACGTTAATCGTCCGCCAAACACCTGAACCGCATCCCCCAGCCCAGTGAGCGTAAAGGCGAAGAAATTCTCGCCGGCCAGGCTTTCAAACACGGTTTGCCCATCGCGAAAATGAAAAAAGCGCGGCGCTCCGATCCCGATGTCGGTCAAATCACGCGATTTGTCGCCGCCATACAGATGCAAGACACGCGCCGGGTCTTTGAAGGGCAGCCCTTTCAGGAAAAGGTCGTTTATTAAACTGAAGATCGCTGTGTTCAATCCGATCCCGAGGGCAAGGGTGAGAATGGCTACGGAAGTGAACGCGGGCGATTGCCGGAGTTTGCGAAACGCGAACTTAATGTCGGTCATGTGAGTATGAGGTTGAGTTGTTTGATAAATTTCATTCGGCGCGGAGCGCTTCAATCACGTCGACGCTTGCGGCGCGGCGCGCGGGCAACATCGACGCAATTAAGGTGACGGTAAGGAGCACAAGTGCACACGCCGCCATGGAAAAAACGCCCGGAACCGTTAGATCTGCGAAGTAGCTACGCGCGACGCGCGCCAGAACGAATCCGAAAACTGCGCCGACCAGGATTCCGGCCGCGGCCATTGCGGCACCTTCCACAAGGACATCCTTGAAAAGACGTTGCGGTTGCGAGCCGAGTGCAAGTCGAATCCCGAACTCACGTGTGCGAGCGCTCACGGAAAACGCCAAGACGCCGGCGACACCAACCACGGCAATTGCCAATGCGACGGCGGCGAAAACGCCGAACACAACCGAATTCAAACGCTGTGGACCGAGCACTTCAGCGCGGGCGTCTTCAAGGGTCCCGGCGCGCTCGATCGGTTGATCGGCAGAGAGAGCGCGAATGATGCGCGTGACCGGCGTGACGAGGGAATAAGGATCCATGCTCGTGTGGATGAATAGCCTGCCTCGATACAACGGACCTTGTTCGAAGGTGTGATAGATGGTCACGGTCCGTTCCGGAACGACATGCACGTCGTCGACATCTGCGACAACGCCGATGATGCGTTGGGGCCGCGGCGGATCCGACCGCGTAACCTTCAGGACTGGATCAGACCAGAAGACATGCCGATTGATCGGATCCTGATTCGGAAACATCCGCTGCGCGAGCGTTTCGCTAATGATGGCGAGCGGTTCTCCGCTCTTCGCATCGAGCTCGTTGAAATCCCGACCGGCAAGAACGGGGACACCGAGAGCCGCGAAGAATCCGGGAGAGATAACACGGTATTGCGCGCGGGGATCCTCAACGGTCGAGACATGACCATCGGCGCTGAATTGCAAAGTCGGACCAGAGCCGGCGTCCCGCCACGGAGCAACCATGCCGAAGGCGGTCTTATTGACGCCTGGAAGCGCGTCGATGCGACGCATCATTTCTTTGTAAAGATCGACAACTTCCTGCTGTTTCTTTCCGTTGAAAACGGCAGGAACATTGATCGCGAGAACGTGGCGCGTGTCCATCCCGGTCTGCGTTTTTTGAAGCGCGAGCAGCGTCGTGACCAGCACGCTTGCACCGACCAATAACACAAACGAGGCGCCGACTTGCGTCACGACGAAGATGCGTTGACGGCTCTTGCTGCCGCTAATCCGGACACTGCCGCTCGAAAGGTGCAACGTGTCCGCAATATCGACGGGTAAGCGCGGGATGAACGCCAGGGCCACGGCAGCGACAATTGCGAGCACGACGCCCACCCACATAAGACTGGCGTCGATTGTAAGATCGAGCGCGCGAACCGAAAAACGGGACATGTAGTGCGCCAACACTTCAATCAGTGGCTGGGCGCTCCACACGCCGACTGTCGCACCGGCGCCGCAGAGAAGAACACTTTCGGCCAACAACATGCGGCGAAGCGCACCTTTGCTCGCGCCCAGTGCAGTCCGCACCGCCAGCTCGCCTTCACGCCTAACGGTGCGCGCCAGAATCAAGTTCGCGACGTTGGAACACGCCACGATGAACACGAGCGCTGAGCCCGCGAGCAGAACGATGAGCACCGTCCTCGCGCCAGAAGTAATCTGGTCGCGCAGCATTCGAGCTGAAATCTCAAAGTCTCCCGATTTCGAGTACGCCTCAGGGTGCTCCTGTTTCATCACCGCGTAGACCGAACGCAATTCGGCGCGCGCTTGGTCGAGCGTTGCCCCAGGAGCGAGGCGCGCAAAAAGTTCTGTCATGCGATGCGTACGCTCGGTTACCATCGTCGCACCAAGATGATGCGGACTGCTGACGACGTTGGCGATGATCTCGGTCTCCTGCGGGTACGGCACGCAAGGCTCGAGCACGCCGATAATCGTGGCGGAGCGATCGCCACCGACGCCGCCAAGTTGAACCTTCTTTCCAATAAGAGAAGGATCTTTTCCGAACGCGTTGGACCAGAAACGATACGTGAGCACAACGACTGGCTCGGCCTTTGGACCGTCATCCTCAGGCCTAACGAGTCGCCCAAGCACTGGATGCAGACCCATCACGTCAAAATATGAGCCGTTCACAACACCGCCATTAACTTCACGCGGCTCGCCGAGACCGATCATCGTGAACGCAATCGTCGAGAAATCGCCAAATGTGCTCAGAGTCTTGGTCCGCGCCTGCAGATCACGAATTTCCGGCATCGACCACGTGCTGTTTTCGTTGCCAGAGCCGGGCGCGCTTTGCCGGATATAAATCAGCCGATCCTCATCGCGATTTACCAACGGTTTGATAAGGACGCCGCGCACGAGCGTGAAAATCGCGGCGTTGGCGCCAATACCAAGCGCGAGCGTGACGACCACGACGAGTGTAAATCCCATCGATTGGCGAAGTCTGCGGATGGCGAACCGAATATCGTTCATAAAATTCATTCGGCGCGCAGGGCAATGATTGGATCGACCAGAGTGGCCCGCCGTGCAGGCAGGAAACAGGCGAGCAGTGCGACGACGGCGAGCGAAACGATCGCAATCACAAACGCGCCTGCATCAAGTGAGCCGACACCATAAAGAACGCTGCTCAAGGCGCGGCTCGCGAAGAACGCGCCCATCACTCCGACTCCGATCCCGATAGAAATGAGCACAAGCCCCTGACCTAGAATCAGACGAAAGACATCCCTCCGAGCCGCTCCTAACGCGATGCGAATCCCAACCTCGCGAGTGCGTTGAGTAACGGTGTAAGCCATGACGCCATAGGTGCCAATCGCGGCGAGTAAGAGTGCGACTCCCGCAAAAACGGTTAAGAGCGACGCTGAGAGTCGGCGCGAGCCGACGGATGCCGCGACGACCTCATTCATTGTCCGGACGTTGAAGATCGGAAGATCCTTGTCGAGGGCGAGCACCTCCCGGCGCAGTGTATTAGTAAAGGTGGTAGGATCTCCGCTCGTACGAATTACCAGCGCCATGAATCCCCAACTGCCATCCTGAGAATGCGGGGTGTAGATTTGCTCCCCGCTTTCCTCTTCGAGCGTGGCCGGCTTAGTTTGTCCAACCACGCCGACGATTTCCCGCTGAAAGTTCTCATCCCGCCAGATTGCGATCCGTTTTCCGATCGCCGCGGTCTCGGATCCGAAGTACTTCACCGCGACCTGCCGGTTCACAATGACCACTTTCGGCGCACTCGCATTGTCTTGTTCGTTAAACGCTCTTCCCGCAAGGAAAGGAATTTGGAGCGCTTGAAAATAGGAAGGTGTGACAGTGGACCAACTCGCGTCCACTGCTTCGTCAGCAGTCAATCGGCGCCCTTCTGGAATAAACCCCCGCCCGATTGAATAATTGCTGGCACGGAGCGGAAGATTCACGCCGGCACCGACCGACTGAACTCCAGGCAACTCCGCAAGCCGTTCCGTAAGCGTGCGGTAAAAATCGACGCGCTGCTGATCTTCCTTGTATTTGGCAGCCGGCAGGGAAAGTGATGCCATTAATACTCGATCCGGATTGAATCCGGGGCTCACCTGCTGGAGACGAATGAAACTCTTGATGAGCAGACCGGCGCCGACTAGCAAGATCAGCGACATGGCGACTTCGCTGATGAGAAGCAGACTCCGGGACTTCGTGCGACGATAACTTTCGTCGCCTCGCCCTCCTTCCTTGAGCGAACTGGTTACATCGAGTTTCGAGACCTGTAATGCGGGGACGAGACCGAAGATAATTCCGGTGAAGATCGAGATCACGCACGTGAACACGAGTACGCGATAATCAAGATTTGCTTCGCTGACGCGCGGTAAGTCCGGCGGACTAATCGAAATAAGAAGTTCAATCAGCCAGAGACTGAGGAGCAGTCCCAACGCGCCGCCGATCGCCGAGAGGAGAGCACTTTCCGTAAGCATCTGTCGCACGATGCGAACTCGACCGGCACCTAGCGCGGCGCGAATTGCTACTTCCTTCTGCCGCGCCGCTGCGCGCACTAGAAGCAAATTGGCGATGTTCGCGCATGCGATCAAAAGAACGCATCCGACCGCACTCAAAAGAATGAGAAGCGACGGCCGAAATGAGCGCACGAGGAGGTCGTGCAAACGCACGAGGCGCGCATCCCAACCTTTATTCGTCTCCGGAAATGACCGCGCCAGGTGCGCATTGATTGCGCTGATCTGCGACTGCGCTTGCGCCAGCGGCATGTTTGGCTTGAGCCGGGCCAAACCAAAATATGAACGATTATCGCGTTGTTCTTTAGCGAGTTCGACGCCGGACGGCACCCAAATCTGGGTCTTTTCGGGAAACTCGAAGCCAGCCGGCATCACGCCAATGACCGTGACGGGCAGTGTGTTCACGGTGATGGTTCTGCCGATCACGTTGGGATCGGAACCGTAGCGACGCTTCCATAAACCCTCACTTATAATAACGACAGTGGTTGTATTGGGCTGATCCTCCGCCGGCAGAAAGCTGCGCCCCAGCATTGGCTGCACACCGAGGACATCAAAGAAGGTACTTCTTACTCCGGCACGCGGAACGCGTTCCGGTTCGCCGCCCTGTTGCGCGAGGGCTGCGTTGCCCGTCCAGAAGAGCGCTGTCTGCGCGAAAGCCGTGCTTTGCGCGGCCCACGTTTCAAAATCTGGCGCAGAAATGTTACTATCGGTAATTCCCTGCAACTGATTGTGCGCTTCAAACCAAACGATGCGGTCGGCCGCCGGATACGGCAGCGGACGCAAGAGCACGGCGTTGACTACGCTGAATATTGCCGTGTTCGCCCCAATGCCGAGTCCAAGCGTGAGTGCGGCTACGATAGTGAAGCCCGGCTTTTTCACCAGCATGCGGAGGGCAAATCGAATGTCGCTCATAAAATTTCTACTCGGAGCGCAGAGCTTGAACGGGGTTGACCAGAGTTGCGCGACGCGCGGGTAACAAACAGGCGATCAAAGCGACAACGCTCAGGACCACACTGACGATCACGATCGTCCGCAGGTCGGTCGCGCCAATATCAAAAAGAAAACTTTGAAGCAGACGAGAGCAGACAACGACTCCGAGCAACCCAATAGCCAATCCCGCGGCAACAAAACGCATTCCCTGCAAAACGATCAGCCGCAGCACATCGTAACGCTGCGCGCCGAGAGCCATGCGAATCCCGATTTCCTGTGTTCGTTGCGTGACTGAGTAACTCATGACTCCGAAAATTCCGGCGGCGGCAAGAAGCAGCGCGATCACGGCAAACAACGTGACGAGCATCGCGTTGAGACGCGGCTGCGCGATCGATTGGGATGTGTAATCCGCGAGGGTGCGCGTGCGATAAACGGGCACGTTCTTGTCGAGATCGGAAACAGTCCGTCGCAGCGTCGTCGTGAGCGATTGCGGATCAATTTGGGTGCGAACGAAGAGGGACATCCCACCGATTCCGAACTGTTGATGCGGAACATAAATCTGCGGCTTTGGCGCCACGCGCAAACTGATCAAGTGCATATCGCCGACGACTCCGACAATTTCGCGCACCGGCGGTTTACCGGGATCGACTGAGCCTTTCAGCGTCATGCGTTTGCCAATCGGGTCCTCTCCCGGGAAAAATTGTTTGGCGAAAGTTTCCGTTACAATTGCGACCGGCAGCGAATTTCGATCATCACGATCGGTGAAGGCGCGGCCGTTGCGAATCGGAACTCGCATGGTGTCGAAATAGCCGGGGGTCACGGCGTTGACC
>Ga0066903_100001709_pt1 | contig 16448 bp, 34 predicted proteins | sample PanSoiMetaGPlot1_FD_67491 | JGI IMG/M metagenome (GOLD analysis project Ga0066903, IMG submission 67491) | Tropical forest soil microbial communities from Panama analyzed to predict greenhouse gas emissions - Panama Soil - Plot 1 (version 2) | ecosystem: Environmental > Terrestrial > Soil >... | reverse complement strand
CACGACCAGAACCGGCGACTCCAGGCGCTGCCCCAGGCTTATGTCTGGTCCGCCGGGGAGCGCTCGTCCGACGCGCGGCAGGCCCTTCGCCGAATCCCAGCCGGGCACGTAGAAGATCCGTTCGTGCGCCGGCCAGCGCGGGCTCAGGCCCCGGATGTCCATGGTGATGACCGAATAGCCGCGGACCCCGTAGGACTCGAGCAGGTCGGCGAAGTAGAGCGCCGAGCCGCCCTCGGCCGTGCCTGTCTCGATGACCGTCCGCGGCTTCACCTCCCAGAGCAGCTCCGCGTAGTGCCACAGGTCGATGGGGTGCTTGAACACCTGGTAGCCCTTCCAGCGCGCGGCGTGCCAGGTGAGCTGGCGCCGCGCGGCTTCGTAGGTCAGCCGGTGGAAGGCGTCGGCGATCTCCTGCTCGCTGCCGAGCGGTAGCTCGTGGTGCTCCAGGTGGCGGCGCTCGTCGTCGGACAGGGTCAGGTTGAGCTTCACGTCTCCTCGCGGGCCTTCATCTCGGCCAGGTAGTTGCCCAGGTCGATCTGGTGGCTGCCGATGTGGCCGGCGGCGAACAGCGGCGAGTTGTCGACCGCCACCGAGAAGCCCAGCCGATGGGCCTGGGCGAAGAAGTACAGGTCGTGGCCGCCACGGTGGCCCTCGCGCTCGGCCTCGGGTGAGACGCCGAACCAGGGCCGCGGCATCAGCTCCAGCACGTGGCGGGCGATGGACAGGATGCCGGTGCCGGCGGCCCCCTGGAACTCGTGCTCCCCTTCGGGCGCCTCCAACAGCTCGGCCATGTCCAGGTGGGTCATGTTGATGGCCCGGCCGTCCGGCGACACCGCCTTCCAGAGCACGGGCGTGGGCGGGTAGCGGCGCATGAAGTAGATGCCGGTGGTGATGTCGGCGCGGTGGGTCCGCGCGCGCGCCACGATCCGCTGGTGCAGGATCATGTCCGTCTCCAGCATGAGCAGCCGGTCCCAGTCGGCGTAGCGGAGCGCCTCCTGGAAGCAGCGGTTGAACGCCTCCGGCAGGTAGGAGCCGGCCGGCACCACGAAGCGGTGCTTCACTCGGCGGTCCGGGAGCTGCGGGCAGAGGTCCGGCATCGGGTCCAGGTTCAGCCAGTTCGGCGGCGTCTCCGGCGCCCAGCCCCCGGCCGGCACCGCCGCCAGGATGCGCGCGGGACCTCTCACGCGCGCCAACTGGGCGACGCCAGCATCAGGCGGGCCATGCGCGCGGCCTCGGCATCGGTGGCCGCGATCTGATGCGACTGATCGACCACCAGCTCGAGTACCGCCTGCCACGCGCGCGGCGCTCGCATCTGCCAGCGCTCCGGCAACCCCAGGGCGGCGCGGATCACGTCGATCGGGTCCGGCCAACCGCTCATCTCGCGAGCCAGCTCGTAGGCGGCAGAGCGGTTGACGATGACCCAAGGAAGCCCCGTGTCGCGGGACGCCCGACGTCGCCAGCCTCTCACCCGGAGCGGACCGGCTCCGCGCCCAGGGTCAGCCAGTGCGGGTTGGCCTTGGCCCAGGCCGCCACGCGCTCCAGGCCGCGCCCGAAGCCCAGCGGCGCCTCCCAGCCCGTGGCCGCCAGCTTGTGGCCGTCGAGGGCGTAGCGGAGGTCGTGTCCGGGCCGGTGCTCGGCCGATCGGCTGACGATCTCGTAGCGCAGGCGGATGCCCATGGCGTCCGCGATGGCCATGGCCATCTCCGAGCTCGCGAGCTCCACCTCGCCGACGATGTGCCAGCGGGCGGGCCGGTCGCTGGCCGGGAAGGTGTCGGGCGCCAGCCGGCACAGGTGCAGGAGCGCGTCCGCGTGGTCGCGGGCGTGCAGCCAGAACCGCGTGCCCTGCTCCCACTCCGGGCTGCGGGCCGGGATCGGCACGCCCCGCAGCAGGTGCGAGATCACCATCGGGGTGAACTTCTCCTGGTCCTGGCGCTCGCCGAAGTTGTTCATCGTGTTGGTCAGGACGACCGGCAGCCCGTAGGTGCGCCAGTAGGAGATGGCGATCGCCTCCTGCGCGGCCTTCGAGGCCGAGTACGGGTTCGAGGGGATGATCGGGAACCACTCGACGTGATCGACGTCGGGGGCCGCCGGCCCGTAGACCTCGTCGGTGCTGATCTGGATGACCACGCTCGGGTGCACCAGCCGGGCGTACTCCAGCAGGTTGAGGGTCACGTCCACGTTGTTCCTGACGAAGGGGACGGGGTCCGCAATGGACCGGTCCACGTGGCTCTCGGCGGCCGCGTGCACGATGTAGTCGACCGGCCCGATCTCGTGCGCGAGCTGGAGGGTGACCGGGCCGCGGAGGTCGTGCCAGACGATCGAGAGCTGCGGGTGGCCCTGGAGATGCGCCAGGCGCCGGGGGCAGCCGCGGTGGCGGAAGCTGACCAGCGCCGTCACCCTCCAGTCCGTGGTCTCGAGCGCGTGCTCCACCAGGTGGTGGCCGACGAAGCCTGCGCCGCCGGTGACGAGGAGATGCTTCACGCCCCCGGCACCCGTCGCAGCCGGGGGTTCCGGCGCTTCGCTTCCGGCGAGGCCCGCCGCGCGCCGGCGGCCAGGATGGCCCCGGCCCGCTCCTCGCCGTAGGGTTGGCCCGTGCGCGGGTTGGTGCGCCGTGCGATCCGCCGCTGCGCCGCCTTGAAGCCGGGATGGTCGGGCATCGTCACTCCCCCGGGTGGCCCCGGCCGCAGAAGGTCCACTCTCCCGGCTCCCAGGAGGGCCCGGCCACGTAGTGGCCGGCGGACCGGCTCATCAGGATCGTCTGGAGCCGCATCCCCCTGTCGACCGGGATGCAGTCCCAGATGGTGGAGGGCTCCAGCTTGGCCAGCAGGATCTGGCCGTGGTAGACGTACACCGCCTGGTCGGCGACCAGCGCGGCCGCCCGGACGGCGCCGGCATCCTGGACGCCGATGGCCACGGGGGCGGCGTCGGGCCGGTGCTTGGCCCACCAGGCCAGCTCCTCTGCCTCGGCCGTGGCCTGGCTGCCGAGCGCGCGCCGCCGGCGGGCCTGACCGCTGCGTTCGTACTCCTCGGCGGCCTCGCGCCGCAGCCGGTCCCAGTTCAGCTCGGAGGCGCGGCGGCTCACCGGACCAGCCTCACGCTCCAGTCGGCGATCAGGTCGCGCATCTTCAGCTGCTTCAGCTCCTCGAAGTGCTGGAGACACAGCCAGGCCCCGCGCGGCTCGGGCTCGACGCGGAGGCGGTAGAGCACATCGAAGCGCGCGGCGCGGGTGCAGGGCTCGGCGACCTTCTCGCCCAGCTGGTTCACCGAGGGCCGATTACAGACGACCAGCAAGGTCCAGCTCCGCGGGCAGGATGGTGACGCCCTCGGTCATCGGCACCCGGTCCACGTGGTGGATCAGGCCCGGGCGGTACCAGCACTCCAGATGGCCATCGAGCCCGGTGAACAGGACGCCGACCTCGGAGGCGTCGCAGCGCGTGTCCAGGGGCAGGTCCCGGAAGGTGCCGTCGTCGAAGTGGATGCGGAGGACGTCAGTCATGGCGTGGAGCGCGAAGGGTCGTCGGAGTGGCGTGGCTCGATCCGTCGACTCGGTCGGGGTTGGTTGGGACCGTCGGGGCGGACGGGCAGGGTATGTCGGACGGGCCCGGATGGGCCGGGCCTGTCGGATCGGCGAGGCGAGGGTCGGTCCGGGCAGTCTCGGCGTCCAGCAGGGCATCGTGCTGGCGCCAGAGCCGGGCGTCGGCCAGGAGCTGGCTCACGCGGTTCATGGTGACGCCGGCGGCCAGGGCCACCCTGTGGTAGCGCCCGCGCCCGCCCAGGCTCTCGTAGAGCTCCAGCATCGCCAGGCAGCGCGCCCGCCCGGCGCGCTCGGTGAGCTCCGCCAGCTGCTTCCGGCAACGCTCCGCCGCCCGCAGTCGCGCCAGCGGCCCATCGGCGCTCTCCAGGTGGGCATCGACCTCCTCGATCGTGGGCAGCATCAGAACATTGTAGACCGCCTGTGGCTTAGAATGTGGCGGATGCAGAACGCCGCCAGCTACCGCCTTCAGGTCGTGGTCGTGGCCGCCGGACCCTACCTCTACGCCATGGCCCGCGTCGGCGGCCTGGTGGTCAGGGGCCGGATGATGAACGACCCCGGCTCCGCGCTCAGGGCCCTGTTCCAGGAGCTGGCCGCGCCCGGCAGTAACCAGGATGCCCTGCTGGCGGTGGAGATGATGGCGGCCGGCGAGGACATGCGCGACGTCGCCGCCGACACCCGCGACCTGCTCGAGCTCAGTGGCCGCGAGGCCGACCGGGTGCTGACGCGACGCACACTGCCGCCCGCGACGCGCCCGCCCGCGCTCTCAGCGGCGGAGCAGCAGGAAGGCGACCCCGAGCGCGGCCACGACCAGGAGCGCGCCCCCGGCGACCTGGCCGGCTGAGACCAGCTGGCCCGCGGCCTGGTTGAGCCCGAAGGGGTCCGGCCCCGTGGCCTGCCCGAGCTGAGAGCTGGAGTCCCCGCGCGACCCGGGCGGCAGGATGAAGCCGAGCAGGTTGCTGCGGTCGGTGACGTTGCGGGTGTCGACCACGCCCAGGCCCTTCCAGTTCATCTCGCTCACGGTGAAGGACCCGTCCGGCTGGACGCCCTTCACGAGCGCGACGTGGCCGAAACCCCAGGGCGGATCCACGCCCGGCCCCCAGACGGCCAGCGCGCCCACGCGCGGGCTCTGGCTGGTGCCATAGCCGGACTGCTGGGCCCGGGGGAACCACTCGGCGGCGTTGCCCCAGCCGTTGGGCACCCAGGGCGCCTGGTTCTTGGCCCACCAGGTGCAGTTGCCGCTGGCGTAGCTATTGAGGTCCGCCACGGCCGACCGGGACCCCAAAGAATGTCCCCTGCCGCTGGACCTCCTGGCCGCCGACGCGGCCGACGTAGGCGACCAGGAAGCCCACGCCCAGCATCGCCGCCAGGTTGGGCGCCGCCTCCGAGAGTACGCCCAGCATCAGGTAGAGGGCGCTGATCTTCACCAGCGGTCCGGGACAGGGCCAGTCGCGCGTGGTGCGCACGTCCTGCATCGCCCTGAGCCCTACGGCGACCGCCCAGACCACAAACAGGACCCGTTGGGAGCCGGAGAGGCCGCGGCGGCGCGGAGCGCCCTGGGTGTAGAGCGGTTCACGGCGCGATGCTCCACGTGCAACGGTGGGGGTGGTGCGCGGCGCGCTTCCCCGGGGCCGATTCGCGTTCTCGTTCTCAGAGGTTCGCGGAGCCTCACCGCCAGTAGGCGCGCGGCGCTCGCTGATTGTACGCGCCCGCACCGGCCGTGCCTCAATCGTCTGGGCATTGTCCCGGTCGACCGGGACGAGTCCGGTCTCCTCGGCCATCAGCAGGGCCCCAGGAGCTGGCCGTTGAGCTGGCCCAGGGCGCCGCTCCCGATCGGCCGCCAGAGCATGAAGCCGCCCCCGGGCAGCGGGATGCGGGTGTCGCCCGGCCGCTGGGTGCAGCTCGTGTTCACGCTGGCGATCCCGCCGATGTTGATCGTTCCGGCCTGGTCGCTCTGGGTCTGGCTCCGGCTGCTGCTCGAGCAGCTGTAGGCATCGAGCAGGGACGAGTGCTTGATGCCGGCGTACAGCACCCAGTAGCCGAACAGCGCCAGCGCGATCGGCAGGGCGATCACGACGCGACCTCGTCAGGCAGGTCGTCACGGCGGATCAGCTCCACCCAGCCGGGCACCGGCGAGCGGGTCGCCAGCCAGCGCCAGTAGCGTGCCCACTGCGGCAGGCGGCGGAGCTCGGCGTCCCAGCCGGGCCAGGCCATGCGCACCAGGATCGCCAGCGTGACCGCCGACACCGTCAGGTTGACCACGATCCGGAGCGTCCGCTCCTGGCGCTCGGTCACCGCTGCCACCCCGCCGACCCCGTCTCCTGCGCCTTGATGAGGGCGTCGCGATAGATCAGGCTCATGATGATGGTGACCGACGTCGTGCCCACCAGCGGCCACCAGGACCGCGCCAGCAGCGAGGCCCCGAGCCCGAGCCCCACGTTGGCGGCGCCGGCCATGGCCGCGTAGAGCACCGCCGTCTGCGCCTTGTCCCCGTCCGCCCCCACGTTGCGGATCGTCCACGGGCTCGAGCAGAAGGCCGAGTACACGTTGAAGCTCTCGGCCGCCGCCAGGATGAACAGCCCGACGCCCTCGGCGCTCAGGTTCCAGCCCATGCGGGCCACGGGTCAGCGCCTCGCGGTGGAGAGGTCGCGGCGCCTCAGCTGCCGGCGGGGTACGCGGGTACGCGTCGAGCCGGCGCCGCCGCCGAAGCCCTGGCGCAGCGGCAGCAGCCGGCTGCCGGCCACGCCCCGGCGCCCGGCCGGGCCCGAGCTGGTACCGCCCGCACCGGCCAGGGCGTAGCCCGGCCCCGCGCTGGCGGGGAACCACCCCACGGTCCAGCCGCCCAGGGCTCCGGCCGCCGCCGGCGAGCCCGCGTAGCCCCAGCCGCCCTGGCCGCCGCCCCCCGAGATGTCCACGAGCTGCGAGTGCACGTAGGCGGTGAGGCCCCCGTACTGGATGGGCTGCCAGAAGTTGCTGGGCGGAGTGCCCCAGCTGCCGCCCATCACGCCCTGGACCGGCGGTCCGGCCAGGGTCACCGGCGTGCCCCTGGGCAGGATGGCGATCAGGCCGTTGGGGTAGCTGTTGGCGCTCTGGAAGACCCCGGTCGTGCCGCCCGTGATGATGCCCCTGGTGGCGTTCGGGCTGGCGGGCGGCGGCGCATTCGAAGCGGCGCTGGCCCCGGGGGAGATGCCGGTGACGCTGACCGAGGGGACGAAGGGCACGGCCGACTGAGCCACGCCGGCGGCCGGGCTGACCGCGGACATGCCCGTCGACTGCTGGCCGCCGCGCCGGAAGTACCAGAAGGCCAGCGCCGCGGCGCCTGCCAGTGCACCCCAGGCCCAGCCCGGGAGCGGTCCGTACTTCCGGGTGACGAAGTCCACGTCAGCTCCGCGAGCCCGGGACGCGCAGCATGTGAAAGACGATGCTCACACCGACAGACACCACCACCACCGACACCCAGAAGCCCGGGTCCGAGATGTAGCCGCCGATCGAGGAGAACCAGCCGCCGCCGCCCTGTCCTGAGTTCATGTCCTCTCCATCCTATCCGCCGATGACCTGGGGCAGCGTGGTGTAGCCGTAGGTCGGCAGCACGCCCCGGAACTGCGGGCTCGGCGTCTGCTGGGTGCCCAACGGCCGGACGTTGGCGCCGCCGATGACCCAGGCCTTGAACCACAGACCGAACCGGGTGTTGGCAAAGCGACGCGCCGCCGCGCCCGGGCCGCCCTCGTAGTTGCTCTCGGTCATGCTCACCAGGATGTGGCCGCCGCGGCTGATCCCCTGGAAGATCGAGTTCTGCATCTCGGCCAGCAGCGGCGGCGAGCCGGGCGCCGTGCCGGTCGGTCGCGGCAGCCGGAAGGGCGCGTAGTGGCCCAGCGCGAACTCGTCGGTGCCGTACTGCTGCGGCGTCTTGCGCACGATCGGCTGCAAGCGCCACAGCGTGGTGCCGGCCGGCAACTCGGGCGGGTCGTTGTACAGGTAGAGCTGTCGGCTGGCCACCCGGAACGCGGAGGTCCCGCGCTTGGGGTTCTGTACGGCCGGGTCGTACGGCGCCTCCTGGAGCTGGGGGTTCGAGGCGTACACGGGGCCCCAGCCCGGCCCCAGCATCGAGGCGATGCCGTTGTCGTCGCGGTACTGGAGCCACCCGAGCTCGCGGAAGCTGGGCGCCTTGACCTCGGCCACCGCGGGCGGCGGCGGCGTCAGCATGCCGAAGCGCCGCGGTGCGCCGGCCATCTACGTCTCTGCGGCGGCCCGCCGCTCCAGCTCGGCCCTGAAGGCTGCCGACTCGGCCTTGAACGCCTCGTGACGCCGATCGATCTCGGGCAGGTTGGGCTTGACCAGCTGGCCCAGCGGGACGCCGTCGATGAACACGTGGCCGTCGTCGCTGTACTCCAGCAGTGTCGCCGGGTTCACGTAGAGGGCGCGTCGCATCAGCTCGGCTGCCCCAGCAGGCCGTTGACCGACACCTTCCACCAGTCGGTGACCCCGTTGATGAGGACCTTGGTCCCCGGCCAGTTCCTCACCAGCCCGGCCACGATGACCCCGGCCACCACGAGCCCGGCCAGGTCGAAGGTGCGGTTGACCATCAGGCGCCCGTGGCCGCCTCCACCTGGACGAACTTCCCGGTCTGCGGGTCACGCCGCCAGCCGGGCGGGGCGTCCGTCTCCAGGTAGGTCGGCTCCGGCGGGGTCGGCTCGGCCGGCACCGGCTCGGGCACGCGCTCCCAGGTGCCGTCCGGCAGTCGGCGCCACCCCGGAGGCACGTCGCCGACCAGGTCCGGATCGCGCCCGGTGGCCGCGGCCTTCTCCTTGCGCAGGCGCTCCTGCTCCAGGCGCGCCAGCTCGGCGCGGCCCACGGCCCCGCTCAGACCGTCGATGTGGCCGTGCGTGCCCTGGGAGTGGATGGAGGGCACGCAGTGGTCAGCCAGCCAGCGGAGGAACTCCTCCGTCACCTCTACCGGGTTCGCCATCTCAGCTCTGGCTCCGGAAGGCGCCGCTGACCATCGGCCAGACGAAGGCGTAGACCACGATGCCGACCACGGCACCGATCCAGAACGTTCGCTGCCGCAGCATCAGAGAATCCCTCCTCTTCGTCCGCCGTGGACCCAGTACCGGAAGAACAGCCAGGCGCCCGGAAGCACCAGGCCCCAGATCCACGCCCAGGTGTGAGCGCTCTGGAAGTCGATCCCGAACCGCGGGTTCGAGCCGGGCGGCATGAGCACGCTGGACTGCGCCGAGTCGAGCGTGCCCACGCCGCCCCGGTAGGAGCCGGCTCCCTGTGGGTAGAGCGCGCTGCGCTTGGCCACTCAGCCGGTCCTCACGCCGCCAGGTGGGTGTACGGGATGTTGGTCGGGTTGTCCGGGTAGAGCTGGCCGACGTAGGCCGTGAACTGGTAGGGCGCGGTGCCCCCGCTCCCGGCCGTGCCCGCGATCTCCACCAGCGTGGCCGGGGTGGTCGGGAGCAGGACGTCGTGGGTGTCGTCCTGGCCGATGGCCCGGCGCACCGAGTCCCGGAAACTGTAGACCAGCACGCCCACGGTCTGCGGCTGCGGCAGCGTCTGCCAGTTGTTCGTGGCCGTGGCGTTGGCCGCCGCCTGCGTGAACGTGGGGAAGGTGCCCGACTGAGCATTCAGCGGCACCCCCAGGTACTGGAACACCCAGTCGATGCGTTCGTCGTACCTCTCCAGCTCCAGCGGGACGCCGTCGAGGTAGAAGGTCAGGTCCGACACCGGGATGTTGTTCACCCGGATCGAGTTGGCGGACGAATCCCTCAGCACGAACAGCCCTGTGTGCCACCAGGCGCCGGTGGCCGGGATCGCCGAGCGCGCGAAGGCGCCCGAGCCGAAGGTCTGCTGCCCCTGGGTCTGGTTCCACTGCGAGCTGGACCCAAGCCCCGGCGGCGTCACGTTGGGCGCCGCGACCGGCAGCGTCCAGAACGACTGGGTGACCGTGAACGTCAGCGTGGGCAGCGTGACGTTGGTGGCCGCGGTGTAGACCGCGCCGGACGTGTTCGGGGTGATGACCAGCGTCGGCTGCGCCGACGCGTTCAGGCCCGGCAGGCAGCAGTACGCCGCGCTGTCGAACTCCAGCGGCAGCCAGAGCTTGAACTGGAAGTTGGCCGCGCCCGTGCTCGAGGTCGTGGTGACCGTCTGGAAGCTGGGTGCGTTCACCGGGCTCTGGAAGCTGAGCTCCCCCGGGGCCATCCCGGAGTAGACGTTCAGCAGGTAGAGCCCGTAGCCGTCGAGCGTCATGATCGGCTGGCCGCTGGGGTCGTTGAACCGGATGTTCTGGATGGTGTTCCAGGGGGCGTCCGCCGCCAGGGACACGGTCACGGTCGTGGTGGAGGTGCCGCCGGTCGCCTGCACGAACAGGATCAGACCCCGCAGGTAGCCGCCCACCGGCTTCAGTGACTGCGTGATCGGCGCCGCGCCGAAGGCCACGCCGGACTGGGCGAAGCCCTGGATCTTGGCCTTCCGCGAGATCCGGATGAAGGGGCCGCCCTGGCCGCCGGTGGTCTGCGGCTGCCGGCTGACGGTGGCGGCGGCCGGGTTCGGGCTCTGGAGCGTCGCGATCTGGGGGCCGCGGTAGGCCCGGCCGTTGTAGGGCGAGGCGGTCAGGTCGTCGTGCAGGCGGGCGAAGCGGCTGGCGATGTCCATGAGCCCTCCTAGGCGACGTAGCTCAGGCCCTTCATCGAGGGCATGTCGGAGCGCAGACCGGACCAGGTGCGGGCCAGGAAGTGCGCGATGAAGACGATGGCGATCACGTCGAGCGCGAACATCACGGAGATGTGCGCGTGTCCTTCCACGTACCGATCATACTCCCTGGCTTGACGGCCAGCAAGTAGACTGTCCCCGTGGGCGAAGGCGAGTTCGTCCCGGGCCAGCTCAGCGGCACGCCCGCGGAGCCCTGGTCCCCGGGGTGGACGCTCCCGGCCCAGGCCGCGCTCTGGAAGCGGGGCTCACCGGGGCTGGTCCTCGAGCGCATCGCCGACACTGTGAAGTCGGCATCGGCCTCGGCCTCCGGCGACAACGCGATCTGGACGCCAGCCGCCGGCAAGCGCTTCCGGCTTCTGGGCGTGATGCTGACGCTCACGGCCGATGCCACCCTCGCTGTCGCCGGACGCGTGGCGCTGACCTTCCGCGACGGCACGGCGCCGCTGAGCCTGGTGCTGCACGTCTCGCTCGGCACCCTGGCGGTGTCGGGGCTGCTGGGCAGCCAGCAGCTCACCCCCTGGCTGCCGCTCGGGAACGGCATCCTCTCGGCGGCGGCCGACCGGGCGCTCAACCTGAACCTGTCGGTGGCCCTGCTCACGGGCACGATCGAGGTCGTCTGCGCCGGCACCGAGGAGTGAGCTGGAGAGGGGCCCGGCCTGGCACGGAAAGTCGGTACGGCTTGGCGCGATACGAGGGGAATAGTCCGGTCCGGATGGGCCGGGGTCGATCCGGCAAGTCGGAACGGCTGGGAACGGAATGGGTAGTCGGTACGGCGGGGAAAGGATAGTCGCTATGGTTTGGTCGGGAGCGGAGTGGAACGTCGGGCCGACCAGGATAGGTATGTCGACTCGGGATGGATGGGGGCGACAGGGCTCGTCGGGGCGGGGTACGTCGGGATGGGCATGGGCCGGGCGGGATCGTCGGCGCGGCATGGTGCGGAAGGAAGTGTCAGCCAGGGGCCCTCACGATCTGCATCACGTCGTCCACCGTGCGCACGTAGGCGAACTCGTGCTCCTGGAGCTGGCCGACGACGCGGATCAGATTGTCGGTGTCGCCACCGATCTCGGCCAACCGGCGGCGCATCCGGAGGTCGGTGAACTTCCCCACGTAGACGTGGGAGCTCTGGTCGTACATCGAGCCCGGGGCGAAGGCTCCGCGCTGCGTCTCGGCGATCAACGTCACGTGCGGCCGGCCGCGCATCCACAGCTCCTCCAGGTCGGGCAGGATGTCCAGGCACGGCGACTTCGAGTCCGAGAGGGCCCGGACCTCGTTCAGGTGGATCACCCAGCCGCGCTCGTTGCGCGCGGTCCGCAGCGCCTTGAGGCACGCCGCCCGGTTGCGGCCGAGGTTGGCCACCCCCCGCGGCAGCATCACCCGCCAGACCTGCTCCTCGTAGCGGTCGCGCAGCAGCCGTGGTGGCAGCCCGCGCACGGCATGGCCCCAGCCTGTCAGGGTGTAGTCGTCGCCCTTCACGTCGACGGTCAGCCAGCGGTAGCTGTCCGGCCAGAGCGGCGCCAGGCCGTGGAGCACGAGGTGCGTCTTGCCCCAGTCCGTCCGGGCGAAGATCGCCACGTGGTCGCCCGGCTTCCACACCTGGCTGAGTCCGTCGACCCACTCGCCCCGGTTGTCCACGTAGCCCTGGACGTGGTGCTCCCAGGGCACCCTGGCGGCGTAGCGGAACCGCGTCTCGCCCCGCAGCTCGCGGCGGGTCCGGGCCCTGGCCACGAACGCCGAGCGGCGCCCGGGATCGGTCATCGCTTCACGAGCGAGAGCTGGCCCAGGCGCACGGCGACGGCCAGCGCCTCCAGGACGTGCCAGAGCTGCCGCGGATCGTCGGGGTCGGCGCCCATCGACTGCACGATCACCTTGATGTCGTAGCGAGTCTTGGGGTCCATGGCCTCCCAGTGCTTGCCCGGATCTCCCTGGTAGGGATCGGCGGTCATGCTGAGGCGGGTGCCGCCTGGCCGTCCTGGGCTTCCTGCTGCCGCCTGATCGCCTCCTCCACGCTCATGCCCATGGTGCGTTCGATCTCGGGCTTGATGGAGCCGGCGATCGGGTGGTTGATCGGCAGCCGGCCGAGCTGCACCTGGAAGGCCACGGCGATGGGGATGTGGGCCATCAGCAGGGCGCCGAAGACCGAGGCCGTCGAGAAGCCCTCGAGCGCGCGGCGGATGGTGGCGTTGGCCTCCGCGGCGCGGACCCAGGCGTCGGCGCAGTCCTCGGACTGCCGGACGATGACCTCGGCCGGCAGCGGCATGGCCGGCTTCAGCAGCAGGCCCACGCCGGCGTAGAAGTCGACCAGGTCCTGCCGGAGCAGCTGGAGCGGCCGGGACGGGCCGCCGCGCCTACCCCTGGCGCGGGCGCCCGTAGAGGATGGTGCGGACTCGGGGCCAGTATCCGGAGGGCTGCCCGGGCCCGACCCCTCCGGCGGCTCGCCGTCGCTCGGCGTCGCTTGGCTCGCGCTTCTCCTCATCCCCGGGGGTCGTGGCATCGTCGGGCTTCTCCTTCTTGGGCGTGGCACGGGCGGGTGCGTCGGGAATGGTCCGGTCCGGTTTGTCGGTTCGACCAGGCTCGTCACGGGCTGTCGGGCGAGGAGCGGATAGGGGCGGTACGTCGTCGTCGATCTCGGCGCTCAGCTTGGCCGCCCAGCGGTCCAGGGCAGTCTCCTGCATCTGCTCCAGGCGGGCCCAGAACGCGGCCTCCTCGTCAGGGGCCGGAGTGGACTGGTCCGGTGTGTCCGGTGTGTCAGGCACGATGCACGAACCTCGCGAAGGTGGCCGCCCGGCGAGCCCAGGACTCCAGCAGCGGCAGGTGCGGCACCAGACGCCGGTGGACGGCCGCGATCTCGTCCAGCTTCAGGTTCATGGCCTCCTGGTAGCCGTGCATCTGCTGGAGGTACTGCCGCAGGCCGCGGACCTCCATCATGACGTCGGACAGGTCGAACGGGTAGTTGAGGCTGGGCACGGATGGGAGTGGCATGTCGGACGGGTCCGGGCCGGAATCGGAAGGGGTCGTCGGGTCCGGCCCGGGACGGGCTGACGTGTCGCTCGGCGTGGTAGGGAAGGGACTGTCGTCCACAAGGCCAGTATAGCCCCTGTGGTGCGGCGCGGGTCGGTTGGGTTCGTCGGCGAGGAGGGGCGTGGCATGTCGGAATCGAGCCGCGGGGCGTATGCTACGCACGTGGCCGCCGAGCTCGACGTGCTCGCCAAGATACCAGGCCTCTCGGCCGAGCTGGACGTGGTCGTCGGGCGGTCCGTCCGCCAGGCCCTGGCCACCCCTGACCGCGCCCAGCGCTGGCGGGACGCCGGCTCGCCCCTGAGCCGTACCGCCGAGTGCAGCGGCACCCCCAACGCCGCCCAGGCGGGACTGGCCACGCCGACGGCCTTCTTTCCCTTCGCCACCGGCCCGGTCACCGGCCGACTCTGGTCGGTGAGGAAGCTGGTGGTCCTGGCCACCACTGCCGGGCCCTTCGCCTCGGCCCTGGCCAACGTCACCGCCGCGCTGTTCATCAGCCAGCAGGGTTCCGCCCTGCCGGCGCAGGGGCTGCCCGCGATCGACTGCGACCAGACCTCGTTCACCATCCCCAACACCCAGTTCTACTCGACGCACCAGGCATGGATTCGCGGCGGCGAGTGGCCCATCCTGGGCGTCCAGGGCTCCGGGGTCACGGCCTCGGTCGGCTTCTTTGCCCGGATGCGGGTGCTCGAGATCGACGACGACCCGCGCTTCCTGCTCGACCTGTGAGAGGCTGGGGCCTCGTCGTTCGGTTCCTGGTGGCCTGGGCCGCCCTGCTGGGCCTGGCCGTTCTCTACATCGTCTCGCACGTGCCCTCGGTACTCACTGAGTGAGCAGTTCGTTCCTCCAGCCCCTACCTGTCAGCGTGCCCTTCAGCGGCACCACCGACGCTACCGGGGCCTTCAGCTTCACCACCTTCGTGCGCCAGTCATTCTGGTGCACAGTCAAGGTGTCGGCCGAGGCCCAGGGCGGCGCCGTACAGTGGGCGGTGCGCGGCGGAGGCGGACTGCCACTGGATTACGGCAGCGGCCCTCGACTGTCGGTCGGGCCCTTCGTGGTAGCACCTTCCGATCACGTCACGATTTCGGTCGTGGGCGCCCAGCCCAACACTGCGGTGATCGGCAACATCTGGGGCAAGCAGTTCCCCGACGCCTCTGGCGCCGCTGACGCGCTCAACCTGAGCGCCAATCCGCTGACTGTGTCTACGTTCGAGATCGTCGAGCGGATCGGGACCATTCAGACGGTAGGCAACGGCGACACTATTACACGAACCTTCACAGTCCCGACCGGCACTCTCGGAGTCGGCTATATCATCTCTGGCGCGGCCGGCTTCACTACCCCGGCGTCGATCACCGTCGCTGGAGATGTCACGACGGACGACTACATATTCACCCCGGGGAGTCCGGGAGCTGTAACTGCCCGATTCTTTCCCCCGGACGTCAATGCAGTGTGCTCCGTGACGAGCCAGGCGGGCCCAGGGGCGCCGGCGCGGGTAACATTCCTGGCATTGTCATACAACCCCACGGTGAATGTGACGGCGCAGACAGCGGCGCCCCTGGCCGTGAAGGCCACTGGCCTGCCGGCGCCGTGGCAGGCGGCCGGGCTGTCTCCGGTGAGGGTCTCCGCCAACTTGGCCGTGGGCGCCACCGTCGACCCCATCGCCGGGGTGGCCGGCCAGACGGTGTACCTCTTCTACTGCGAGCTCTGGGTGGACAACCTGACGGTGATCGACCTGGAGGACACGTCCGGCAACTTCATCGGCGGCGGCCGGTCGCCGGCAGCAGGGCTGGTGATGCAGGTTCACGGCTACGGCGCCCCGGTCGGGGCGTCCGGGGTCGGCCTGCGCATCCTGAACCGCGTTGGCAACCCTGTCAACGTCGAGGGCACGGTGGTAGCGTCTCAGGCGTGAGGAACATGCATGGCATCCTCGGCGACCTGCCGGCGATGGTGGTGGCCATCGCCCTCATCGCCGGTGACGTGGTCCTGCACCTGGCCCACGAGGCAGCCGCCGCGGGCCCCTTCGACGCCGCCATCCCCATCCTGGTCGCCGTCTACATCGGCGGCCGGAGCTCCGCCGCGACCATCATCGCGCTCAACGGGAAGGCGCAGACGCCGCCGAGTGTCAGCGTCCAGGCCCAGGCGGCGGACAGCGTCAAGGTCTCGGGGCCGCCCAACGTCTCCCAGTAGACGCCATCCGTTACCGAGGCAGAGGTGCTAAAATGTTCGTATGCGGATTGGGCCCTGGCGCATCGTTCGGGTGGTCGCAGCTCCGGTGAGCGAGTACGAGGCGTATACCCTCTACCTCGCCCACCTGCGCACCTGTCCGCCGTGCCGTGCCCGACATGCCGCTGATGGGTCCTGTGTTGCCGGCGTGACACTGCACGACCAGTGGAAGCGGGCCGAGCGCGCGGAGGCCGTGCCCGTCCAGCCTGTCCGGCGCCGGCGGCGAGTGGCTGCCTGATGGAGCTCTCGGCGGCGCCGGACATCCTCGTCGCTTGGAAGGCGCTGGCGGCGCATGGTGCCGGCTGCTGCGGCGAGGCGATCGAGCAGCTGCGCCAGGTCCCCGACGACCCCAAGCAGACCGAACCTCGCCTCGCCAACACGCTCTGCGTCGAGGGCCAGGAGCTCTGGGGCACGTGGTACGAAGCCCGCCAGGCGTGGCTGGACTCGACGCTGTCCCACCGTCGGCGCCTGGGCATGGTGGGGCTGGACCAGGACGCCGCCGAGCTGCGGGCCGAGTCCTGGAACTCGATGCCCGACCCGCAGTACCAGAAGTTGCTCGAGTTGCCCGACGCCGAGCGCTACCGCCTCATCGAGTCCCTCGAGGCCGGTATCCTGGCCCGTCGACAGTCCTCCTCCTCCCAAGCCCTGTCGACACCCCCGTCCGCCCCTCACCGCCCCATCCGCCCCTGCGAGACCTGTGGCCGCGGTCATCGGACCGGAGGCCGCTGGTGCTCGCGACAGTGCCGCCTGGAGGGACAGACCTGACCGACCCGCTCCCTGCCGACCAGACATAGACGTATCACCCCTAGCCGTACCGCCTCAGCCCAGCGCGACACTCCATACCCCGCCGGCACCGGCCGCGACCTGAGACGACATCCCGCGACGCTCCAGCCCGCCCCGAGCCACACCTGTGCAGTCGCGCAAGTGTCTCACAAGTCTCCAGCCCTTGACTTGACGCAGCGCGTTATGCTAG
>Ga0066903_100001708_pt1 | contig 16449 bp, 21 predicted proteins | sample PanSoiMetaGPlot1_FD_67491 | JGI IMG/M metagenome (GOLD analysis project Ga0066903, IMG submission 67491) | Tropical forest soil microbial communities from Panama analyzed to predict greenhouse gas emissions - Panama Soil - Plot 1 (version 2) | ecosystem: Environmental > Terrestrial > Soil >... | reverse complement strand
CTCGCCTTCCGCGGCGAGGATCGCCTCTACGTCCCGCACGAGCAGCTCCCGAAGGTCGGCCGCTACATCGGCGCGGACGCGAAGGCGCCTGCGCTCTCGAAGCTCGGGGGCAAGGCCTGGCAGAACCTCAAGAGCCGGGCGCGCGCGTCCGTTCGCGAGCTCGCCGGCGAGCTCCTGTCCCTCTACGCGCGGCGGCAGCAGGCGCCGGGCTTCGCCTTCGACGTCGACGGCGACTGGCTGGAACGTCTCGAGGCGTCCTTCCCCTACCGGGAGACGGACGACCAGCTGCAGGCGATCGAGGCGGTCAAGGAAGATCTCGAGGCCGCGAGGCCGATGGACCGGCTGGTTTGCGGCGACGTCGGCTTCGGCAAGACCGAGGTCGCCGTGCGAGCTGCGTTCGCAGCGGCGCTGAACGGGAAGCAGACGCTCGTCCTCTGCCCGACGACGATCCTCGCAGAGCAGCACTGGAACACGTTCCGCGAACGCTTCCGCGACTTTCCCGTGCGGGTGGAGATGGTCTCGCGCTTCCGCTCTCGCGCCGACCAGACGCGGATCCTGAAGGAGTTCCAGGACGGGCAGGTGGAGGTGCTGGTCGGCACCCACCGCGTCCTCTCGCGTGACGTGATCCCCAAGGATCTCGGGCTCGTCGTCCTCGACGAGGAACAGCGATTCGGCGTCGCCCAGAAGGAGCTCCTGCGCTCGCTCCGGCTCGAAGTGGACGTGCTCGCCCTGTCTGCGACGCCGATCCCGCGGACACTGCACATGTCGCTCTCGGGCCTCCGCGACATCTCGATCATCGAGACGCCGCCCCGCGGCCGCCTCCCGATCCGGACGAACGTCGGGGAGTACGACGACGAGCTCGTGAGGGTCGCGCTCGAGCGCGAGAACGCTCGCGGCGGGCAGGCGTTCTACCTGCACAACCGCGTGGAGACGATCGAGGAGGCGGCGGAGCGCCTGCGGCAGCTCTGCCCCGGCCTGCGCTTCCTGGTGGCCCACGGGCAGATGGCCGAGCGGGAGCTCGAAGAGCGCATGCACTCGTTCCTCGCAGGCGACGCCGACGTGCTCGTCTCGACCACGATCATCGAGTCGGGGATCGACATTCCCCAGGCCAACACGCTGATCGTCGAGCGGGCTGACGCGCTCGGGCTCGCTCAGCTGTACCAGATCCGAGGGCGGGTCGGACGCTCCGACGTCCTCGCCTACGCCTATCTGTTCTATCCCGCGGCGTCCGAGCTGACCCCGGAGGCGAGAGCACGGCTGGCGACGCTGGCCGACCACACCGAGCTCGGCGCCGGGTTCCAGATCGCAATGCGCGACCTCGAGATCCGAGGCGCCGGGGACCTGCTCGGCCCCGAGCAATCCGGCCACGTCGCCGCTCTCGGCTTCGAGCTGTACGTCGAGATGCTGGACGAAGCCGTCGCCGAGCTCTCGGGACAGCGCCGTCTCGCCGTCCGCCCGGTGCGGGTGGACGCCCGAGTGGACGCGTACGTCCCCGCGTCCTATGTCTCGGCGGAGGCGCTCAAGATCGACCTCCACCGGCGGATCGCGCTCGCCGAGGGCGAGGACGAGCTTCGGGAGCTGCGCGCGTTCACCGAGGACCGGTACGGCCCCGTCCCCGAACCTGTCGAGAACCTCTTCGCGATCCAGTCGGCGAAGCTGAAGCTCGCCCGGCTCGGGGCGGACTACCTCGTCTACCGCGGGGGCCGCGCAACCGTCGGACCGCTCTCGCTCGGCTCGTTGGAGGTGCGGGTGCTTCGCGATGCGGCCCCGACGCTCATCTACAGCACCGAGAGGCGCAAGGTGTCGCTGCGCGTGGAGAGCCTCGAGGCGGCACTCGGACTGCCCGATGCTATAGTCGACGCTCGTCTGGCCGCCTGAGCCGCGGCCTTTTTCTTTGCAGGAGCCAGCTCAGACCGAACCGAACCAAAGCGCCGTGACTCCTGAACGTGCGGCTAACAGCCGCTTCGCTATAAGGACAAGCCCGTGCTGAAGCCCATTCGCCTCGCACTCGTACCCCTCGCCGCGTCGCTCGCGCTGCTCGCGGCTGCCTGCGGTGGCGGTGGCCAGAACGTCCCGGCGAGCGCCGTCGCCGTCGTCAACGGGACGCAGATCTCGCGTTCCGAGCTCGACGGCTGGCTCGCGCAGGCGAAGAAGAGCTACGAGGCCCAGAAGCAGCAGTTCCCGAAGGTCGGGACGCCTGAGTACCAGAGCATCCAGACGCAGTACGTCGCCTACCTCGTGCAGAAGGCGGAGTTCGAGCAGGCCGCCGACGACCTCGGGATCAAGCTGACGAAGAACGACATCGACAAGGGTGTCTCGGACTACATCAAGGCGAAGTTCGGGGGCAGCAGGGAGCAGTTCGAGAAGGCGCTCAAGGCGCAGGACTTCCCGGAGGCGACCTTCCGGCAGACGATCGCGCTCTCCGTCCTCTCGCAGAAGATCTTCGATGCCGTCACGAAGGACACGCAGGTCTCGCAGCAGGAGGCGCTCGCCTACTACAACCAGAACATCTCGACCTACCAGCAGAAGGCCTCACGAGACGTCCGGCACATCCTGATCTCGAAGAAGAAGGCGAACGGCCAGATCGACTACCCGAAGAGCGAGAAGCTCGCGTTCCAGATCTACAACCGGCTGAAGGCCGGGGCCGACTTCGCGGCGCTCGCGAAGCAGTACTCGGCGGATCCCGGCTCGAAGGACCAGGGCGGAAAGCTCACGATCCAGCAGGGCGAGACCGTGCCTGAGTTCGACAAGGTCGCATTCGGGCTCGACACTCGTCAGATCTCGACCCCGGTCAAGACGACGTTCGGGTACCACATCATCCAGCCGCTCTCGAAGGTTCGACCCGGCCACACGACGCCGTTCCAGAAGGTGAAGGCGTCGATCGAGGCGTCGCTCCTCCAGCAGAAGAAGCAGCAGGTCATGACCGACTGGGCGCAGAACCTGCAGAAGAAGTACAAGCACAAGGTGAGCTACGCGACCGGCTTCGAGCCGCCCGCGATACCGTCCTCGACCGACACGTCGAGCCAGTAAGTTCTCACTCCATGTCGCTCGCGGAGGCCCTGGTCGACCTCCAGGAACTCACGCGGCGTCTTCGCCGGGACTGCCCGTGGGACCGCGAGCAGACGGCGCTGACGATCGTGCCGCACACGATCGAAGAGGCGTACGAGGTCGCGGACGCGGCGGCTGCCGGAGACGCCGCCGCCCAGCGCGACGAGCTCGGCGATCTCCTCTTCCAGGTCTACTTCCTCTCGCTCCTGCTCGAGGAACGCGGGGAGGGGGACCTCGAGCAGGTTGCACGCGGGGTACACGAGAAGCTCGTCCGCCGGCATCCCCACGTCTTCGGCGACGCGAGCGCCCGCACCGCCGGCCGGGTACGGGAGCGCTGGGAGCAGATCAAGGCCGAGGAGGAAGGCAGAGAGGGTGTCTTCCACGACGTGGCGGAGTCGCTGCCCGCACTGCTGCTCGCGCGGAAGGTGCAGCGGCGCGCGGGGAGCGTCGGTTTCGAGCACCCGGATCTCGAGAGCCGGTTCGAGCACCTGCGCTCGGAGCTCCGTGAGCTCCGCGCGGAGGTCGAGCGGATCGGCGAGGTCGCGCCGGAGACGCCGCCGGACGCGCAGGTGATGGACGAGGTCGGCGACGTGCTCTTCCTGCTCGTGAACGTGGCCATGCGGCTGAACGTCGACCCGGAGCTCGCGCTGCGCGGCGCCTCCCTGAAGTTCGTCCGCCGCGTCGAGCGCGCGGTCGAGCTCGCCGGGGAGGAAGGGATCGACTGGCGCATCCTCGACCTGGACGCGCAGGACGACTTCTACGAGCGGGCGAAGGCAGAAACCGCATGAGCCGCATCGTCCGCGTTCGCGCACGGCAGGTCTTCGACTCGCGCGGGAACCCGACGGTCGAGGTCGACGTCGAGCTCGAGTCGGGTGCCACGGGACGGGCCGCGGTTCCCTCCGGCGCATCCACCGGCGAGCACGAGGCGGTCGAGCTGCGGGACGGCGACTCGAGCGCGTACCTCGGCAAGGGGGTCTCCCGCGCCGTCGCGAACGTCAACGGCGAGCTCGCCGACGCGCTCGCCGGGCTGGACGCAGCCGACCAGCGCGAGCTCGATCAGGTGCTGATCGAAGCTGACGGCACCGAGAACAAGGGCCGGCTGGGGGCGAACGCGATCCTCGGCTGCTCGCTCGCGGCGGCGAAGGCCAGGGCGAACGATGCGGGCGTTCCGCTCTACCGCAGCATCGGCGGCGACGGGGCGCGGACGCTCCCGGTGCCGATGCTGAACGTCGTCAACGGCGGGGCGCATGCCCAGAACCGGCTCGACCTGCAGGAGTTCATGATCGTGCCGGCCGGCGCGCAGAGCTTCACCGAGGCGATGCGACTCTCGACCGAGGTCTTCCACACCCTCCGGGCCGTGCTGCACGAGCGAGGCCTCGCCACCGGGGTCGGCGACGAAGGGGGCTTCGCGCCCGAGCTCGAGTCGACGGAGCTGGCGGTCGAGGTGATCTTCGAGGCGATCGAGCGTGCCGGGCACGCCAGCCGGATCGCGCTCGCGCTCGATCCTGCGGCGAGCGAGCTCCTCCACGACGGCGTCTACGAGCTCCCGGGCGAAGGTCGGACGCTCGACGCCGAGGGGATGATCGATCTCTACTCGTCGCTGCTCGACCGCTACCCGCTCGTCTCCGTCGAGGACGGTCTCGACGAGAACGCCTGGGGCGACTGGACGCTGCTCACCGAGCGCCTGGGCGACCGGCTCCAGCTCGTCGGCGACGACGTCTTCGTCACCAACCCCGCCTTCCTCCGGCGCGGCGTCGAGGAGGGCGTCGCGAACGCGATCCTCGTGAAGGTCAACCAGATCGGGACGCTGACGGAGACGCTCGACACCATCGCGCTCGCGCGCTCGGCCGGGTACGCCACGGTGATCTCGCACCGCTCCGGGGACACGGAGGACACGACGATCGCCGATCTCGCCGTGGCGGTGAACGCGGGGCAGATCAAGACCGGGGCGCCGTCGCGCACCGACCGCGTCGCCAAGTACAACCAGCTGCTCCGCATCGAGGAGGAGCTCGGCGCCGACGCGGTGTATCCGGGATGGGACGCCTTCCCGCGGGCAAGACGATGAAAATGGTCTCCCTCGAGAGCTAGCCTCAGGCGAGATGCCCCTGACTCCCCGTCGCACGAAGATCGTCGCCACCATCGGGCCGGCGTGCTCGTCCCCGGAGGACCTCGCGCGGATCATCGACGCGGGGATGGACGGGGCCCGCCTCAACTTCTCACACGGTGGCCACGAGGATCACGCCGAGAACGCGCGACGCCTGCGCGACGCGCAGCAGGCGGCCGGCCGCCCCATCGCGCTGATCGCGGACCTCCAGGGCCCGAAGCTTCGCGTGGGCGACCTGCCGGAGCGCATCACGCTCGTCAAGGACGACGAGGTCGTCGTCGCCGGGGAGAACAGCTCCGGGACCGACGTGCTCCCCGTGCTGCCCGCGGTCATCGGATCGGTGCTCGAGCCGGGCCACAACGTGCTGATCGACGACGGCCTCGTGAAGCTCCGCGTCGAGCGGGTGGAGGCCGGGCGCGCCCTCTGCCGGGTCGTCACGGGCGGCGCCGTCGAGTCGCACAAGGGCGTGAACGTCCCGGGAGTGGCGCTCCCGGTTCCGTCGCTCACCCCGAAAGACCTCGCCGACCTCGAGCTCGCGGTGGAGCTCGGGGTCGACTACGTGGCGCAGTCGTTCGTGCACTCACGGGCGGACGTGGCCGAGCTGCGCGCGCGGCTGGAGGAGGCCGGCTCCGAAGCCTGGGTGATCGCGAAGATCGAGCTCAAGGAGGCCGCGGAGGCCGTCGACGGGATCATCGACGAGGCGGACGCCGTGATGATCGCGCGTGGCGATCTCGGGGTCGAGATCGGCGCCGCCGAGGTGCCCCTGCTGCAGAAGCGGATCATCTTGAGCGCGCTCGACCGCGGCAAGCCGGCGATCACCGCGACGCAGATGCTCGAGTCCATGGTCCACCATGCCGAGCCCACGCGGGCGGAGGCGTCGGACGTCGCGAACGCGATCCTCGACGGGACGTCGGCCGTGATGCTCTCGGCCGAGACCGCCGTCGGCGACTACCCGATCGAGTCGGTGGAGACCATGGACCGCATCGCCTGCGCCGTGGAGCCGAGTCTCGGCTACCGGCATCAGCTCCCGAGCGCGGCCGAGGAGCCGACCGTTGGCAGGGCGATGTCGAACGCCGCCTGCGACCTCGCAGAGGCCCTCGGCGCGAAGGCGATCCTCGTCCCCACGTTCACCGGGCGCACCGCCTCGGCGGTGGCCCGCCTCCGTCCTCAGCGCCCGATCCTGGCGCTGACCCACATCGACGTCTCGCTTCGGCACATGGCGATCGAGTGGGGGGTGACGCCGCTCGCGATCCCGGAGTCGTCCGACGTCGAGGACCTCTGGGCGCATGCCATCGCAGCCGCCCGCGCCTCGGGGCTCGTGGAGCCGGGCGACCGGGTCGTGCTGACGGCAGGGACGGCTGTGAACCTGCCCGGCTCGACCAACGTGATCAAGGTCGATTCCGCCTAGAGGGGAACGCCCCCGCAGGTGGAAAGCCGCGGCGTGGCGAGCAGCGAAGGTACGAGCGTCCGGCCGAGGCGGGCCCCGAAGCACCGGACTCTGCGACGCCGGCGACTGCGCCTGGCCTGGATCGTCGCCGTTGTGGCACTGACGGTCTACCTCTACTACCGCCCCCTGGCCTCGTACCTCGAGACCCGCGACCGGCTGGCCGCCGAGCGCACCGAGGTCACGACCCTGCGCGCGACCAAGACCCGGCTCGAGCAGAGTCTCGCGGTGTCCACCAGCGTCGAGGCGACGCGGCGCGAGGCTCGGAAGCTCGGGTACGTGCGACCGGGCGAGCGGCTCTTCATCGTCAAGGGCATCCCGGAGTGGCGGCAGGCGCGGCGTAGTCTCAGGAGGCATGGATGACCGCGTGCTCGTCGAGGCCCAGCTCGGGCGTGAGCCCAGGGCGTTCCGGCGTGTCGTGGCACGCTGCCCGTACGGCTTCCCTGCGGTAACGGAGCAGAATCCGTACGACGCCGACGGCGACCCGTTCCCGACCTCGTACTACCTGACCTGCCCGCAGCTCGTCGCGGCGGTCTCCCGTCTCGAGGCTGAAGGCGGCGTGGAGCGCTGGGGCAGCCGCGCGCGGCAGGACGCCGCGCTCGCAGCGTCGCTCGCTCGCGCGACGGACGAGCAGCGGCGCCTCCGGCGGGACCTCGCCCGCGATCGAATCGGCAAGGACGGCGGCTCGTCGCTCGATCTCGGCATCGCCGGAGCGCACGACCCGGAGAACCTGAAGTGCCTGCACGCGCACGCCGCCTTCGCACTCGCCCGCCCCGGCTACGAGCTCGGGGAGGCGATTCTCGATGAGCTCGACCGAACCTGGCCTCCGGACCGCTGCTGCTCCGACCCCTGCTAGAGAGGCCGCTCCGAGGTCGCCCGAGAGACGTCTACCATCGGCGCTCGTGTCTCGAGACGTCGCAAGCTCGCGCCGAGACTGGGAAGAGGCCTTCCGGCGCTACGAGGCCGAGGTGCGCGACCCCGTCCAGGCCGAGCGACTGAGGCCACAGCTCACGCTCGTGCGTGACGAGCTCCGGAAGCGGATCGGCTCGTCCTACACGCTGGCCGAGCTCGCCGACGCGTATGGCGCATCGGAAGCGTGGGCACGGGACGCGATCTCCGAGCGGGCGGCCGCGCCCGGCTGGCCACGCACGCTCTCGATCGTCGAGGGAGCTGCCTTCCACCTCTATGCGCGAGGGGCGGTCGACTACCGGCCGTGACGATGCTCGACAGCCCGTCGCGGCGGCGTCCCCGCAGGCGCCGTCTCCGGAGCCGGCCGGTCTTGCTCGTGGTCGCGCTCGTCGCGGTCTTCCTTCTCGGCGTCGCGGTCGGGCAGGCGCTCGACGACGCGCCGAAGCCGGGCAGCGACGTCACCTCCGTGCGAACCCTGTCGCCGCTCCCGCAGCAGCCGCCGACGCGGACGGTCACCGTGACGGTTACCCGGCAGCCCTGAGCTCGCTCCGGCGGCGGCAAGGCCGCCGCCTTTTCTTCCCTGGCCGGCTCCGGCAAGCCTACGCCGGCAGGCGGCTCCGTCGAGCCTATGCCGCGTGGTCAGGTGAGCTCTTCGCTCGCGGCGAGGAGCCCCGACGCGATGATCCCGAGCGCGCAGACCAGGCTGATCCAGATGCCGATCCCGCGGCTCGCGAAGAAGAAGGTGTCCGGGATCGAGATCAGCCGCACGAGGACGAGGATCGTCGCCACCGAGCCGATGGCGATCGCCACGAGACTCTCGGGGAGCGCCGCGGGCAGCTCCACCCCAGCCTCTCGCAGCACCACGAAGAGGACGGCGAGCAGGCCGAGGAAGAACACGATCTTCCCGATCGTCCCCGTGTGCCAGCCGATGACAGAGATGGTCGTCCCCTCGCCCGAGCCCGTGTACCAGCCGGTCAGCGCCGAGAGCGTGAGCGAGAGCCCGAAGACGAAGAGCAGGCGACCGCTCCAGCCGTGGAAACTCCCGCCTCCGAGCTGGAAGCGGGAGCGACCGGGGCCTTCGGGGCGGCTCATCGAGGGCAGAGTATGGGCTTTCGGCGAGACCGACGCACTGCGATCCCACCTCGTACCTCCGCCGACGAGGCCCGAGGCGTCCTACACTTCGAGAGTGGCCAGGGTGGAGACGCAGGCGGCCGCGGAGGAGGCACCGCAGCTGGAGCCGCCGCTCGATCCGTACGCGGTCGAGCGCGCGTATCGCCAGCACCGGGCACGTCGCGCCGCCCGAGAGCGGCACCTTCGCGAGAAGCAGACGGCGGGGCTCCGCTTCTGGTTCGTGCTCGCGATCGTGCTCGTGGTGGCGGCGTTCCTCGCCGCGCGGACGCTCGGGGAGATCGAGCACCTCTTCGGTCTCTAGCGTGGCACCGCTCGAGTGAGCGGCAGGCCGCGGCTCGCCCTCGGCGCCCTCGTCTTCGGCGCCGGCATCGGCGCGCTCGCGACCGAGATCACCGCATCGCGCCTCCTCGAGCCCTACTTCGGCTCCTCGACCGTCGTCTGGGCGAACCTGATCGGGCTCGTGCTCGCCGCGCTCGCGCTCGGGTACTGGCTCGGCGGACGCATCGCGGATCGGCACCCGACGCCCTCGCTCCTCGGCTTCATCGTGCTCGCCGCTGCCGTCTGCATCGCAGCCGTCCCGTTCCTCGCGCGCCCCTTCCTCGACCTGACGGTGCAAGGGCTCGACCGCGTCTCGCTCGGTGCGGTCGCAGGCAGCTTCTTCTCCACGCTCCTGCTCTTCGCGCCTCCGGTCGTGCTGCTCGGGATGGTCGCGCCGTTCGCGATCCGCCTCGCGGTGTCCGACATCGAGACCGCCGGGTCGGTCGCCGGGCGCCTATACGCCCTCTCGACCGCGGGGTCGCTGCTCGGCACGTTCCTGCCGGCGCTCGTCCTCATCCCCGCGATCGGGACGCAGCGGACCTTCCTCGTCACGGCGGCACTCGTCGCGTTCTCGGCCTGCACGCTCCTCGGGCGCCGCTACCTCGTCGCCGCCGTCGCGCTCTGCTGCCTCGTGCTCGTCCCGCCCGGCGCCGTCAAGGCGCAGGCAGGAGCAATCCACGAGGAGACGTCTCTCTACCAGTACATCCAGGTCGTGCAGCGACCGGACGGCCGGCGCCTCCTGTACCTGAACGAAGGCGTCGCCGTGCACTCCGTCTGGCGCCCGCACAGCGTTCTCACGGGCGGGGAGTGGGACACGTACCTGGCGCTGCCGCCGCTCCTCGGGCGCCGGCTCGAGCGCGTCGCGATCCTCGGGAACGCAGGAGGGACGACGGCCCGGGCGCTCGGCGTCTTCTACCCACAGGCGACCGTCGACGGGGTCGAGCTCGATCCGGCCGTCACGCGTGTCGGGCGAACGTACTTCGGCCTCGACGACAACCCGCGGCTCGCCGTGCACACCGCCGACGCGCGGCCGTTCCTGCGCGAGACGCACGAGCACTACGACCTCGTCGTCGTCGACGCGTACCACCAGCCGTACGTCCCCTTCTACCTCGCGACGCAGGAGTTCTTCGCGCTCGTGCGCAAGCGGCTCGCACCGGGCGGGATCGTCGCGCTCAACGTCGCGGCGACCCCGGACGACAAACGGCTCGTGAACAAGGTCGCCGGCACCCTGGCGACGGAGTTCCCGCAGGTCCTCGCGTGGCCGGCGCTGCGCTTCAACACGATCGTGCTCGGGCTCACGCGCCCGCTCTCGAGGACCGAGCTCGTCCGGCGCCTGCGCTCCGGCCCTCCGCGGCTCGCGTCGCTCCGCCGGCTGCTCGCTCGCGAGGCCGTGCCGGTGCTGCCGTCGTCGAGCCCCTGGACGGACGACCGCGCGCCGGTCGAGTGGCTGACGGACCGGATGATCATCTCGTTCGCGCTGCACGGCGGAGAGCTCGAAGGCCCGCCGCTCCCGGACGTGCACCGCGGGTAGAACCCCTCCCGTGCTCTCGCTCGATCGCCGCGACGGACGGCCGCTCGTCATCGGGCACCGGGGCGCCGCCGCGCTCGCGCCCGAGAACACGATCGCGTCGCTGCGAGCGGCGCAGATGTCGGGGGTCGACCTGATCGAGTTCGACGTGCTCGCGCTCAGGAGCGGCGAGCTCGTCCTCGCGCACTCGGACGACCTGCGCGAGGTGAGCCACGGCGTCGCGGAGGGACGGGTGCGAACGAAGACCCTCGCGGAGCTACGCGAGGTGGCCCCCGCGCTGCCGACGCTCGACCAGGCGCTCGAGTTCTTCCTGGACGAGGCGACGGACGTCGGCGTCCATGTCGACATCAAGTCGGCCGGCTCCGAGGAGCACATCGCAGCGAGCCTCGCTCGGTTCGGGCTCGCCGACCGGACGCTCGCGAGCTCGTTCCATCCCAAGGTGGTGCGTCACCTCGCCGAGCTCGAGCCGCGGGTACGAGCAGCGATCTCGTTCCCGCAGGACCGGATGAACATCTCCGGCCGCAAGGGGTCGGGCACTGTCGTGCGGCTCGGGCTCCGCTCCCTCCGGCCGCTGACGCCGCAGCTCGTGGGCCGCCTGCTCGCGCGGTCCCACGGATCGACCATCTCGCTCCATCACAGCCTCGCAACGCCCGCAGTGGTCGAGCGGGCCCATGGTCTGGGGGCGAAGGTGGTCGCCTGGACGCTCGTCACTCGCGGCGACCTCGTCCGCGTCGATGCGGCGGGAGTGGACGCGGTCGTCGTCGACGACCCGCGTTTGTTCGGGCTCGGTTCAGATTGAACGAGCGCTGCTGTCCTCCGGAATCCGCGCTCTTTACACTGCAAACGTGAGCAAGACGCTCTTCGCCGCCGGAGCGGCTTCGCTGGTCGCCTGCGCTGCCCTCGGGGTGGGGGCCGCGTTCGTTCTCTCGGCAGGTGCCGCCGGGGCAGACACCGGGACGACTGCGACCGAGACGACGACGTCGACCTCGACGACGCCGGAGCCCCCCGCTCCTCCGGCTCCGCCCTCGAAGCGACCGCTGATCGCGCCCGGCGTCAGCATCGGGCCCGTTCTCGTCGGCTGGCTCACGCCGCGCGAGGCGACGAACCTCGTTCGCAAGACCTTCGATCGCCCCCTTCCCCTCGTGATCAGCCCGGCACGCACGATCAGCGTGAGGCCGAGCGTCTTCGGCGCGCGAGCCGAGATCGACAAGGCGATCCGGCGGGCTCGCTCGGCACGCCCGGGCGTCACGATCCCGCTCGACGTCGACGTCTCGCGGACGCGTATCCGCGGCTACCTGGAGGGGCTCCGTCTCGACCGCGAGCCCGTGGACGCAGGCGTCGAGCTGCACGGGTTGCAGCCCGTGGTGGTCAAGGCGCAGACCGGGCGGCACCTGAAGCTCCTGCGGACGGCATACCTCGTTCGCATCGCGCTGAAGACGCACGTGCGCAACCCGATCTCCGTGCCGTTCGTGGTCCTCAAGCCGAACGTCGAGCGGGTGAAGGTGCGGCGGACGGCGATCGTGATCATGCGCGGCTCGAACGAGCTTCGCTACTACCTGGACCAGAAGCTCGACCGGACGTTCCAGGTCGCTACGGGACAGGCGGCGTACCCGACGCCGCTCGGGTCGTTCGAGATCGTCGTTATGGAGCGGAACCCGTGGTGGTATCCGCCGGACTCGGCGTGGGCGAAGGGCGAGCAGCCGATCCCGCCGGGGCCGGGCAATCCGCTGGGGACGCGCTGGATGGGCATCTCCGCGCCGAACGTCGGCATCCACGGCACGCCCGACGCTGCGTCGATCGGCTACTCCGCCTCGCACGGCTGCATCCGCATGCGGATCCCCGACGCCGAGTGGCTCTTCCAGCACGTGCGGGTCGGGACGCCGGTGTTCATCGTCTCGGCGTAGGAGATGCGCCGGCGCGCGCTGCTCGTCGCCCAGGGCGCAGCGGTCGGGCTCGTCGCGCTGCTCCTCGGGCTGCTCGTGTGGAAGCTCGTCTCGAACCAGGGTGGTGACCTCGCCCGCGCGGCGAACGACGGGAAGCTGCCGAAGGCGCCGAACTTCACGCTCGAGCGCCTCGACCGACCCGGGTCGCTCGAGCTCAAGAACCTCCGCGGCAAGGCGGTCGCCGTCAACTTCTGGGCGTCCTGGTGCGCGCCGTGCAAGCAGGAGTCCCCGTACCTCGAGCAGGCGTGGGCACGGGATCGGAGGAAGGGGCTCGTGGTGGTGGGCGTCGACGCCAACGACTTCCGCAGCGACGCGCGCGGCTTCATATCGAGGTACGGGCTCACGTATCCCGTCGTGTACGACGGGCCCGGGAAGACGCTAGGTCCCTGGGGGATCAAGGGCTTTCCGGAGACGTACGTCCTCGACCGGGAAGGCCGGGTCGTGGACGCGTTCGTGGGCGCGATCGCGTCGGCTGACGACCGCGTTCGGCTGCGGGACGCGATCCGTGAGGCGCTCGGGTGATGCGTGCGCTCGTCGTCGTCGCCGCATCCTTCGCGGCGCTGCTCGCGGGTGCCGGAGCGACGTGGGCGTCAGCCGCTCCGCCGCGGGCTGCGGATCTCGAGTCGGAGCTCGTCTGCCCCGTCTGCAAGACGACGCTCGACCAGTCGGACTCGCCGGTCGCGAACCGCATGAAGGCCTACATCCGGAGCCGCATCGCGGCCGGGTGGAGCGCGCAGCGGATCAAGGACTCGCTCGTGGCCCAGTTCGGGCAGGGGGTCCTCGCGAAGCCCCCGAAGGGGGACTTCGGGCTGCTGGCCTGGGTACTCCCGCTCGTCCTGCTCGGGGCGGGAGCCATCGTGGTCGGCATCCTCGTCGTCGTCTGGAGCCGGCGCCGCGGCCCGCCGCCGCCGCCACTCGATCCCGCGCTCGAGCGGAGGGTGGACGAGGAGCTCGCCCGCTTCGAGGGCTGACGGGGTGAGCGCCGGGGACGTACCGGTCGCGCTGCTGGCGGGGTTCGTGTCGTTCCTCGCTCCCTGCGTGCTGCCACTCGTGCCCGGCTACCTCTCTGCCGTCTCCTCGGTGGACGCGGACCGGCTCGGCCAGCCCGGAACGGGGCGGCGGGTCGTCGTCTCCAGCGTTCCCTTCGTCCTCGGCTTCACCGCCGTCTTCGTCCTGCTCGGCATTGGCGCCTCGCTCGTCGGGGGAACCCTGCTCGGCGACCAGTTCCTGCTCGAGAAGGTCGCCGGCTTCGTGCTCGTCGTCTTCGGCCTTGCCTTCATGGGCCTCCTGCCCTGGCCCGAGCGTCTGCTCGGTGCCGGGCTGCTCGAGGGCGCCCGGAGCCGCGGCTCCCGCGTGCTCCTCGGCGGCGCGTTCGCCGTCTGCGCCACGCCGTGCATCGGCCCGGTCTTGGCCGCGACACTCGTCCTCGCGGGCTCGTCCGACACGGTCGCGCAGGGGGCGCTCCTGCTCGTCGTCTACTCGCTCGGGCTCGCGATCCCGTTCGTGCTCGTGGGCGCGGTGTTCTCGCGCTCGATGGGCGCCTTCCGCTGGCTGCGCAACCACTACCGGACGATCCAGATCACCGGCGGAGCTGTCATGGTCGCGCTCGGGCTCCTCCTCTTCTTCGAGCGCTTCTACGTGCTGCGCGTCTACTTCAACCGGGCGCTCCACCACGCCGGGCTCGGCACCTAGATCCTCGGCGCAGGGAGGTCGAGCCGCCCGCCTCGAACCAGTTCTCGTCCCCGCTCGACGTCTGCGAGGACGAGCTCGATGTCGACACCGCGGTGTCTGGGTCGATACGACGCGAGACGCCGTGCGGCCTTCTCGAGCTGGCGCTCGCAGCCGGGCCGGTTCCCGCGGGAGGCGTGCAGCCAGGCGACGGAGACGTGGACGAGGCCCTGCAGGAAGTCGCGCTCGCCGGCAGGCGCCTCGCGCCACTCGTCCTCGAGCTCCTCGTGCGCCTCGAAGTACTCGCCCGCGCGGATGAGCTCCAGGCCGCGCTCGAGGCTCATGGGATTCGATTATCCGCGGGCGGTGCTAGTGTCGCCGCGTGGCAACGATCCTGCTCGTTGGGGTCGATCTCTTCTTCCGGGGCAAGCTCGAGGGGCTGTTGCGAGACCATCGACTCGTCACGAGCGACAGTGTCGACTCGCCCGACATGGTCATCGCCGACATCGCCCGGGTCGACCCCGACGAGGTGGTCGACGAGTGGCCGGACGTTCCCATCGTCGGCTTCACGAACCACACCGACAAGACGGGCCTGCAGCGTGCGCACACCGCCGGCTTCGACCAGGTGATCGTCAAGTCGGCCCTCGTCGAGCGGGCGCCGGAGCTTGTCGCCGAGCTCACGGGAATCACGTAGCTGACGCGGCCGAGAGGCGTCCGGAACGCGCGGACGCTCAGGCTAGACTCGCCCGCGTGACGTACATCATCGCGGAGCCGTGCATCGACATCAAAGACAAGTCCTGCGTGGACGTCTGCCCGGTCGACTGCATCCACGAGTTCGCGCGGATCCTGATCATCGACCCGGAGGAGTGCATCGATTGCGGCGCGTGCGAGCCGGAGTGCCCGGTGGAGGCAATCTTCCCCGAGGACGCGCTCCCGGACAAGTGGAACGACTTCGTGCCGATCAACTACGCCTTCCCGGACGCGGCGAAGATCGACGCGATGGTGGACGCGTACGCCACGGAGCACAACGTCCAGAACCCACCGCTCGAGTAGCGCTCAGGCGGGCTGCAGGTACGCGCACACGCGCCCGTCGCCTGGAAGCGGCGAGGGCGAGACCTTCGTGACCCGGTAGCGCCGTTCGTCGCTCTCGATCTCGGCGCCCACCGGCGGAGGGTCGCCGGGTCGCGTCTGGAGGACGTAGCCCTGCGGGGACCACACGAACACGAGATAGCCACCCGAGTCGTACGCGTCCACGCGCGTCGATGCTATCTACGGGCAGCCGAGGGAGGCAGCTCGACCCGGAGCAGCGAGCCGCGGGGCCACCTGGCCTCGGAGGTGAAGCGCGCGTTCAGCGTCGCGGCGCGCTCGGCAAGGGCCTCGAGCACGACGCTGCGGCGCTCGGGCGTGCCGTCATCTGCGATCGTCAGCTCCGCCCCGCCGCGCTCGGTCGGCGCGAGCCTGACCTCGATCGTGGGCGCTCCCCGTCGCACCGCCTGGTCGAGCGCCTCGCGCACGATCTGGTAGAGGCCGGCCTGCGCGTGCTCTCCGAGCTCGTCGCCCGCTCCCACGTCGAGCTCGATCCGGACCTCGCGCCGGGACGAGATGCGACGGACGAGGGCGGACACCGCGGCCTCGAATCCGAGCTCTCGCAGGGCACGCGGCTCGAGGTCGTCGCAGAGCGCGCGCAGGTCCTGCGCTGCAGAGCGCGACAGCTCGAGCGCGCGCTCGAGGACCTCGCGTGCGCGTCCCGTGTCCCCGTTGCGCAGCGTGTCGAGAGCGGCATCGACCATCTGCGAGAGCGCGGACAGCTGCTGCACCGGCCCGTCGTGCAGGAGCTCGGCAAGGCGCTGGCGCTCCTCCTGCTCCGCGAGAAGCCGCTCGGCGAGGAGCGCGCGCTCGGCGTCCTCGGCGCGCCCGGCGTTCGCCGCGGTCAATCGATCATCGCCTCGCGGAGCGCGATGGCGACCGCCTGGGTGCGCGTGTCGGCCTCGAGCTTCGCGAGGATGTGGCGGACGTGGCTCTTGACGGTCTCCTGGCTGATGAAGAGCTTCGCGGCCACGTCCACGTTCGACATGCCGTCTGCGAGGAGCTGCAGGATCTCGCGCTCGCGGGGCGTGAGGATCTCCGCCTGGGCACGGCCGGAGACGAACTCGGCCATGAGTCCGGGGTCGACGAAGGTGTCCCCCGCGACGACCTTCTCGATCGCGCGGATCAGCGTCTCGTGTGGCGTTTCCTTCAGGATGTAGCCGCGCGCGCCCGACTCGAGCCCGCGTTGGAGGAGCGAGCGCTCGCCGTAGGCCGTGAAGATGAGGACGGCCGTCTCGGGGGCGCGCTCGAGGATCATCTCGGTCGCCTC
>Ga0066903_100001707_pt1 | contig 16449 bp, 23 predicted proteins | sample PanSoiMetaGPlot1_FD_67491 | JGI IMG/M metagenome (GOLD analysis project Ga0066903, IMG submission 67491) | Tropical forest soil microbial communities from Panama analyzed to predict greenhouse gas emissions - Panama Soil - Plot 1 (version 2) | ecosystem: Environmental > Terrestrial > Soil >... | reverse complement strand
CACTCCCCGCAACAACCCGGAGTCGGAATACGACGAGCCGGTCGTCGTCATCATGGAGGAGGGCAGCCTGATCGAGTTCTGTCCTCGCTGCGACAGCCACCTCGGGATGTCGGAGGACTGCGTCGTGACGATCACGCCCCTCGATTGGCCGCGCTCGGCCTACGGGGGCTGACGAGATGAAGCCGACCGAGCACGCAGTCGTCCGTGCGCTCGAACGTCACGGCGTCAACGGGAAGAAGCGGAACCGCAAGCGCAACGTCGCGAGAGCGGTGAGGGAGGCATGGCGACCGGGATCGTCTGCCGCTCGCGGCTGATCCCGTGGGAGGCGCAGGTCGTCCACCCTGACGGTCGCCGCTGGATCGTGGATCTGCGAACGCAGGCCGTGATCACCGCGCTGCCGAGACTGAACACGAACGTCACCAACGAGATGCGCGACACGATTCACGGATCTCCGAATCCTGTCGCACATCTCCGAAGCCGGGGAGCGTGAGATGGCGAAGAGGCTGAGCCGTCTAGCGAAGGACATCGTCCCGAGGGAGCAGGAGTTCTTCTGGCACGGTCGCATCCCGGTCGGTCACATCACCGTGATCGCCGGAGCACCGGCCAAGGGGAAGTCCACGCTCGGCTACCGGATCGCGGCCGACGTTGGCGTCCCGACGATCTTCGTCACCACCGAGGAGATCGACAGGAGCGTCTGGCGTCCGCGCGTCGAGGCTGCCGGAATGGATCTGAGCCTGGCGGCGCATCACAGCGAGGTGAAGTTCTCCCGGAACCGGAACGACCTCGACTACCTCGCTGGCCTGGTCGCCGGCTACGGGGCGAAGCTGATCGTGGTCGATCCGCTCTCGAACCATCTGCACGGCGCTTCCATCCACCGCGACGAGCAGATCCGCACCCTCTTCGAGCCGTACCTGCACTGGCTGGACGAGGCTGGTGTCGCTCTGCTCTTGCAGATGCACGTCCTCCGCTCGGTGAACGCGAAGCACCACCCGTTGAGCGTCGTGCCCGCAGGAGTCGTCTCCGTCTCGAAGGCGATCTACCTGTTCGGGGACCACCCGGACTTCGGCGCGGATCCGAACATTCGTGTCCTCGCCTGCGCCGACAAGTTCAACTTCGGACCGATCCCGGCGAGCTTCGAACTGGAGTACGCGACCAAGCCGGTGCGCGTGACGAGCGCGATCACGAGGAAGCGGGTCGCTCGCGACTACGGCTACTGGATCTTGCGCGGCGAGACGAAGGTGAGCGCCAAGCTGCTGCTCGCCACGCTCGCGCCCGAGACGAAGGAGCGAAAGGCGGATCGCGTCACCCAGGTCCTGATCGAACTGCTGAAGGAGGGTCCGCAGCCGCGCGAGGTGATCAGGCTGGCGATCTCGAAGCTGCAACCGACCACCGCCTGGAAGACCGCAGAGCGAGTCGCGAACGAGTTGGGGATCGAGACGTTCGATGACGAGCACGACGCACGGAAGAAGTGGTGGAAGCTGCCGGACTACATGCTCGACATGCTGGAGGAGATGACCGAGGACGACGACGAGATGGAGTTCAAGGAGGAGGACATCCCCGACACCGTCCCGGAGGAGTGGGGCGACACCGATGGCGGCGACAGCGACGAGAGCGACGACGGGGACGACGAAGGGGACGACGAAGGGAACGCCGAGGAGAGCGCGGCGTGAGCGGGTCTCCCGACTTCATCGAGCCGTTCAAAGCTTGGAAGGGGTTGCGGGCGGATTCGGAGGGCAGGCTCTTCTCCCCGATGACGACGACGCCCTGGCCCGAAGGGGAGGCGCTGGTGGCGACCTGCGAACGCAAGAGGCACACACCGCCCGTCACCTCTTGCGGCTGCGGCATCTACGCCGTCAAGACGTTCGAGGACTTGCACGACGCCGGCTACAACTGGTCCTACTGGTCGATCAGCGACGACGAGAAGGTCTGGGTGATAGCCAAGGTCAAGCTCTGGGGGCGTATCCGACCCGGGCGGATCGGCTACCGGGCGCAGTTCGCCTACCCGGAGAAGGTGTACGTCCCCGGCAGCAAGCTGCCGCTGGGCGTGCTGATCAAGAGGCGCTATGGCGTCAGCGTGGGGATCATCGACCGTTTCAGCGGAAGGAGGACCTGATGGAGATCGAGGAGGAGAAGGAGACCGAGACGATCATCGTGGAACCGGTCGAGGATCCGGTGCGCGAGCCGGTGCGCGAACCGGTCAGGGTGCCGGGGGCGAAGCCCGCCCCCACGAAGAGAGCCGCGAGCAGGAGCGGCAGCACGGCCTCTCAACGACGAACGCCCCCGAAGGGACGCTCGCCGGTCATCACGGAACACGTCCGCAAGGGAGGTGTCACCGAGATGCCGGACACGATAGACGACGACACGCTCGCCAGTCTCGACCGCGAGGCGTATGTCGCTCTCTTGGAGCGCCTGCCGGAGCAGGCCGACGAGCTTCGCGCCCGCCGCCAGAAGATCCACCATCGCCGCTGGCAGGAGCGGAACAAGGCGAAGAAGGCCGCGTGGGATTTGGCCTACTACAAGGCGTCGTTGGACGGCGACCCGGAGGAGCGCCGCGCCCACTGGCGCAAGCTGGCCGCACGCCGTCGTGCCCGTGCGAAGCGAGGCGAGCTTGAAGAGAAGGTGGTCGCACTCCGGGCGGAGATGAAGGGGACACGCGGGAAGCCGCGCACACTGTTGAAGGCGCGCGAGTCCGAACTGCTGGCGAAGATCGAACGGCTGAACGCTCGCCTTGAAGACGGGTAGCGACGACCCCGGCCCAGGGATGGAACCCCGAGCGTAAGCGAGGGGTCCATCCCTGCACCCGACGGAGAGGACGACGTGAGCGACGACAGCGACGACAAGAACTACGACTCCTGGAGCCAGCCGAAGCTGGTCGCGGAGGTGAAGACGAGGCTGAAGGCGGGCAGCATCGACCGCTCAGACCTGGAGTACCGGTACCCGGACAACATGAGCAAGGACGATCTGCGCTCGGCTCTCTTTTGGGACGACTACGAGCCGGAGCCGTGCTGGTGTCCTCGCTGCCGGGGGTCCGCCGACTTCGCGAGCGGCGAGTGGGACACCGACGTAGCGCAGTGGTGGATCGCGGAGATGCGCGAACAGGTGAAGCACAACCCGGACTCGCACTACATCCACGCCGTCTCCCGCTACGACCACGTCATGCGCCTGCGCGAGCACGCCGACAAGCTGCACGGGTGGGCGGAGCAGGCGGAGCCAGGCTCCGACTACCAGCAGCGGCTACTGGAGTACGAGCGCGAAGCGCGCGAGAGCGAGCGCCGCTGGCGGACGGGCGAGAGGCCGTAGATGGCGAGGAAGCGCAAGGACGAGCACCCCGATCTCGAACCGCTCACGGCAACGGTGCTCGACCTGATCAAGCTGCTCGAAACGGCGAAGGTCGAGTTAGCCGATGTCCATGACGACGAGCTTCGCGAGGCGCTCGGCATCCTGAAGGGTCACGTCAGCTTCGTCTACGCCCCGCTCAGAGGCGAAAGCGTCATCCGCGCCTACCTGCTCGTCTCGCACGCGCTGAGCGAGAAGCTCCTGAGCGGCGAGTAGAACCGCTCGGCGCTACCAGCCTTCCTGTCGTCGCTCCTCCTGGCGGCGCTGCGCGTCCGCGACCGCCTGGTCCGCGAGCCGCTCGCGGTGCTCGGTCAAGCCGCTCATCCGGTCGGCCTCCTGCTGAAGCCTCTGCATGAAGTCGCTGCTGCGTCCGCGCTTGTCGCGCTCGACGGAGTGACGCGCGTTCGCCTCGATCTGCTCGGGCGTCCGCAACGTCTGCGCGACGGTGAGCGCGCGGGCGGTGCCGAGGTCGTTTTCCCACTCGCGGCGAGCGTGGTCGTCAATCGCGTTCCCCGGTGCGCCGATGCCGCCAGCGATCTCGGCGTGCATCGACTCCAGGAAGCGCATGGTCGAGGACGCCTCCCGCCCGGTCTTCGCCATCTCGCCCGCGCTTCGCATCGCGGTGCGGAGGTCGTCGTCGGAGATCTCGCCCTCGGCGTATAGCTGCTCGGGATCGACGCTGTGCAACAGGCCCGCGACCTGCTCCGCGTCCTCGCGGTTGCCTTTCAGCGCGGCGCGGCGAAGCTCCTGGTTCATCAGCCGCTCGCGCTCGGAGAGACGGCGATCCTCGCGGCGCTCCGCCTCGCGCTCGTCCTGCTCCAGCTTCTGCGTCCACGACTCTCCGAGCGCGCTGCTGTACGCGTCCGCGCTGTGGTAGTCGCCCATGTCCTGGAGCGTCTGCGTGACCATCGCGCCCACTTGGCCCATGTAGGCGGGATCGACCACCTCGCTCAACCCGACCAGGTGCTCGATCATCGTGCTCTGCGCGATCCTTCCGTTCGCGTACTGCTGAATCGCGCCGCGCATTCGCTCTCCGATCTGCGGCAGGAGCACGGCCCGGACGAGATCGTCGTCCCCGACGAGTTGGCGCGCCTGCTTCAGCCGCTGCTCGCTGCCGGGAGCGCCCTGCAACTTGAAGGCGCGCTGCTTCTGCGGCTGGCCGCTGCGCGCCTGCTCCATCTCGGCGCGGCTATGACTGTTGTGTTCGGCAAGCTCCGCCTCGATTGCCCGCGAGAAAGCGTTCGCGTCCTTGAAGCCGAAGTAGCCAGCCGGGTTGCCGGTGCTGTTCTTGATCCTCATCTCGTCGCTCCTCGTTCGCCTCGAAGGAGCGTAACCCCGGCACGGACCGTCCGCACGTCGCGCATGGGGCGAAGCTCGCCCGTCGTTAGCTGGCCGCGCTGCAACACTCCTCGTCGTGCTCGTCCAGGCGAGACGCTACGCGCGAGCGGTCCGGGGGGACCTGGCGAACGGTGGCTCGCTCGGGGACTGGCGGCTGGTCACCGGGCGCACGCAGGACAGGATCGAAGCGTTCGCAGAGGGCGAGTACGACTTCGTCACCGGCCGGATGGCCGCGAAGATCGAGCGCGCACTGCCGGAACGTCTCGCGGAGTGGTTGCGCGAGTCGCCGCACTACCCGTTCGGCACGGGCGATGTCCCCGCCGAACTCGTCCACCCGTTGCTCGACCTGGCGCTGCAACAACACGAGACCGACCTGAACGTCGCCGCACTGCTCGGCATGAACCCGCGCCGACTGTTCCAGATCAGAAGGCAGGGATCGGTCGATTGGAAGACGGCGGATGTGATCATCACGAAGCTGCTCGGGCCGCAGGGCTGGCTGAACGACGAGCAGAGAAGGAAGTGGTACTTCGAGCGCAGCGTCTTCTGACACGTCGGATTCTTCTCCCGCCGCCGCAGCACGCGAGGCGGGGATCGGGAAGGACGCTCTCCACAAGGCGGTCAAGCGAGTGGAAAAACGGACACGTCCGGTTCTTCCACGACACAGTCCCGAAACCGGACATGTCCGGTTCTGGGACAACCTCTGTCCCTACACCCACCGCGAACGGCGACAACTGGTCGAGCGTGAACAACCGGACATGTCCGGTTCTGCACACCTACAGATCCGGCATCTCCTCGAAGGGGAGACGCCCGCGCGGCAGCGCAACCTCGGACAACTCGCCGTTGCGCTTGTAGTAGAGGACGAGCTTCCCGTGCTCGGCCAGTTGTTCCGCGACACGCACGACATGTTCCGGGTGGCGTTGGTAGTCGAGCTTCAGGCGCAACGCCAGCGAGCGCAACCCGAAGGGCACCTGACTCGCCGCGAGGAACTCGGCGTAGCTGAAGCGGTTCAGCGAGCGGTAGACGTACCCGCTCTGCGGCTCGCTCCTGCGTCCGCTCACGAACACGACCCTATGAAGCGCGCGAGGGCTACATCGAGAACTTCGCTGCTCGTACTGAAACGTTAGAGGCTCTAACGTTTGCTTCCCGGACGGATCAAGTTTCCGCTTGTAACTTGATCGAGTTCCACACACCGAGGTGTTACCGCGTGTAACACCTCGCGAGACGCTCGCAGCAAATGGAGTGCGCGCACTCCATCTCCACTCGATCCGCGAGACGCTCGCAAAAGCGAAGCGCGTTTCGTATTCGCCTCAGACGACCGGCGCAGGCTAAGTAACAAGTTGTTACCTAGGGCATCGCTCACGTCCCGACCGGACGCACACCCACCTTCACCCTGCGCTCCTGCTCGTCCCCGAAGACGACGACCCCGAAGCCTCTCCGGCAGCCGAAGCAGCCGATCAGGCTCCCGGTCTCACCCGAGTCGGCGTCGAGGAAAAGCTGCACCAGGCGAAGGTCGCTGCTGTTGCAGAACGGACATCTCAGCGTCCCATCCTTCTCGCCGTTGTAGTCGAACAGGAGCGGGGGCGGACGCTCGTCCGGGACGGGCGGTGGCTCCTCGCCGCGCAGCACCGCCTGTGCGCGCTCGGTCGCGAGCCGGTGCTCCGCCTCCACGAGCGGGAGCATACGATCACGCGCATGGACGAGATGGTCTGCGGCCACCCGACGAGCGAGGCCCGCCTGAACGAGGAGGGCCTGCTCGTCTGCGTCATCTGCGCGCGAGAGGCACGGCTGGTCGCCGGTCCCGACGGGAACGCCGCCCCGGAAGAGGAGACGCGAGCCGCAGGTCTGCGAGGTGCCGAGGATCTCGGCGTCTACTTCACCGACGACGAAGAAGATCGAGCCGTAGACCTGGATCGAGACGTTCGAGAACTCGACACGATGGCCGCGGTCGAGTTCTACGACAGGCCAGTCACAAGCTCCTCACCTACCACGACGACATCAGGCCCGACCGACGCGAACGGCAACCCTCTCGCGGACGGACGCTGCCACGGAGCAGTGTTCGACCGCGAGACGAGGACCTATCGACGCTGCAACACGCTCTTCCGCAGGCCGGGAAGCACAGTCCTCTACTGCAAGCGGCACGTCCCGAAGCCACGGGCACTCGAACTCCCCGAGAGCGTCAAGTCGGCGCTCGCGGAAGTGCTCGGACAGAACGCCGGCCAGATCGAACAGGAGTGGCTCTCGCTGCTCGCCTCGAAGAACGAGAGGGTCAGGCTCGACGCGCTGAAAGCGTTGACGCAGGCGACAACCACACTCGCGTCCAGGGGTGCTCCTGGAAGCAGAGGAAGCGCAGCGTGGCCGCAAACCCACGGCGAAGTGCAGGCGCTCACCCTCAACGAACTCCGCGCGCTCATGCTCGGCTACTACCTCGACTCCATGCACGACAGCCTCGAACGCAGCAGCACAGACGAGGAAGCGATCCAGGACTTCCTCTCCAAGCACGGCAGGAACCCGGTCGAAGTCGCACTCCTCATCAGAGCCGTGCAAGCACTCCCCGGAACACTCGCCGCCTGAGCCGAGACGATGAACGCAGACCGGCACAGCCACTGGAAGCGCGTCCAGCGGCGGCACAAGCTCCTCGCAGCAGCCGCACCAGCCGGACACGAAGCAGTCGTCCAGGTGATCCTCAACAGCACAGACGAGCCACTCGTCGTCCGCTGGGTCGAAACCCCCACCGACGACGAAGACCGCTGGCTCCTCCTCTTCAGCATCGAAGGCGAACCGGAGACGATGCGCCCCACCGACCGGATCGTCCTCGCCCACGAAGACGACATCCGCCGCGTCGAAATCGGCTATCGCACACTCGAAGGCGAACCGCTCGGCTTCGCCTGCATCACCGTCACCGACGACGACTAGGCGAACACCCGAGAAAGACCCTCTTTGCGGGAGACCTCCCAGGATCCACGTCCAGCGGGGAAGCGGAGGTTCTAGATAGAGGCTCGCGCGCCTGCCTGCAAGCGGACGGGGTACCCACCCCACCCCGCCCCTACGGGGCGGCAAGGAGCAAGGGACTCCACGCCACAACTTCCCCGCTCCGAAGGAGCGCAGAGCTTCGACAGCAGCCTCCAGCCTCAGAGCAAGGGCAGGGTCGAAGCCCAGCCTCGCTTCGAGGGCTGACCACGTCTCATCCCAGTCAGCCCGAAGGGCTGGACACCGATGGTCACGGTCAGCGTCTACGCCTGCACGCAGGCATGAAGGCGTAGGACTGGCTGTCCGACAAGGGACGATCAGAGCCGTTCTGGCTCTGACGCCCACGCCTCGAAGAACCGGTCGCTCAGAGCGGTTCTGAACGGCCCTTCGGGGCTGATGTCGGTGAGGTCACGGACACCAGTCCACCGGGCTACCACTGCTATCAGTGCTCCCACCTCGGAGGCTTCGGGGAGACAGCGTGCTAGCGCCTCCACGACTGCACGGCGTCAGGACTGGAAGCGCGACAAGGAACGCTGAAACGAGAAACATGTCGCCCATCTGCGGCTCAACCATGCGGGTATGCCGGACTTCGAATCGCGTTCACGCGAGATCGGCTCGAAAACGCTCGCGCCCACGCGCGACGTTCGGCGCTCGACTGCTCCTACGTCTGGCCTCTCCCTGCCCGGTCTGGCTTCGAGTGCATGTGGGCGTGTGCTTCGCGTCTCTGTGCGAGTGCTTGGCGTTCTGCTCTGACCGCGTCAGAGGTGCGCTTCTCGCGTTCGTCTCTGGCCGCCATCAGGGCGAGGAAGCTCTGTCGTGCTCTGCGCCGGTTCTCGCTCTTGTAGGCCTTCCAGCCGTCCGGGTCGTACTGGCCTGTGGCGAGGAGCAGGTAGCGGACGGCTCGGCTGATGGACCGTGACGAGACGCCGACCTCGGCTGCCACCTGCCTGCGCGTGTCGCCTGCACGGATGCGGTTCAGGTAGCCGCGCGCGTCCTCTGGTCTGCACCAGGTGAACGGCCAGGCGTCGAGGCTGTACTCCTCCTGTGCGTCCGCGATGGCTCCCATCGCTTCGATGCTACGCCGACGGCGTGTGCCTGTCGTCTCGGCCGCCCAGCTTCTGCACGCTGCTCGCCGGTCAACCCGTAGCGGTTCTTCGACCGGCTGTTCGAGAGCATCCACTCCCATGGAGTGAACTTCTCTGAAGACTACATAACTTGACGAAAGACTGGTGCTGCCCTACTCTGTCGGCGTCATCACGGGACATCGACAGGAAGGAGCACCGTGCAGACCATCGAGTACCGCATCACCTACAGCGGCGACCGTCACGGACCGTTCATCGGCACAGTCGAAGAGCACGTCCGCGTTCAGGCCCGCGACATCAACAGCGGCTACCGCAGGGCGCTGAAGCGTGCGCTGGAGCCGCTCGGCAACGGCAACCGGCGCGAGATCGCCAGCATCGAGTTCTGGCAGGTCTGCTCATGACCCGCCGCGACTACGAGCTTCTCGCCTCCACCGTCCACGCGACCAAGCTGAGCACGGGAGCAATCGTCGGCAGCCACAGCGTCCTGCGGCTGCTCAGCGAGCGCCTCGCTGACGGGTTGGCCCAGGACAACCCGCGCTTCGACAGCGAGCGGTTCATGCTCGCCTGCGGCTTCGCGGTGACGCGATGAGCGCCGCACCCGAAGAGAACCTCTACACGGTCGAGGACGCTCTCGGCGTCTTCCTGGAAGACCTCGACCGGCTCGTCGGTGAAGGGATCCGCTCGCCCGGGACCAGGCGCGACTACGAGCGCCTGCTCCGCCTCGCGCTCGACCTGCCCTTCACGGCGAACGGCCAGCGGATGACGCTCCGAGACGTGCCGGTGATCGAGGTCTCGCCGGCCATGATCCGGGGCGTCCTCACCGCCTACGCGAGAACGACGACCCGCTACGGCCGTCCGCCCGCACCCAACAGCGTCCGCAACCTTCGCAACGCGCTCGGCTCCCTGCTCGGGGCCGAGTTCGACCTGATCGACGGCGTCGAGGTGCCCACAGCACGGGTGAACCTGAAACGGATCCACGGCCGCGAGCGGACAGGCGTGCTCCGCCAGGCCCGCTACCTGAAGGAGGCGGACTTCCCGGAGCTTCTCCGCACCTGCACGCCGAACTACCGGCCACTGGTGAAGACGATCCTGCACACCGGCCTGCGGAGCGCGGAGGCTCGCGGTCTGCGCCGGATGGACATCGTCCTCGACGGACCGACACCCGGCGTCTTCGTTCGCGGTCAGGCCGACGACAAGACCGGCTGCTGGGTGCCTCGGGTGAAGAAGGAGGCGTCCAGGCGCTTCGTTCCGCTCTGGGAGCCGGAGGTGGTCGCGTTCCTGCGTGACCACCTGGCCGACGTGCCCGAACACCCGGAGACGCTCGTCTTCGCGACCCGCTCGGGGCGTGCGGTCTCGAAACCCAACTTGTGGACGGCGGTCCACAACGCGAGCGGCGACGGCCTGCCCGAGTTGAGCGTCCACGATCTCCGCCACTCCTGCGCGATCCGCTGGATCATGTCCGGGATCCCCCTGAACGCGGTTTCGAAGGCGCTCGGCCACGCCCATCCGGGAATCACGTCGAGCATCTACCTGAGCGCGCCGTTGGACGACGAGACGCTCTACGACACCTTCGCGAACCCGAAGGGGATGAGCGTCGAGATCACAGACGACGACGAGGAGGCGTGACGCTCATCGACTAGAAGTACCAGCACTCGATGCGGTGAAGCCCCGGCTCCGGCTGGGGCTTCGTCGTTCAGGCGGCACCCTCCAGGTAACGCTCCAGATCTGCACGCCGAACGACCGTCCGGCCGCGCACATGACGGGCGGGAAGCGTTCCCTCCCGGATCAGGTTCCGCACCGTCGTCTCGGAGACGTGCAGTACCTCTGCCACCTCCATGACGCTGAGCACCTTCGCGAACTCGGGCTTCGCCTGGAGCGCCCGCTCGACCTCGCTCGCGATGGCGGCGCGGAGCGACTGCGCGAGGTTGTCGAGCGGATCGCCCGTGAACTCGGTCGTCATGCGACCGGCCCCTCGTTGTCCTGCTCCTGCTCGCGCATCTGCTGCTGCTGCCAGCGCCAGTCGATGAACGCCTTCGCCTTCTCGGCTGCCTCCGGGTGCGGCTTTCCGCACGCGACGATCCTGCCGTCGTAGTCGATCAGCGCGGCGATCCGGCAGGCGCGGGCGAAGCGATACGCGACCGCCTCCAGCCTCGGATCGTCCACCGAGAGCCGCTGGCCCTTGATCTTCCCGGCGAGCCACGTCCGCCACTCCTCCCGGCCGTGGAAGGTCTGCTCGCAGGCCCTCTCGAAGCGCCTGTGCGCGGACCGCTGCCTCTTCGAGGTGTTCTTCAGGTTCTTCTTCCTTCGCAGCGCGCACTCCGGCGAACAGGTGAGCGTGCCGGGGCGCGCAGGCTGGCCGCAGCGGCAGACACCCGGTCGTTCCTTCCGGTCGGTTCGGTAGAGCCTCCGGTCGAAGCACAAACCGCGCACCGACAGCGGCAACGGCTCGCCTCGGAGTGAGCGTTCGAGTGCGGCCTCGTCCTTCTCGGCCGGTGACGACCACCGTTCCACCGCAGATGTGGTCACGTCCCTCTCTCCTCTCAGGTGGCGATGTAGATGTGCGGAAGCTCCAGCACGTCGGACCAGAGCTTGCGGTGCGCCTGCTCGCGCTCGTTGATCGCGGCCAGGTCGGACTCGTGGGCGGCCAGCGCGGCGGTGATGCTCTCCTGCGAGTAGGAGACCCGCGTGCTGTGGTACTCCGCCCAGCGCCGCTTCAGCGCCTCCTCGCTGCCGACGGCTCCGATCAGGCGCGGATGGGCGCGAACGATGTCGTTGAGCCCCTTGGCCTGGTACTCGTGCAGCCTCCAGTTCAGCCTCTCGTAGTCCCCCTGCTCGAAGGCGAAGATCGCTCGCGGGTCGTGCTCGATGTCGGAGTAGTGACTGCGGTCGTAGTCAGCAGGCCTGTAGTGGTTGGAGAGGTCGTATCCGTCCTGTTCCCGGTAGTAGGAAGAGACGAAGGCGTCCTCGACCGTCCTGCGCTCCTCGTCGGTCAACTCGTCGGCCGGAACGAAAGGAAGCGAGGAAGGATCGACCATGATCTCCGCCACGATCCCTTCGATGGTCTTCTCTGTGCGTCTGAGGAACGGGCGCTGGCGCGGGTTCGCTAGGAACTCCTCCGCGTAGTAGCGCGTCAGCGCAGCACGGATCTCCGGGTGAGCGAGGATCTCCTCCGCCTGTTCCTTCAGGTGTGACGCCAGCCGCTCTCGCGCGGCGTGGTAGGTGAGCATCCCGTAGGTGGGGTTCTCCTCGGGCGGGTAGATGATCGCGTGACGCAGGTCGGTCTCGTCCTGCCAGACGACGTGCCTGTGCTCGCGATGGTGCGGGTGCCCGATCCCGCAAGCTGCGATGCGGTTGCCGTGCAGTTCGCCCCGATAGAAGTCGCGGTGGCAGTAGTTGACGATCCCCCAGAGCGGCCCGGTGATCTCGTCACTCCGGGGGATCTGCCGGAAGACGGCCAGCGTCATCTGCTTGTTGTCGAGCCGCATCACCTGCACCTCGATGGTGACCGTCGTCACGGTCGCGTTTCGCACGTTCACCTGGTCGGGCATCACGTCTCCTTCCCGTCGGGGATGTCGGTCTGCGGGGCGTGACGGCTGTCTTCGTCCGGGTCGTTCGCCTCCACGATCTCGACGGCGAACGGCGCGATGAACTCGGCGTACAGGCGAGGGTCGTTCATCGCCGCTTCGAGCGTCGGCTGCGGCATCGAAAGACGCTCTGCGGCGCTCTGTGGCTCTCCACTGTTCCGGGACGGCCACCTGCTCGCGGCAAGCTCTGCTCGGGCCTGGACGAGAGCCACCGAGCCGGAGAGGCCGCTCTCAACGAGTTGCTCCCCACGAACAGCGACGGCGGCATCATCGAAGTCGAACGGGTCGAGCGGCTGGCCGCTCTGGCGTGCGTTCTCGATCAGCGCGGCCTGGATCGGCGTGAGGGTCACTGGAGCGCCCTCTTCACCGGGTCGTCGTCGTCCTCCGGTATGGGGGTCCCGTGGTTCCCGTTGTCAGCGGGACACCCCGGACCCCCCAACTCGGAGGAGTCGTCAGGCAATGTGACTTGCAAAAGGGGGTCCCGAACCCCCGGACCCCCCTTTCGCTGGGTTTTTGGCTTGGTTGAGCCAGATTCGGACGCGGAATCGATCTCGTCCAGGGGGGTCCCAACCCTAGGGTCCTGAGCGGGACCCCCCTGATCGAGATCGTCCAGGGATGCCTGGCGGGGGGTCCCGCCCTCTTCTGATTCGGCCTCTTCGAGACCATCCTCGGGACCCACCTTTTCGGGTGTCCCCGGCAGGGCGTAGAGGTACGGGTCGCCGCTCATGCCTTTCCCCGACCGGGCGATGCTCTCGGTCGCCAGCAGCCTCTTCAACGACGACCTGAACGCGCTCGCACGCATCCCGGCCTTCTCCGTCAGCTTGTCGCGCGTGACCCATTCGTTCGTGACGTGCGCGAACAGGGTCTCGTCCTCTAGCTGGGCCTTCTTCGTGTCGAAGTCCACGTCCTTGTAGATCCCGGTCGTGTCGTCCCATTCGAGCGTGAGCCGCTCCGGGGTCCCGACGAAACGACTGGTGCCGTGAAGGATGCGAATCGGCGTGTCCTCCATCTCGCCGCTCGCCCGCTCCAACTCCACGATGATGTCCACCGCTCCCAGGAGGGCTGAGGAGCCACGGATCGCCTCTCCGTGCTTCCCGGCGCTCTTGCGCTGGTGGGTGACGATCAGGACGGCGAGGTTCTCGCCGGCTGCGTCGAGGACCGGCTTGATGCTGCGGAGGATGTCGTCGGCGGAGTTCTCGCTGTAGTCGTGCGAGTTCCGCCCGCCTGCGAACTTGTCCCAGGTGTCGATGACGAGCACGTCGATCTCGTTGTTCATGCAGTAGGCGACCGACTCCGCAACCACGACCGGCCACGGCTCGTCCAGGGTCTGGTGACGCATCAGCAGGTGCGTCTCGCTGCTGTCGGACAGCCGCATCAGGATCGCCTTCTCGTTCAGGGAGAGCGGACGCTCCTCGGAGAGCAGCAGCACCTTCGACTTCTTGATCGGCCTGCCGACGAAGACGCCGTCCTCCTGGAGCGCGTGCAGCAGCGCGAACAGGAAGGTGGACTTGCCGACCTTCCAGCGTCCACCCAGAAGCGTCACGACGCTCTTGGCGATGTAGCCGTCGAGGATCCAGTTCGGCTCCTCTGGGGTGTCAGCCAGGACGGCCGAGAGGGTGGCGAAGGGGAACAGGTACCCGCGTGGCATCTGCATCTCCTCCTGTTGCGCGGTCCGCCTGGCCTCCAACGCCTCCACCAACCGCTTGCGCCGTTCGTTCACGACTCCCCCTCCGACATCCAGATCTCCATCTCTTCGAGCGTCCGGCAGAGCCGGAAGCCCTCCGCAACCTTCAAGTCCCATGGGGTCGGTTCGACTGCGAGCACTGCCTCTTCGGCCTCTTCCATCAGCAGCAGAAGCGCATCCGCGCCTTCGCGCTGGACGAACGAACGAACGTCGTCACCGTCGGGTAGCTCCACAACGAGCGCCCAGCGAATGTCCTCCAGCACGTCCCGAGCCATCCGCCGACCGGCCTCGTCGCCGTCCCCGAAGACGTAGATCGCATGGAACGGCATCAGGTGCTCGACCCACTCCGATGTCCATGTGGAGCTACCCGGCAAGCCGAGAACGAAGATGCGCCGGTTGTCGATGGAGCCGAAGTGCTCCCGCATCGTCAGCGCATCGCTCTCGCCCTCGCAGATGAAGACGATGTCGGTCTCGCGGATCCCGTTCGGGATCCCCTCCAAGCCGTAGGGGACCAGGCCGTCGAGGTCGTTCGGCTTCGGCTCATACCAGCGGCCCCCGGATGCGGTGATCTTCTTCGCGTAGGCGAAGGTGCCGTCGCGGCCGAAGTACGGAATCCAGACCAGCCCGTCTTCTTCCATACGGACACCGGCCGCGACCAGCGTGTCGTAGCCGACGCCCTTCCAGAACGACGGCGGCTCCGGAACGACCGGCTGGTAGATGCGCCCCTGGATCTTCCAGGACATCGAACTGTCCACCGGCATGACGGCGCTCACTCCGCTCCTCCTTCGAGCACCGTGAAGTGCGGGCCGTAGAGGCGTCGAAGCTCGGGTGGGAGCGCAGCCGGACCGCACTTCACCACCGCCTCGCGGTTCGCGCGGGCGAAGCAGTACGGGCAGTAGCGCAGGCCCGTTCCCGGCCGACGGATGAGATCGGACGCGCCGCACCTCGGGCACAGGTCCGCCAAGAGCGAGTCGAGCACTTCCCGCTCCTCGGCGGACAGGTCCGGGTAGGACGCGCGCCACCTGTCCGCGAAGTGAAGGTCGAGCGCGTCCGTCATCCGCGCCTCCCGGCTCGCTCGGCAACCTCGTCGCGAAGGCGAAGCCGTCTGAGAGCAGCTATCGCCTGGCGGGCTAGTTCGGTGTCGCCGTGACGGCGGCGTTCGAGCAGGCCGCTGACGAGCAGATGCAGCGCAACCCGACCGGCGTCACCAACGTCGTCATCTTCTGGTGGATCTTCGCCGGATGGTCGGCCGGGTGGTGACCGGCGACGACTCGACCGGCGACGAGCAGTCCGTCCGGGACGGCCTGCGGGGCGACGACGTGCGTAGACGGTCCCGACCGGCGGATTGCTCGACTGAAGCCCTCGGAGGAGCGCCCGGATCTCCCGTCTCGCGCGAGCGGTGCCGTTCAACGGGTCGGTGGTCAGCTTCGCGAGAGCCTGGAGCGCGAGCAGTGGCTTCTGCCGCGCCTCCTCTTCGAGTTCGGCCTCGAAGATCCGCTGCGACTCGGCCTGCGACTCAGTCGCGATGATCCAGGAGCCGCGCGTCAAAGGATGTCGCTGTAGCGAACCATGGAGGACAACGCGACTGTATGCCCGACGACCCAGGCACGCAAGTTCGCCCCTGAAGTGGTGACGGCCCCGAGGTCACCCTCAGGGCCGCTGTCCTCACCATGGTCCCCGGGCCACGGAGACCGTGGCTCGGCTACAACTACATCGCCAGCGTACAGCCGCACGCGGACACGCTCAACGCGCAGTCGCGCTTTTCACACTTCGTCACGACCACTCGAAGCCGTGCCCACTTCGCTCACGATGAGCGAAACGGTCGGCCTCTTCTCGGCCTCGAACCGGCTGCGGCGTCACCCTCGATTGCGGATAACGCGGCTAACGCGATTTCTACAGCCAGTCGTCCGGACTGGTACTGAACGAGATCGCACAACCATGCGGCGTCTTGGAGTGGTCTCGGAAGGCCACCGCAGAGACCCGCATTAGCCGCACCTCGCTGAGAAGATCTCCTCACCGCCAACTTCGCTGAAGAGGTCTCCTCTCGAAGAGATCTCGACTTCTCTGGAGATGTTCGGTAGTCTGAGAGGGTCATCACGAACACGTTCACAGCGGCTCGGCTTCACCTGCTTCGCGAAGCCGCTCTACCAGAGGAAGGAACCATCGAGATGGAAGCAGTTGGATTCAAGGAGTGGATGCGTCCCGAGTTGGAACAGACCGTCTACTCCAAGATCGAACGCCTGACCCGCGACCGCTTCGCCCCCTTCTATGTCTCGGGCAGGTACGTCGATGCGGAAGGACGCAGGCTGCCCGCCTACGCCGCCACGCACATCAAGCTGAGCGCGGTCTTCGTCTCATCCGGCGAACCGCTTGACGACCTGGAGGCGGGTCTACGGCAGATCCCCGAGTTGGAGACGCTGGAGCGGGTCGAGGTGGACCCCGATGTCGATAAGCGCCC
>Ga0066903_100001706_pt1 | contig 16454 bp, 16 predicted proteins | sample PanSoiMetaGPlot1_FD_67491 | JGI IMG/M metagenome (GOLD analysis project Ga0066903, IMG submission 67491) | Tropical forest soil microbial communities from Panama analyzed to predict greenhouse gas emissions - Panama Soil - Plot 1 (version 2) | ecosystem: Environmental > Terrestrial > Soil >... | reverse complement strand
GGCTTCGTCGCCGCCGGGGGCCGTTTCGTCCTCCTCGACCACCACCGGTCGTCCCTGCACCTGGCGGGGCGGGCGTGGGCCACCGTCGACCCCGAGCGGAGCGCCACCGGGCTGCTCTTCGACCACATGGGCCGGCCGGCCGCCTACGCGGAGTTCGCGCGCCTCGTCGAGGACCACGACCTCTGGCGCCACCAGGACCCGCGGTCGGCCCGCCTGGCCACGCTGGTCGGGCTGCTCGGAGCGGAGCGCTTCCTGGCTCGCTTCCGCGACGACCCGGACGTCGAGCTCCGGGAGGGTGAGCGGCTGCTGGTGGAACACGAGGACGCCCGGCGCGAGGACTACCTCCGGCGCAAGGTCGAGCAGGCGCGCCTGGTCGAGATCGGCGGCCGGCGCTGGGCGCTCTGCTTCGCCGAGCAGTTCCAGTCCGACCTGGCCGAGCGGCTGATGTCGCAGCTCGAGGTGGCGGCGACCGCGATCGTGAACCCGGGGCGGCGCACCGTCTCCCTGCGCGGGCGCGGGGTCGACGTGTCCGGCATCGCCGAGCGGTTCGGCGGCGGCGGGCACGCCAGGGCGGCGGCGTTCACGTTCCGCGGGGCGGCGCTGGAGTCGGAGCTGGAGCGCTTCGAGCGCCGCCTGGCCGCCGAGCTGGAGCCGGAGCCCCAGCCCTGACGCGGGCGGGCGCCGCCCGCGGCGCCCGCCGACCCGGCCCGGGCTCCCGGGGCCGCGGCCCTGGCGGCGCTAGCGGTTCCGGCTCCGCCACTGGCGGCTGCCCGGCACCGCCTCGCCGGGGCCGCGCCGCGACCCGCCGCCCGCTCCCGGCCGCCCCGTCCGCTGCAGCTCCTGCCGCGCCGCCGGGGCGTCGCCGTCCCCCTCGACCACGTCGAAGTTGTCCTTCCCCACCGAGGCCTCGAGGGTGCTGACGACGCTGTCCGAGTCGTCCCGCGGGCTCCGGAAGAAGCAGGGCCGCCCGTCGCGCCCGAAGGTGATGGCGCTGCTCCCCTCCAGCGGTCCGAGGTGGCCGGCCGCCGCCTCGCCGCCATCCGGCTGGTCGAAGCCGAGGCCGCGCGCATACGCCTCCGCGCCCCGGACGAGGTGCCGTGCGAGCTCGACGGGCGCGGCCACCGCCGGCGCGGGATAGCCCTCGAAGAAGCCCTCGACGAACCGGTCGAGCTCCCTCCGGGAGACCGCTCGCGGGCCGACGACGTCCTTCACTCCCGTGCGGTAGACGTCGAGCAGCCAACCGCAGAGCGCGACCTTGTCATACCGGTGCGCCCGAGCGACCAGGACGGCGACCAGCCCGGCCCTCGGCCCGGCGCCATCCTCGCCCGCCTCGGCAGCCGGCCAGTCGTCGTGGCCGGCCACGGTGAGCCCCGTCCGCCAGCCCGGGCTGACCCAGCACCCGACCACCGCCGGCTCGGGGGTGGTGGACGCCTCCCGGCCAGCGATCGTCCGGACGATCGCGGCCACCTGGGCGGGTCGCACGTCGAGCGCCTGGGCGATCTCCTTGGGGGAGCGGCCCCGGGCGCGCAGTTCGGCGACCCGCCGCTGCAGCTCTTCGTCAGTCATCCGGATACTTGTACAGGAGTGCGCGGCGCGCTGCCGCCGCGGCTCACCCGAGCTGCGCCGGGATGGCCAGGTAGCCGGCCAGCTGCGTGTACAGGCCGAGCACGAGCAGCACCCCGAGCCCGATCAGCAGCGCGCCCGCGACCCGGCTGACGACGGTGGAGCCGCGCCGGAGCGGCCGCGTGATCGCGGGGAAGCCGGCGACCAGGAGCGTGGCGAGCAGGAACGGCAGTCCCAGGCCGAGCGTGTAGGCGCCGAGGAGGACGCCCCCCTCGAGCGCGTGGTGCGTGTTCGCGGCGAGGACCAGGATCGCGGCCAGCACCGGCCCCACGCACGGCGTCCAGGCGGTCCCGAAGACCAGCCCCAGCAGGAACGCGGTCCAGCCCGGCGACCGGCCCAGCAGCGAGACGCGCAGGGGAACGAGCGTCCGCTGGCTGATGGCCGCGGGGACCAGCCCGGCCAGGGACAGGCCCATCGCGATCACGACCAGGCCGCCCAGCCGCTGGACCCAGGCCTCCTGGGCGCGCAGGCCCTGGCCCACGAAGCCGGCGGCCACGCCCAGGGCGACGAACACCATTCCGAACCCGAGGACGTAGAGCAGGCCGCCGCGCACGATCCGGAGCTGGTACGCGGCGGGGTCGGTCCTGATCTCGGGCAGCGCGGCGCCGGCCAGGTAGCCGGCGTACGCGGGCAGCAGGGGCACCACGCAGGGGGCGAAGAAGGAGAGCGCGCCCGCCGCGAAGGCGAGCACCAGGCTGGTGGCGCCCATCAGCTCCCGAACGTGAAGGTGTAGAGCTGGAACCCGGTCTGCTGGGGGCTGAGGCGGAGGACGTGCCTGGAGAGGTCGGGCAGGGAGACGAGCGCGTAGAGGTCGTCGTGGTCGACGAGCACGGTCGACTGGCCGGATGCGTCGACGTGGACGCTGCTCCCCGCCTGGGCTGCGGTCAGGTCGCGGCCGTCGAGCGTGACGTGGACCGTGACCGGCCCCGCCGCCGGGGCGGCCACGACGTACACCCGCCGGGCGGTGTACAGGATCGCCGCGTAGTCGCCCCCCGAGGCGCCGAGCCTGGTGAGCTGCGCGTACTGGGCCTGCTGGCTCCACGCCCCGTGCAGCTCCACGGAGCCGTCGCTGCGGTCGGAGCCGACGTAGGTCTCCGGCGTCTCCGACGCGGCGTCGGAGGTGATGCCGGGGTCGCCCGTCGCGAGGGGGCCGCTCACCTTGCGGCCGGTCGCCGTGAGCAGCGTCTGGATCGCCCGCTCGGTCGTGTCGTAGTCGCCCTCGCCGAAGCTGGTGTGGCGGATGTGTCCCCCGGCGTCGATCAGGTACTCGGCGGGCCAGTACTGGTTCTGGAACGCGTTCCAGGTCCCCAGGTTGGAGTCGATGGCCACCGGCCACCCGATGCCGTAGTCCTTCAGCGCCCTCCGGACGTTGGCGACGTTCTTCTCGAAGTCGAACTCCGGCGAGTGCACGCCCACGATGACCAGGCCGGCGGCGCGGTACCGGTCCCACCACTGGCGCAGGAACGGGAACGTGCGCTGGCAGTTGATGCACGAGTACGTCCAGAAGTCGACCAGCACGACCTTGCCCCGCAGCGTGTCCATGGAGAGCGGGGGCGAGTTCTCCCAGTCGACGATGCCGGTGAAGTCCGGGGCGAGCGGCCCGGTCGCCGGCAGCGACGCCGGTCCGCTCGAGGTGCCGCTCGGCAGCCCGGCGCCGCCGTGACGCACGGCGACCACGATCGCCCCGGCGAGGACGAGGGCGACGCCGACCGCGGCGACCCGGATCCACCAGCCCTGGTCGCGCCGCCGCCGGTCGCGGCGGAGCGCCCGCCGGCGCTCCCGGGGTGTGGCTCCCACGCCGAGGATTCTCCTACAGGTCCGGCTTCTGCGCGTACGCGATCGCGAACGGGTACGACAGCCCGCCGTGCTCCCATTCGTGCTGCGCCTCGTGGATCAGGGTGCGCACGTCCTCCTCGGTCAGCCGGCCCCGCGCCACGAGCACCTCGCAGACCCGCGTCACCCCCGCCCGGAAGTCGGTGACCATGAGCGATCCGACCTGGCCGCCCCAGTTCCCGACCGGCAGCGAGACCTCGCGCCGTCCGACGTTGACCATGCCGGCGGCGCGCAGGTAGCCGTCGAGCGACGAGTACACGACCCCGGTGGTGTCCAGCCCCAGCGAGTCGGTCAGCTCCCGGGTGAGGACCACCAGGCGCTGCGCGGCGGGGCCGGCGCGCTCGATCTCGAACGGCACCTCCACCAGCTCCACCCAGCCGCCGGGCCGCGTCACCCGGACGAGCTCCGCGATCAGCGCCGGCCAGGCCGCGAGCGGCACCCCGGTCACGAGCAGCCGCTCGTGGACGAAGTCGAACCGGCCGTCGGCGAACGGCAGGCCGTGGAGCACGTTGCCGCGCACGAACTCGTAGCGGGAGGGCCGCCCGGGCTTGCCCGACACCAGGTCGAGACCGACGACCAGGGCGGCGTCGAACTCCTGGCACATCTCGTATCCCCACTGCCCGGTGCCGCAGCCCACGTCGAGGATGCGCCCGGGATCGGAGATCGGCGCCAGGTAGTTCCCCCGGAGCTGCTCGCGCAGCGCGTAGTGCTGGATGTCGAGACGGTCGACCTCGCCGGGATGGCGGGGGAACAGGTAGTGCTCGCTGTCCCTGGCCGGCTGCGCCTCGGCCGCCGCGACCTGCTCGTCGCTGGGCATCTCGAGCTGCCACTCGACCATGCCGAGGTCGTTCGCCGTCCGCACCAGCGCCCGCAGCGTGCTCAGGCGGCGCTCGATGGTCGCGGGGGCCCGGTTGCGCCGCCGTAAGTCCACGGTGTAGTCGAGGACGGTGCGGGCGCCCGCGGCGGGGCCGCCGCCCAGCAGCTGCGCAACCGCGGCGTCGGGGGCCGCCTCCACGTAGCGCGCGAACTCGTCGAGGTCGGCCGAGTACGCCTGCTGGGTCCGATCGGTGCGGTTCGACAGGAACCTGTCGAGCACCTCGCGGGCGCGCACCAGCGCGGTAGGATCGGTCCCACTCTCGATCGTCCCCACAGGTCAAACCCCTCCCAGACCGATCGACCAGCGCGAGTGGCTGGCCTGCATGACGCCGTACTTCGCAGAGTATGCGCGAGCTGCGCTCGGACGGTCGAATCCCACCCGGCGAGGCGACGTATTGCGAGCGCTTCGACTTTCCAACGACTAGACTTATGGCGCTCGGGGCGGGGATCCCGAGGCGATCGCCGGGAGGTCTCGTTCAGTGACAGACACGTTGCAGCAGCGGGGAGATCCCATGAGCGTCCTCTTCGTGGACGACGATCCGGACATGCGGGCGATGTACGGTTGCCGGCTGCAGGCGGATGGCTTCGACGTGCGCTTCGCCGCCGACGGCTCGCAGGCCCTCGACGCGGCCCGTCGGCCCGTCGGCCTGATCCTGCTCGATGTGCGGATGCCGGGCATGGGCGGCCTGGAGGTGCTGCGCCGGCTCAAGGGCGACGCCGGGATGGCCGGGGTGCCCGTGGTGATGCTGTCCAACGAGGGCGACGCCGCGGTCGCCGGCCGCGCCAGGGACATGGGCGCGGTCGCGTGGTGGAGCAAGATCGAGGTCGTGCCGGCCGAGCTCAGCCGGCGGGTGAGCGAGCTGCTCCACACGTAGCCGCGGACCGGCCGGCTGGCCGTGGCCAAGCTGACCGCGATGACGGCCGGGGCGCGGATCGTCCGCGAGGAGCTCGAGCGAACCCCCTGACCTCGCCGCTCTTAGCAGAACGAATCATTCCGTTCTGTTATAATGGAAGGGAATCGTTCGTTCCGTATGAGGCGAAGGAGAACCGTGTCATGGACTGGAAGCTCGAGCTCGTCGCCATCCCCGTGTCCGACGTCGACCGGGCCAAGGCGTTCTACACCGAGAAGATCGGATTCAACGCGGACCACGACCACACCGTGAGCGAGGAGGTCCGCTTCGTGCAGCTGACGCCCCCCGGATCGGCCTGCTCGATCGCGCTGGGCAGGGGCCTGGTCGAGGGCCCGCCGGTCAAGGGCCTGCAGATCGTCGTCCCCGACGTGCGCGCGGCGCGCGCCGAGCTCGTCGAGCGGGGCGTCGAGGTCAGCGACGTGCAGGAGTTCCCCTGGGGCGGGTTCGTCTTCTTCGAGGACCCCGACGGCAACCGCTGGGCGATCCAGCAGCTCCCCCCTCGCCCGCGCGCCTAGCCCGCCAGCTCGGCGGCCGGGCCGCGCCTCTCCCCGGTGCTAGGGTGGTGGTCAAGTTGCTTTGACATCCCACCGGCGAGGAGAGAACGATGGAAGTCAGGACGCGAGTGGACGAGGTACTGGCCGGGGCCGTCGCGGCGGGCGACGTCCCCGGCGTGGTGGCGCTGGCGGCCGGCGAGGACGGCGTCGTCTACGAGGGCGCCTTCGGCAGGCGGGAGCTGGGCACGGGGCCGGGCATGACGCCCGACACCGTCTTCTGGATCGCGTCGATGACCAAGGCGCTGACCACCGTCGCGGCCATGCAGCTCGTCGAGCGCGGCGAGGTCGCGCTCGACGAGCCGCTGGGACGCCTGCTCCCCGACCTCGACGCGGTGCAGGTGCTGGAGGGCTTCGACCCCGGGGGGGCGCCGCGGGTGCGTCCGCCACGGCAGCCGATCACGCTGCGGCACCTGCTCACCCACACGGCCGGCTTCAGCTACGACATCTGGAACGGCGACGTCGGCCGCTACATGGCGCACCACGGCATCCCCGGCATCATCGAGTGCCGGAACGCGACGCTGGCCACCCCGCTGGTGGCGGATCCCGGCGAGCGCTGGGAGTACGGGATCAGCATCGACTGGGCCGGCAAGGTCGTCGAGCGGGTGAGCGGCCGGTCCCTCGAGGACTGCCTGCGCGAGCACGTGTGCGGACCGCTGGGCATGCGCGACACGGCCTTCGTGATCGGACCGGAGCAGCGTCCGCGCCTCGCCAGCATGCACGTGCGGAACCCGGACGGCGCGCTCCAGGTGGTCCCGTTCGAGGTCCCGCAGCAGCCGGAGTTCTTCATGGGCGGCGGCGGCCTCTACGGCACCGGGCCGGACTACCTGCGCTTCCTGCGGATGATCCTCGAGGGCGGCGTGCTGGACGGCGTCCGGGTGCTCCGCGCGGAGACGGTCGCGGAGATGGGCCGGAACCAGATCGGCGACCTGAGGGTGGGCGCGCTGCAGACCGCGATCCCGGCCTCCTCGAACGACGCCGAGTTCTTCCCGGGGATGGTCAAGCGCTGGGGCCTCGGCTTCATGATCAACACCGAGGACGTGCCCGGCGGCCGCGTGGCGAACAGCCTGTGCTGGGCGGGCCTGGCCAACACCTACTACTGGCTCGACCCGACCAGGCGCGTGGCCGGGGTGCTCCTGACGCAGATCCTGCCCTTCGCCGACGACCGCGTCCTGCGCCTGCTGGCGGACTTCGAGGCCGGGATCTACATGCGTTGACGAGCCCGACGCCGTCGTAGAGTCGCACTCAGGTAGGGGTACACGCGGCCCGGCGCGGCCGGGGAGGAGGGGAAGGGATGGATCAGAGCGGCAGCGATCAGCGCTCCCGCAGGGTGGCGATCGGCGCCGGGGCGACCGCCGCCGCGGTCGCCGTCCTGGGTGGCGCCGCGGTGCTGGCGGAGCGGGCCGGCCTCCTCGACCGGGGCCTGTCCATCGAGGTCAACGGCAGCAGGCACCAGGTCCAGGCGGACCCCGCGACCCCGCTGCTGTACGTGCTCCGGGACGAGGTCGGCCTCAAGGGGGTGCACTTCGGCTGCGGCTTCGCCGAGTGCGGCGCGTGCACGGTGCAGCTCGACGGGAAGGCGATCCGGTCCTGCGTCACCCCGGTGTCCGCCGCCGCGGGCAGGACCGTCACGACGCTGGAGGGCCTGGGCACCGCGGCCCACCCGCACCCGCTCCAGAAGGCGTTCGTCGACCAGCAGGCCGCCCAGTGCGGCTACTGCATCCCGGGCATGATCGTGGAGGCCGACGCGTTCCTCCGCGCCACGCCGAAGCCGACGGACGCCCAGATCAAGAAGGCGCTCGACGGCCACCTGTGCCGGTGCGGCACGCACTACCGGATCGTCCGCGCGGTCAGGGCCGCGGCGAAGGTCTGAGCGAGATGGCGATCCGAGAACCGACCGAACCGACCCGGCGCGACTTCGTCAAGGGCGTCGGGGGCCTCCTCGTCGCCATCAGCCTCCCCGTCTACCTGGACGTCCGGCAGGCGTCGGCGGCCACGGTCACCCCGCCGGGCTCCTTCGGGCCCGCGACGGTGCCTGCCGACCGGATCGGCTCCTGGCTGGCCGTCGGCAGGGACGGCGTCGTGCGCGTCCTCACCGGCAAGGTCGAGCTGGGCACCGGCACCATCACCGCCACCCGGCAGATCGTCGCCGAGGAGCTCGACGTCGCGTTCGAGAAGACCGTCATCGTCCAGGGCGTCACGGGCGAGACGGTCGACCAGGGGTACACCGCGGGCAGCCAGACGATCCGCACGCAGTGGGCGTCGGGCCTCCGCATCGCCGCGGCCTCGGCCCGCCAGTCGCTGCTGACGCTGGCCGCCGTCCGGCTCCAGGTCCCGGCCGGCCAGCTGACGGTCAGCGACGGCGTCGTCAGCGCGCAGGGCGGCACGAAGTCGGTCACGTACGCCGAGCTGGTCGGGCCCGGCGGGCTCCAGGGCGCGGTCTCCCAGCAGACGAAGACCAGGCCGTCGACAGCCTACAAGGTCGTCGGTCAACCCCTCCACCGGGAGGACATCCCCGACAAGGTGTTCGGCCGCTTCACGTACGTCCAGGACGTGACCCTGCCCGGCATGCTCCACGCCCGCGTCGTCCGGCCGGCGCGGCCCTCGCCGCCGCGGGCCGGGGCGAGTGCGGTGGCGCGGATCATCCAGGGCACGCTGGCCAACGCCAGCCTGGTCGCCGTCGACGAGGCGTCGGTCAAGAACCTGCCCGGGTTCGTCGCGCTGGTGGTGAAGGGCGGGTTCGTCGCAGTGGTGGCGCGCCGCGAGGAGCAGGCGATCGCCGCGGCGCAGGCGCTGAAGGTGACCTGGAAGGACGAGGCGTCCCTGCCCGACCAGGCGTCGCTGTACGAGGCGATCCAGGCGGCGAAGGCCGGCAACACGCGAGTCATCCAGGACGCGGGCGACGTCGAGGCCGCGCTCGGCTCCGCGGCGAAGGTCCTCCAGGCGACGTACACCCACCCCTACCAGGCGCACGCGTCGATCGGCCCCTCCGCCGCGGTGGCGACGGTGCACGACGGGGTCGCGGAGGTGTGGTCACCCACCCAGGGCGTCTACCAGCTCCGGTCCGCCGTCGCGACCGCGCTCGGGCTGCCGCCACAGCGGGTGCGGGTCAACTACGTCGAGGGCTCCGGCTGCTACGGCATCAACGGCGCCGACGACGCCTCGATCAGCGCCGCGCTGATCTCGCAGCACGTGGGCAGGCCGGTGCGGGTGCAGTACATGCGGGCAGACGAGGTGTCCTGGGAGAACTACGGCACCCCGATGGTCATGAACCTGCGGGCCGGCCTGGACGCGGTGGGCAGGATCGCCGGCTGGGACTACCACGGCTGGACGGCGAACCGCGGCGGCCGGCCCGGCCCCCCCGGCAGCGTTCCCGCCGGGATGCTGGCCGGGTTCCCGGAGCCGTCGCCGCCGCCCTCGCCCCCACCCTCCCCGCCGCTCGGCGACGACGGCCTGAACTCCACGCCGTGGTACGCGTTCGCCAACCAGCGCGTGATCTCCTACGGCGTCTACGCGCCGTGGCTGTTCACCGGGCCGCTGCGCTCGCCGAGCCGGCTCCAGAACACGTTCGCCACCGAGTCGTTCATGGACGAGCTGGCCGCGGCCGCGGCCGCCGACCCGGTCGCGTTCCGGCTCGCGCACACGGCGGACGCGCGGCTCGCGGCCGTGATCCGGACGGTCGCCAGCACCGCGCAGTGGCAGGCGAGGCCGTCGCCGGCGCCCGGGCAGACGGGCACCGTCAGGACCGGCCGGGGCATCGCCGCCGTGCGCTACGAGGGCAACTCGGCGTGGGTCGCCGCCATCATCACGGCGACGGTCGACACGAGCAGCGGCGCGGTCGCCGTGACGCAGGTGGCGGTCGCCCACGACTGCGGCGTGATCGTCAACCCCGACGGCCTGATGAACCAGGTCGAGGGCAACATCGTCCAGGGCCTCAGCCGCGCGCTGAAGGAGGAGGTCAGGTTCGACCGGTCGGGCGTCCTGAGCGTCGACTGGGTCTCGTACCCGATCATCACGTTCTCCGAGCTCCCCGACGACGTGCGGATCGAGCTGATCGACCACCCCGAGCTGCCCGCGCTGGGGGCTGGCGAGTCGACGATCTCGGTCATCGGCGGCGCGCTGGGCAACGCCATCTTCGACGCGACCGGGAAGCGGCTCCGGACCCTGCCGTTCACACCCGACCGGGTGAAGGCGGCGCTGGCGACCTGACCGGCGGCACCGGCCATCAGAGCTGGGTGCGGACGAGGGCGACGAGGCACCGCATCCAGGGGCCGTCGGCGGTGGGGTCGTCGGGGGGCGGGCCCGCCCCCCACCGCCGCGCCTGCCCGGCGGCCAGCGGATGCCGGGCTGCCCAGGTGTCGGCGACCCGCTCCAGCAGCGTGCGCAGCGACCCGCGGACCGCCGGAGCGTCGTGCAGCCGCGCCAGCCAGTTGGCGGCGCGCTCGTCGACGTCGCCGAAGGGCAGGCTGACCGCCGGGAAGTTGGCGAGGAACGTGCGGGCGCTGGCCAGAGTCCCCTCGAGGTCGAGCCCGGCGAGCGGCGCCAGGCCCGCGGCGAGCGACTGGAGGTACATCTGGCCCTCGGGCTGGTCGCCCCAGCCGGCCGCCGCCGCCGGGTCGCCGGCCAGCCGCTCGTCGATCGCCGCCATGACGGCCCCGTAGTCCGGTCTGCCGAGCCGCGCGTCGACGGCCGCCCGCGCCAGCGCGTCGCGCAGGTCGGGCTGGCCGAACCCTTCGCGGTCCAGCTCGCCGGCGAGGGCGTCGAGCTCGGCCGCGCCGGCGCCCGGGTCGCCGCGGTCGAGGACGTCGGCGAACGCCTCGATCCGCTCGGCGAGGCCGGGCGCGGCGGGCAGGCCGTTCATGCCGACGAGCGTACGCGAGGCCGGTCGCGGAAGACCCCGAGAACCGCCGGCCCGGGACACCGCCCACGGCGGCCCGGGACGGTGACCCGCCGCGGGCGCCCGCAGACCCATTGATCGGTACCCGACGTCGAGCCATGATTTGGAGTCCGGGACCCGCGGTGCGCGCGCCGCTCCCGGTCGTACGCGACAGAACGTCCGGTCGTAGGGGAGTATGGCTATGGTGCGGGAGGGCAAGCAGCCCAGGCATGGCACACGTGTCGAGCACCTCTGGAAGGTGCTCGACCAGATTCGCAGACGGGGGTCCGCCACGCGCGACGAGCTCGCGCGCGTCACCGGCCTGGCGTCGCAGACGGTTGGCGACCATCTCGCGAAGTGCCCGGACCTGGTCGACCACGACGGTCATCCCAGGTACGTCTATCGACTGCGTCCCGGCATCGCGCACGTCGTCGGGATCGACGTCAGCCACACGCGGCTCCGGGTCGCGGTGGCCGATCTCGGCCTGGAGGAGATCGGCGCCGAGCGGACGGAGCGGGTCACGGCCGCGGAGCGCGCGTCCGACGTGATCGAGCTGTGCGCGCGGATGGTCCGCGATGTGCTAGACGAGGTCGGGACGCGCCCCGAACGAGTGATGGGAGTGGGCGTCGGGCTGCCCGCGCCCATCGGTCGTGACGGTCGCGTGACCTCCAACAACATCCTGCGCGGCTGGGCGGGGTGCGACGTCGAGGGCGAGCTCGGCAGCCTCCTCGGGATCCCCGTCGAGGTCAACAACGACGCCAACCTGGGAGCCCTGGGCGAGCTGGCGCTGGGCGCCGCGCGTGGCTGCCGCCACGTCCTCTACGTTCAGGCGACCACCGGCATCGGGTGCGGCCTGATCGTCGACGGCAAGCTCTACCGCGGCGCCAGGGGCATTGCCGGCGAGGCGGGCCACATGGTCTTCGAATGGCGCGGCGGCCTCGCCTGCAACTGCGGCAACCGGGGCTGCCTGGAGACGGTGGCCGGCGGCCAGGCGATCGCCGAGCTCGTGCGGCTGACCCCCGTCGAGGGCATGGACGAGCGGGCCAGCCTTGAGGAGCGCCTGATGCTGATCATCGACAGCGCGCACGCCGGGCACGCCCCCTGCCGGGGAGCGCTCGAGGCGGTCGGCACGCACCTCGGCGTCGCCGTCGCGAACCTGTGCAACGTGCTCGACCCGGACCGCGTGGTCATCGGCAGCACCCTGGCCAGGGCGGGCGACCTGGTCCTGGAGTCGCTGCGCGAGTCGGTGCGCAGGCACACGCGCTTCATCTCGGACGCGTGGGACCGCGACGAGCTGGAGGAGATGATCGTGGCGGGAAGGCTGCAGGACCGGGCGGAGGTGCACGGCGCGATGGTCCTCGTCGTCAGGGGCTGGAACGAGCGCTTCGTCAACCGGCTTCGAGCCATGTGCGACCTCGAATCCCGCGTCTGAGCCTTCCCGCCTGACGGCGCCTACGCGGCGGACACCATCTGGATCCTGGCCCACTCCACCGCGCCGATCTGGCCGGTGCGTGGCCCCAGCAGCGCCCGGCGAAGGGCCGGGCGGCGGTCGGGCTGGATGAACGGCGAGTCGTTGAGGACCTGGGCCAGCGTCGGCTGGACCAGGCGCCAGGCGCTGGTCGCGACCCCGCCGCCGATGACGATCGCGTCTGGGTCGAAGAGGTGCGTGAGCGTCACCAGCGCGTTGCCCATTGCCCGGGCCGCGCGCCGGACGACGCCGGCCGCCTCCGTGTCGCCCTCCCCCGCCCTCGAGAAGACCTGCTTCGCCGACACGCCGGTCAGCCGCTCGATGCTCGCGCCGCCGCAGATGGCCTCGAGGCATCCGCGCTGACCGCAGCCGCAGAGGGGCCCGTCCGGCTCCGCGACCAGGTGCCCGATCTCGCCGGCGAGGCCCCGGGCGCCGACGAAGAGCCGTCCGTCCAGGATCAGCCCACCGCCGACGCCCGTGCTCCACGTGACGTAGACCAGGTTCCGGCAGCCGCGGCCCGCCCCCCGGTTGAGCTCGGCGAGCGCGGCCAGGTTGGCGTCGTTCTCCAGGTGGACCGGGCAGCCCACCGCCTCCTCCAGCATCGCCGCGAGCCGCACGCTGCGCCAGCCCCGCAGGTTGGGCGGGTGCAGCAGCACGCGACGCTCGACGTCGATCAGCCCCGGCGCGCCGATCCCCACGCTGCGCACGGGCCCGCCCTGCCGGCGCACCTGCCCTACGACCCAGCGGACGACGTCGTCGGGGCTCGTGAGCGCGGCCATCCTCGCCCTCGCGGCCGCGACGATGCGGCCGTCGCAGGCCGCGAACGCCATCCGGACGAGCGTGCCGCCGAGATCGATGCCCGCGACCGCACGGGCGCCGGTGAGTCCTCGCGAATCGACCATGACTCTGCTCCTGTCGCCTCCATCGCGTGGCCATGACCAGGTGGGTGGCCCCGACCACCATGGACAGGCGTGAACCGGGATTACGAGCGAACGGACGCGCGGGCCGGCGCGTGGATCACCTCCTGCCCCGCCGCCCGAGGAGCCGGCCGCCCACGTAGAGGCCAACGGCGGCCGTGGCGAGCCAGGTCAGCTCCGGGCTGATGAACGACTTCGCGAGGTCGATGAGCTGGGGTCGATCCAGGAGAGCGCCGGCGATGCCCGCCGCGAGCGTCACGAAGGGCAGCGCGATCAGCGCCAGCACGGCCAGGTGGGCCGACCACTGCTGGTAGAACCAGCGGGGCCGCCGCTCCAGGAACGGCGTGCGTTTCAGGTCGCCGATCTCGAAGTCCGTCTGTTCCCTCTTGCGCTCCACCCTGGTCGACTCTCCCTGGGGACTCATCCCCGCCGGCCCGGCAGGCCGGGACAGGTGATCTAGCGCAATGGTTGGTTGTCGTGGGGCCGTTGTCCAGTCTGTCCCATCCACATCATTGGTAAATTCCGCTACCTTGACCACCACATGCGGTATGAGAACGGCCCCCCGGAGGCGAAAACCGTCACCTCCGCGCCCGGGATTGCGAGTGGTGAGCACTCTCGGGATGCGAAGCGGACGCCGCGAGCGTCCCATCGCGGGCAGGTACGGCCAATCGGATTTATCCACGACATGCGGCCACAGAGCCCCGAATGAGGGTAAGATTGGTGTGAATTCACACTACTGGAGGCCGAGCATGACCCGTACCAGGACCCAGAACTTCAACGTGAAGTTCTCGGAGAGCACGTACCAGGTCCTCGGCGAGCTCGGCAGTCAGATGGAGATGCCGATGTCCGACGTGCTCCGCGAGAGCCTCAGCATCCTGTGGTTCATCGTCCGGGAGTACCGCGACGGCAGCAAGCTGTTCATCAAGCGCGGCGACGACGTCTCCGAGCTGGTGCTGCCCTACCTGGAGCGGCTCAAGGTGGTGTCCACCGCGACGGACCGGGACGGCTGACCCGGACCGAACCGCCGGGGTCAGCGGCGCCGGCAGCGCGCCGCGAGGAACATCGGCACCTCGTCCGCGCCGGGCCGGGCCGCGACCTGGCGGGCGCGCAGTCCGGGTCCGAGCGCCGGCTCGGCCAGCTCCTCGATCGCCAGCCCGTGGCGGACGAGCGCGTTGCAGTACGTCGAGAGCATCCGGTGGTTGGAGCCGACGCGGCCGCGGAACCCCCGGTTGCGGGCGAGCCACCAGCCCTCCGTGTGATAGCCGGTGCCGGGTGGCCAGCTGCTCGGCGCGTCGTCGTCGCCCCACCCCGGGAAGCACGGGTGCAGGATCGAGAAGACGAACCAGCCGCCGGGACGAAGGACGCGCGCGACGGTGGCCAGCGTGCCGTCGAGGTCGTCGATGTCGGCCAGCCCGTGGTTGCACGCGACCGCGTCGAACGGCTCACCGGCGGGAGCCTGGAACGAGGTGGCGTCCCCGCTCAGGTAGGTGACGCCGAGCGGCTCCTCCCCCTCCACCGCCCTGGCGGTGTCCAGCAGCGCGTCGGACAGGTCGAGGCCGACCACCCGCGCGCCGCGCCGCGCCAGCGCGCGGGAGACCCGGCCAGGGCCGCAGGCGAGGTCGAGGACGCGCCGTCCCCGCACGTCGCCGGCGAGTTCGAGCAGCGCCGCGGTGGCGGGATCGGTGACGTCGTCGCCGACGGCGCGCTGGTAGTAGTCGGCGATGCGGTCGTACCGGGCCACCGTGCCCTCCATGCCGGACATGATGGACGATGCGCGCGCGCCGCACGGGCGGTATAGCGTGTCCCCGATGCGGATCGCGATCGTCTCCGACGTCCACGGCAACCTGCCGGCCCTCGAGGCCGTCCTCGCCGACCTCGACCGGGTGCGACCCGACCTGGTCGTCCACGGCGGCGACCTGGCGCTCGGCGGCCCCCACCCGGTCGAGGTGGTCGACCGGATCCGCCGGCTCGGCTGGCCCGGCGTCCTCGGCAACACCGACGCGGCCCTCGCTGGTGAGCAGGCGATCCCGGAGCCGGCGCGCGGCTTCATGGCGGGGCCGGCCGCCCGCACCCGGGAGCTGCTGGGCGCCGAGCGCGTCGCCTGGCTGACCGGCCAGCCGATGGAGTGGCCGGGCGAGGGCGTCGCCGTCGTGCACGCCGTCCCCGGCAACTGCTGGCCTGTCGTCGCGCACGACGCGTCCGACAGCGTGCTCCAGGACACGTACGGCCCGCTGGGCGTGCCGGTCGCCGTGTACGGCCACATCCACCACGCGTCCGTCCGCCGGCTGGCCGGCCTGACCGTGGTCAACAGCGGCAGCCTCAGCCTGTCCCTGGACGGCGACGTGCGGGCGACGTACGCCGTCGTCGAGGACGGCCACGTCGAGCACCGCCGGGTGGCGTACGACGTCGAGCGCGTCGTCGCCGACATGGTCGCGATGGACTACCCGCATGCGGAGCCGTACGCCGGCTGGCTCCGCACCGGCGTCTTCACCCCTCCGCCCCGGACCGCGTAGCCGGCGGACGCCCCCGCCCGCCGCTCCCGATCGCCGGTTGACGCCGGCGGGACGGCGGCTACGATTGGCGGCCGAAGAGGAAGGCCGGGTACTGCACCGGAGGGGGGTCCATGCGCTGCTCACGATTCCTGTCGTCCGTCGTCGCCGGCGTGCTGCTGGCGGCCGCGAGCGGGACGCCCGTCCTGGCGGCCCCGCCCCAGCCGGGCACACCGGCGCCGCTCACCCCGGCCGAGGTGGCCCGGCTCTCGGCCGGCGCCACGCAGCGGTCGATCGTCATCCTCCGCAACCAGCACCCCGAGCTGCCGGCGCGCGGCGCGACCGCGGCCGCCCGGACGCGGAGCGTCGACGGCGAGCAGGCCCCGCTGCGCTCCGAGCTGTCCGTGGTCCATGCGAAGGACGTGCGCGCGTTCCACGTCGTCAACGCGATCTCGGCCACGATCTCCCGCGCCGAGGCCGACCGGCTGAGGACCGAGCCGGCGGTGCAGGCCGTCGTGCCCGACCTGGCCATCCCGCGGCCGGTCCCCGCGGAGGAGCCGGCGGCCGCCGCGCCGGCGCCCGCCGCCGCTCCCTCGGCAGCCGAGCTGCAGCAGCTCTGCCCGGCCGACCCGGCCGTACCGCTGCTGGAGCCCGAGGCGCTCCAGCTCATGAACGTGGCGTTCCAGCCCGGCTCCGGGCTGCCGGCCGCCCACGACCTGGCCGACGGCACCGGCGTCAAGGTCGCGTTCCTCGCCGACGGCGTCGACATCCAGAACCCCGACTTCCAGCGCGGCGGCGCCTCGATCTTCGCCGACTACGAGGACTTCACCGGCGAGGGCACCGGCGCCGTGACGGCCGGCGCCGAGGCGTTCGGCGACGCCGCCTCGATCGCCGCCCAGGGCAACCAGGT
>Ga0066903_100001705_pt1 | contig 16455 bp, 11 predicted proteins | sample PanSoiMetaGPlot1_FD_67491 | JGI IMG/M metagenome (GOLD analysis project Ga0066903, IMG submission 67491) | Tropical forest soil microbial communities from Panama analyzed to predict greenhouse gas emissions - Panama Soil - Plot 1 (version 2) | ecosystem: Environmental > Terrestrial > Soil >... | reverse complement strand
CTGGCGGATGTGCGCGGCGCCCTGTCCGACGCCCGGGCAGCGCTCGAGAAGGCCGAACTGGTCGGCGATCCGGCCCTGATCGCAGCGTCAATCGGGCAGCTTGCGACTGCCGAGGGCCGAGCGGGCGAGTTCACACCGGGCCTGCTCGAGCGGGGCCTCGAGATCGAGGAGGGCCTTGGCCTTGCACTTGCCTACCATGAGAGCCCCTCTGTCTCGCTCACTCGGCGTCTGATCGGCCTCGGTGAGCTCGACCGGGCGCGAGCAATCCTCGAAAACATCGCAGCCACCGCTGTGGCGCAAGGCGACGACCACTTTCATGGGCAGGTCAGAGGGAGCCTGGGGCGGCTCGAGTGGTTCGCCGGCAACCTGCGGCTGGCACTCGAACACGTCGCCGCGGCGCGTGAGCTGCAGGAGAACTCACGACACGGGAGCGCCAACACCGGTCGCCACCGCGCGCTCGCTGAGGCCGACCTGGGCCTCGTGGAGCAGGCGCGCGCGTCGGCTGCCGATGGCCTGGCGACGTCGGAGTCGCTGTCAGACGTGGAGTTCACGCTCCTGACGCTCGGCGTGCTGGGGCGACTCGAGCTCGCGCTCGGAAACACCGAGGCCGCTGTGCGATATCTGGGAGCGCCGCCTGCTCGGCTCTTGTCGGCGGGGATGAACGACCCCACCTATCCGATCTGGGCGGACGCGATCGAGGCGCTACTCGCTGGGGGTGAGCTCGACCAGGCGCGCGACTATCTCGAGGCATACGAGGCGAACGCACAACGCTCCGGCAGTCCGTGGGCGATCGCCGCGGCTGCGCGGTGTCGTGGGCTACTCGCAGCCGCCAGCGGCGATCACCGCGACTGTTTCGTGGCGTTCGAGCGCTCGCTCAGCACGCTGGAGGATCTCCCCTACCCGCTCGAGCGCGGGCGCACGCTCCTCTGCCTGGGCTCGGCGCACAGGCGCGCGAAGCAGAAACGAGCGGCGCGCGAGGCGCTCGCGGCGGCGATTGCGATCTTCGACGAGCTTGACGCCCGGCTATGGGCCGAGAGGGCCCGCACGGAAATGCGGCGTATCAGCGGCCGTCGCCCGGCCAGCGAGGAGCTCACGGAGATGGAGGACCGGGTCGCCGCGCTCGCCGCGCTGGGCCGCTCGAACAAGGAAATCGCCTCGGAGCTCTACATCAGCGTCCATACCGTCGGCGCACACCTGTCCCGCGCCTATCGGAAGCTCGGCGTACGGTCGCGAACCGAGCTCGCCGCCCGGCTGACGCCGCAGGCAGCTGGCTCGACTGCGCGATCGGGCGCCGGCGACTGAGCGACGCCGCGCCCATTTCGCCCGCGACCCCCGGCGAAACCCACTAACGAAACCCGCGAAAGTGTAGTCGTTCGCGCGATTTCAACTCAGGCGTGCGGGACTAGCTTCGAGGCCATGGTCCAGGCAATCGCTGAGAGGAGTTGAAATGTTTGTGTCCGCACCCGTTTCGAAGCCAGCGCGGCAACGAGTGCCGCGCCTGATGGTTGTGTACGGCCTCGTCGCAGCGGCCCTCGCGATCGCCGCCTGGGCGATCGCGTCGGGCGTCACCGGCTCCCGCACCACCGTCGCCGCGTCGTCGCCGTCCAGGGTCATCGTCACGGCAACTGAGGAGCGCAGTTTCGTCGAGGGACTCGCAGGTATGGCGCTCGCACAGTTCACAGCACAGCAGGCGGCCGCTGTGCAGGCGCCGGGGCTGCCGTCGGTCAGTCGCGAACAACGTCGGTTCGTCGCCGGACTCGCCGCGCTGACGCTTGCCCAGCTGAGCGCGGCGTTCGGTACAGGCCACACGTCGATGAGCAGCTCTGCGCTCTCCTCGATGACGGTCTCGGAGTTGCGTCGTAACGACGCGGTGCTGGCTGCGCTGCCGCCACACGCGCGGCGATATGTGCGCGCGCTGGAGTCGACGAGCTACCCCGAACTCGCCGCTGCCTTCGGGACCGGCCGGTAAGTCTCGAGAATCCGATCGCGTCGGGCCCGGCTTCCTTGAACCGGGCCCGACGTGAACCGACAATCAGAGCCAAACACGGAGGGGGAGATCGCAATGAGCACTGCACGGAGCACGTCAACCGGTTGCTTCCCGAGCCCTTTCGAGGTGGCGATCCCCGCGGCCTGCGAGGGCTGGGAGGACATGTACGCCTACCACGCGGTGTTCGCGGGCGATCGTGGAGAGGCGGACGTGAAGCGCTTCTGGTTCCAGAACGGCCTGCACTGCCCCGAGCCGCTGCACCCGTTCGACTCCGTCTGGCTGGAGCACGCGCACCCGGCGCTCAACCAGGCGAACGCCCGGCTATTCGTCATACCGCCGTCGCTCGGCGTCGAATACCGCATCCTCAACGGCTACGCCTATCTGAGCGGCAACTCGATCACGGACGGCGAAACGATCGGCCGACGGGCGCAACTGTTCGCTCAGCGCGCCGGGCACTACTACGCCAACTGGGATGAGCTGTATGGGCGCTGGGTCGAGAAGGTCGAGGCCGCGACGCGGGAGCTGGCCGAGATCGAGGTTCCCGAGCTGCCCGACATCGAGGACGAGGCGATCGTCACCGAGGGACGCGGCATCGGCTCGACCTATGCGCTGCTCGCCGCCTGGGACCGCCTGCTCAACGGGTTCGACCGTATCTGGCAGTATCACTTCGAGTTCAACAGCCTCGGCTACGCGGGCTATCTGTCCTTCTACGAACTCTGCCGAGAGGTATTCCCCAGCATCTCGGACCAGTCGGTCGCGAAGATGGTCTCGGGGATCGACGTCCTCGTGTTGCGCCCTGACGAGGAGCTGCGGCGCCTCGCCCGCCGCGCGGTCGAGCTGGGCGTCGCCGCGCCGGTGCGGGTAGCGGGCGACGAGGAGAGCCTGTGGAGGAGCCTCGCGGAGAGCGCGGAGGGTCGCGAGTGGCTCGCCGACTTCGACGAGACGAAGCGGGAGTGGTTCTGGTTCTCGTTCGGTAACGGGCTGTACCACAACCACCACACCTGGGCCGATGACACGAGCGTGCCGATCTCGAGGATCGGCTCTTACGTCGGATCTCTCGAGCGGGGCGAGGACATCGAGCGGCCGCGCGAGGCGACCGCCGCCGAGCGCGACCGAATCACCGACGAGTACCGCATGCTGTTCCCGGACGAGATGCGTCAGCGCTTCGACGAGAGTCTCGCGCTCTGCCGCACGGTCTTCCCGTTCCTCGAGAACCACAACTTCTACATCGAGCACCGCTACCTCGGGCTGTTCTGGAACAAGGTGCGCGAGTTCGGGGCGCTGCTCGCTCGGGCGGGCTTTCTCGCCGACAGCGAGGACGTTTTTTTCCTCCAGCACCACGAGATCCGCGAGGCGCTAGGGGAGCTGCGGCTCGCGTGGAGCTCGGGCGGTGCCGGCGCGCCGCGCGGCCCCCGTTTCTGGCCGCCGATCGTCGAGCGGCGCAAAGCGATTTTCGAGGCGATGCGCGAGTGGACGCCGCCCCCGGGTCTCGGCCAGGTGCCGGAGGAGATCACGGAGCCGACGACCATCATGCTCTGGGGGCTCACCACTGAGCGCGTCAGGAGCTGGCTCGTGTCGTCCGACGAGCCGGGCCTGGTGGCTGGGATCGGCGGCTCGCCCGGTGTCGTCGAGGGGCCTGCTCGTGTCGTGCTGAGCGCTCGCGAGCTCGACCAGATCCAACCGGGGGAGGTTCTCGTCGCCCCGTCGACCTCGCCCAGCTGGACGCCAGTCTTCGGCACGATCGCAGCGGCCGTGCTCGACACCGGCGGGATCATGTGCCACGCGGCGATCGTCGCCCGTGAGTACCAGCTGCCCGCGATCGTTGGCACCGGAACGGCAACCAAGGTGATCAAGACGGGCGATCGCCTTCGTGTCGACGCCGGGGCGGGCACCGTGACGATCCTGGGTCAGATATGAGCTACCTCTTCCCGCTGGAAGGCTGCGAGCCGCGCCTCGCAGAGGTCGTCGGCGGCAAGGCGGTGGGCCTCGGGTGGCTCATGCGGGAGGAGCTGCGGGTGCCACCGGGGTTCGCAGTCGGCACCCACGCCTACCGGGAGTTCGTCACTGACACGGGCCTCGATCGTACGATCCACGACCTGCTCAAGGACGCCGGTTCGGTCGACGAACAGGCCGAGGTCTCGCGGCGGATCCGCAGCCTGTTCGACGAGCACGAGGCTGGGAGCGCGCTCCGCGAGGAGCTGGCCCAGGCCTACGAGCGGCTCGGAGTCGATCGGCCGGTCGCGGTCCGCTCGAGCGCGATCAGCGAGGACGCGGCCGCGGCCTCGTTCGCCGGCGAGCACGACACCTTCCTGTGGGTGGTTGGGGAAGAGGAGGTCGTACGAGCCGTTCTCGCCTGCTGGGCGAGCCTCTTCACCCCGCAGGCGCTCGCCTACTTCGGCCGGGTCGGCCTACATCCCGACGAGTCCGCGATGGGCGTCGTCGTCCAGGCGATGGTCGCGGCCGAAGCAGCCGGCGCGATGATGACGCTCGACCCCGTGACCGGCGACCGCTCGCAGATCACGATCGAGGGCTCCTATGGACTCGGCGAGGCCGTCGTCGCGGGCGAGGTGAACCCCGACCGGTACGCCGTCGACAAGATCACGCTCGAGATCCGCTCGCGCACTGTCTCGGCGAAGCACGTCGCGTCCCGCTTCGCCCCAACGCTCGGCGAGGTACGGCTCGGCGAGGTACCACTGGCGGAGCAGCTGCTCCCGTGCCTGAGCGACGACGAGATCGTCGCGCTCGCAACGCTCGGCAAGCGTGTCGAGCGCTCACTCCGCGCGGCGCAGGACATCGAGTGGGCGATCGACGCAAGCCGCGAGGTCCATCTGCTGCAGACCCGTCCCGAAACGGTCTGGAGCGCCAAGCACTCGCCTGCGGCGACTGGAGGACATCCATGAAGGCAAGCAGCGAGCGGATCCTCACGACGCACGTCGGCAGCCTCGCCCGCCCCGTGGGGTTGCTCAACTCGATGAAGGCGAAGGCGGACGGCGAGCCGTACGACGCGGAGCTGCTCGAGCGGCAGGTGCGAGACGCGGTCGCCGACGCCGTGCGCGGGCAGGCTGCGTGCGGCCTCGACGTGGTCTGCGACGGCGAGCAGGGGAAGGTGAGCTTCCTCACGTACGTCGGCGCGCGGCTCGACGGCTTCGAGCTGTCCGCAGGTGAGCAAGCGCAGGGGCCTTCCTGGCAGCTCGAGATCGACGCATTCCCCGAGTATTACCGCGGCTACCTCGCGAAGTACGGGCATACAGCCGCCCCGACGCTGCGGCTCGTCTGCACCGGCCCCGTCCGCTACACCGGCCACGAGGCGGTGCGACGGGACGTCGAGAACCTGCGCGCCGCTCTCGCGGGCATCCAGTACGAAGAGGCGTTCCTGCCGGCGACTTCGCCGAGCGGGTTCGCACGCAACGAGTTCTATACCTCCGAGGCCGAGTACGCCCAGGCCGTCGCCGAGGCGCTTCGCGAGGAGTACCTCGCGATCGTCGACGCCGGCCTCCTCCTCCAGATCGACGATCCCTGGCTGATCGAGCTCCTCGCCGACACGCCGGGGACGACCGAGCGAGGGCGCCGGGCCGCCGCGCAGGAGCATGTTGAGCTCGTGAACCACGCACTACGCGGGATACCGCCGGAGCGGATCCGCTACCACACCTGCTACGGCCTGAACCACGGCCCCCGAATCCACGACGCCCCACTGGCCGAGGTTGTGGGGCCAATGCTGGCGGTGAACGCCGGTGCGTACTCGTTCGAGGTTGCCAACCCGCGCCACCAGCACGAGTGGCGGATCTGGGAGGACGTCGAACTGCCGGACGGGAAGCTCCTGATGCCCGGCTTCCTCAGCCATGCCACGAACTTCGTCGAGCATCCGGTCGGCATCGCCGACGGCATCGTCACCTACGCCGGGCTCGTCGGCCGCGAGCGGGTGATCGCGGGCGCGGACTGCGGATTCTCCTCGCGCGCGACCTTCGCACCCGAGGTCCACCCGACCGTCGCGTGGGCCAAGTTGGAGGCGCTCGCCGAGGGGGCGAGACTCGCGTCAGAGCGGCTGTGGTGACCGCTCCCAGTCGGGGAGACAGGACATTTGCCCTGCAAATGGGCGGGTCGTGGCACGCGGCGTGGCAGGGCAGGCCAGCTCTAGTACGGCAGGGGCTCGCATGGTGGCAGCAACTCGTCCTCGGAGCGGTCTGGAAAGAAGCGCTCGCGCAGCTGGGCCAGCATGGCCAGCTGCCGTTCCGACAGCGGGCCGAAGGAGTTCCGCTCCGCGACGCCCGCGCGCATCTGGTACAGCGCCAGCGGGGAGATCGTCTTGATCTCGATTCCCTCCAGTTCGACCAGCGGCTGGTCGAAGAGGTCATCCGGCATCCGCAACTGGTAGCCAGCAGGCGCTTCCCGGTCGCCGACCGTGAACGACAGCTTGTGGACTCGCATCCAGTGCTTGCCGTCCTCCTCGTCGGACACACCGAGGTCGAGCTTCAGCCCGCCGTTCTGACCAAACAGGTAGAAGGGCACGCCAGGGGCGGCCTCACCCCACGTCTCCCATTCGCCGAAGCCGAGCTCTGCCAGCTGGGCGAGCCGGAGTTCCTGCTCGTCGCGCGGAAAGACCACGTCGACGTCCTCGTGCTCGCGGGTGACGCGCCCCGCCAAGAGCGCGTCCTCGGCGTAGCCGCCCATGAATGAGAGGGTTGGCTCAAGCGCCGCGAGCTTCGCGATCAGCTCGAGCTGCCGCCGGGTGAGGTCAATGCCGGACATCCATGTGCATTATCGCTCGGCTTCGAAGCGGACCTCGGCGCGCTTAGGTGGAGCGGGGGAAGCACATGTTCCCCCTAATCGAAGAGTCGTTGGCACGCGGCGTGGCACAGCTAGGCTGCTCGACGCTGCACCAGCGGCGTGGAGGTCGGTACGTCGGCAAACGCCTCGCGGGGCGCGGTTGCGCGCCATCGCCTGATCGAAGTGGCCATACAGCTTGCGGACCAGCTCGCCGCCGTCCTGATGGCTGAAGTGCTGCGCGATGTCCTCGGGCGGCGCGGTTGTGCCACGGCCGCTTCGTGGCACAGATTCGTGGCACAGACCCCCGAAAATCGCCCGGATCGGAGCGCCGGCCGTTGAGCACGATCCACTCAACGACGAAGGCCAGAACCCCTGTAAACGACCGGGATTCTGGCCCTCACAGTCACGGCCTGGCTCGGTGTGTCACCAACGGCCGTGCTATCGGGGAGACAGGATTTGAACCTGCGACCGCCCGGCCCCCAGCCGGGTGCGCTACCAGACTGCGCCACTCCCCGTGGCTCTTCAACTTCAAGCGGGCGACGGGAATCGAACCCGCCCTAGAAGCTTGGAAGGCTTCTGTGCAACCACAACACTTCGCCCGCAAAGCTCGTGGCGATGATACCGGCCACGGCTGTGTAACCGAACACCGCGTCGAGCGTACCTGAGGTCATGTCTACGCTATTGACCGACGGTCATCAAGCCAAGCGCCAGCTTGATTTCCTGCTCGCCCCGCTCGAACGGCGCACGATCGCGTGGCTCGTCAAGCGCGTGCCGAAGCGCCTCGCCCCCGACCACCTCACCGCCATCGGCGTCGCCGCCGCGCTCGGCTTCGCCGTCTGCTTCGCCCTCTCGGGCGCGCTGCCCGCGCTGCTCTGGGTCGGCGTCGGCCTGCTCGCGCTGAACTGGTTCGGCGACTCGCTCGACGGCTCGCTCGCCCGCGCCCGCCACATCGAGCGCCCGCGCTACGGCTACTACCTCGACCACCTCGTCGACGCGATCTCGACCGCCGCGATCGCGATCGGCATCGGCGCCTCGCCGTACATGATGCTGCCGGTCGGCATGGCCGTCGGCCTCATCTACCTCGCGCTCTCGATCAACGTCTACCTCGAGGCGCAGACGCGCGGCCAGTTCAAGATCGGCTACGGCATCTTCGGCCCGACCGAGGCGCGGATCGCGCTCGCCTCCGTGACAGCCGCACTCGCCGCCGGCGTCAACTTCCACATCAGCGTACTCGGGCAGACGCTGCAGGCGCTGGATATCGTCGGGATCGTGATGTTCGTCGTCATGTCGCTGTCCCTGCTCGTCCGCGCCGTCGGCAACCTGCGCGCGCTGGCCGCCCTCGAGCCCCCTGCCCGGCCGCGGGTCGTGTAGCGCGTGAGCGACGAGCGGGGCGTCTTCTCACCGCGGTCGGTCGCGCTCGTCGGCGCGTCCGGCCGCGAACGGAGCCTCCCGGCGCGCACGCTCACCAACCTCACGCGCGGCGGGTTCGACGGCCCGATCTACCCGGTCAACCCGAACTACGACGAGCTTGCTGGCCTGCCGTGCTACCCCTCGCTCGCCGACGTCCCTGGCCCTGTCGACCTTGCGCTCGTGCTCGTCGCCGCCGCCCAGGCGCCCGCCGTGATCGACGATTGCGTCGCCGCGAACGTCGGCACCGCGGTCGTCTTCGCGGGCGGCTTCGCCGAGACCGGCCCCGACGGCCGCGCCGCGCAGGACGCGATGGCGGCCGCGGCCCGCGACGGCGGCCTGCGCCTGCTCGGCCCCAATTGCCAGGGGATCATCCACCAGCCGACGAACCTCGTCGCGACGTTCAGCGCCTCGGTCCACGGCGGCCTCGACACCTCCTCCGGCGTCGCCTACCTCGGCCAGAGCGGCGCGCTGGGCGGTTCGTTCCTGGGCCTCGCCCGCGAGCGCGGGATCGGCCTCACCGCCTGGTGCAGCGTCGGCAATCAGTCCGGCGTCACGATCACCGACCTGGCCGGCGAGCTGCTCGACGACCCCGAGATCCGGATCGTGGCGATGAACTTCGAGACGATTCCCGCCGGCGAGCCGTGGCTGGTGCTGCTGGACACCGCCGCCCAGCGCGACGTGCTGATCGTCGTCCTGCGCTCGGGGCGCACCGAGGAGGGCCGGCGCGCGGCGCGCTCGCACACCGGCGCGATGGTGTCGGCCGACGCGGCGTTCGAGCTCGCCAACGAGCGCGCGGGCGCGATCGCCGTCCACGATGCCGACGAGCTGCTCGACACGGTCGCCGCGCTGCTGACCGGGCGCCGCCCGCGCGGCCGGCGGATCGCCGTCCTCACGAGTTCGGGCGGTGCCGGCGCGCTCGCCGCCGACCACATCGCCGCCAACGGCCTCGAGCTGGCGCAGCTGAGCGACGCCACCCGCGCGGCGCTCGCCGACGTCGTCCCCGCGTTCGGCTCAACGGTCAACCCGGTCGACACGACCGCGCAGCTCTTCGTCGGCGAGCCGGACGCGTTCGAGCGCGCGTGTGCCACGGTCGCCGCCGACTCGTCCGTCGACGCCGTCGTGATCGTGCTCACCAACGTGCTCGGTCCCGCCTCCGTCCACACCGCCCGCGCCGTGGCGGCCGTCGCCGAGACGACCGACAAGCCGATCTCGCTGACGTGGCTCGCCGCGCGCGACGAGACGAGCGAGGCGCGGGCGATCCTCGCCGACGCCGGCGTCGTCGTCCACGGCTCGGTTGGCGGCCCGATCCGAAACGCGGCGCGACTCGTCGTCCGTCCGCGGCAGCCCGCCATCGCCGCCGCCGGCGCGCCCGCCGATTCCGAGCTCCCGCTCGATGGCCCGCAGCTGCTCGATCGCCTCGGCATCGCCCGGCCCGAGGAGCGCATCGTCGCCACTGCCGCCGACGCCGCAGCAGCCGCGGACGAGCTGGGCGACGACACCGTCGTCCTCAAGCTCCTGTCCCCCGACCTCACCCACAAGACCGAGGCCGGCGCGGTGCGGGTCGGGATCCCAGCGCGCGAGGCCGAGGCGACGGCAACGACGATGGTCGCCGCTGCGCCGCCCGACGTCGCGATCGACGGCATCCTCATTCAGCGCCTCGCCGCCCCCGGTCTCGAGCTGCTGATCGGCGTCGAGGGCGCGGAGAACGGTTACCCGCCGGTCGTCACGGTCGGCCTCGGCGGCACCGCGACCGAGCTGCTGCGCGACGTCGCCTCGGCGCTCGGGCCGCTCACCCCAGACCAGGCGCGGGATCTGCTCGCGCGCCTGCGCTCCTGGCCGTTGCTCGCCGGCCACCGCGGCCGCCCCGGCGTCGACATCGACGCCGTCGTCACCGCGATCGTCGCCGTCGCAGACGCCGCCGCGCAGCTCGGGCCGCGCCTCACCGAGCTCGAGATCAACCCGCTGATCGCCCACGAGCACGGCGCGACCGCGGTCGATCTCGTGCTGCGGCTGGGCGACGACGTGCGTCCGTAGAAGATTTCACGCGGCGAATGCGTAATTCGCCACGTTGTCGGCCGTCACCCATGGCAAATACAGTCTCCCCTTGAACGGAGTCACGCTTTGCCATCAACCCTTGCCCAGCGGCTAGCGCGGCGCGACGAAGAGCGGTTCGTCGGTCGAGAAGCCGAACTCGCCTACTTCGACAGCCTGTTTGTCGACGATCCCCCTGCGTCGGTGGTGCTGATCCATGGCGTCGGCGGCATCGGCAAGTCGACCCTCCTGCGCGAGATCGCGCGCCGCGGAGAGCGCTGCGGCTGGCAGGCGCGGCTGGTCGAGGGCCGCGAGCTCGCCCCCGTCCCCGGCGACCTCGAGGACGCCCTCGCCGGCGTGCTCGACGAAGCGCGCCCGCTGATCCTGTTTGACACCTACGAGCGAATGAGCGCGCTCGGCGGCTACCTGCGCCAGCGGCTCATCCCGTCGCTCCCCGACCGCGCGATCGTCGTCCTCGCCGGCCGCAAGGCGCCCGACGCCGACTGGTTCATGAACGGCTGGGAGCAGATCTGCGTCGACATGGAGATCGCCCCGCTGCGCGACGAAGAGGCGCGCTCGCTGCTCGTGGAACACGGCGTCGACTCCGACGCGATCACGGACGCGCTGATCGGATGGGCCGATGGATCGCCGCTCGCGCTCGCCTTGGCCGCCGAGGCGGTCCGCGACGGCGGCGCATGGCAGGCTAACCCCGATCAGCCGAACCTCGCGCGCGCGATCATCCGCCGCCTCGCCCAGACCGACCTCGACGGTGGCAACCTCGACGTCGTCGGTGTCGCGGCGCTCGCCCGTTGCACCAACGCGCGCCTGCTGCGCGACGTGCTGCCCGAGGTCGACCCCGATGAGGCCGAGGCTTGGCTGCGCTCGCGGACGTTCGCCGAGCCGCTGCGCGATGGCGTCACGATGCACGACCTCGTGCGCCGCGCGGTGCGCGCCGACCTGCGCCGCCGTGACCCGCAGCGCGAGCGCGAGCTGCGCCGCCGGATCGCCGACCATCTTCACGCGCGCGCGTTGCGCGGCGAGCCGCGTCTGAGCGTCGACCTCGCCGAGCTGATCGAGAACCCGGTCGTGCGCTGGGGCTTCGGCGCCGAGGGATCGGTCCGCTACCGCGTCGATGAGGCGCGCGACGGCGACAGCGACCAGATTATCGCGATGACCGGCAAGCGCGGCTACGAGGCGAGCGAGTGGTGGACCCACACCGAGCCGTTCTTCGCCAGCGCCCGAGACCGGATCGTCACCGTCCGCGACGCCGCAGAGGAACTCAGCGGCTTCTGCATCTGCGTGACGCCGACGAACGCGCCGACGATCGCCGACGACGACCCGCTGCTCGGCCCGTGGCTGGCCTACGCGCGCCGCGAGTGGGCCAACGAGAGCGTGATCCTGTGGCGTGACTCCGTCGACCTCGTCGCTCCGCAGACCGGCGAGATCGGCTCGCCGATCACCGCGCTGATGAACACCGCAGCGATCCTGCGCTCGGGCGAGGTCAACCCGCGCTACGCGTTCCTGCCGATCGACCCCGAGAACGAGATGGCGGTCGCGTTCTCGGCCGCCGTTGGCGCCACGCACATCCCGGAGCTCGACATCGAGATGGACGGGATCACGAGCCAGTGCCACGTGCTCGACTACGGCGAGGGCGGCAAACTCGGCGCCCAGCGCGCGATGATCTACGCCGAGTTGGGCCTCGCGGCGCCGCCGATCGAGCCGGTCACCCCGAGCCACCCCGCACCGCCGGCCGCCGACGAGCCGGGCCCGGCGATCGACGCGGACGTGATCCGCGACGCCCTGCGCAGCCTCGATCAACCGCTCGAGCTCGCCGCCTCGCCGCTCGCCACGGGAGCGACGCCCGAGGACCGCGCCGCGTCGGTGCGGGCGATCATCGCCGACGCCGTCGCCAACGCGTTCGGCGACGCGGCCGACGAGCAGCTCCTGCGCCGCATCATCGAGCGCGGCTACCTCGACCCGACGGCCAGCCACGAGTCGGCCGCCTCGGACCTCAACGTCAGCCGTGCGACCTACTTCCGCCGCCTGCGCATCGCGTCGCAGCGCGTCGCCGACTACGTCTTGGCCACGCGGGCGAAGGACTAAGTTCAGGGGCGACCCCCGATTGTGGGTGGCCGGCCGTGCGGGCATCCTGGCCCGCATGGTCCGTGCCCTGGCGACGACGAGTCTCTTGGTGGCGTTGGCGCTGAGCGCGCCGGCGCACGCCAAGAAGCGCCCCCACGTCACCTGCCACTCGGGCACGGCGATCATCACCCAGGGCACGCTGCGCGTGTTCGGGATCCCGTTCACGTCGCCGGCCGAGGGCGTGTTCCGCGGCGACGACGTGTACGCCTGCCTGCCCGGCGGACCCCCGCGGTTGCTCGGCCAGGTCGGCGCCGACCAGGGCACCGACTCCGAGACGATCGACGGGCTCGTGTTCGACGGCTCGGAGTACCTCGCGCGGCAGTCGACCGACGACGGCGAGGGCGGCCCGACCGTGACATACGGGGTCACCGACCTGCGCACCGGCCGCGACGGCGCGTTCGCCAACGGCGAGGGCGGGTTGGACGAGGTCCCGCCGTTCCGCGTCCTGTCCGACGGTCGCCTGCTGACGTCCGACGACGGCGTCCGGCTCGTCGCCGCCAATGCCGAGAACGGGTCAGGCAGGCTGATCTCGACGCGCCGCTCGGATGAGGTCGCGGTCAGCGGTGCAACCGCGTACTGGAGCGAACAGCCCGACGACGGCCCGGTGCTGGTCATGACGCGCACCTTCGCGGCCCGCGCGAGCGCGCCCGAGAACGTTGTCCTGAGCCCGATCGACGGGCTGCCGAACCGCAGCAGCCGCTGCGAGCGGCGCACCGGCGCGACGATCGCGCGATCCCAGCAGGTGCGCGTGTTGGCGAGCGGCACCAACACCTTCGCCTGCCGTGACGACCACCGCGGCGTGATCCGCCTCGCGCCCGAACACGGCGCCGCCGACATCCGCATCTTTGGCACGCGCTGGCTGGTGGTCGCGCTCGGAGATCCTGTGCGCTCGGTGACCGTCTACGACATGCAGCACCTGACGACGGCGACGACGGTCAAGGCCCCGACCCAGCCAGTGAGCTCGTGGACGCTGGCCGGCGACGGGACGCTCGCGTGGATCCAGGGCGGCGCCGTGTTCGCGCAGGGCCCAGACGCCGGAACCCCGACGACGCTCGCGCGCACCACGAACGAACTGACTGCGCTCGCCTCGGCCAACCACACCATCTACTGGACCGAGAACGACGAAGCGCATCGCTTCGCCACCGGCTGAAGCGTCCGTAAGATTGATCGCCGCCCACTCCCTGGGGGAGTGAGTTAACGGCTATGCGCGCGGTCTCCAAAACCGTGAATCCGGGTTCGAATCCCGGCTCCCCCGCTCCGCACCTGAGGCTTCGGCTAGCGAAGAATCGACCGCTTTCGCGCAAAGCGGCAGCGAGGTGAACGGAGTCGCTGGCACGGTCCCGCCGGCGGCAGATCGAGCAGCGATGGCCGCCTGCCGCTTACAGGCGGTCGAGTGCGTCGGCCACGTGACGGTGCCCCAGCGTCTCGTAGCCGACCACTGTGACCGCCGGAACGAGGGTGAGAAGCAACACGCAAACCGCGGTGCCAACGCCCGCGGCCGCGAGTGCGATCGGAAGACTGACTAGCAAGGCTGTGGCCGCCAGCAAGGCCACGTGAAACGGGTCTCGCTCGTGCATCACCACCGTGTACAGGAGGTACAAGACACCGACGTAGATCGCGAGCGGCGCGGCGACCATGAGGATGGTCGTCGTTGGGTCGATTGCGACCTCGTGCCCAAGCTGCCGGGCGGCGACGCTGACGCCCGCGCCGGTTGCAGCCAGCGAGGCAAAGATCACGAGGTGCCCGTAGCCGAACGCGAATCCGCGCTCGCGGTGGCGCGCGAGGGGCTCGGCCCACGGAATGATGAAGTACATCCACCAGCACCCGAAAGCGAGTCCGATGCCGGCGGCGGTCAGCAACGCCGCGTCAAGCGACCAGCCGCCCTTGCCGTGTACCAGTACGTCGAGCGACGCAACCGTCCCTGAGATCACCTCGCCCACGGTGATGATCACGAGCAGCCCGTAGCGCTCGGCGATGTGGTGCGCGTGCCAGGGCGTCCCCCCTTTTCGCTCGGCGACAAATGGCCCGACCATCTCCAAGACGAGCAGCGGCACAACCAACGCGAACGCGGCTGCGACCGGGATGTCGGCCAGCGCAAGCGCCACCCACCCGATCTGCGCGACACCGATCGTGGACATGTAGCTTCGGGCCGTGGCACGGTGCCGAGCACCGTGGCGCGATACCTGCCACCACAGGAATACGAGCGCGACCCGCATCACCACGTACCCGGCGACCATCACGCCGAGGTCCAGCGTCCCGCCGCGGTCGATCGACGCGAACATCTGCGGCAACCCAAGGGCCAGTACGACGACCCCGACCATCTGCACCATCGTCGCCAGCCGGAACACCCAGTCGTCGGTGTCGAAGGCGGAGGCGAACCACGAGTAGTTCAGCCACGCCCAGCTGACGGCGAACGAGGCGAACACGAACCCGGCGACGCCAGGGCCGATCCGCCCCTCAGCCACGTAGTCGGCCAGCTGATCGGCACCGATGCCAAACGCGACGACGATCGTCAGGTCGTAGAGCAGCTCGAGCGGCGTGCTTGCGCGGCCGCGCTCCCCGGGGTCGCGACCGGTGAAGCGGCGCCGTCGGTGCGCCCGGTCGACGGCGCTGATGGGGTCGAGATGGTGCAGGGCGGCGATCTTACGCGCGCGCTAGCGTTCCGGGACGCGTCTGCGGGGGGCTAGGCGGCGCCCGGTGGTGGAGGCCGGGCCCGTCCTAGGGGGCCGCGGCGCGCTTGAGGTACACGACTCGATCGTCGACGTGATCGTTTGGCGAAGGAGTACGTTGTCCGAATGAGTTCGCTGCCCGGCACTGAGTATCGAAACCTGCGCCTGGGACGGGACGGGCCGGCCGCACGGATCGTGCTCGACCGTCCTGACAAGCGCAACGCGCTGTCGCTGGAATTGATGGAGGAGCTGACCCTGGCGCTGGGCGAGGCCGCTGCGCTCCAGGACATCCGGGCGATCGTGATCGAGGGCGCCGGTCCGGCATTCTCGGCCGGTCACGACCTGTCGGAGATGGTCGGCCGCGACAAGGATTTCCTCGCCCATCTGTTCGATCGCTGCACGGTGATGATGGAGACGATCCACGAGCTCCCTTTGCCCGTGATCGCGAAGGTGCACGGGATTGCGACCGCGGCCGGCTGTCAGCTCGTGGCCGCGTGCGACTTGGCGGTCGCCGCCGAAGGGACCCGCTTCGCCACGCCGGGAGTCAGGATCGGACTGTTCTGCTCCACCCCGATGGTGCCGGTGTCGCGTGCGGTCGGGCGCAAGCGGGCGATGGGGATGCTGCTAACGGGAGAGCCGATCGACGCCACGACCGCGCTCGATTGGGGGCTCGTCAACCGGGTCGTGTCCGCCGAGGACCTCGAATCCGCCGTGCTCGAACTGGTGGGCGCGATCGCTCGGGCCAGCGGGTACACGGTGGCCACAGGCAAACGCGCGTTCTATTCCCAGCTCGACCGGCCCGAGCACGAGGCCTACGAGCACTGCTCGGTTGTGATGACGGAGAACGCCCTCGCGCACGACGCGCAGGAGGGTATGACGGCGTTCCTCGAAAAGCGCCCGCCGGTCTGGCGTGGCGAGTAGGGCACCGTCCAGCAGGCCGCCTCGGCCACCCGTGTGACCGTATTCAGTTGATTCAGTCTTGGTGGGTAGCCGCTACCTCCAATGAGACACGGACGGAGCGGTTTCGCCCCCGGGTCGATGCAGATGCCTGGGGCGGTGGTTGAGAATGTGGGAGCCATCGGCACCGAGCGTGTGCTGCACGATCGAGTGTCCGGAGGGGGCGTGTTGATCTGGGCGCTCGCCGACGGCATTCTGTCGGCCCGTGTCGCGTCCGTCGGTGTGCGGTCCTTCGCCGACGCGGCGGGCAGTCGACTGGCGGCTGGAGGCCGCTGGACCGCGTCGATCAGTGCCCGGCGGTCGGAGGCGCCGGCTCGATGACCGCCTCGTCGCGATACCGGTGATCCGCGCCGGCTTGCTTGCGTGCCGCCTTGCGGGCGTCCTTCTCGATGCGGCGCTCGCGGAGCTTGCTCTCGCGATTGAGCTTTGCCATCGTCGTTCGCTTCTTGCCACCTGATCCCATCGCCGTCCTTTCGTTGAGCTGGGCACGCCGAC
>Ga0066903_100001704_pt1 | contig 16457 bp, 13 predicted proteins | sample PanSoiMetaGPlot1_FD_67491 | JGI IMG/M metagenome (GOLD analysis project Ga0066903, IMG submission 67491) | Tropical forest soil microbial communities from Panama analyzed to predict greenhouse gas emissions - Panama Soil - Plot 1 (version 2) | ecosystem: Environmental > Terrestrial > Soil >... | reverse complement strand
CTGGGTCCACGGCCTTACGCGGCGAGCCACCGGGCAGCGCCAGGCGGCGGCCGTGGCATTCCTGAAGTTCATCACGTCGCCCGACGTACAGCGAATGTGGCTCCAGCAAGTGGGCGAGATTCCCGCGGCCAGGTCCTTGGCCGAAGATCCGAAGCTGGCGCAGGATCCGGTGTACGGGCCCTTTATCGCCAGCCTCCCGTATGCGCACGCCACGTTCTTCGTCGACGAGACCGCGCAGCGGACCGTCCTCGTCGACGCGATCAACGAGGTTGTGTTGAACCACATGGACCTCAAAGCGGCGCTCGACGAGGCGGCGGCCAAAGAGCAGAAAGTCCTGGACGACTTCTGGACCAAGCAGGCGCAGCACCCGTAGCCGCGGCGGCGGCCTCGCGGCGCTTCGGACTCGGCGCGCGCCGCGCGCTGTGGGCGTATGCGTTCCTCGCGGCGCCGATGGCGTTCTTTCTGACCATCCGCCTCGCGCCGGCGGCCACGGCGCTGACGATCAGCCTGCATCGTTGGAATATCATCGGGACGGACCAGCCGTACGTCGGCTTCGCGAACTTCCGGGAGATTGCCGCGGATCCGCTGTTCTGGAAGGCGATCCGGAACACCGTGCGCTACGCGGCCGTCGGCATTCCGGCGCAGCTCGCACTGGGGTTTGGGGCCGCGCTGCTGCTCCGCGCCGTCGTAGGACTGCGCGGGTTCTTCCGCGCGCTGTATTTCATTCCGTTCGTCACGCCCGTCGTCGCCGCGGCATGGGTGTGGCAGTGGATGTACTCGCCCCAGTTCGGGCCGCTCGGGCGGCTGTTCGGCACGGTCGGGCTCACGGTTCCGGCGCTGCTGCGCACGCCGTCGCTCGCACTCTACGCGGTCACCGCGATGGTGGTGTGGCAGTACTTGGGGTTCCAGGTCGTGATCTTCCTTGCAGGTCTCGAGGCTATTCCGCGTGCGTACTATGAGGCCGCGGCGGTCGACGGTGCCGGCGGCTGGCGCCTGTTCCGCCACATCACGGTGCCGCTCCTCAACCCGACGCTCGTCTTCTCGATCGTCTACGGCACGATCGTCTACCTGCAGCTGTTCACCCAGGTACTCAACATGACGTTCGGCGATCCCGGCGGGCCGCTCGGCAGCACGGAGACGGTCGTGCTGTACGTCTATACGCAGGGCTTCCAGCGGTTCCATATGGGCCAGGCCGCGGCCGCGACGGTCGTGCTCTTCGCGGTGATCATGCTCATCTCACTGGGCCAGCTCAGCCTCCTCTCGCGGCCCGTGGAATACTGATGTCCGCTGCAAAATGGCGGCCGGGCCGCGGCTGGGCCACGGCCGGCGCGTACGCCGCCCTCGCGGCGGGGGGCATCCTCGTGGTCTTCCCGTTCGCGTGGATGCTGGCGACGGCGCTCAAGGCACCGCGAGAAATCTTCGAACTCCATTTCTGGCCGCATGCGCCGACGCTCGATAACGTCCGCGACGTTCTGCTCCGCACGCAGTTCCCGCGCTGGTTTGCAAACAGCCTCGGCATCGCCCTGGTCACGACGGCGAGCGTGGCGTTCTTTGATTCGCTCGCCGGCTACACGTTCGCCAAACTGCGCTTCCCGGGGCGCACGGCGGTCTTTGTCGTGATCCTGAGCACGCTCATGATCCCCACCGAGATGCTCGTGATCCCGTGGTACACGATGAGCGCACGGCTGGGCTGGATCAACACGTACTGGGGGATCATGTTCCCGGGCCTGGCAAGCGCGTTCGGCGTGTTTCTCATGCGGCAGTTCATGAGCGGCGTCCCGGAGGAACTGCTCGACGCCGCGCGCATCGACGGCCTGTCGGAGCTCGGGCTGTTCACGCGCGTCGCGCTGCCCCTCGTGCGGCCGGCGCTGGCGGCGCTGTGCATCTTTACGTTCCTCGGCAATTGGAACGCATTTCTGTGGCCCCTCATCGTCATCCAGACGCCCGAGATGCGAACCCTGCCTGTCGGAATCGCGCTGTTCAGCGGGGAGGCCGGCTCGTCGTGGCATCTCATCATGGCGGCCTCCGCCCTCGCCGTGCTGCCGGTGCTCGGAGTGTTCGCGATCCTGCAGCGGCAGATCATCGAAGGGGTCGTGCTCACCGGGCTGCGCGGTTAGCGATCGCTAGGTGCGGGCGCGGAGAGGTCGAAGACGTCAAGCGTGACCGCGCGGATCCCCGTGCTCGACGCCCACGCGCACTTCCCGGTGCGCGACGGACGCGACGAAACCCGTGAGGCGTACGTCGCCCGCCACGGAGCCCCAAAGTGGGACGCCGTCTCGGACTGGCTTCGCGCCGATCAGCAGACCTGGCGCCGTGCGTGGGGGTTTCCCGATCCGGAGCCGCCCGGCACCGACGAGGAGATGGCACGGCGGTGGGCCGCGGAGGTCGACCGCTACGGGCTCGTCCGGGTCGTCTTCCTCACCGGGGGCGGCAACGACCGTCTGGCGGATGTGGTCAAGACGCATCCCCATCGCTTCGTGGGCTTCGCGCATCACGATCCTTTCCGCGAGGGGGCGGCGGCCGAACTCGAGCGGGCGGTGCGGGATCTTGGCCTTCGAGGCTACAAAGTCATCGCGCCCCTGTTGTCGGGCCGTCTCGACGACGAGCGGCTGTATCCCGTCTGGGAGACGGCGGAGCGCCTTGGAATCCCCGTCCTCATCCACTTCGGGCCGCTGCGCTACGAGGGGATCGTGTCGCATCCGAATATGAGCCCGCTCGTCTTGCAGGACGTGGCGCGCGCGTTTCCGGGCATCCCGTTTATCGTGCCGCACTTCGGCTGCGGGTACCCCCGCGAGCTCCTTCACCTCGCCTGGGTGTGCGGAAACGTGCACGTCGACACGTCGGGCTCCAACGAGTGGACGCGGTGGATGCCCTATCCGCTGACGTTGGAGGGCCTGTTCCGGACGTTCCGCGAGACTGTCGGGCCGTCGCGGATTCTCTTCGGCACCGATTCGTCGTGGTTTCCGAGAGGGTTTGCGGCGCGCTACCTTGACGACCAGCGGCGCGCGTGCTGGGCCGCCGGCTGCACAGAGGCGGAGATGCGGGCGATCTTCGCCGGCAACGCGGCGCGACTGCTGCGGATCGCGGTGCCGGACGCGTCGGCGTCCGGCTGAACCGCAATATACCGGGCCCGAGGCGCAATCCGAGGGTTAATGCCGATCGATCCGGTGAATCGCGACGACGGCTCGTGCGAGCATGCGGTCTTCAGCCGGCGGCCTGCCGGGGGCGGCCGGATGACGGCACGGCCGGGGGCGGCCGGAAGAGGCCTGCCGTGACGGCGAAGACCGGAACGTTGTGGGCCGCGATTCTCGGCTCAAGCATCGTCTTTCTCGACGCGACCGTGGTCAACGTGGCCCTTCCCCGCATCGGCCGCGATCTGCCGGCACATCTTGTCGGGGTGCTCGAGGGGCAATCGTACGTCTACAGCGCCTACCTCGTCGCGGAAGCCGCGTTTCTGATTCCGGCAGGAGACCTGACGGATTCCGTGGGCCGCCGACCCATGTTCATGGTAGGACTGATTGCGTTCGGCGTGGCGTCGCTGCTCAGCGGCCTCGCGCCCAGCATGGAATGGTTGATCGTGTGCCGCGTGCTGCAGGGCGTGGCCGGAGCGATCTTGGTGCCGGCGTCGCTCGCGCTGATTACGGCCACGTTCACGGGTGAAGAACAGGGCCGCGCCTTCGGCGTGTGGTCCGGCGCATCGGCCGGGCTGGGGATCCTGGGGCCGTTTGTCGGCGGCCTGCTGGTGGATACCGCTTCGTGGCGAGCCGTCTTTTTTCTCAACGTTCCGCTGGTCCTCGTGGCGTTGTGGGTTAGCGCGCGGTATCTGGCGGACGGCGGGAATACCGCGGCGCCGGCCCGCATCGACGCGCCGGGCACGATGCTGACGCTGTTGGCGACGGGCGGGCTCGTCGTCGGGACCATCTCGGCGCAGCAGCGGCAGTGGCACAGCCCGGCGGCCTTCGCGGCGCTCGGCATCGGTGCCGCCGCCGCGGCGCTCCTGCCGTTCTGGATCGTCCGCGCGCGGCACCCGCTCGTGCCCCCGGAGTTGTTCCGCTCTCAAAACTTCACCGTGACCAACATCTCGACACTGGTGATCTACGCGGCGCTGTCCGCCACGTTCTATTATTTGACGTTGTTCTTGCAGGGGACGCTCGGCTATTCGGCCGCGGCGGCCGGCGTCGCGACCGTGCCCGGCGCGCTCTTCATGGCGCTGTTCTCGCCCAGGTTCGGGGAGCTCGCCGCGCGCTACGGCCCGCGGGGGTTCATGGCCGCGGGTCCCGCGCTTATGAGCGCCGGCGTCTTGTGGCTGGCGCGCATCCCCGCGGGCAGTCCGGCGTGGACACTCAGTCTATCCGACGCCGTGACCTTCCGGCCCCCCGACGGATACTTCACGGACGTGCTGCCGGGGATGGTCGCTTTTGGGCTCGGCGCCATGGTCATGGTCGCGCCGCTCACCGCCACGCTGATGCGCTCGGCGCCGGTTGAACACGCGGGCGTGGCGTCCGCCGTCAACACGGTGATCTCGGACGTGGGTCCACCGCTCGCGATCGCGGTCCTCTTTGTCGCGGTCACCGCCCACTTCAACGCGGCGATGGCGGCCCACGTCGGGCCGGCCGCCGCTGCGGCTGCGCTCGGTCCGCCGCACCAGCTCGCCCCGTTCACCACGCCCGGCCCGGCCGCCGCCCCTGAAGGCGTGCGCGCGGCGGCCCGCGCGGCATCCACGAGCGCGTTCCATCTCGCGATGCTGGTCTGCGCGCTCCTTTTACTCTGCGGCGCCGCCATCAACGCCGTGGGGATCCGGACACGCGTATCGCAAGCGGGCCCCGTCGTCTCTCCCGATCCAACGTGGCGGCGCTGCTGCCACATCAAGGACCGAGAAGGGCCGACCGCCGCGCCCGCTGCCTGACGCCGGGCCCCCGCCGGATCGGATGGGATAAGATCGCGAGACCGGGGGATCGAGAAGACGCCGTGGCCCGGGATGCGCGGCCTTCGCGCATCCCGGGCCACGAGTGCGTGTACTGAGCGCTTAGGCTAGCGGCCTACCGAGCTTTGCACGCGTGGTCGACGTTCCACGCGCCGTTCGCGCAGCGGAAGTAGGAGCGTCCGTGGTAGGCAAACTGTCGGTTGACCGGATAGTGAACCGGCAGATAGGCCGGCGCCTGCCCCACGGGATAGTAAGCCGGCGACGGTTGGGCCTGGTGTCCCAGGACGTAGCCAATCACCCCGCCGAGCAGCAACGCCCCGATGCCGATGACAGCCGGCGAGAGCGTCGATACCGGCGCCGGCGCGGGCGGGGGGGTCACATTGATCTGGCTGAGCTCGAACGCGTTGCCTGTCGGGATGAGAAACGCCGTCGCGGAGTCGCCCGCATACGACTGAAGAGAGCAGAAGTCGGCAGCCGCCCCATTCACAAATGCGGTTGTTTCGTTTGTGGCCTGAAAGCTGTTGCTGCCGGAGGCCGTGTTGAGCGTCACGAGCCCGGTGTCACAGCTGACCGCCTGCAGGGTCCCCTGGATCTGCACTGCTTGCGCCACCTGGGCATCACCCGTACCCGCAAGACCGAGGCACGCGAGCAGCACCACTAGCACTGTTGCCGTCGTCGCTGACACGTGGCGCATATCCTCGCCCCCATTTCGCGTCTCGATAATTTGGCCTTCTGCCATAGTGTTTACTCTTCGCATTGGAACGGCGCGTGAAGAGGTTATGCAGAAGTGATGAATGACGGATCCCGGCTCGCCGATGCGCCGGAAGGTCTTCACGATGGGCGGTGGAACGTTCCCCCACTTCAGCGATCATGACCTGGCGGCGGCCGCCTCCGTTCACCTTCGGTCAACGCCGAGCCACCCCGACCGCTCTCGCGAAATAGTTTTCGACAGCTCCCTCGGGGGACTGCGGCGACGCGAGAGTGCGCAACTCCCGGGCATGTTCGCGAAGGAGGTATTGCCGGTGGGCAGAGTCTCGTTTTTCGATATCCCAGGAATAGTACCGGCGCTCGCCACGCTAACTGGCATCGTCATAGGTTTCGCACTTAACTGGTTGCGGGATGTGCGCGCTGAGCACGGTCGGACTGCCGCCCTCAGGAAGCGTTTTGCGGCCTCACTGCTTGCCGAACTTGCAGTTCTCGATGATCGCTATCGTGAAATGATCGTTGCGCGGCTCGTGAAATGGAAAGAGAACGAACGCTTGGAATTGGGAGAGCCCATACAAGTAACTAACTTCTTTCCAGTGTTCGACGGCAACACAGACAAATTGGGGCTGTTGGAGAGCGTACACGCGAAAACGGTAATCCGAGCATACCTTATCGCAAAGGCTCACCCAGAATCTCTCAACGTGATACGCCTTGCCCTGCGCAACGTGCCCGGACATGGGACGACCGCCGCCGACAGTTCTCTTATCCGAATAACAAACGAAGCCATTCCGAGGTTACGGAAGGAATCTGCCGCGCTCTTACGGGCTTACGATGAGGCCAATGCCGCCTTAAAGAAGTACGTTTGATACTCTCAAGCGTGTTTTCATGATCGCATCACCTCGCGTTTTAGGGAGCCGGCTTGAGCGCTCCGAAGCGGGCGTGCATCATCGCATCCTCTATCCCAAGTCGGGCTGCGCTCGATGAGCTGCGGGCGGAAATCTCGCTGGTGAAGGGCGGTGGCTTGCCGCAATCAGCCTAGCCACTCGATGAGCAGCTGGTTCAGCCGGTCGGCTGCGTCCAGTGGAATCCAGTGGCTTATGCCCTCGATTTGCTCGTAGCGCCATGGGCCCTCCACGAAGCGGCCCGACAACCTCATGCGTTCGCCGTCCAGGTAGTGATCATTCGTGGACCAGATGCCGAGCGTTGGAGCCTTCACCGGCGGCAGCTTGTGGGGTGGCCCTGGGTTGCGGGGTCTCAAGTTCGCGCGATACCAGTTCAGCGATGCAGTCAGAGCACCTGGTCGTGACAGATCCGTTATGTAACGATCAACGTCACCGTCGCCCCGGAGCAACTCCCGGAGCATCGCCCAGTCGTCGCGCTGCAGCCACGCCTCCGCGACTCCCTCGAACTGGAAGAACAGCTGGTACCAGGCCATTTCCCGCTGACGCAACGTGTGCGGCGCAAGCGGATGTGGCACGGAGAGAACGACGAGCTTGTGAACCCGATCCGGGTGACGCATGGCCGTGAACCACGCCACAGCGGCGCCCCAGTCGTGTCCACCGATATGCGCTGCCTCGATACCGAGCCCGTCGAGAATGCCAACCACATCACCAACGGCATGCTGCAGGGAATACGCAGCCACTCCTTCCGGCCGATCTGAGCGCCCAAAGCCACGCAGGTCCGGCGCGATCACACGGAAACCGTTCTCGGCAAGGAATGGAATCTGATTGCGCCAAAGGTACGCGGAGTCGGGCCACCCGTGGAGCAGGATCACCGGTTTGCCGCTGCCGTGGTCCTCCAGGTGGACGGAAATGCCGTTGATCTGCAACACTTCACCCTCGATTTACGCGCGCAAGACCACCCCACGGAATTCGCGCGCCCCACAGACCCGGCGCGAGTCGACAGCCAACGCCAACCACCAATGCTAGCGCACCTGCCATGAGTAGGCGTGCGCCATCACTCCGATAACGCATCATTTCGATCATAAGGACCACCGCGGCCAAGCCGAGAATTACCAGCGAGATTCCGCGTTGGAACCGCCCGAGCTCCGATTCGAGCCATGCGCCCCATGGTCGCTCCACCTCCCGGCCCGTTTCGGCCGGCCCGCATTGTTCCCGGAGATGGCACACTCGACAAGCGGCAGCAGGCGCGCGGTAGCGAGACACGCGCCGTGCTTCGTCGGTGGCATGCAATCGTAGCCACTGGTCAGCTGGACAGCGCCAGGCATCGAGGTGCCGATGATAGACAAATCCGGTCGTCTGGTATTGGCGGGCGCGCCGGGCGGCGACGCGCGCGAGTTCCTCGAGGCCCAGGACAACAAGGACGAGAAACAGAGCATATGCTGCAGCCAACGTCGCTTCGAGGGGCGAGTACCACGGCATCGGCATCATGCTTCTGGCACGGAAACTTCGGTAAACAGCAACGGCTCTGTCTCTTCGAGTGTAATTCGCGGCTGCATGTACCGCACGCCGAGCCAGGCCAAGTATAAGATCGGCAAGGTTCCACCGACAATGAACAGCACGTCGCCGGGGAATCGCAGCCATTCGATCAACGTGTTGGTGCCGCTGCTGAGGAACTCTAGGCTCCGCGCGTCCGCGTAGCCGCGGTTCACCGAGTAATACAGTTGCAGGATGCCGAGCGGGAAGAGCGTCGCAAACACCATCCACGCGAGACCGATGTTGAGCGACCAGAAGCTGATCTTGGCCGCTCGGTCCGGCCAGCGATCTTCGGGAACCATGTAGCGGAGACAGAACAACGCGAGCCCGACAGCCAGCATCCCGTACACGCCCATCATCGCCGCGTGCGCGTGGTTGGCCGTTAATGCCGTGCCGATCTCATAGTACGATACGATCGGCAGGTTGATGAGGAACCCGAAGATCCCGGCGCCCAAAAAGTTCCAGAAACCGACTGCGGCAAGGTACATCACCGCCCATCTGTGCGGGAACGGCGTCGCCGACTGGGCGCCCTGATGTGCGCCTAGCTGCAGGAAGCTCCACGCATCCAGCGTGAGAAAGGTGAGCGGGATGACTTCCGCCGCCGAGAAAAACGCGCCAAGCGCCATGTGCACCGCTGGCACGCCCGAGAAGTAGACGTGGTGCATCGTACCGATCACGCCGCCCAAAGAATAGAGCAGGACATCGAGATAGCACATGGTAAGCGCGATACGTTCGTCCACCACGCCGAGCAACACGAATAGGTACGCCACCATGATGGTCGTAAACAGTTCGAGGAAGTCCTCAACCCACAGGTGCACGACCCAGAAGCGCCAGAAATCGGTTGTGGTGAAGTGAATAGCCGGGTGTGCCAGCAGGCCCACCGCGTAGAACGCCGGGATCGTAAGGGCCGAGAAGAAAAACAGCCAGGGCATGTTGCCGACGCGCTCTGTTCGGAGCCGACCTCGCAAGCCACGGAAGAGTATCGCGACCCAGAAGAGGAGTCCGATGGTCAGCAGCACCTGCCACAGCCGCCCAAGGTCCAGATACTCGAACCCCTGATTGCCGAACCACACCCAGGACTGACGGATCCAACCGTAAATGCCAGCGTATTCGCCGGCGAGACTCCCAAATACGACCACAACAAGCGCCGCCAGCAACGCGTAGGCCAGCCAGTGCTGCCCAGACGGTTCCCGGCCCGCTATCATGGGCGCGAGAAATATTCCAGCAGCGAGGTAGGACGTCGAGACCCAGAAGATGGCAAGCTGGAGATGCCACGTCCTCGCGATGTTGAAGGGCAACGCACGCGCGAGGTCGATCCCAAAGAAGCCCGACAGATCCGCACGGTAGTGTTGCGTGGCACCACCGTACAATGTCTGCAGCACAAACAAGACCGCCATCACCAGGAAGAACCACCCGCAGGCGCGTTGCGCCGGCGTCAGCGCGACTTCGCCAGGTGGACGGAACTTCAACGCCCGACGCTCCCGGCCGTGCCAGCCAAGAAAGTTCCAACGGCCGAATACCGCCAACAGGGCACCGATGCCGCCGAGCAATGCCACCAGTGAGAGCACGCTCCAGACAACCGTTTCGGCGGTCGGGTAGTTGTTCACGAGCGGTTCGGGGGGCCAGTTGTTCGTGTACGAGAACTGACTGCCGGGCCGTAGCGCCGACGCCGCCCATGCGGACCACGCAAAGAACGCGGTCAACTGCCGGATGTCGGCGGCGCTCGAGATCGCTGCGGGGCGAAGGCCGTAGCGCGTCGTCGGGTCCGCAAAGAATCGGCCATAGTAAGCCTGCAATTGCTCGAACGCACGCGCCTGGGACGCGGTGAACGTGAGGGTCTGTGTGGCCTGGACGTATCGGTTGATCTTGAAATCCGCCGTTGTGAGGCCTCGGGCTCGATCCGACGACGCGCCACCGTGCTGGTCGAAAACGATCAGGGCGGCGCGCCTCAGATAATCTGCTGTGTAGTCCGGGCCCAGGTATGCCCCGTGGCCGAAGATCGAGCCGTACTCCATGAGGCCATTGCGGAGAAAGACTCCCTGACCAGCGATGATGTCGGCGCCCGTGAACAGCAGGCGGCCGGCGGGATCGACCACTCGTGCGGGAATGGGAGCCTGACCCGCATACGTGCCGTAGGCCAACAGCCCGAGCACAAGAAAACCGAAGACGAAGACGAGGGCGACCGCTTGGAGCCATCCGCGGCTGACAAGGAGCGGACGAATTCGTGGCTGCACGACGGACCTCCACACCTAGTCTGAGGGTTTAAGGTCCAGCGAGCGTTCCCCCCGGCACAGGGACAAAGGACGCGGGTTGTTGTCTACTCTTCCATGTCTACTCTTCCATGCGCTTCCATCGCACGCCTGTCCATCGGACTTCATTCCGACACGCGTGTGTAGTAACGATCGGGTCGCTTCTGTCGGAAAGCCCTGGAGAGGGGTGATCACCTGCTTCAGGTGCTTCTCGTTGATCGTCGCCTCCCTTTGCCGTTTCACGTACTGGCGCCGACAGCGGGGGATGGACCCGCCCCGGCTCGCAAAGGAAACCAACACTTACGTCCTTAATGCTCGACAAGCGCTCCGAAGGACAGCCAAACCTCGAGGGAATCATCTGATGCGGCAGGCGCTCCCGATTTCCTTCACGGTAAACGGACGTCGGTTCGAAGGGTTCGTGCCGCCGCGTAAGCTGCTCTCCGACTTCCTCAAGGAGGACGTCGGCCTCACGGGCGTGCGGGTCTCGTGCGAGCACGGGATCTGCGGGGCCTGCACGATTCTCCTGGATGGAAAGACGGCGCGGGCCTGCCTCACTCTGGCCGTCCAGGCCGACGGCGCCGACATTCTGACCGTCGAAGGTCTTGCGCGCGATGGCGAACTGCATCCGATCCAGCAGGCGTTCTGGGACAATCACGGGCTCCAGTGCGGGTACTGCACTCCGGGCATGCTCATCACTGCGTACGAGCTGCTCGGCCGGAACCTCGACCCATCCGAGGCGGAAGTTCGCGAGGCGATCGCGGGCAACATCTGCCGGTGCACGGGATACGTGCATATCGTGACGTCGATCCTCTCGGCGGCCCGCGCGATGCGGGCGGCGGGCGTGAGATGACGGTCGGCGCAACGAAGTACATCGGCCAGCGCATCGCGCGCCGGGAGGATCCCCGCTTCCTCACCGGACGGACCCGGTACGTGGACGACCTGCGGCTCCCCGGCCTCGTGCACGCCGCGTTCGCGCGAAGCGTCCACGCGCACGCGGACATCGTGGCGATCCGGACGACCGCGGCTGCCGCGCATCCCGGCGTCGTCGGCATCCTGACGTCCGAGGAAGCCGTCCAGGCGAGCACATCGATCCGCTGCGACTCGCTCTTTCCGGAATGGAAGGGCACGGAGTTTCCGATCCTCGCGTGGCCGCGGGTCCGCTTTGTCGGAGAGGCCGTGGCGGTCGTCGCCGCCGCCGACCGGTACGATGCGGAGGACGCGGCGGAACTGATCGAGATCGAGTACCGCCCCCGGCCGGTGGTCATCGACTTGGAGACCGCGGCCGAGCCCGGCGGCCCGGTGATCCACGAGCGCTGGGGGGACAACCTCTTCATCGATCGGCGGGTGAAGCAGGGAGACGTAGACGCGGCGTTCGCACAGGCCGACCTCGTGTGGGAGCGGACGTACCGGACCCACCGGCACACCGGCTTCCCTATGGAAGGCCGCGCCTGCGTCGCCGACTACGATCCGGCCACCCAGGTGCTCACGCTGCACTCGGCGACCCAGATTCCGCACCTTGTGCGGACCGGCCTGGCCGACACGCTCAGGCTGCCGGAGCACAACATTCGGGTCATCGCCCCCGACGTGGGAGGCGGGTTCGGCATCAAGGCTCACCTGTTCCCTGAGGAGGCCGCGATTTGCCTCCTGTCGATGCGATTGGGCCGCCCCGTCAAGTGGATCGAGGACACGCGGGAACATCTCACAGCGTGCATCCACGCCCGAGAGCACGTGCACCGCGTTAAGATCGCCGTGAAGCGGGACGGGACGCTGCTCGGGATCAAGAGCGACATTCTGGTCGATGCGGGCGCGTACTCTGTGTGGCCGTGGACGTCGTCGATGGACGTTGGAATGGCCGCGGGCCTGATGCCGGGGCCGTACCGGGTGCGCCACTACGAGTGCCGGGCCCGCGGGGTGGCGACGAACAAGTGTCCGCTCGGACCGTATCGGGGGGTCGCGCGACCCTCGGCCGCGTTCACGATCGAGCGGGCGATCGAGGACATCGCGCGAACGCTTGGCCTCGATCCCGTCGAGATGCGCCTCAAGAACTATGTCCCGGACGACGGCTATCCGTATACCTCAATTACGGGGATGGTTTACGACAGCGCCAGTCTTCAGGCCTCACTGAAGAAGGCAGCGGACACGATCGGCTACAGTCAGTTCCGCCGAGACCAGGAGGGGGCCCGGCGACAGGGTCGGTACCTCGGCATCGGCTTCGGGACCTTCATCGAGCAGACGGCGCACGCCACGAACGAGTTCATCAAGCGCGGCGTCCCGATCGTCTTCGGGTATGACTCGGCGTCCGTCTCGGTCGATCCCTCGGGCAAGGTGATGGTCGACACGAGTTGCCACTCCCACGGGCAGGGCCACGAGACGACGTTTGCCCAGGTGGTGGCCGAGCGCTTGGGTGTGCCCATCACCGACGTGCGCGTGCGGTTTGGAGACACCCAGTCGGCGCCCTACGGCATGGGCACCTTCGCCAGCCGCAGCGCGGTCCTCGGCGGCGGTGCGGCGTGGAAGGCCGCCGACATCGTCCGCGGCACCCTCCTCAAGATCGCCGGCCACGTGCTCGAGGTAAGCCCGCAGGACGTGGAGATCGCCGACGGCGTCATTCAGGTCAAGGGGACCCCGCAGCGCAATATGACCGTGGCCGCGCTCGCCCGGCTCGCCTTTCACCGTCCGGAGAAGCTGCCGCCGGGGATCATGCCGGCGGACCTGTGCGCGACCCAGAGCTACGATGCGCCGCCCGGGTACGGCACTTGGACCAACGCCGTCCATGCGACGACCGTGGAAGTCGACGTGGAGACGGGATTCGTACGGCTGCTGCGCTACGTCGTCGTCGAAGACTGCGGGACGATGATCAATCCGTTGATCGTCGACGGGCAGGTGCACGGCGGCGTGGTGCAGGGCATCGGCGGGGCTCTCCTCGAGCATCTCGTCTACGACGAAACGGGGCAGCTGCGGTCGCAGACCCTGATGGAATACCTCTTACCGTCCGCGGTCGACGTGCCGAAGATCGAGGTCCACCACCTCCAGACCCCGTCCCCGTTCACGCTGGGTGGGTTCAAGGGAATGGGCGAGGGTGGGGCGATCGGGCCGCTGCCGGCGCTCGGCAACGCGGTGACGGACGCGCTGGCGCCGCTCGGGGTCGCCATCGATGCGCTGCCGCTCTCGCCTGAGCGGGTGCGCATGGCGCTCGAGCAGGCGCAAACGCGGCGATGAAACCGGCGCCGTTCGAGTACTATCGGGCCGGCTCCCTCGATGAGGCGGTCGGACTGCTCATCCAGCACGGGCCCGAGGCGCGGATCCTCTCCGGCGGACAGAGCCTGCTGCCGCTGATGAAGCTGCGCCTCGCGCGGCCTTCCGCGCTCGTCGACCTCGGACGGGTACGCGAGCTCGACTACGTTCGGGAGGCGGACGGCCGTCTGGCGTTCGGCGCGATGGCGCGCCTCGATGTGCTCGAGTCGGACGTCGTGCGCAGCCGGTGCCCGCTTCTCGCCGAGGCCGCGCGCCACATTGGGCACCCCGCGATCCGCCATCGCGGCACCGTGTGCGGCAGCCTGGCGCATGCCGATCCGGCCGCCGAGCTGCCCGTCCTCGCGCTTGCACTGGATGCCGAGGTGGTCGCGACGGGCCGGGACGGACCGCGCGTGATCCCGGCGGCGGACTTCTTCGTGACGATGTTCAGCACCCGGCTGGAGCCGGGCGAGATCCTCTCGGAGGCGCGGTTTCCGGCGATTTCCCCCGCCGTCGGGTGGGGATTCGTCGAGTTGAGCCGGCATCCGGGCGACTTCGCGATTGCCATTGCCGCGGCGGTGCTCGAGATGAGGCCCGACGGCCGTATCGGGAAGGCGCGCATCGCATTGGGCGCGGTGGCCGAGCGGGCGATCCGGTGTCAGGACGCCGAGGCCGTGCTGCTCGACCAGCGGCCCGGGCCCCCGGCGTTTCAATCAGCCGCCGAGGCGGCTGCCGCGCCGCTGGACCCGCCTTCGGACGTTCACGGGTCGAGCGGCTACCGCCGTCACTTGGCGAACGTGCTGGTCCGGCGCGCGCTCGTCCAGGCATGGGAACGCATCGGCGGGCAGCATCGCGCATGAATTGATTGATTAGTGGCGCCACGCGTCGCGTGACACATCCCCGGCAGCGCGCATGAGACAATCGATGGTCGTCGTTGGAACGGGGACGATGGGCGCGGGCATTGCACTCCTCCTCGCGCAACATGGCGTAGACGTATGCCTACTGGGGCGGTCGCTCGCGTCGGTCAATGGCGCACTCGATCGCGTCCGTGCCGGCCTCGAGTTCCTCAGCCGGGAAGGTGCCCTCGACCTGGCGCAGGGCGAGGCTGCCCTCGCGCGGGTGCACGGCGCCACGGAGGCGCGTGACGCGCTCGCGCGGGCGGACCTCGTGATCGAAGCGGTGAGCGAAGCCGCCGACATCAAGCGGGCGACGTACGCGACGATCGGCGCACACACAACGGCCGCGGCCATCGTCGCCAGCACCACGTCGGGGCTCGACATCTTTGGCCTTGCCCCGACGTTTCCGTCCCCGGAGCGCCTGCTCATTGCCCATTTCTGGAACCCCGCCTATCTTGTGCCGCTGGTCGAGGTCGTGCCCGGGCCGGCCACGAGTCGCGCAGTCATCGAGGAGATGGAGACGCTGCTTCGTGTCTGGGACCGGGTTCCGGTGAGGCTCGAGCGCTACGTCCCCGGCTTTGTCGGCGTGCGGCTCAACAGCGCCTTGTACCGTGAGGCCCTGCACCTCATCGATGAGGGTGTGACGGACGCGCGGGGAATCGACGCCGTGATGAGGGAAAGCATCGCCCTCAGGCTGCCCGTGCTCGACCTGATGGAGGTGGCCGACTTTGGAGGCCTGGACACGTTCAGCCGTGTCTGGGATCACTCGTTCCCGATGCTGGCCTCGTCCACCGACGCCGGACCCACCGTTCGGAAGGCGGTCGGCAACGGCGCGCTCGGACTCAAGGCGGGTCGCGGCTTCTATGACTGGCACGGGCGCGCGGCCGCCGAATTGGTCGAGGAACGCGACCGGCGGCTGCTCCTATGGCTTCGCGAGCGGGCGCGGTATCGACTTCGGGAGAGATCGGAGGCGGGCATGAAACGCAGAAGGATCGCCGGACCCGAGTTCTACCGGACGGGCGCGTTCTCGAATGCCTACGTCGTCGACCTCGGCGCGGCCGAGGCCGTCTACACCGCAGGACACCTCGCCGTCGATGCACAGGGCAACCTGGTCGGCGGTCCTGATGCGGCACGCCAGGCTGAATTCGTCTACGGCGTCATCGAGCGGATCCTCGCCGCCGCCGGCGCGACCCTGGACGATGTCGTCAAGACCACCGCATATCTCACCGACATCCGAGACTACCCTGCCGTCAACGAGGTCCGCAACCGCGTCTTTGCCGGACGTGAGCCTGCTTCGACCATCGTCGAAGTCTCGAAGTTTGTGCATCCCGGCGCCAAGATCGAAATCGAGGCGGTTGCGATACGCACGAAGTAAGCTCTCACCAACGCAGATCCATCATGTGGTTCATGGTCGTCGGTCTCGAGTGTTAGGCGCTTCGACAATGATTCTTTATTCATTCGTAACAAAAGAGTGGCACGCTACCAAGTAGCTGGTATGAATCTGAAATTGGGCTTGGCCGTCGTCATATTGCTCTCGGCGGCAGTCTTCTCCGGGGGCGTTGCGCTCGAGCACGCCGCCGAACCGGGGGCCGCCGAAACTGTGCTGGGGATCAATCCGGAATCACCGATCCTAGTGACCACGGCAATCGTGGTCTCCGCGCTGCTCGCTGTGACCCTCTCAATGCGATCTACGTTTCTCGTGCTGGCGATTGCGGGATCGTTTGGCCTCATCTTCGCCATCGTAGACGTCCTCGAAATATTTCACCAGTTTCAGGAGCACCGTCCCTCGCTCATCGCGATCGCAACGCTCGCAACTCTCTTCCATCTCGCGATCACGGTGCTCGCAATCGTGCTTATGCGGAGAGCCTCTGCTGGGATTTTGAGACGGGGATAGTTTCCGCGAGGGGTGAGCACGGGCTTCTTGTGAGCTGGTCAGCCTTATTCCGTCCCCTCGAGTCCGATCTGGCACTTAGAAGGCACGTGCTCATCGCCGCCTGCGGGGTCTTGCTTTCAA
>Ga0066903_100001703_pt1 | contig 16469 bp, 25 predicted proteins | sample PanSoiMetaGPlot1_FD_67491 | JGI IMG/M metagenome (GOLD analysis project Ga0066903, IMG submission 67491) | Tropical forest soil microbial communities from Panama analyzed to predict greenhouse gas emissions - Panama Soil - Plot 1 (version 2) | ecosystem: Environmental > Terrestrial > Soil >... | reverse complement strand
CGACTTTCACGGCCAAACCCACGTGAGGACTGGCAGGTGGCACCGGCACCGCACTTGCGCATCATTGATGAGGACACGTGGGCGCGCGTTCAGGGTCTGCGGTCGGAAAAGGCACGCCTGCACACCAACGTGAAGCGCCGGCCAGCACCGTTGTGTTTCGCAGGGCAAGCGACGCGTTATGTCCGCCGGCTATCGCCGTAGCCGATAATGAGGTGCCACCGCTCAGTTTGCGACCAAATAGGAAGCAAAAACGTAGCTCGGCGTGCATTTCGGCCATTTTGTTCAATCCTTGGGTCGTGGCAGGCTGTGCGCTGCGCGCGTTCCGCTAGACGCGCTAATGCCTTTTCTCGATTGTAAAGATTACACAGCATAGCTGCCCCATGACCGTTCGAAAGGCCGCCGTCGCCCTGCCCGCCCGCACTCCGGCTTACGTCTCGCGCGAAGCCGGAGCAGCTGAATTGTAAATCTCACCGGAGGCACCGTTGGCTAAAGACCGAATCTGGTCGCGCGGTGTGCGCAAAGTGGAAGGAGTGGATCACGGCGCAGGTCGCGAAGTACGAATGGGAAATCGACCCTGATGATGCGAAAAGTCCGACCATTCATGGCTTGCGAGGAGCTGGCGTCCTAACACGTTGGGCCGAAGGCTACGACGTTGATCAGATATCCAACGACATCGGCATGTCGCGCCAGATGGTCGATCACTCCATGAGGTTTAGGGATCAGATGGGCCTAGCCGCTGACGGTCGGAAGCGCCTCAAACTGGTTACGCCAGAGGGATAGACGGAACACCGCGACAGCGTTATATATGTCGCCGCGACAGGCCGATTTGTAAAACTTTCGGCTCGGATTTGTAAAGCCGTGTTGTTAATCAACAGCTTAGGTGGGGGATAGTTCAACGGTAGAACAGCGGACTCTGACTCCGTTAATCTTGGTTCGAATCCAGGTCCCCCAGCCACCCAAAATAAGTTGCAACATCAAGCAGATAACCAGAGACGCCGGTCCCCGAGGCCGGCGTTTCCATGTCGAGCAGCCACCATTGATTTGTAACGATTTTTAGCGTCTCCGAAATGCTCGACTTGACATGAACTTGACATGGGTCGTGGTTGTCTCGAAGTCCATCTGAGGCGGTGTTGACAAATCGAAATAGGTTGAATTACGCATAATGTGTCGGGGGCCTCAGGCCCGTCCTCAAGGAGGAGAGACGCACTCTCTCTTTCTTGGTGGCGGTCAGGCCCGTCCTCAAGAAGGAGACGACTCTCCTTCTTGCGGCGGGCAGACCCGCTCCTCAGGGAGAGTCGTCTCCAGCAGACGCTCTCAGGAGGAGCCATGTCAGTCGCAACGTCCCATTCCCCCACCAGCATTGTGCTCGACCCGATGGACCGCACCCTGAGCGGGGTTAAGGCCATCACGGCGTTTCTCAACGAGACTCGCGACGTCCCCCTGTCGGAGCCCCAGGTGTTCTACCGGCTTGAGAAGGGCTACCTCAGCGGCACCAAGCGGGGCCGGCTCTGGGAGGCCACCCCACGTCAGCTGCTCGGTCCCCCGCCGCCCCGCAAGACGAACCGTCAGGGGTGACGCGCCATGGCCAAGAAGGCAATGAAGCCCGCTGGCGGCCAGGCCGGGCGGGGCTCCGGAGGAGAGTGCGAGCGCGACGCCTACACGGACTCCAGGTAACGAATCGCCGGCCGCGCGCAAGCCCACTTGGCGCGACCACCTGAAGGTTCATCCCGCTGCCGACCTGTTCCCGATGATGGGCGAGGAAGAGCTGCGGGAGCTGGGCGACGACATCACGGCCAACGGGCTACACGAGAAGATCAAGGTCATCCTGCGAGATGACTGGGTCGTCATTGACGGGCGCAACCGACTAGACGCCATGGAGATTGCTGGCGTCCCGATCTTCCAGGCCGACAACAGGCCCAACTTCGACAACTTCGAAGAGGTCGTGCTGGAGGACGACGAGATCTTCACCTACGTCGTTTCGGCGAACATCCATCGTCGGCACCTGTTTCCCGAGAAGCGGGTAGAGCTGCTGCGCGAGATCATCAAGGCCACCCCCACCAAGTCCAGCCGGCAGATCGCCAACGAGACCGGCTTCAGCAACGTGACGGTGTCGAAGGAGCGCAAGAAGCTGGAGCAGTCGGGTGACGTGTTAACTGGTTTACACGTCACGGACACCAAGGGCCGCCAGCAGCAGGCGCACAAGCCCAAGCCCGAACCTCCGCCGCTACCCGACGTCGAGACGATGAGCCTGAAGGAAATTCAGGAGGAGCTGCGCAGCCCGCCGGCGCTGGCGACGCCGGAGCGGAAGCAACAGCTCTGGCAGCGCCTCGACGCCCTCAACAAGTCATCGGTCCCTGCGCCGACACCCAGCGTTGACGCCCCGTACAAGCGGGCGGAGCGCGAAGCAAGGGCCGCGCCTCCGGCGTCGTCCACCGGCACCACGACGGAAGAGGTCCTGGAGATTGCCTGGAAGGTTCGGCGCGAGATCACGCGGAACGACGTGGTCACGCTGTGCAACTGGGTGATCGAAGTTGCCAACCGCATGGTGGCGATCGGGGGTGGGCGATGAGCGCGCTCGACGACACTGCCGAGAGGTGGTTGGCCGAATACGCCGCCATGGCGGAATCACCTCTACCGTCGCCCGCCGCCGTCGCGAAGGCGCTGATCAGCGACCTCTGCGACGCTCTCGAAACCATAGATCCTGCTGCGCTCGTCGCGAACTGCGACGAAGTGGAGCTGCTCGGAGTCCATGGTGACGCCGAGATGGCATCGGCATGGCTGGGCGCGGTCGCCACCCTGGCCGGCGCTGCGATCAAGAGGGGGGCAAAGCCATGACGAGATCCAAGATGATCAAGGACCTCGGCAACCTGCCGCCCGGCATGTACGGCCTCGGCGATGGCCTTCAGTTCCGCGTCGACGACGGCAAGACCGGGCTCAACCGTAATTTCGTGCTGCGGTACACGCTGAACGGCAAAGCCTGCGTCATGGGACTCGGCAAGTGGCCCGACGTCTCCTATGCCGACGCGCGCCAGAAGGGGGACGAATACCTGCGCCTCGCGAAGCAGGGCATCGATCCGAAGGCGCACCGCGACGCCCAGGCCGCAACCGTCAAGGCGAAGGAGGTGGCGGCGAAGGCGCAGGTGCTGAAGACCATCACATTTGAGGAGATGGCCGAACAGTGGATCGCCGCCCGTCGCGATGAATGGAAAAGCGGCAAACGACGTCCGACCGACGGAAGGTACAGAATCTTGCTCTCAACCTATGCCTATCCGACGCTCGGCGCGCTCGACGTGCGGGAGATCGACACCGATCTGGTAGTCGAGACCCTGACTCCCATCTGGAAGACCCTGAAATCTGCCGACCTCGTTCGGAATCTGATAGAGCGCGTCTTGCAGATGGCGACCGCCCACAAGTATCGCGAGGGCGATAATCCGGCCCGCTGGGATATCCTCCGGCATCTCTTGCCGTCCCCGCACCTGATCCACAAAAAGAAGAACCGCGTTGCCCTCCCCTACAACATGGTTCCGGAATTCATGGCAAAGCTGCGTTCGGTCGACGGTAGGGATGCCAGGGCGCTGGAACTCGCCATCCTTTGCGGCGGCCGGATGGACGAAATCCGTTCTGCCACCTGGCCGGAGTTCGATTTCGAGGCGCGAATGTGGGTCATCCCCGCGGAGCGCACCAAGACCGGCAAGAGGAGCGGTCAAAATCATGAGGTGCCGTTGTCCGACCGGGCGATGGCCATCCTGTTAGATCAGCGCGCTTTCACGCTCAAATCCGGGTATCGCCATTTTCCGAGGATACGGCGCCGCGACCCGGGCCGGGTCAACGACTACGTGTTTCCGAGTCACCACACGAACCGGAAGGGGACCGACACCATATGCACGTCGGCGATGCTGTCTCGGTTGCGGGCCATCTGCGACTACCGCGACCGGGACGGCGACCCGGTGACGGTGCACGGCTTCAGGTCCAGTTTCGTCGACTGGGCGTCCGACTGCACTGATCACGACAGGACGACGATCGAGATGCAAATCGCCCACGCGGTCGTCAAAGGATCAGAAGCTGCCTACCGGAGAGGGAGGGCGTTGGAAAAGCGGCGCCGCCTGATCGAAGCTTGGGCCGACTATTGCACCAAGGTCGTCCCGATCCGAAAAGACGCCGTTTAGCCAGAAACCCGGCCTCGGTATACGTTCCCGGGGCCGGGCCACAATGCGAGATATTCTACTGTCGCAGTGACATCCTAGTTTTCTCAAAACAGTTTCGCGACGAAGATCCACTTTGTAGACCGGCATCCGACATACCCTACTGCCACGCGCACATCCTGCAAAATCTGCAATATATACATCGGCACCAATATACATCGCCGATGTACGTTTCAGTGTACACCGATCGCTCAGTAATCGTTGTGCTACAATGACAACACGGCCGAATGTATACCCGCGCCCTCCAGTGTACAGAAAAACATCGCCCAATATACATTGGGACGTGAAAACTGTTACGTAATTGCTGGGTATGGTCGGGTTTACACGCGCCTCTGGGTTTGTTACGTAATTATCGGCGCGTCGCGGCGTGCTTCACGATGCCAAACAACCCGGAGATACTACCACAAATCCCGCGGCGTCGAAACGGAAAAAGGGTTTCCAAAATGAGCACGTCGAACGCCGAGCGCCAGGCCAAGTGGCGCGCCAAAAGAAATGCCGAGGCCAAGCTGGCCGAGAAGGTCTTGGCGCCGCATTCGGACGGCAAGCATTTCGACCGCGAGACCGCCATCCTAAATCTGTTGAACACCGAGGGCGCCGAGTGGACCGCCGGGTTCGTCGATGCGCTGAGGCGATGGAAGCCCGGCAAGATCGCAAAGCGCAGGCGTCGGAAGGCGATCGACCAGTTCGGCTTGCTCAACATTAGGCCTGAGGACTATCAGCTGCCGGACCATTCCGCCGAAATCCAAGCATGGGCGGAGGAGTGCCAGAAACAGCCGGTCAATCTCGAAGGCTTCGGCGACGTCAATCTAGCGACGACATGGGTAGACCCAGCAGCCCAGGCCAACGCTGAGGAGATCGTCAGGTTGAAAGCGAAATTGAAGAAGGAACGCGCCCGCAATCGCGCTGCGCGCCAGACGGCCGCAAATCCTCCACCCGCAAGCTCACCGATAAGCCAGACATGACCGCGACCACGATCCAGCGCGAACGCATCGCCACCCTCAAGGACAAGAGGCGCATCGCCGCCGAAGCCCTCGACAAAGTTGCCGACCAGATCGACCGCACCGGAATGACCGCAATGCTGCGCTGGTGGCGCACTGACCTCACCAGCCAGATCAACGCCATCGACCAGCAGATCAAAACGATGTCTCTACAAAGGCGCGCCCCCACCAGCCAGACGTTGATAGCCAACGTCGCTTTTTGCGCTCGCGTTCGACGCGGCTGAGTCGGCTGCACACCGTAGGCGCTTTATACAAGGCATAAGTGTACACCAAGGCGGGTACCGTGTTACAAGTCAGCCCCTCCGATTGCCAATGCAAACCCACCTAAGCCATCTCATCCATGGGGGAGGCGCAGTTGGCTACATTCCTGAAGATTGTTTCCCTCATCTATCTCGTCCTTGTCTGGGCGACATTTGCCCTCATGATGGCTGTGCCTATACCAACCCCTGGCCCGGTTACGGGCGGTCCTGTGATTTTTGGGATCGCTGTTGTCCTATCAGTTCCGGCCGCTGTGCTTTTTGCATTCGGCCAAGTTGTCGGAGACGTCCGGGCTATGAGAAATTTGGCGCACATTCAGACTGACCACCTAGAAGCGATGCGCGCCTACTACGAACCAGACGAACGTCAACGCGGCCCGCGCGGATAGGCGGATAGTCAGGCCAGCCCGGCGTCGCGGTAAGGAACGTTGGCTACCACGGATGGCCGTATCTAGCCGCTTGACGCCCGCGATCCCACCCCCACGACACCGCTTTTCGGCTCGCGTTCGTTGCCGGGGCGGAGTCGACATGCTCTTGACATGGTTTCCTGGCGCGTTGAAAACGTTGTGAATTAATCGAGATTAACAAAACTCAAGTACGCTAGTTCGGTGTCGTTGGACGTGGCATTGTGGCGGCGCCATGCAGCAACCACAGCACCAAGACCCGCACGCACAAGAGCAACCACGCCGCATCTTTGGCCGTCCATGGCCGAAAGGTCGTTCCGCGAACCCTTCGGGCAAGACCAGGGCGCAACGCCATCTGGAAGCGTTCACGAGCCTGTTCAGGGACACGCATTCTCGCGAGCCCAACGCTGTCGAGGCGGCGATGCTCAAGAACGCTGCGGCGTGCGCGTCGAAGGCTGAGGGGCATGGCGTCAAAGTCGAGCACGTCGTTCGCTGCGGCCGCCTGCTCTCGCAGCTGCTGAACGACCTGGGGCTCGCCGGTGCGCCGTCTCCTCCGGCCGCGCCCAAGCCGACGACGCTCAAGGAATACGCTGCGGCCAAGAACGGGGCGAAGCGATGAGCGACCCTGCCATCCAGGATGGCCCGCCCGCTGTGCAGGGGACGCCGCCCATGCGTGAAACGGACCCGGCCGCTACCCCACCCTACCCTGACGCCAAGACGCCTCCAGGAGGCGCGCCGGTGACGGACCTTGCGCTCGCCACCAGCATCGCCGAGTTGTTCGAGGCGCTTTGCGAGCGGCATGGTGGGCGGGATCGCCTGTCGGTGGTCGACCGCGAGGTCGTCATGGGGATGTGCCGGCTGCTCTCGACGATGCGCGGTGCCGACGCTGACGCGTTGCCGAAGCTGATCGATGCGTACGCCAAGCTCGAAGGCATGCTGCCGGCGCCGGCCACGTCGAAGGTCACGACGATCCGTGACTACGCCGCTGCCAGGGCGGGGGCGTCGCCATGATGAACATCATCGAGACGATCGAGGACCCGAACCTGTTCCAGCCGTGGTTCGACGGCGCGAGCTGGGACGGCTGGAAGACGATCCTCAAGGCTGCGTTCGCGCTGCCGATGTCGGAGGCGGAGCGGGAGTTCTTCCGGTCGGTGGCCGAGCGCGAGCCGCCTGCGGCGCAGGCGCGCGAGTTGTGGGTCGTTGCTGGACGGAGGGCTGGCAAGGACAGCATCGCGAGCGTGATCGCTGCACAGGCAGCGTCATTCTTCGAGCCTGCTGGGCGGCTCAGGGGCGGTGAGCGTGCGGCGGTGATGTGCCTTGCGGTTGACCGGTCGCAGGCGACGATCGTGCTGAATTACGTGAGGTCGTATTTCCAGGACATTCCGTACCTTGCGGCGACGGTGCAGCGTGAGACGCGGGACGGGTTCGAGCTGAGCAACGGCGTCGATGTGGTGATCGCGACGAACAGCTACCGGTCGGTTCGTGGCCGGGCGGTGCTGCTGGCGATCTTCGACGAGGCTGCGTTCTGGCGCTCCGATGCGAGCGTGGCGCCTGACGCTGAGACGTACAATGCTATCGTGCCGGGCATGGCGACGTTGCCGGGTGCCATGCTGGTTGGGATCACGTCGCCGCACCGGAAGTCCGGGCTGGCGTATGAGCGTTGGCGCGACCACTACGGGCGTGCCGGGGACGTGCTGGTGGTTCGGTCGCCGTCGCTGCGGTTGAACCCGACGATTGACCGTCGGATCATCGACGACGCGATGGCGCGTGACGCGGCGGTGGCGCGTGCGGAGTGGTTGGCGGAGTGGCGGGACGACCTTGCGCAGTTCATCGACCGTGCGGTGGTCGAGGCTGCGGTGGACGTTGGGGTGACGGTGCGGGCTGCGGTGCCTGGGCAGCGTTACTATGCGTTCGCCGATCCGAGCGGTGGTGCGTCGGACTCGTTCACGTTGGCGGTTGGGCACATTGAGCGGGACGTGGTGGTGCTCGACTGCCTTGTGGAGCGTCACGCGCCGTTCAACCCGCACGACGTGACGGAGGAGCTGGCGGGGGTTCTCAAGGGTTACGGGCTGCGGGAGTGCACGGGCGACAGGTATGCCGGGGCTTGGTGGTGGAGTCGTTCGCCAAGCACGGCGTGGCGTACCGGCACTCGGGCCGCGACCGCAGCGCGCTCTACATCGAGTGCCTGCCGCTGTTCATGGCGGCGCGGCTCCGGCTGCTGGACAGCCGGCGGCTGGTCTCGCAGTTCGCGGCGCTGGAGCGGCGGACGACGATGGGTCGGGACCGCGTGGACCATCCTCCGCATTCGCATGATGATTGCTGCAACGTGGTTGCGGGCGCTGCGGTGCTGGCGGCGGGCTCCGGGCTCGGCCGGGCGACGGCTCCGGTGCTTGTGACGCAGCCGCTGCCGGACATTCACGGTTTCGGCTTGGTGGACGCCAGCGGGACGGACGCTGCTGTCCAAGCGCTCTGTGGCATCCCGCCCGACGGCATGGCCGGCGGCGGCTTGATGCCGTACGAACGAAGCGGTGGCTACTATGGCTGACACGCAGCAGATTCCGCCAGTGCTGGCGCGGGTTCGGCGGGCGATCACGGCTTTGATCGCGACGGGGATGGATCCCACGCGGGCGCACGACGTGTTCAGCACGCACTCGCAGCAGCACTACGAACTCTACAAGAAGGCGATGGTCGAATACGCGGAATGGCCCCAGCTCGTCCGGGAGGGGAAGATCACGTTCAGGAACGGCGCCGGGACGCTGGGGGTGCGCCGGTCGATTTCCGGCTTCCGCGAGTTCGTCGAGGGGCGGGAGGTGCATGCATGAGTTTCGCCGGCGGGCTGAAGTCGCCGAGAGGCGGAAGGTATGAGACGGCTTGCCGGCGCGGTGGGAGGATCAGCGGGCTTGGTAGAGACCCCTCGCCTGCTTTGGGCCTGTTCTCGGGCCATCCTCCCGGCGCTGCGGCGGGTCCGCATGGGCTGACTATGGCTGCCTGCCGCGGCGATCTTTTGCTGGGGTGAGATCATGGACGTGGTTGAGCTACGGTCGAGTTCGGACCTGCGTGCGGAGGCTGGCGCACTGTCTGTGCGGCTGGCTGAACTGCGCGGCGAGGCTGCCCAGCATGACGAGAAGCTCAAGCTGTTGTCCTTGGCGATCATCCGGCGGGACAACGGCGCCGAGGGTAGGGCTGCCAGCATCCGCAAGGCGCGGGACAAGGCCGCCGACGAGATCCGTCTCATCGGCGAGGCGCAGGCGGTGCTCGACGGCGAGATCGCCGAGGCCCTCGCCCGGGAGGAGCGCGAGCGGTTGGACGCCGCCGCCGATGAGCAGGACCGTGCGGCCGCCGAGGTCGAGGGGTTGGGCCCGGAGGTGGACGACGCCATCCTGGCGCTGAAGCGGGTGCTGTCCAAGTTCCGGGCGGCGGCGCGCCATGCGGGCGCCCACTACGAGGGCCACGTCGAGAAGGCTGGCGGACGCGAGGCGCAGCTGCACAGCCTGATCCGCAACTCGCTGGCCTGGGAGTTCCGGGACGTTCCCGAGCTGGAGGTCAAGCCGCCGCTGGGCAACACGAGGCGGATGTCGTTCGCCGACATCGGCCGCGCCCGGGCGAACAGCGCTCGGGGTGCGGCGCTGAGGCTGAGGGCTCCGCCGCCGGCGCCGAGGAAGCCCAACGGGCACTCCGAGGTCGAAGCGATCCTCGCCGAGGCCGTCGGCGAGCACAGGATTATTCCCAAGCAGCACGATATTGCCGAGCCGCTAAATGATGGCCACCCGGACTTCGCCGGCTTCACTGTGAAGGAGTGAATCCCATGACCATGAGTCCAGCATTCCGCGAGGTCGTGGCGCTGCCTTGGAGCGAGATCAGGTCGCGTCACGCGAAGGGGCTCATCTCGGACGGCGCGATGGCGTTGGTGAAGAGGTACAAGCCTCCAGAGCCGTCGCCGCTGGTCGAGAAGGCCGACCGCAGCGCTCGGGTGCAGTCGAACCTGACGGCGGCGATCGACGCATATGCCGAGCAGCACGGCGTCTCGAAGTCTGTGGCTTGCGACAAGGTGTTGATGAGCCCGGCGGTGAGCGAGTATGTCCGGCTCGACAAGCAGCTGGCCGCTGCGGAGCGGGACGTCCGGGAGCTGAGGAAGGGCGACCCAAACAAATGGAAGGACAAGTTCGATGGGCTCGTCGCCGACTACCTCGACGACCACCGCGGCAAGTCCAAAAGTGACGCAATCATGGCCGTCGCGGCGACCGACAAGGGCAAGAAATGCCTCGCCAATGACAAAGCTTTGCGGCTGGGCCTGCCGCTCGATGACGATGAGGACGAGGACGAGGTCCAGAAGCTCGGCGGGCGCAGGATGCCCACCCAGCGGGCGGACGAGCAGTCGTTCCCGCGCGCGGGTGGGAACGTGGATCCCGACACCGTCACCGCGAGCGACCGCAAGCTGCTCGGCATGATAGCAGATGCCCAGGCGAAGGCCGTCGTTCTCGACATTCGGAGGCGCACGAACTGCAGCATTTCCGAGGCGATCGCGTCGGCGCAGAGGCTCGGCATCCGGTTGCCGAAAGCCGTCTTGGATGCGACCGCCGACGCCGACTTCCCCGGTGAGCACTCCGGGCCGCTCGAAAAGCTCCAGGCCAAGGCAGAGGCGCTGCGCGAGGCGAACCCGTCGCTATCGAAAGAGCAGGCATTCACCAAAGTCTACCTGGATCCTAACAACCGCGACCTGGTGCGCGCAGAGTATCAGCAGAGGATGGGGCAATGAGCGACGTCCACGAACAACGAATGAGCGGCGAAGCGGCAAAGCGCAAGCTCGACGAATTGGACGACCACCACGAGCAGCAAAAGACGCTGCCGGACCTCCGGGTCAGAAAGGCTGAAATCGAGGCTGAGAAGCAGCGCGTGGCCGCGGAGATCGCCAAGTTCGGTGAGGCCGGGCGCTACCAGATGAGCGTCGCCGAGTACGTGCGGCAATACGGGCCGGAGCGCAACAGCCCAGACTACGAGGTGCCGAAGGACTACGACGAGACGATCGAGAGGCTCTCCCGGCGTGACGCCTTGTTCGGGCAGCTGCGGGAACTGAACTTGGCGTTGAACGCCGTCAACGCCGAGATCGCCGCGATCCCGCCGCCGGTGGCAGCGACGGACCTTGCCGCCCACAAGGAGGATCTGCGGCGCCGAGCTGGCCTGTAGGGTGGGGCGATGATGGCCAAGGTCCGCAAGCTGAGTTCCAACGTGCGCGGCGGGCTGACGACGGCCGTCAGGGCCGCGCTGACCAAGGCGCAGCTGCAACACGAGGGCGGGATCCCGCCCGACCAGCGCAAGCCGCGGCAGAAGCCATCGATGCCTCGATTGAAGTGTTTGGAGCGGCCAGCGTTGGAGCCTTTGCGCCCGCTGCGCCGCGACGAGGTGGACCGGCCCGAGACCGCGCGTAGGGCTCGCCAGGATGCGCGTCCCGGGACCGGCCGCTAGGTGTCCATGGGTGTCGGCGCCAGGACGCACCAGCGGGCTTCCTGCACGCACGGCCGCGGTGTTAGGGTTCCGATGCCGGCATGTGCCGGTGACAAAGGGCGACGGTTCGATTGCGTCGGTCATTGTTCGAGAAGAAGGGGGGCCGTGGCCGCACCTGCAAAATGCCGGCTGCGGCCCTTTCGCGATGGACGATAGGTGGCTCGCAGAGGCGCGACTCCTGGGCTGCGTTGCCGACGCCGCCGGCGAGGTCGTCGGGGAGATCACCGACAGGCACGGCGCCGAGTACGCCGTCACCTTCGGGGACCGGACCTACGTTGTGCGTGACGCTGCCGGAGTGCTCGTCGGCATTGCGACTTTGCCGGAGTCCGGCATCTTCTCGTCCGTGCCGTTCGTGAGGGCCAACGCCACCCGGCCGGATCATCGTCGGCGCGGAATACAGGCGGCCCTGTACGATGCGATCGAACGTCACCAGGATTGCACCCTGCGGCCGTCGCCGGGCTGGCACAGCCAGGCCGACGTCGAGTTCTGGCGTCGGCGCACGGCACGCCGGGGTGAACCCATGCCGGTGCTGAGCCACGTGTGGTGAATGGCGTCAAAACCGCGACACGTCTTCACCAGGATGCGAGTTCTGGGGATGAGCGCTAGGGTTCATAGGGTCGGCGCCGGACGCGCTTCCCAGGACAGCCCCATGAGCACCTCGACCGACCCGAACAACCGCGACCAGGTCCGCCAGCACGTCGAGCGGCGCATGGCCAAAATCCAGGGGAGGTGACGTTGGACGAACCTCATCATCATCGCAACAACGGGTTCGGCCACTTCGCTTCGGCGAGGGCTGCGAGGGCAAAGCTTGCCGCCCTCGATCTCGAGGCCATCCGCTTTCAGGCGCTGCCCGATCTATTGGCCCAGCGAGACCATGTGGTCGCGGCGAAGAAGCTCATCGCCGAAAGGATCGCAGCGTACGGTCCCGAGTCCCACCGCGAGCAGGATCCCGGCAGGCTGGAGCTGGTCGACGAGCTGCGCGACCTGAGCATCGGGTTGAACTCCTTGAACGCGCAGATCGCCGCGCTGGGCGACCGGCACGGCCCCGACGAGGCGAGTTCTCACCTGGGGGACCTCCAGCGGCGCGTCGCCACCGGGCGGTGACAATGCCCGGGCAAAATACCCAGGTGGTATTCCTATGCGTCAATTTCCGATATGGAACTTAGGCGGCCCATGTGTCTTTTCTGTTTTAGCGGCCCGCAGGGACCAAAGTCCCATATTTACCTGTACCAAGGTCCTATATATATCGTACCGAAGCCCAACACGACTTACTAACGCCTAGAGACGCAAATACAGTGAGTTGCGTGGCAAGGTGACCACCAAGGTGACCACGATGTGTATGCGATGTGACGGCGGCTTGCCTGTCGGACAGCGCGCGAAGGGGGAGACGATGACGACATCAGAAAGGGCGCCAATTGTCCGCGTGAAGATCGAAGAGGGAAAAGCTGGGTTGTTTTACGCCACAAGTCCCGACCTCAGGGGGCTATTGGTCGCCGAGCCCACGCTTGACGCATTGGACGCGGCCATCCCGCAAGCGATCGCCAACCTGTATGCCGCTTGTGGGACAGAGGTCGTCGTGATGAAGGCCAAGAACGACGATCCGCAGTTCTATCCCTGGGTAGCCGTTCCCGCCGCTGTGGCTCGTCGAGCCATTGAAGGCATGGCCGATCACTGATCAGTGATAGCGGCCTGACGGTGGGGCAATTCCCATCAACGCCTTTAGCCTTTCGATGGTTTCAACCCGTTGTTCTGGTGTCATGTTGGTCGGGTCGGGCACGCCCTGGGTGTCGTTTGTCCGCGTAAAAAAAACGCCGCGAACGTTTGAAGGCCGCAGACCCAGCCGCTTCACGGCGGCCCAGTATTCGTCAATAGTCATTCCTGATTCCTCAGCCCGGCAGATTGCCGATTCGGATTAATTTATCCGGCCAATTGGGGCATCTTGGTACAGGCACATGACAGCAAAGTCTATGCCCTGCGCAGGTACTCACTCCCGATAACAAGGGGCGCCCAAAGGCGCCCCCGATGGTGGATATCTATTCCGATCAGCTGTGCTTGACGCGGGGCGGTGGCAGCGGTGCGCCGTTGGCCTCCTGCCGCACGATCAGCATGTCGCCAGCCTGAAGCCAGTCCTGCCGGACGAGCATGATGACGGCCAGCCGCAACGCGTGCTCCCCGGTGCTGGCGTGCTCGCGTTCGATGACACGCTCGTCGCGGTTCAGCGTGATGACAAGTCGCTCAAGCTTCGCTGTGGTAGTGTTTTCGGCAGCCATGATGTGAACAGCCTTCCTGTTCGCGTTGTGGTCAGGCCGCGCCGGGGTGGTGACACACCTCGGTGCGGCCGCTCGGTGGAGGGACGACCCCTCCCCGGATGGCCGGGAGGACCCGGCCATCGAGGGAACGGTCATGCCTTCCCTGCGGTGGGTAATGACGATAGAGCAACGCCATCGCGAACGACGGTGAGGACCACGTCGTCGGGTGAGCCGTTGCACCGCTCGAACGCCTTCATGAGCTTCTTAAGGCTGCGGAGGCGATTGACGTCCTTCTCGATCGCCACCCGCTCCTCGATCTTGATCGCCGCTGCCAGTTCGCGCCCGGTGATCTTCTCTACGGGCTTGAAGGTGCCGCCGCGCTCGATACTGACTTCGACGAAAGCCGGGAGTTTGATTGGCATGGTGGTTCTCCATCAGGAGCGACGAACCGCTCCGGGAGGGCGCCCGCTGCGGAGCGCCCCGGCCGGAACGGTCAGCTACACGTCGGCCAGCGTCGCCGCGACGCGGAAGGTCAGGAACACCAGCGCCGGCAGGATCACGCCCATCGCGATGCCCGCGGCCAGCTCGTAGGTGTTCGTCGCGCCGGCCGCGAACTCCAGGGCGTTCAGGCTCATTGAGAATGCCATCACGGCCGGGATGCCCCAGCGGGTCAGGCGGTGCAGGCGATCTTTCACGTGCTGCATCGCCGCGACGACGCCGGCCATCTCCATGGCGACGTAGTTCACGTCGAGCCCGATCGCGACGCCCCACGCCTGCCACTCGGGGACGGCGTGGTGGGTGATGTGGTCGACCCCGCCCGCGATGTGGGAGAGCGACACCGTCGTCATCGCCGCCGCGACGGCGCCGAGCAGGAGCGCCGTGCCGTGCTGCAGCTTCAGCCGGCGCACCATGCGGGCGGACATGGGTTGCCGGGCCTTGGCTGGCTTGCGGTGTTTACGCGGGGTCTGAAGGGGAATTACATTCACGTTAGCCATTGAACTCTCCAATCCAGGGTTCGGTGGTCAGGGCCGGCCGGTGTTGACCCACCGTGTCGGCCCGCTCGGCTGTTTACATGCCGATGCATTCGTGATACCACGAGTGCGTGCAGGTGTAAACAGCGATGGTACCATGAACGCAGAAAAAAAGGTGAGGCGGAAGCGCCCCCCGGAACCGGGGACGCCCGTCATGACGCGTCTTCAGCCCGACCAGCTCGCCGCGGTCGATTCCTGGATTGATGAACAACCCGACAAGCCGTCGCGTCCGGAGGCGGTGCGCCGACTCATAGACCGCGGCCTCAAACGCAAAGGGGGGAAGTGAGATGTCGACCATACGCAAACGCACCTGGACGACCCGCACGGGCAAGGTCCGCGAGAAATTCGTCGTCTGGTACACCGACCAGCACGGCAAGGACCACATCAAGACCTTCGACCGGCACGGCGAAGCCAAGGCGTGGCAGACATCGATGCAGGTCGAGGTCCGCGACGGCACGCACACCGCCTACAGCCAGAGCAAGACCGTCAGGGACGCCGCCGAAAAATTCGTGGCGTCCTGCCGCACCGCCAGCCTCGAGGAGGCGAGCGCCGTCGAGTACCAGCGCCACATCGACCTGCACATCAATCCGACGCTCGGCCGCCTGAAGCTCGCGGAGTTGAGCGGTCCCATGATCCGCGACTTCGAGGACAAGCTCCGGAGCGGGGCCGCTCCCCTCGGCGATGAGGGCAAGGACGTCAAGCGCCGCCGCCGGGGACGTGCGGCGAACAAGGTCCGGTCCCAGGCGATGGTCAAGCGCATCGTCGGGACGCTCGGCGCGATCCTGGGTGATGCCCTGGAGCGCGGCGACGTGGCGCGCAACGTGGTGCGCGAGCTGCGGTCGGGCCGCAAGCGGGGCAAGGAGCGCCGGGCCGAGCGGCGGGCCAGGGGCAAGCTCAAGGTCGGTGTGGACATCCCCACCCCGGCCGAGGCCGGCGCCATCATCGAGGCCGCGCAGGGGCGCTGGCGACCGCTCCTGATGACGGCGATCTTCACCGGGCTGCGCTCATCCGAACTACGTGGACTCCGCTGGTCGGACGTCGACCTCAAGGCGCGCGAGCTGAAGGTTCACCAGCGCGCCGACCGCTACAACAAGATCGGCGCCCCGAAGTCGGAGTCAGGCGAGCGCACGGTGCCGCTGCCGAAGGATCTGGTGGCCGAGCTGCGCGAGTGGAAGCTGAGGTGTCCCGGCCGCGACACCGGCCAGGCGGACGCGCGTGGCGGGCCGGTCCGCGAGCAGCACTACGTGTTCCCAAACGAGGACGGCGAGGTGCTGTGGCACACGAACATCATCCAGGACGGGCTGATCCCCACCGTCATCGCGGCGGGTCTGTGCATCGTCGCCAAGGACGCAGACGGCAAGGTCGTGGTGGGCGGGGACGGCCAGACGGTGCTCAAGGCCAAGTACACCGGGCTCCACGCGCTGCGCCACTTCTTCGCGAGCTGGTGCATCAACCGCAAGACCGACGGCGGGCTGGAGCTGCCGGCGAAGGTGGTCCAGGAGCGGCTGGGCCACTCGACTATCACGATGACGTTGGATGTCTACGGGCACCTCTTCCCGAATGGTGACGACGGGGGCGAGCTGGACGCGGCGGCGACCGCTCTGATCGCCCGCAAGCCGCGGGTTGACACAAAACGCTGAAAACTTGACACGGCCTTTGATTTGGTTGGCGAATTCACCGTTTCTATAAGACTCTGACTCCGTTAATCTTGGTTCGAATCCAGGTCCCCCAGCCACTCTAAGTGCTTGAAATACATCAACAAATTACCTCCGATGGGCGTTCACCTGTGGTGCTGTGTGCGCGTGTGTGCGCGGTGTGTGTGTGTG
>Ga0066903_100001701_pt1 | contig 16481 bp, 20 predicted proteins | sample PanSoiMetaGPlot1_FD_67491 | JGI IMG/M metagenome (GOLD analysis project Ga0066903, IMG submission 67491) | Tropical forest soil microbial communities from Panama analyzed to predict greenhouse gas emissions - Panama Soil - Plot 1 (version 2) | ecosystem: Environmental > Terrestrial > Soil >... | reverse complement strand
ACGCGTTCCCGACCCGTGAACGGCTCGCCGCCGCGCAGCCGGAGGAGCTGACCTCCGTCGGCTTCTCGCGCCGAAAGGCGGAGTACGTCATCGGGCTCGCGCAGCAGGACCTCGATTTCGCCGCCCTCGACCGGCTCCCCGACGACGAGATCAGGGACCGCCTCGTCGCCGTCCGCGGGCTCGGCGAATGGACGGCGGACTGGTTCCTGGCGCGCCATCTCGCCCGGCCGCAGGCCTGGCCCGCCGGCGACCTCGGACTGCGCAAGGCCGTCGGCGCGTTCTATGGTGACGGCCCGCTTCCGACGATCGAGGAGGTGCGCGTGCTCGGCGCACGCTTCGCCCCGTTCCAGAACCTGTCCGCCCATTACCTGCTCGCGGGCCTCTACCTGTCGGAGCCGGTCGAATGACCGTCCGCCGCGCGACCGAGGCCGACCTGGACACGATCAAAGCGCTCTGGCAGGCGATGGAGGACGAGATCGGCGGGCCGCCCTGGGTCCGGGAGACCTGGGAGGAAGAGCTCGTCGACGTCGAGCGCCGGCTGCGGGACTCCGCGATCTTCCTCGCGGAGGAGGACGGGCAGGCGATCGGCCTGCTCGGGCTCGACTTCGGGCGACCCGGGATCGCGCACGTCCAGAGCGTGTACGTGCGACCGGAGCAGAGGAGGCGCGGGGTCTCCGCCGCGTTGATGGCCGAGGCGGCGACCATGTCCCGGGACCACGGGTACGACCACATCGAGCTCGACGTGCTGGCGGCGAACCACAACGCGCTCGCGGTCTACGAGCGGCTCGGCTTCGTCGAGTACCAGCGGCGCCTCGTCGTCTCGCTCGACGATCTCGACAGGCGTCTGGGCGGCCTGCCGACCGGGGATTCCTTCGGCCGCGTGTACGTCCAGTCGGACGACGAGACGCAGATCCAGAAGGCGGTCGCGCAGTTCGTGCCCAGGCTCGGCCGCTCGGAGCACACGAACGTCGCCGCGCCGCGGAACGGCTGGATCGAGATCGACGACGAGCTCTGCAGCCGCGACCCGCGGGCGCTGCGCCGACTCGGCCAGGAGCTGTCGTATCGCACGGGCGGCGTCGTCCTCACGCTCGGCATCGAGGACGGCGCGCTCGTCCGCTACGTCCTGCTCGACCGCGGCTCGGTCGCCGACGAGTACGCCTCGCTCCCGGAGTACCACGGGCCGCTGCCGCCGGGAGACGTGATCGGGCTAGGCGCCAACCCGACCGTCGTCGCCCGGCTCACGGGCGCCGATCCCGACCGCGTCCGCACGGTGGCGAGGACGGCGAAGGCGCCGGAGGACCTGCCGCCGGCCCAGGAGCTCTACGCACAGCTCGCAGACCTGCTCGGAGTAGGATCGGAGGACGAATGATCACGCTGTACGACGCACCCCGTTGTCCCTACTGCGCCCGCGTGCGCATCGTGCTGGCCGAGAAAGGGGTCGAGTACGAGACGGTCGAGATCGACCTCTCCGACCGGCCGGACTGGCTCTACGAGAAGAACCCGCTCGGCAAGGTGCCGGTGCTCGAGGAGGGCGATTTCGTCCTGCCCGAATCGGACGTGATCATGGAGTACCTCGAGGAGCGTTACCCGGAGCCGGCGCTGCTCCCCGACGACCCCGGGGATCGCGCGCTCGTCCGGCTCAGGATCTTCCGCTTCGACACCAACCTCGGCGATGCCTACTACTCGCTCCGGCGGGGGGACGAGAACGGCGCGGAGCGGCTGGCGCACTGTCTGTCGTTCCTCGAGCGCTTCGTGGCGGCGCAGGGTCGGCGGCCCTACACCCTCGCCGACATCGCCTACCTTCCCTGGGTGATCAGGGCCCGGGACATGCTCGGCGTCGACTTCTCCGAGTACCCCGCGCTCGAAAGCTCGCTGGCCGAGCTGCTGGAGCGTCCCGCACTCGCGGCAGAGGCAGGCGTCGTCGCGGCGCTTCCCCGGTGACCCTGCCGCCGGTCGTCCACGCGGCCTGGCTCGCCGAGCACGCCGGCGAGGAAGACGTGCTGATCGCCGACGTGCGCGGGCCCAACGCGCACACGCGCGGCCACATCGCCGGCTCGATCCCGCTCATGATCGGCACGCCCGGCCAGTTCTCGACGCCCGAGCTCCGCGAGGCGTTCGCTGCAGAGGCGGCGCTGCGGCTGCGACGCCACGGGGTCACCGGCGGGGAGCGGCTCGTGCTCTACGACGGCGGCGACTGCACGAATGCCGCCGCAGCGATGCAGGTGGCGGAGCTGGGCGGGCATCCCCGGGTGGCGGTCCTCGCGGGAGGGCTCGCGGGCTGGCCGGGCGAGACCGAAGCGGGCGTCGTCGAGATCGAGAAGTCCCGGGCCGAGCTCGTCCCCAGACCGGAGGCCGTCGTCGGCTGGTGGGAGGTCTCCGACGGACCCTCGGACGCGCTGATTCTCGACGTCCGGCGCGAGGACGAGTTCGCCGGAAAGGGCGGCTATCCGTGCGACCCTCGGCAAGGACACATTCCGGGCGCGCGGAACGTCGAGGTCTCGACGCTCTTCGCAGCGCCCGGCGTGCCGAAACCCGCCGACGAGGTCAGGACGGCCGTCGGTGCGCCCGAGGAGACCGGCGTCATCACCTACTGCCACTCCGGCTCGCGCTCCGGCCTGGCCCTGATCGCGCTGCGCGCCGCCGGCTACGACGCGCGCAATTACTTCGGCTCGTGGCACGAGTGGTCGCGCCACGACGAGCTGCCCGCCGAGCGCTAGACAGCCGCGTCGAGGAAGGCACCGCAGAGACTGCGCCCGAGGCGCGTCCATTCGTCGATCCGCTGTTCCGTCTCCACAAGCAGAGCGTCGGCTCCTCCCGGCGGCTCGTCCGGTGCCTCCGCGACCCACTGGGCGACGATCGCGCGGGTCACCTCGGGATGGAACTGGACGGCCCAGGCGGACTCGCCCAACCGGAACGCCTGCGGGCACACTCGACTGCGTGCGAGCTCGAAGGCGCCGACAGGGACGTCGAAGGCGTAGAAATGCCACTGGAAGGCGGGAAACCGTTCCGGGAGGACACCGAGCACCGGATCCTCCTCCGCGAGCTCGACCTCGCACCAGCCGATTTCCGGCTCGGCCGCCGGCCCGACTCGCGCGCCCGCGGCCTTCGCGACGATCTGGGCGCCGAGGCAGACGCCGAGCAGCGGAATGCGACGGTCGAGGAGGGCGCGGACGTACTGTTCCTCCTCGCGCAGCCAGGGGTGGTGGGCCTCCTGGTCGACGTGCATCGCGCCGCCGAAGACCATCACCGCGTCATACGCGTCGACGGAAGGCGGCGTCGCGGCGGCGGCTGGCACCCACGAGTCGAGCCGGTGGCCGCGCTCGACCACGACGTCGCCGAACGACCCGACCGGCACGCTCTCGCCGTGAACGACCGCGAGGACGTTCACACGCCCAGGTCCAGCTGCGGGTCGCCGGCCGGCTCCAGCCCGCCCGAGGCGGGGATGCCCGCCTCGTCGACCAGACCGCGGAGGAGCTGCGCGCTCCTCGGAGCGAAGTCGTCACGGTTGTTGTTCATGAGCGCGTAGACCTCGTCCGCCTCGCCGGCAAGCCGGCCGAGCGGCTCGACCCACTCGCGGAGCTCCGCCTCGGTGTACATGTGGTCGAAGCGCTCGGCAGAGCTCTTCGCGTTGCGGATGTTCCACGTACGCCAGTTGCGGCCGTGGAAGCGGACGTACGCGAGCGGGTGCGTGGCCGCCGCGATCGTTGGGACGACGTTCGTGGCGCGGGTCGGCGGCGAGTCGAGCGAGACGAAGGCGAGACCCTCGCGCTCGAGGAAGCGGAGCGTGTCCGCGAGCTCGTCCTCCGTCACCCAGGAGCGGTGGCGGAACTCGATCAGCGGCACGAGCGGGTCGAGCAGCGCGCGGACTTTCGTCAGCTCCTCGAGCGCCTCCGACGACTTCTTGACGCGGGGGTGGTACTGGAGCAGGACGCCGCGCATCTTCCCGGACGCCTCGAGCGGCGCCAGCGCGTCGCGGAACTCGCGGAACGCCGTCTCCAGCTCCGCTTCCTCGTGACCGGTCATGGCCGCGCTCGCCTTGACGTGGAAGACGAAGTCGGACGGCGTCCGCTCAGCCCACTTCGCGGCCACCTCCGGTGCGGGCAGCCGGTAGAACGGCGAGTCGACCTCGACGACGTCGAAGTGCTCTGCGTAATAGCGCAATCGCGCCTCGGCGCTCGACACGCCGCGCGGGTACCAGTGCTTGACGAGGCCCTCGTCGGCCCAGCTGCAGGTGCCCAGGCGGACGGTTGCAGACACCCTCGCACCCTACAATCGGGCCGTGGATCCCCGGCCGGTGGGCGTGTTCGACTCGGGAGTGGGCGGGCTCACCGTGCTTCATGAATGCCTGGTGACCATGCCGCACGAGGATTTCGTCTACCTCGGCGACCACGCGCGGCTCCCCTACGGGCCGCGGCCGCTCCCCGAGATCCGGCGCTTCGCGCTCGAGATCGGCGGGTACCTGCAGGAGCAGGGTGTGAAGCTCATCCTCGTCGCCTGCAATGCGGCCACCTCGGCCGGCCTGCCCGAGCTGCAGTCGCAGCTGGACGTCCCCGTCGTCGGCGTGATCACGCCTGAGGCGCATGCAGCGGTGCAGGCGACGCGCAACCGGCGTATCGGCCTCCTGGCGACGCAGGCAACCGTGGACGCGGGGCGCTACGAGGCCCTTGTGCGCGCGCTCGACGCCGGTGTCGGGCTGACCGCGGTCGCCTGCCCGCGCCTCGTGCCGCTGATCGAGAGCGACGACCCCTTCGGCGAGCCGACGACGCTAGCCGTGCGTGAGTACGCCGAGCCTCTCCGGGCCGCCGGCGTGGACACCGTCATCTTCGGCTGCACGCACTACCCGTTGATCCGTCCGATCTTCCAGCGCGTCTTCGGCCGCGGAGTCACGCTCGTCTTCTCGGCCGAGGAGACCGCGCGCGAGGTCGCGGAGACGCTGGCCCGCAAGGGGATCGAGAACGACGAGGCGCGCGAAGGCTCGTACCGCTTCCTGACCACCGGCGACCCCGAGCAGTTCCGCGAGATGGGCGCCCGCTTCCTGCAGCTTCCGATCGACGAGGTCGAGCAGGTCACGCTCGCCGACCTCGAGCGGGCCGCAGCATGAGGCCTTGCAACAAGTTGTTGCAAGGAACGAGATGAGCCGGGCGGACCTGCGACGGGCCGACCAGCTCCGGCCGCTCGAGCTCACGCCCGACTTCCTCGAGCAGCCGCACGGCACGGTGCTCTGGGAGCAGGGGAAGACGATCGTACTCTGCACGGCGACCGTCGACGATGGCGTTCCCCGCTGGATGGCCGGACGCGGCACGGGCTGGATGACCGCCGAGTACTCGCTGCTGCCGGCCTCGACCGGCGAGCGCACGGCCCGGGAAGCGCGGACGGGACGGCAGCAGGGACGGACGGTCGAGATCCAGCGGCTGATCGGGCGTGCCCTGCGTGCCGTCTGCGACTTCGAAGCGCTCGGCGAGCGGACGCTCTGGCTCGACTGCGACGTGCTCCAGGCCGACGGCGGAACACGCTGCGCCGCGATCTCGGGCGCGTACGTCGCGGCCCGGCGCGCGCTCGACCGCTTCGGACTGAGCAAGGCGTTCCGCGACTCGGTGGCGGCGGTGTCGGTCGGCGTGGTCGCCGGCGAGTCGCTGCTCGACCTCGACTACTCGGAGGACTCGACCGCCGACGTCGACCTGAACGTGGTCATGACCGGCGACGGCCGGCTCGTCGAGGTGCAGGCCACGGCCGAGCGCGACCCGTTCAGCCGCGAGCAGCTCGACGAGCTGCTCGAGCTGGCGGCGGTCGGAATCGAGCGCATCCGGGAAGAGCAGCAGCATGGCGTCGATGCGGCTCGTAGCTGACGTCTTCACGCTCGGCTGGGGCGGCACGCTGGCGAGGCTCGCCGTGGCCACGGCGCTCGGCGCGGTGATCGGCCTCGAGCGCGAGCTCGACGAGAAGGCGGCCGGTCTCCGCACGCACATGCTCGTCGCCGCCGGGTCGGCGCTGTTCACGCTCGTCTCGGCCTACGGCTTCTCCGAGTTCATCGGGAAAGACCATGTCAGCTTCGACCCGTCCCGGATCGCCGCGCAGATCGTCACCGGGATCGGGTTCCTCGGTGCCGGCGTGATCTTCCGGTCCGGTTTCACCGTGCGGGGCTTGACCACGGCGGCCTCGCTCTGGCTCGTGGCCGCCATCGGCATGGCTGCCGGAGCGGGCTTCTGGCAGGGCGCCGTGCTTGCGACGGTGATCGGCGTCGTCGCCCTGCGGCCGCTCGAGTGGCTGAAGAGGTTCACGCTCCCCGACCACAGGTCCGCCCGCATGACGGTCGTGCTGGCAGAGGGCGCTCCGAGCGCCAGGGTCATGGAGGCCGTCGAGAAGTCCGGGGACGTGCTCGCCGTGCGGCGCGACGGTCGTCGTCTCGACGTCGAGGCGCGCCTCGAACGGACTCGCCGGGCGCAGGCGCTGAACGAGGTTGCCGGGCTGGACGAGGTCGAGGAGGCACGCTGGGAAGGCTGATCCTCTGTTCTCGCAACGAGAACAAGCGGCGCGAGCTGCAACACGCCTTCCCGGGCTGGACGGTCGAGCTGCTGGCCGCGAACGACTACCCGCCGGAGGGGGGCAAGACGTTCTACGAGAACGCCCGCGGCAAGGCGCGCTACGGCCGGTCGCTGGGCCCGGTGGACACGTGGATGCTGGGCGAGGACTCGGGTCTCGAGGTCGAGGCGCTCGGAGGACGGCCCGGCGTCGAGACGGCGCGCTGGGCACGAGGGCGGCACGTCGAACGAATCCTCGATGCGCTCGCGGTCGAGGAGGACCGGCGTGCGCGGTACGTCTGCGAGCTGGTCTGCGTCCGCCCCGATGGACACGAGCTCCGGGGCACCGGCACGCTCGAAGGCCGCATCGCCGAACAGCCGCGGGGCACGGGAGGCTTCGGCTTCGACCCCGTGTTCGTCCCGGACGGAAAGCAGCGGACAGTGGCCGAGCTCGGCGACGACTGGAAGGTCGAGCATTCGCACCGCGCACGCGCTGCCAAGGCGCTGAGCGCCCAGCTCGCCTAGCTGATCGGTCGGGCTAGGCCTTCGCCGGCGCCTGCAGTTCCACTTCGGCCGGCTCTCCGCGCCGCAGCTCGCGGCTCCTCTCTGCCTCTGCGTTGATCTCGGCGCCGAACAGCAGCGCGAGGCCGCTCAGCCACAGCCAGGTGAGCATGACGACGACGGCTGACAGTGAGCCCCAGGTCTTGTTGTACGAGCCGAACCTGCTGACGTAGAACGCGAACAGGCCCGACAGCATCAGCAGGACGACGGTCGCGAGCACGCTGCCGAAGGTCAGGAACTTCCAGCGCGGGTGACGCACGTTCGGTCCCAACCAGTAGATCCCGGCGAAGGCGACGAGCAGGCCCACGACGAGGACCGGCCACTGGGCGCCCCACCACACCCAGGTGACGAGCGTCTTCTGTCCGCTCGCCTCGCCGATCCACCGAGTCAGGTGCGGCCCCATGACGAGCAGCCCGAAGACGAGGACCACGCCGAGCGCGGCGAACCCGACCATCGACAGCGACGTGAGGCGGCGCCTGACGAAGCCGCGCGTCTCGTCCCGCTCGTAGGCGATGTTGATTCCCCACATGACGTTCTGCATCGCTCCCGTGAGCGACCAGACCGCGAGCACGCTGCCGACGACGAGGACCGTGATCCCCGTGCCGTTGTTGCGCAGGAGTGTCCTCAGGCTGTCCCTGATCAGGGTTTGCGCCGATTGCGGAACCACGCCTCCGAGCCTGTCGACGAGCCCGTCGACCGACCCTCGGTCGCCGACGAGGCTGAAGATCCCGACCGCGACCAGGAGCACCGAGGGAATGGCGAGGAACGCGTAGTACGCGAGTGCGGCGGCGACGCTCGTGAGGTTGTCGGCGAGGGTCTCCTTGCCCGCCCGCTTCACGATCGCCGCGTAGTCACGGCGCGAGAGCTGCCCGGGCGTCGGATCGGGGAGCCGCGGCTCGTCGCGCTCCGGCTGCGGCTGCGGGCCGTCGCCGTCGGAGCCGTCCGTCCGCTCGCGGTGTAGTCGGTCGAGGAGCCTCATCGTCCCGACTGTGTGATTCCCGGGGCGCCCGACGGCTACACGGGCCGGCTCATGCCAGCCCCGGGGCGTCCTCCGCCCCCGACGGAACCCGCGTCGCGCGCCACCAGTTGTACTCGGCCCCGAGCAGGATTACGTTCGCCATCAGGTAGAGCCAGACGAGCAGGATGACGGGCCCGCCGAACGCGCGCTGCGGCGTGGAGTCGCGCGCCACGTGCAGGTAGATCGGCAGCGCCTGGAAGGTCACCTCGAGCACGACCGTCGACAGCAGGGCACCGGGCAGCACGTCCCAGAACGTGTGCTCCACGTTGGTCAGGAAGTAGTAGACGCAGAGCAGGAAGCCGAACACGGCCACCGACGAGACGACGACCGGAACGGCGTATGCGACGACAGAGTTGCGTCCGACACCGGGGGAGAGCCGGTCGAGGACGCCGAAACCGAACGAGCCGATCGCGAGGCCGGCGAAGAGCAGCACGAGCAGGCCCGAGAGCAGCGCGACGGCGTAGATCTTTCCCTGCAGGAAGGAGCGATTGGGTCGTCCGTAGACGATGTTGAACGCCGACTCGAGTGCGCTGAACAGCGACAGCGACGTCCAGGTCAGGAACAGCAGGCCGAAAATGCCGAGCGCGGTCGCGTGGGCCTCCAGGCTGTTGACGGTCTCCGCGATCGTCGCCAGCGACTTGTCCGGGAAGATGTAGCCGAGCCTCTTCACGAGCGAGCTCGACTCGCGCGCATGGCCCGCGAACCCGAGCAGCGCGATGGCGATGAAGGTGAGCGGCACGAAGGAGAGCAACGCGAAGTACGCGATCATCGCTGCGAGGTGCGGTCCCCGGTCCGACTGGAACTTCCAGAAGATCTGGCGGAACACCTGGCCATGCTAGGGTCAGCTGCCGATGGATCCCGCCCAGGCGCTCACCGAGCTGACGGAGATCTCCAGCCAGATCGAGGCCGCGTGCCTGCTCGACTCCGACGGCAACGTCCTCGCCAACACGATCACCGACGAGGCGTCGGCGAAGCGTTTCGCGGACGCCGCCACGGCGCTCGTGGCCGAGGCGCTGCGAGTTCCGCCGGCCGCCGGCGACACTCCGCTCGCCCAGCTCGAGGCGGCCGCGCTCGAGGGGAGCGTCTTCGTCGTCCTCGAGGGCGACCGCGCCGTCGCGGCGGTGACGAAGCCGGAGCCGACGGTCGGCCTCGTCTTCTTCGACCTGAAGAGCTGCCTGCGCGCGGCCGGGACTCCGGGCGACGGCGACGGCAAGCCGCGGCCGAAAGCGCGCGAGAAGGAAGACGAGAGGGAAGCGGCGCATGAGACTGCTTCGTAGGCTGTTCGGCTTTCTCGTGCTCGTCGGCGTCGCCTTCGCGGGGATCGTCGTCTACCGACGCCGCCTCCTGACCCGGCGCGAGCGGGTCGACCTCTACTACGAGGACGGTTCGCTCACCTCGCTCGAAGAGGGCTCCGACGGGGCAACGCGGCTGCTGCCGCTCGCGCACGACGCTCTCCGCGCCGCGCGCAGCTAGCAGGGAAAATGGACGACCGCGAGCTGCTCGGGGCGATCCGCGAGCACGCGTACCTCGAAGGCGACTTCGTGCTCCGCTCGGGACGCCGCTCGACGTACTACCTCGACAAGTACCGCTTCGAGACGAGACCCGAGCTGCTTGCGCCCCTCGGGGAGCGGATCGCGGCGAAGGTCGCTGAGGTCGAGCCCGACGCGGCGCTCCTTGCCGGGCCGGAGCTGGGCGCGGTCTCTCTCGCGGCCGTGACCTCGCTCCACTCCGGGGTTCCCTTCCTGATCGTCAGGAAGCAAGGCAAGGGGTACGGCACGGACAACCGCCTGGAGGGGGCCTTCGAGCGGGGTCAGTGCGTGTGCCTGATCGAGGACGTGGTCACGTCGGGCGGGGCCGCAGCGGAGGCCGTGGAGGCGCTTCGAGAGGCCGGTCTCGTGTGCCGAAATGCCGTCTGCGTCGTCGATCGCGAGGAGGGCGGGATCGACGCTCTGGCGCGTCTCGCGGTGAGAATGTGGCCGCTGTTCACTGCGGGAGATGTCGCAGCTGCTGCAAAACGCCCGCAAAAGCCGCATGGTTGAGCGGATCCGATGCGCCTGTTACGCTGCGACGCGATCCCTGATCTCAAGGAGGGTTGGCGCGTGACCAAGCAGGAGTTTGTCGATCGGGTGGCGGCACAAGCGGGGCTGTCCAAGAGCGACGCCGGGAAAGCCGTCGAGGCGTTTCTCGACACCGTGCAGAAGGAGCTCACGGGCGGCGGACAGGTGAACTTCACCGGTTTCGGGAAGTTCTCGGCTCAGCGCCGCGCGGCGCGCATGGGTGTGAACCCTCGCACAGGCGAGAAGGTTCAGATCCCGGCCGCGACGGTGCCGAAGTTCCAGGCTGGAAGTGCCCTCAAGGCAGCTGTGAAGGGCGGCGGCGGCCAGAGCTACTAGGGCAGCGCCGATAGCAGAGGTGTTCTGCCGGGGGCCGCGGAAGCGGCCCCCGGCGTTTACTGGCGGTCTGCGCGGGGGGCGGCTACCCTTGGCTGCCGTTGGTTCGGGGTCGAATCTGGCTGGTCGTCCTGCCGCTGCTGGCCGTGGGCAGCGAGGCCGCGCATGCGGTTCTCAACCTGTTCGCTCCCGAGGCCTACCAGGGCGCGGAGCTCTTCGAGGCGACTAGTAGCACGCGCGCGCTCCTGCCGATGCTGGTCGGCATCGCCGCCGTGCTCGTCCTGGGTGGTCTCGTGACCTTGCCGACCGGCGGCCGCCGCCCACGCATCTCGCGGTGTGCGTTCGCGACGCTTCCCCTCGTCGCCTTCGCGATCCAGGAGCACGTCGAGTACGGCATCGGCCACGGAGGCGTCGACTGGACCCTCGTCACCCACCCGGCGTTCGCGTACGGGCTGGCGCTGCAGATCCCGTTCGCGGTCGTCGCGTACATCGCCTCCAGGCTTCTGTTCGTCCTGACCGACGTCGTCGCGGAGCACCTAGTCGACCGGCGCCGTGCCCAACTCGAGCCGAGCCCATTCCTCCCATCCTGTGCCCCCGCTGTGGCCCGCTCCCCCAGCGGGCGTCCATCCGGGGACGCGCGCTCAACCCGCGGGCCTCCTCGGCCGATGCCGGTTTGAGACGTGTGCCACGTCTCCTGCCGCATGGGGTCGTGGCGAACTGCGCAGTCGAGAGGAGATTTGAATGCGAAGTGTGATCGGTACGAAGCGACGCGCTGCCGGAGTGCTGCTCCTGATCGCAGGGATCGCGGCGGGGCTCGTCGCCCAAACGGCGCTCGCATCGGGTGGTCCCACCGTTCCCACGCGACACACCGGCGGGTACGTTCCCGCGCACGGGAGCGTCGTGTCCCCGTACGTGTCCCCCAACGACCTCGAATACCACGGCGGCCCTGTGATGCGTATCAACAAGACCTACGCGATCTACTGGCAGCCGGCCGGCTACTCCGTCAGTGCCAATTACAAGACGCTGATCGACCGCTACTTCTCGGACGTCGCGGCCGCGAGCGGCGCGAACACGAACGTGTACTCGGTCGAGACGCAGTACTACGACACGACGGGGCCGATCGCATACTCCTCGACGTTCGGCGGTTCCGTCACGGACACGACGCCGTTCCCCGCAAACGGCTACCCGTCGTGCGGCGGCCCGTCGAAGTGCCTGAGCGACGCCCAGCTGCAGTCGGAGATCCAGTCGGTGATCTCGAAGCAGGGCTGGACGAGGAACCTGACGACGCAGTTCTTCCTGTTCACGCCCAACAATGTCGGCAGCTGCGATTCGCCCGGCTCGTGCACGTACACGGTGTTCTGCGCGTACCACGGCTACGGCAGCGGAAACCTGATCTACGCGAACCAGCCGTACGCCGACCACTCGGGCTGCCGCTCGGGACAGCGGCCGAACGGCGACGCGGCCGACGACACGATCAACGTGACGAGCCACGAGCACCGTGAGGCGATCAACGACGAGCACCTGAACGCGTGGTACGACGATTCGTCGGGCAACGAGGGCTCGGATCTCTGTGCCTGGACCTTCGGCACTCCGCTCGGCGGGGCCCCGGGCGCCCAGTACAACCAGCTGATCAACGGCAACCCCTACTACCTGCAGCAGGAGTGGTCGAACGACGGCTCGACCTGCCTGCTCCGGTACGGCTCCGGCGGCGGCGGCGCGGCTCCGACGGTGACGTCGTTCACGCCGGCGAGTGGGCCGGTGGGGACGAGCGTGACCGTCAACGGGACGAACTTCACCGGCGTCACCGCCGTCAAGTTCAACACCACGGCGGCGACCACCTACACCGTCAACTCGGCGACGAAGATCACGGCCACCGTGCCCTCGGGAGCGACGACCGGCCCGATTTCCGTGTCGAACGGGAGCGGGACGGGGGCGAGCGCGAGTTCGTTCACGGTCACCGGCGGGGGCGGTGGAGGCGCACCGACGATCACGAGCTTCTCGCCCACCTTCGGGTTCACGGGGACGAGGGTCACGATCAACGGCTCGAACTTCACCGGGGTGACTTCCGTCAAGCTCGGCACCGTGTCCGCGAGCTTCACCGTCAGCACGGCGACCCGCATCTCGGCCACCGTGCCCGCGATGAGCCGGGGAAGCTACAAGTGGTCGGTGACGACGCCGGGCGGGACAGCGACGAGCACCGGCAGCTTCTTCCACTTCTAGCGCCCGCGCACGTACAGCGTCACGCGAGAGGGGCCTCCGGGCCCCTCTCGCTTCGGTCCGGACGACCCGCAGGCCTGCTCGCTAGGCTGTTCCCCGATGCACGCCGAGGCAGCGGTGGCGACCCGGACGTTCGCCGACAGGCTCGCTGCCGCCGTCGTCGAGCGGCGCAGCCAGCTCGTGCTGGGCCTCGACCCTCAGCTCGACCTACTGCCGCTCGAGCTTCGCGGCGACGCGCATACCGGGCGGGAAGCCGCCGCGACCTCGTATTCGCGCTTCTGCCGCGGACTGATCGACGCCGCCCGCCCGTACGTAATCGCCGTCAAGCCGCAGAGCGCGTTCTTCGAGACGCTCGGGGCCGACGGCATGCATGCTTTCGAGGACGTCTGCGCATACGCCCGCACCGCCGGGCTGCTCGTGATCGCAGACGGAAAGCGGGGCGACATCAGCTCGACGGCGCGCGCCTACGCGAGCGCGTACCTCGAGCCGCGTGACGGTGATCCACCTCTCGCCGACGCCCTCACCGTCAACGGCTACCTCGGCCGCGACTCGCTCGAGCCCTTCGCCGCCGAGTGTCGGCGGCACGGCGGCGGCATCTTCTGTCTCGTGAAGACGTCGAACCGGGGCGGCGCGGACGTGCAGGACCTCAGGCTCACGGACGGCACGCTCGTATGGCACCAGGTGGCCATGCTCGTCGCCGAGTTGGCGGCGGAGAGCGTCGGTGAATGCGGACTGTCCAGCATCGGCGCGGTCGTCGGCGCCACGTTCCCGCGGGCGGTGACCGAGGCGCGTCGGCTGCTGCCCCAGTCGATCCTGCTGCTGCCGGGCATCGGCGCTCAGGGCGCCACGGCGGCGGACGTCGCCAGGGCTTTCACCAGTGGGCCGGCCAGTGCGCTCGTCGCCGTTTCGCGCTCGATCAACTACGCGTTCCGCGCCGACGACTCCGACTGGCGCACCTCCGCCGCGGCCGAGGCCGCGCGCCTGCGCGACGAGATCTGGAGAGCCTCCGGCTGGTGAGCCGGAAGAGCCGCGTAGCCGTCGCCGTCGCGGCTGCGCTCGTGCTCGGGTCGTCAGCGCTCGCCGCCCCCCGCGTCGGCGGGCGCGCCTACCTGGTCGTGAGCGCCAGCGGCGACACGCTGCTCCAGCGGGCCGCAGACGAACGCGTCGCGATCGCGAGCATCACGAAGCTGATGACGGTGCTGGTCACGCGCGAGCACGCGAAGCTCGGCGACGTCGTGACGATCCGGCCGCAGGCGGCCGAGGTTGGCGAATCCTCGGCCAAGCTCCGCGTCGGCGAGAAGCTGACCGTCCGCGAGCTGATCGAGGCCGCGCTGATCCAGAGCGCGAACGACGCCGCCGTCGCCCTCGCCCAGTACGTCGGCCACGGCAGCGTCGGGGCCTTCGTGGCGATGATGAACGCGAAGGCGCGCGCTCTCGGGCTCAGGCACACGCATTTCGAGAACCCGGACGGACTCGACGCCGACGGCCACTACTCGAGCGCCAGAGACGTGACGAAGCTGGCCCAGATCGTCATGCACGACCGCTTCGTGCGCTCGGTCGTCCGCAAGCGCGTGGCGCACATCACGGGGCGGGAGCTGCATACGTGGAACGATCTGCTGGGCAGGTTCCCGGGTCTGATCGGCGTCAAGACCGGTCACACGAGCGATGCCGGGTGGGGAGAGGTCGCGGCCGCGCAGGGCAACGGCGTGACGATCTACGCGACTCTCCTCGGCGAGCACAGCCGCTCGGTGCGGAACGACGATCTGGCGCAGCTGCTCGCCTGGGGACTCGCCCAGTACCGGGTCGTCCCCGTGGTTCGGACCGACCGGGTCTACGGCACGGCGCAGGTGCCCTGGGGAAAAAAGCCGCTCAGTCTCGTCGCCGCGCGCGAAGTCGTGCACGTGGCCCGTGTCGGGCGCGCGATGACCGAGCGCGTGGTCACGCCCGACGTCGTCTCGCTCCCCGTGCACAAGGGACAGCGACTCGGCCGCGTTCGCGTCTACGACCGCGGCAAGCTCGTCGCCCAGGTGCCGCTCGTCGCCGACCGCTCGATCGAGAGCCCGGGTACCCTCGGGCGCATAGGCTGGTATGCGGGTAGGACGTTCGACCACATCTGGGGCTGGATCAGCTAGCGAGACCTGGAGGCCATCGGCGTGATCGTCACTGTCACCATGAACTCGGCGCTCGACCGGATCCTCACCGTGCCCAACTTCCAGCTCGGGCACCGGCACCGGGCGAGCGAGAAACTCACGCTCGCCGGCGGCAAGGGCATCATCGTCGCGCGGGCGCTCAAGCGGCTGGGTGTCCCGGTGGTCGCGACCGGCCTCGTCGGCGGCCGGAACGGCAGGCGCATCCTCGAAGAGCTGAACGAGGAGGCGGTGCTCAACGACCTCGTCCGGATCGGCGACGAGTCGCGCACGTCGACGGCGATCATCGACCCGACCTCCGGCGAGTACACGGAGATCATCGAGTGGGGCCCGCTCGTCGAGGCGGAGGAGCTCGCGATTCTGCGCGAGAAGATCGACTACCTGTCGCGCGGCGCCGAGATGGTCGTCTTCGCCGGGTCACTGCCTCGCGGGATCGACGACGGGTTCTATGCGGAAGTGATCCGGGAGCTCAACCGTCGCGGAATCACGACGATCCTGGACACCGAGGGTGAGCCGCTGCGGCTGGGGGTCGAGGCCGAGCCAACCCTGGTGGCGCCGAACCAACTCGAGGCCGAGTCGCTCGTCGGCCAGGAGTTCTCCGACGAGGAGGACTTCGTCCTCGCGCTGGACACGATCACGGAGATGGGCGCCCGCAACGTGATCGTCAAGCACGACCTCGGGGTGTTCGCGCACCTGCGCCGGGAAAAGGAGCGCGGCCGCCCGATGCGCTACCGCGTCCAGTCGCCTGCCGTCGACGTCGTCTCGCCGGTGGGCGCCGGATCGGTTCTGCTGGGCGCGTTCATCGCCGCTCGGATCGAAAAGCTCCCGATGGAGGAGGCCCTCAAGCGCGCCGTCGCGGCCGGCGCCGCGTCGACGACCATGGTCGGCTCGGGCCAGTTCGAGCTCCGCGAGGCCAACCGCCTCGTCCACGACGTGCAGGTCTTCGAGCTCGCCTCGGTGCCCGCCGAGCACTGACGGCGTCAAGCCACGTTGCTAACGTTGATCTCCAGTTGACGGAGATCGATGTCGGACGGATCGAGCGGCTGCTCGCGCTCGAGGACAAGTTCGCCCGCGAGGGCCTGACCTTCGACGACGTCCTGCTCGTCCCCGCCGAGTCCCACGTCCTGCCGAACGACGTCTCGACTGCAACGCGGCTCACGCGCAACCTGCCGCTCGCGATCCCGGTCGTCTCGGCGGCGATGGACACCGTCACGGAGTCGCAGATGGCGGTCGCGATGGCGCGGGTCGGCGGCCTCGGCGTCCTGCACCGGAACCTCTCCATCGCCGACCAGGCGGCCGAGGTCGACCGCGTCAAGCGCTCGGAGGCGGGGATGATCGTCGACCCCGTGACCCTGTTCCCCACGGCGCTCGTCTCGGACGCGCTCGAGCTCATGGCCCACTACCGCATCTCGGGCGTGCCGATCACCGACGAGGAAGGGCTCCTCGTGGGCATCCTCACGAACCGCGACCTGCGCTTCCAGAAGGACCCGAACGCGCCCGTCTCCGAGCTGATGACCGCCCGCAACCTCGTGACGGCGCCGGTCGGGACGACGCTCGAGGAGGCGGAGGAGATCCTGCACCGCAACAAGATCGAGAAGCTGCCGGTGGTCGACGCGGACGGCATGTTGCG
>Ga0066903_100001700_pt1 | contig 16483 bp, 16 predicted proteins | sample PanSoiMetaGPlot1_FD_67491 | JGI IMG/M metagenome (GOLD analysis project Ga0066903, IMG submission 67491) | Tropical forest soil microbial communities from Panama analyzed to predict greenhouse gas emissions - Panama Soil - Plot 1 (version 2) | ecosystem: Environmental > Terrestrial > Soil >... | reverse complement strand
CAGACCCGGACCATCGAGCAGCTCGACCAGGAGATTCGCCAGGCGCGCGCGGTGCGGGACTACGAGAAGGTGGAGCGCCTCGAAGCCGAGCGGGACGCGCTCGAGAAAGAGACCGGCGGCACGAAGAAGAAGCCGCCGCCCTGCTGATGGCACGCCGCCCCGCCCACTTCGGTCCCGTCCGCGAGCCGTGTGTCGGCATCGACGCGCAGGCCGCGGAGAAGATCGCCACGGAGTACGGGCTCGGCGACGACGTCGCCCGGCGGCTCCGCGGCGTCGGCGAGGACGTGCCGTACTGGCTCACCCGGGCCATGGACATGGCGTTCGCCATGCGTCGCCACCCGGTCGGTCGCGAGGTGGTGCTCCGGCTCTTGGAGCAGGCGGACCGCGCGAAGCAACTGAAGAAGCACTTCGGCGCCCGCTGGGAGAAGCTCGTCGCCGCTGCCGGACCCGACGCGTTCGCTGAGTTCCACCGCGCGCTCTTGGCGTCCGAGGAGCAGGCGTGGCCGGACGACCAGGCGCTCCGCGACCGCGGGCTCTCCCGCCCGGCCCGCCAGCTCTTCAACGAGTACCGCCGGCTCATGGGGAAGTCCCTCTGGCTGATGAACATGGTGCGGAAGGCGCAAGGGCTGGAGCCGATCGCGGGCATCAAGGGGGTCTACTTCCCGCACGAGTTCAACGGGAACTACCACGCGACCGTCGACGGCAAGATGCTGGTGACGCCGTCGGGCTCGTCCTGGGACACGCAGGCCGATGCGTTCGAGGCCGTGCATCGTCACCTGGTCGCGCACCCCGCGGACGTCGGCAAGGTCGCCATCCACGCGGACTTCAACCGTAAGCTCCAGCACGTCATCCTGGGCGATCCGTCCGAGTTCGGCGACTTGAACCGCACGCTCGCGGCGGTCTCCCGCGGCTCGTCGCTCTCCGAGGCCGAGGTTGCCGACGCGTTCCGCCAGGGGCTCCGGAAGACGGGCTGGAAGACGCACATGCTGCCGCGGGAGGGGCGCGCGGGCTACGACACGGCGAACGTCAAGACTGTCATTCAGGACTATCTGAACACGCTGCCGTGGTGGGCGTCGGCGGAGATCGCGAAGGCGGACATCCGCGACACGCTCGCCGGGAAGCTCGATCCGGAAGTCGAGCCGCACGCCGTCCGCGCGCTGCAACGCTACGTGGCGCAGGTCTACGGGCATCCGGGCTCGTGGGAGATCACCACCGACCAGATCATGAATCGGGCCATGCACGGGCCGGTCGGCCGGCTCCTCAGCCGCTATCTCACACCGCTCGAAGCGACGCCGCTGATCGGCCGCGTGGCGAAGGCGGTGAATCCCTCCCGGTTCAATCCGGCCCGGCCCTCGGCGCGGCTCTCGACGCAGGCGCGGTCCCTCGCCGGGGATTTGAAGATGGGGAACTTCTCCTACGGCGTCTTCGTGACCCACATGCTGCATCTGCCGACGAACGTCTGGCCGACCGTGGGGACCAAGTATCTGGCGCTCGGGCTCCGCGACGTCTTTGTCAACACGCCGGAGATGACCCGCGCGTACCGCTGGGGCCTCGCGCACGACGTCTTCAAGGCGCAGCTCTTGGACGACGCGCCGAACGGGCCGCTCTCGAATCTGCTGCTCAAGGCGACGAAGAACCTGCCGGACCTGCACCGCCAGTTGATCTTCATGGCGTGGCGGCCGATCGGGCTCTCCGAGATGTGGATTCGGCAGGCGGCGTTCTTCGCCACCTACCGGGCACTGAAGGACAAGGGAGTGGCCGGGGAGCGGCTGCTCCGGCTCGCCACCGACGACACGCTGAAGGAGCTGCCCGACCTCCAGAAGCACACCGAGCGCATGGTGCTGGAGCTCTCCAAGCGGGCGACGGAGCTGATCGCGAACCGCTACGACCGCGCGTCGCGGCCCTGGTGGACGACCGGGGCCTACGGCGGCCTGGTCGGGCAGTTCAAGAGCTACATCACGAATACGATCGGGCTCCAGAAGCGGCTCTGGGACTTGGGCGGCTCGAACAAGATCCGCGCCATGGCGCCGCTCTCGGTGATGCTGACCCTCGGGGGCGCCGCCGGCGGCGTGCCGTTCGCGCATCTCGTGGACGACGCGATCCGGTTCTTGACCTCGAACTTCGATCCCGAGGGCCGCGGCGGCATCTCGCCGCTCGACAACTTCTACGTCTTCCTGAACGAGAACCTGCCGCCGCCCGCGGCGGAAGCGTTCTACCGCGGCTTGCCGGCCCTCGGCGGCGTCGACCTCACGCGCCGGGTCGGCTTCTCGCATCTCCATCTGGAGAGCCCGAAGGATCTGGCCGGGGCGTTCGCGTCGACCATCTACGACACGATGCTCTACCTCTACTTCCACGACCTGGAGCACGCGCAGCAGATCTCGCCCGGGATCGGGAACATCATCCAGGCCCAGCAGTGGGCCGACGAGAACATGGCGCGGGACCCCTGGCACCGGGACCGCATGCGCTTCCCGGTGTCGGGCTGGGACATCGTGAAGCGGTTCCTTGGCATGGAGCCGCTGGAGCAGGCGCGGACGACGGACGTGCTGCGGATCACCGGTCGTGAGCAGGTCGCGCGGACCCGGCAGCGGGCGCTCTACATCGACCAGATGATTGACGCGCTTAAGCACGACGACGACCCGACCTTCGAGCGCCTGCAGGCCGCGGCCGCAGCCGCCAACATGCCGGTGTCGCCCGAAGACGTGCTGAAGGAGATCGCGGAGAAGCAGAAGCCCGCGCTGGAGCGCCGGCTCGAATCGCTGCCGAAGTCCATGCGGGAGGAGTACACGCGGCGCTGGGGCCCGATCCTGGCCGAGCAGCAGGAGAAGGAGCAGGCGGCGGCGGCGGCGCGCGCCCTCTCCGACGTGCAGCGTGGGAAAGGCGAGTAGATGAATCCCTACCGGCTCCGGCTCTACACCGCCTGCGTGCGCTCCGAGCTGCTCGCCCGCGGCACGCCGTGTCCGGCCCTGGCACTCGATGACGACGGCGTGCGGGCGCAGCTCCACGAGTGGCTGGCGCTCCTGGCGCTCCGGACGCAGACGCAGGTGACGATCGCGCCGACGCTCGTCCTGCCGCCGAAGGACGCCGGCCGATGACGGCGGCGGTGATGGCGCTCTGCCTCCAGACGATCGGGGAGGCGGTCGTGCTGTCGCCGACGTCGCCGGTGAACTTGAACGGGGCGATCGACGCCAGCGAGGAGCCGGTCGGGCCGCTCTTCCTGACCGATCCCGAGCCGATCGGCCAGGGGCATTTGACCGCGAACGCGCTGGCGGAGACCGGGACGGAGACGCTGGCGGCGGTCCCGCGGCCGGAGACGCGTCTCGATCTCGACGTCCGGACGACTCTCGTGGTGGTTGCGGCGAGCTACGGGCTGACCGACAGGCTCGACGCGAGTCTCGTCCTCCCCGTCATGCAGGAAGACGTCGACGCCCGGGTGCGGATCGGACCGCTCGCCGGCCACGCCGCTTTCGCGCAAGCCGGCGTGAGCGATCTGAGTCTCCGGCTCAAGTACCAGCTCCTCCCGTCTCTCGCGCTGACGCTGAAGGCGATCTTCCCGACCGGGAAGTCGAATCTGGGCTTCGGCCTCGGCAGCTACTGGCTGACGCCCGGCGTGGCGGTGGCGCTGCCGCTCGGCGCGCGCACGCGGCTCACCGCGCAGGTGGCGGGCGAGCTCGACGTGGCGCATGTGCAGGGCTCGGGGTTGAGCTACGGGGTCGGGGCCGCGACCCGGCTCGGGCCCGTGGCGCTGGTGGTCGAGTTTCTCGGCAGCACGGGCATCCAGAATGCGCTCTCGCTCTTCGATGTGACCTACGGCGACGGCCACACGTTCGATCTGGCGTTTGGCCTGCGCGCGCCGCTGCCGCTCGGCTTCATGGTGTTCGTCGCGGGAACTTATGCGCTCGATCACGATGGCATTCGTCCTGCTGGCGTCTCTCCCGTCTTGGGCGTCGGCTGGCACGGACTGCCTTAAAATTCCGTTGCATCTCGTGAAGCATTGCCTCCATCCAGGGCCGACCGGACCGACCGGACCACCGGGCCCGGCGGGCGTGCCCGGCATGGACGGCGTGTCGGGCGTGCCGGGCGTCGCGGGACCGCCGGGTGCCGCGGGTGCGATGGGTGCCGTGGGCGCGATGGGGGTGCGTGGCCTGCAGGGCGTGCCAGGGGGCGTCGGCCCGACCGGGCCGACCGGGCCGACCGGCGCCGCGGGCACCGGGAGCATCGTCTTCACGACGCGGACCTCGACGACGATGTTCACGCGCCGGTTGCTGAAGGGCGATCTCGTGACGGCGATCGCGTCCTGCGCCGTCGGCGAGCAGCTGACCGGCGGGGGCTACACGGTCGAGATCTCCGTCTTTCAGGACATCCACCAGCTCGCGCTCTTGAACGACCGGCCCGTGGACGAGCCGCCGCAGAGCTATCTCGCGCAGTTCATCGTGACGGACAACTTCGGCATGTCGACGACGCTCAGCCTGACCGCGGTGGCCCGCTGTGTGGGGGTGACACCATGAGCGCGCCCGCGGGTCCGGCGCCGCCGCCGGCGCCGCCGTCGCCGGCCATCGGGATGGTCGACATCGCGTCGCGGGCGATCGTGCAGGTCGGCTTCCCCGTCTTCGTCGCCGGGGTGCTCCTCTGGTGGATGCTCACCCGGTTCGACGCGGCGATCACCCGGCTCGACCACAACGCCGAGGTGCTCGACGGCTTTGTCCGCGAGATGCAGGCGCAGACGATCGAGATCAAGGCGCAGACGCAGGCGCTGGCAGCGATCGCGCGGGACTCGAAGACGCTCGTCCACATCCACGAGAAGGAGCTGCAGCAGAAAGGGCAGGTGCCATGAGCGCAGGAGCGATCAACCGGAAATACTATTACGACTCTGTCCGGGGCGCGCTCTTCGCGGGCTCCATGACGCAAGCGCAGGTCGACGGCCAGAATGCGCTGCTCGACTACGGCGAGCAGCTCGCCTGGGACGACCGCTGGCTCGCCTATCTCCTCGCCACGACGTTCTGGGAGACGGCGCAGACGATGCAGCCGATCGCGGAGTACGGGAAGGGGAAGGGGAAGCCCTACGGCGTGCCCGATGGGCCCTACGGGCAGATCTACTACGGCCGCGGCTTCGTCCAGCTCACCTGGTACCAGAACTACCAGAAGCAGGACGACAAGCTGAAATTGAACGGCGCGCTCATCAAGACCGCCGACCTGGCGCTCGATCTCCAGGTCGCCACCGACGTCATCTTCGGCGGCATGCGGGACGGCGACTTCACCGGCGTCGGCTTGCCGAAGTACATCACCGACACGCAGACCGACTTCTACAACGCCCGGAAGATCGTGAACGGCCTCGACCAGGCGTCGACCATTCAGGGCATCGCGGTCAAGTTCGTGAACGCGATCACGCATCTCGCCGGCTAGCCCCAGGTCGAGCCCTTGAAGCTGGTCAAGTGAGCCACGTCTCTGCCAACATTGCCGCGCTCCACGGCGGCGCCATCGGGCTGACGGACCCGCTCCTCTACGACCTCCGGGTGACGCAGGAGGACACGGTCCTGAAGGTCGGCGACGGCGTCCTCTTCTGTCGCGCGCTCCAGGCGCTCAACGTGATCTTGCCGCGGGCGCAGACCGTCAAGGGCCGCGCCTTCATCGTGATGAAGGTCGACCAGTCGGCGAATCCCGTGCGGATCGTCTCGAGCGAGACGGCCGACACGCTGAACGGCGCCGGCACGATGACCCTCACCAGCGCCTACCAGGCGAAGACCGTCGTCTCGGACGGCGCGGCCTGGTGGGTGCTCGCCACCGCGGCGGTCGGCGGGGGCGGCGGCGGGAGCCTGCCGCCCGATGGCGCCACGGGCACCGTCCTGACGAAGCTCTCCCCTGCCGACAACGACGTCGGCTGGCAGCCGGGGACGCCGGGACCGAGCGGGCCGCAGGGCCCGCAAGGGCCGACTGGACCGACCGGACCGATCGGTGCGACGGGGCCGGCGGGACCGACCGGGGCGACCGGCCCGCAGGGGCCGGCGGGGCAGTCCTCCAATGTGATCCAGTACCGCTTCTCGACGGGTGTCGTGGCGCCGCCCGCGTCGGGCAACGTGCAACTGAACAACGTGACGGCGAGTGCCGCGACGCTCGTCTGGGCGTCGAACACGACGAGTCTCAACAACGACGCCACGATCGCGCTCGGGGCGATCACCGTGGGCAGCACCGTCTACCTCCAGGTCCAGACCGACTCGACGAGCCTCTACAAGTACACCGTGACGGGGACGCCGACGAACCACGGCACGTACACGGAGATTCCCGTCACCTGGGTGTCGAGTGGCACCGGGCCCGCCATCGCGAACAACGCGTCGATCTACCTCGGTATCGTCGCGCTCGGGCAGACCGGCCCGGTCGGTCCGCAGGGCCCCGCGGGACCGACCGGTCCGCAGGGGCCGACTGGCGCCACGGGACCGACCGGTGCCACGGGCCCGACCGGCGCGACCGGCCCCGGAGTCGCGACGGGCGGCACGACCGGCCAGGTGCTCGCCAAGAACACCGCGACTGACTTCGACACGGGTTGGACGACGCTCCCCGCCGCGCTGCCGCCGAGCGGTGCCGCGGGCGGCGATCTCGCGGGCAGCTCGTATCCGGCACCGATCATCAAGCCGCTCGCCATCACCGACGCGAAGGTGAACGACGTCGCCTGGACGAAGATCACGGGGGCGCCGCCGACGCTCTGGAAGGCGCCGAGCGCGGGCGTGACGTCGCTCCAGAACACCACCGACCACGTCGGCATCGGCACCGATACGCCGGGGACGAACCCGCTCCACGTCACCGGACCGACCGGCGCGCAGCCGCTCATCTACATGGAGGGCACGGGCACCGGGCAATGCGCGCTGGCGCTCGCGTCCGGCACGACCGTGGCGCAGCTCTTCTCGACGCAGGTGTCGAACAACTTCGTGCTGTGGGGGCCGCTCAAGGGGACGCTAGGGAACTGCGTCGTCTATCCGTTCGCGGCCGGAGATCTCCAGTTCTACCGCGACGACGGGGTGCTCTTCGCGCAGGGGATGAACCGCTCGAACGTCAGCTCGAACCAGGGGAACTCGACGGCGCTCTTGACCTACGCGACGTTCTACGGCGGCACGCCCGCGGGGCCGGTCGTCATGGGCCGCACGTACCGCGTGAAGGCGAACGGCTACTTGAACAAGCTCGCGACGTCGACGCTGGTCCTTCAGGTCTCCTTCTCGGGCGTCGTCTGCTTCAAGGTGACGCTCGGGACGAATCCCGGGTGGCTCGGCGCCAAGTGGCTCTTGGATGTCGAGCTCTATTGGGCGTCGGCGACCCGCATCTGGGCGACCGGCTATCTGATGCTGGTCGGCAACGCGACGGCCTACGGGGCGTCGGCGCCGACCGCGCCGGACGCGCTCGCCGTCACGCAGACCTACATGAACTTCGCCAACATCTCGCCTGCGTCGATCACCGCGGGCGCGATCACCATCGAGGCGCAGTTCGATACCGCCGATCCGACGAACTTCGTCTATCGCTGGAAGGCGGCGTGCTTCGCCGAGGAGTGACGTATGCGGCTATGGGTGGGGCTGGTCGTGCTGCTCGTCGCCAGCGGGGCGCGGGCAGGCTGCGACAAGAAGTACGGCGACAACTGCCGCATCATGTTCTCGGGCGGCGTCAACCTGCCGACCAACCAGTCGCTCTGCACCGAGAGCGCGATGCCCGGGGCGCCACCCGCGGGCCAGCAGTTCTTCTACTGCAAGGCCGGGAGCGGCATCTGCACCAAGGACGCCGCGGGCATCGAGCGGTGCGGCAGCGCCGGGGCGCCCGCGACCGGCTACCAGACGTGGATGGACGAAGGGATCGCGCTGACGCAGCAGACGACCGTCAACTGGATCGGGGCGCCGGTCTCGTGTGTCAACAACCCCGCGGCGTCGCGGACGGACTGCACGGTCACGGTGGCGCCGACGTTCAACCAGATCGGCACCGGCGTGAATACGACGGCGACGATGGCGGTCGGCTCGGGGGCGACGCTCGGACCGTCCGGCACCGGCCAGATCGCCGCGACGCAGATTCCCGGCGTCATGGTCGACGTGTCGGAGTACGGCGTCGTCGCCGACGTCGGCACGGATCAGTCGAGCCAGGTGCAGCTCGCGGCCAATAGCTGCGTGCCGACGCTGCTGTTCCCGACCGGCACGTTCGTCTTCTGCGGCATCACGCTCCAGTGCCCGAACCAGATCTGGCAGGGGGCCGGGAAGGGCCGCACGATCTTCAAGGCCGCGCCCGGCTGTCTCCAGATGGTCTGGGACGTCGTCAGCGCGGGCCCGGTCCAGTCCTGGCGCGTCTCGAATGTCACCTGGACGAATGCGGCGAACTACATGATGAACCTGAACGGCCGCGACGTGGCGCGGGTGGAGGTCGACCACTGCGGCTTCGATCTCTGCGCGCAGGCGGGCTCGGGGCAGCTCGATCCGCGCGCCATGCTGCTGTCGGGCATTCCCGACGCGCAGGTCCACGACAACGAGTTCTACTCGACGTGTCCGCCGTCCGGGCATCCCGTGCTCGTCCAGCAGGGCGCGCATCGCATCCATGTCCACCACAACACCATGCGCTGGGTGCGGGACGGCATCCTGGCCGCGCAGGCGGTGACGGGCTTCACGCCGACCGAGACCTTCGAGCTCTTGGAGGGCGTCGAGTTCGATCACAACACGGTCGACCTCGGCTGGTGGGTGTTGCCGACGCAGTTCACGAACAGCGGCGCCACCGTGACCTACGGGACGACCACCCTGAACGACACCGCGGTGACGTTCGCCGGGCTCTGCGACGATACGAATGGGGTCGCCCCGGAGACCTGCACCGGGACGAGCGGGCACGACATCCGCGTCCTGACGCCGCTCGTGACCACCAGCACGAGCACGACCTTCGCCAAGGGCGCCATCGTGACCGACGCGAACACCGACTTCGTCGCCGCCGGCGTCAGCGAAGGCAACATCATGCGGACGACGACGAAGCTCTGCGCGGGGAACGGCGTGCTCGCGCCGACCAGCCGGACCGTCTGCACCGGCACCGCGGGCAGCGCGGCCTGGGGCGATAGCTGCACCTGCACCGCGGACCTCGACTGCGCCTCGGGGGTGTGCCGGAAGCGCATCGCGACGGCGCTCGTGGCGCAGACCGACACGACGCACGACGTCGTCCTCTACGACGAGTGGATGGATGACGTGACGCGGCGGCCGACCGGGAACCCGCCGGACGGCACGCAGGTCATCATCTACTCCTTCCAGACCGCGGAGGTCGGGGCCTACTCGGCGCACCAGATCGTCACGACGGGGGCGGGCTGGAACGACTGGAACGGCAACAAGACGCCACCCGCGAACGGCAAGCTCTACGAGGTGATGGTGCGGCATCCCGGGGACGGCGTGCAGATCAATACGTCGGGCCGCCACCACTCGGTGACGAACAACTACGTGCTGCGCGCCTGGGGCGACGCCATCGGGAGCTACGGGACGAAGGCCATCGTCACCGGGAACATCGTGAAGGATGCCAGGGACAACTGCCTCATCATGCAGGGGGACCACAACTTGGTCGCCAACAACACCGTGCGCCACTGTGGCACCCGCGGGCTCGCCATCCTCGGCAACGACATGGAGGTGTCGAACATCCAAGCCTACGACTCACCCTGGATCGGCCAGCCGAGCCCCTTCCTGGGCGACATCGTCGTCGGGCCGTTCACCGCCATGACGATCGCCCGGAACACCCTCTCGAATCTCCATGCCGAGCGTATCCTGCCGATTGCCAACACGACCGCCGGCATCATCGTCGTTGCCTACACGGGGGGCTCGACGGATCGCACGGTGATCGAGAACGCCACGGTGGCCGGGGCCTACCCGCTCGGTGGCATCCGACTCGACCCGAACGGTGGCACCGTGTCGAACACGACGCTGCGCTACAACAACGGGGCGACCGTCTCCGACAACGGGTCCACCGGGACGCTCGTCATCGACCCGCTCTTGCAGCTCGCGCAGACGGCGCTGCCGACGACCTGGGCGCTCGGCTCGACGATCGGCTGCTCGAACTGCACGGCGGCGAATCCCTGCGCCGCGGGCGGCGGGGCCGCCATCGCGCGGCGGATCGGAGGCCCGGCGTGGGCCTGCAACTGACGCTGCTGCTTGTCCTCCTGCCGCGGCTCGTCTGGGCGGGCTGCGACTACCGCTACCCGAACGGCTGCCGCGTCTACTTCTTGGGCGGCGTGACCCTCGGCGGCAACGTCTCGCAGTGCATCGAGGGCCCGGCGCCGGCGCCGCCGCCGCCTGGCAAGCAATACTTCTACTGCCGGGCCGGCATGGGGCTTTGCAGCGTGGACTCGAGCGGGGTCGAACGCTGCCTCGGCGCCGTCACGCCGTCGACCACGACCACGACGTCGACCAGTACGAGCACGACCGGGACGACGGTCGCGACGACGTCGACCACGACCACGACGGGCACGACCACGACCACCATCGCCGGGACGCCGCTGCCGTCGTGGGTGCCGTCCATGCTGGCGGCGTGGATGCTGGATGAAACCTCCGGCACGCGGACGAACCTCCAGGGGACGACGGCCCGCGATCTCTCGGTCACGGACACGTCCGATCCCGGCTCGTCGACCGATCACATGGAAGGGACGCGGTCGATGTCGCTCGCGGGCGCGCAGGCGAAGCACTCGACCGACACGTTCCCGAGCTTGAGTTCCCCCATCACGCAGGGCTGCTGGGTGAAGCCGACGACGGCAGGCGACGGCGTCTTCATGATGCACGACGCGTCCCAAGTCTCCGGCACGGTGCAGTTGAACCGCCGCGGCTCCGGCGGCTGGCAGATGCAGACCTGGAGCGGCGCGGGCTACACGACGACGACGACGAACTCCTGGCCGCAGGGTGTCTGGCACCATGTCGTCGGCCGGCTCGTCTCCGGGACGGAACTCACGATCTACGTCGATGGCGTCCAAGCCGCGACCAGCGCCATGGGCACGGGCGCGTCCCGCGCCGGGAGTTTTTATTTGGGCGACAACTTCAACTTCACGGGCCTGCTCGACGAGTGCTGGGTCACCGACACCCTGCTCGCGCCGGCGTCCATCTGCCGCATCTGCTCGTGCGGCCTCAAGGGCGAGCTCTGCGGCTGTAGCGGCGCGAGCTTCGCGTCGACCGGCCGGAACGCGACGAACTGCGGGAGCTGCACCTTGCCGGCGGACTGCCAGGCGACGACCCCACCCTGACGAGCTAGCCAGTTGACAACGGCTGCACCACTCCGCTACCGTCCGCGGTGGGTCACGGAGGTGTGTGCGATGGCGGATGTCCCAGCAGCAATGGCTCGGGGGCGGCAGCGGATCGGGGTGGCGGCGACGCCGCAGCAGCTCGGCCTGACGATTCCTCCCCTGAAGATCGTCCACCAGGTCAAGTCTCGCGACCAGGCGGCCGCGGGCGCCTTGCCGGGGACGTGGGAGTACCGGAAGCGGAACTTGGGCGAGGCGGTCGACGTCATCTTCCTCGCCCAGAAGAACATCCGGTCCTATCAGGTCAGGGACGGCGAGAAGGTGGCGACCCGGTGCGCCTCGTCGGACGGCATCGTGCCGATCCCCGACGCGCCGGTCCGGCAAGCCGAGCGGTGTGCCACCTGTCCGCGGTCGCTCTGGGTCGACGTCTTGAAGGACGGCCGCCAGGTGCTCAAGCCGGACGGCCGTCCGAAGCAGGAGCCGCCGGACTGCACGTCGGGCTACGCCTTCTTGGGCATCCTGACGGAAGACTCGCCGTTCCCCTCGCAGCCGTTCTGGTTCGTCGCCAAGGGCACGGCGGAGCGGCCCGCCAAGGAGTTCCTCCGCGAGTGGGACTCCCAAGGGCTGACGGCCTTGTTCGAGTGGCGTGTTCGGCTCACCCTGGAGGAGGGCCGGAGCGGCGGGCTGGTGTGGTACTTGCCCGTCTTCACGGTGATCGAGAATTACCCCCTGGACCGCTTTATGCCGGTCTATCAGGCGGCGGAGAACGTCGAGTACGTGCATTTCATCGGTCGCGACGTGGTCGAGGACGACGACGAGGCGCCGCCGCGGGATGTGACGCCGCGGCACCAGCAGGGCTTCCGCGACGACGCGCCGCCGCCGCGGGACGAGAACGACTACGGGCTCTAGGATGCGCGACGCCGCCGCGACGAGTGCCAAGCGGGCCTTCCGGGCGCCGCCGCGGCGCTGGGTGCAGTGTCAGTCCTGCGGCGAGGTGTGGTTTCTGCGCTCCCCGTACCTCTCCCGCCAGTGCATCTACTGCCAGCGCCGCCAGTGGCTCGCGCCCGGGGACGGCGCGCACACCGAGCTGCCCGCTGGCCGGCTCCGCGCCCGCTTCTATCGCTGCCAGCAGTGCGGCTACGTCTGGACGGTGCGCGAGGGCGCGAAGCTGCCGCGGCGCTGCACCAACCGGGCCTGTAACAGCTATCACTGGCAGGGGTGAACTCATGAGAGACATCGAGCCGGAGCTACTGGCGAGCATGGAAGACACGGCCCGGCACATCGGGGGCGTGATCGGGACTGCCTGCCGCGAGCGCGGCGGGTTCGGCTTCGCGCTCATGCTGTTTTCGTTTCACGGTCCGGAAGCGACGTGGATCTCGAACGCCAACCGGGCGGACATGGTGAAGGTGCTCTGGGAGTTCATTTCCAAGCTGCAGCAGGGGACCGCGGACGAAGTGAGCAACCCCCGGGGACGCGGATGATTCGGACGTGTCACGCGTGTCAGACGCTGCATGACCCGGACGTCTCCGACGAGGAGCGATTCTGGCTGTGTGCGACGTGCCGCCAGATCTGGCGCGTCGATCCATTCGGCAACCTGACACGGGTCCGGCGATGATTCCGACCGCCAATCCCTACGCGTTCTCGCGCTCGCCGTCGCAGACCGCCACGTACTTCAAGTGTCCGCGCCAGTGGTTCCTTCGCTACGCGCCGGGGCAGCGGTGGCGGAGTCGCCAGAAGGGCGCGGCGCTCATTCAGGGCTCGGTCTACCACGAGATGATGCGGCTCCTGCTGACGCAGCTCGATACCAAGCCGATCGACCCGCTCGACTACTACTGGTGGCTCTGGCAGGGCGTCGGCGCGCAACTGGAGCTGGACCAAAAGGTGCAGTACCCGCAGCGGGAGTCCTGGGCGTCTTACGGCCAGCGCGGGCGGAAGTTCTGGGGGCTTTTCGTCGAGCCCGTGCTCGACGTCTTCGCGGCGTCGATCGCGCCGGCCGAGCTGCCGCGGCTCGGCTCGGGGGCCATGCCGTCGCGGCTGGTCGAGCACGAGCTGCGCTACCACGTCGGCTGGCCGGAGCTGTGTCGCATCGACTACGCCGGCCCGCTCTGGGTGAACAGCCGGGACGACGGCTGGGGCCCGACGCTGCCGCACGTCGGCACGCGGCTCCTGCGCGTGCTGCTCGACTTCAAGACCGTCAAGTACGAGAAGGAGCCGACGGCGGCGGAGATCGAGCCGCAGCTCGTGAGCGGGCAACTGGCGCTCCAGAACGCTGGCGCGACGGTCGATGCGGTCGGGCTCTGCGCCTTCGTGGTGCAGGAGCGGAACCCGCACATCCAGTGGCTGCTCCGCCCGCCCTACGACGCGCATGAGCTGGGGCTCTTCGTCTCGGATGCGACCTATGCCGACCGCGCCATCTGTGACGGGCAGTTCCCGATGATCGGGCGGTTCACGGGGCAGTGCGATGCGTACTCGGGCTGCGAGTTCAAGCCGCTCTGCTTCCCGTCGTTGAAGGACCAGGTGGAGAAAGAGCTGTACCGGGAGCCGCGCGCCGAGGACGGTGCGGATCTCGGGCTGACGCTGGAGGAGTTTGACTGATGACGAAGCGGAAGGAGCGGGGGGTGGTGACGAAGACGCCGGAGGAGATGGCGCTGGACAAGGCTGCCCGGGAGCGTGAGCGCGCGACGACCGCCGATCCGCCGCCCGCTGCGGACCCGGTCCCTGCCGATCCGGCGCCTGTCGCGGACCCGCCGCCAGCCGTCGTCCCGAGTGTCTGGACGGTGGCGCCGCTGACGACTGCCGAGTTCGCCTGTCAGCTCTTGATGGCGCAGACGATGACCCGGCTCGCCCGCGACGCCGGGATCACGACCATGTCCGAGGCCGCGGCACAGGCGGTCATCATGCGCGGCTTCGAGCTGGGCATTCCGCCGCTCCGGGCCCTGACCGAGCTGTATCTCGCGCCGAACGACACGGGCGGCCAGGAGTTCGTCATGGAGGCTGGGCTCATGCGGGCCCGGGTGGCGGAGCGCGGGCTCGGCGTCATCGAGCCGCAGCCGCAGCGCTGTACCGCGGAGTCGGCGACCGTGCGCGCGATGCGCCAGGATCGCTTCGGCTGGCGCGAGGAGTCGTTCACCTACACGCTGGAGGAGGCGAAGGCGGATGGCCTGCTCCTCAAGTCCCCGCGCTGGCAGTCCGGCGCGAACCGGCCGGCGCTGCTCGTCGCGCGCGCGACGGCGCTTGCCTACCGCTCGTGGTTTGAAGATTGCGGGGGCCCACGCTACACGCCAGACGAGTTCGGCTTTGTCGTCGGTGCCAAAGCACACACACCTCCAGCTTCGCCGCTGGACGCCCAGGCACCGGCCTCGGACGCCGCTCCTGTAGCCAGTCCGGCTGCGGGGGCGGCGCCCACCTCTCAGCCTCAGCCTCCGCCTGCCGCGGCCCATTCCGCGGCCCCACCCCCGGAGCCGGTGGCGGCACCAGTCGCCGCTGGATCTGCACCGCTGTCGCCGGCTCCGGGTTCACCGCCGAACGGGGCGCCGGGGCCCGACGCGAGCCGTCAGGAGAAGCTCGCGTACTACGCGCAGGTCGCGCAGGACGCCGGCCGCGCCTGGACCGTCAATGCCGGCATGAGCCGCGACCCGCAGCCCGTGCCGATCTTGACCCATGGGGTGCAGACCGCGCAGTTGAGCACGATCCTCGATCACATCATCGAGTCGCGCCGTCACTTCGCCCGCGCCGAGCAGGCCATGGGCATCGTGATCGACCATCTGGGCAAGCTCGGGATCGACACGAGCGTGCTGCCGGTGCCCTACTGCCTCTTCTCGTTGACCGTGGCCGAGGCCGGGAAAGTGGTCGAGTTCTGTCACGCCTTCGCGGCCGGGGCGGACGAGGGGAACGGGGCTGAGCCGCCCGCGACGACGCAGGCGCCCGCGGCGGCCCCGTCCTCCGCCCCGGCCGCGGAAGTCCGCAGCGGCCAGGAGCATTCCTGGCAGGACGCGTCGGCGTATTTGGACCAGGTGCTCGCCAATGCCGCGCTGACGCTCTCCCGCGGCGATGCCTTGACGCTGCTCGCGGACGCGAACGGCGGGAAGACGCTCTACGAGCTGACGCCGGACGAGCTGTGGAAGGGCGCGCAGGATCTCGACCGGCTCGCCAAGAACCCGGGGATTTTGACGCAGGCGATCCAGCGCATGCGGATGAGTCGTGGAGCGTAGCCGGCGGTGGCGCGTCGTGCGGACCTTGCAGGCGCCGGGGCAGGAGCCGGCGGCGGTGGTGCAGTTCGTGCTGCCGTGGCCGCTGCTCCGCCGGTTCTCCGACGCGCTCGATCTCGCCGCGCTCGTCACCGGCTCGGAGAAGCTCGGCGCACAGCTCGACGCGCTCATCACGGAGGCCACAACGGAGTGGCACCAGTACCGCAACCGCGGCTGACCGCGCGCAAGCAGTTCGGCTTCCAGAACGGGGCGAGTGCCGTCTTCTGGAAGGATCCCGAGTCCGGGCTCCAGTGCGCGTTTCCCGCGTTCGTCGTCTGCGAGCCCGAGGAGGTGCGGCGGCTCGCCGCCTGGCTCGGCCGCGTCGCCGCCTGGCTGGTCGCATGAGCACGCTGGGATGAACACTGGCTCACCGCCGCCGGCCGGGCCGCCGTGCCCTGCGTGTGGCTCCTACGCGCTCGCTGAACGCATCGCTGAGCTAGAGGCCGAGGTGCGGGCGCTGCGGGAAGTGGCCAGTGACGTTGTTACATGCTTCGAGACTCCTATTCGCGATGCGAGGCATCATCGGTGGAATCCTGATCCAGCAAATCCCCTACAAGCACGCCCGCTGCACCCGATTTATGCAGCATTGCTAAAGCTGGCGGATCTGCTCGACGCCGCCCGGAGGAAGGGATGATGGCGAAGGACGTGCGAGCGGTTGCGACATGGGAAAGCATCATTGAGGAATTAAGGGCCGAGGTGCGGGCGCTGCGGGAAGCACTCGAACACGCGCGCTGGTGTCGGCACTGGGCAGAGGGCCCAGATCCCCGATCATGCGATGAGTGTCGCGCGGCCCTCGATGCCCTCGACGCCGCCCGGAGGCAGGGATGACGATCGCGCGCTCGGGCTTCCCGTGCCGCGGGCAGCACTGTCGCGCCACGATCACCTGGGCGCTGACATCGACCGGGGCGCGCATCCCGCTGGAGGAGGTGACGATCTACGAGTTCGGGCCGGACCTGGAGACCGCCCGCGTGGTCGCGCGGCGGGGCTTCATCAGCCACTTTCTCACGTGTCCCGATCGGAGCTGGTTCAG
>Ga0066903_100001699_pt1 | contig 16485 bp, 7 predicted proteins | sample PanSoiMetaGPlot1_FD_67491 | JGI IMG/M metagenome (GOLD analysis project Ga0066903, IMG submission 67491) | Tropical forest soil microbial communities from Panama analyzed to predict greenhouse gas emissions - Panama Soil - Plot 1 (version 2) | ecosystem: Environmental > Terrestrial > Soil >... | reverse complement strand
ATGAACGGCGACAGCGGATCGAGCTCGATCGCCGCGGCCGCTTCCACGCGCGCCTCGTCGAGGCGATACATCCCGGCGAGCGCGACGCCGTGAAACGCGCGCGCGAGCGACCAGCGCGGATTGAGCTCGACGGCGCGCGTGAAGAACGGCTCCGAGGCGCGCCAGTGCTCGTCGAAATACAGCACGTGGAGCGCCTGCGCGAACTGCACCTCGCCCAGATCGGGCGCGAGCGCCATCGCGCGCTCCACCGCCCGCTGCGCCGGCGGCTGACACGCCTCGATCGGCAGCCAGCCGTACGGCCGGTAGAGCGCCCACGAGTCCGCCAGCCCCGCGTATGCCAGCGCGTACTCCCCGTCGAGCGCGATCGCGCGCTCGAACGCCTGGATCGCCAGCCGCAGCGTCGTCGGCGATCGCTGGTGCCAGTAGTGCCGGCCCTTCAGGTAGCACTCATACGCTTCGAGGTTGTCGGTCGGACGGCGGACCGCGTCCTTCGCGACGCCAAGGAGCGCCGGCGCGAGCGCCGACACCAGTGCCGACACGATCTCGTCCTGGATCTCGAAGACGTCGGCCATCTGGCGGTCGTAGCGCTCGGACCAGATCTGGAAGCCGGTCGCGACGTCCACGAGCGCGGCGCTGACGCGCAGGCGCGGTCCGGCGCGGCGGACGCTGCCTTCGACGATCGCGCCGACACCGAGCGCGGCCCCCACCTCTTTCAGGTTGAGCGCTTCCTCGCGGAACCGGAACGCCGACGCGCGCGAGGCGACGCGCAGACCTCCGACGCGTCCGAGCGCGTCGATGAGGTCTTCGCTGATCCCGTCGCTGAAAAACGCGTTGTCGGGATCGGCGCTGGAATTCCGGAACGGCAGAACCGCCACCGACTTCTGCGCGGCGATCGCGCGGGTGCTGGTTCCGCGCGGCGGCGTGACCGGCCCTCCGTGCAGCTCGCGCATCGCCCGCTTCAGATCGGCGCGCACGTCCGCCGCGTGGCGGTAGCGGAGGTCGCGGTCCTTCTCGAGCAGCTTCTCGAGAATCGCGGCGACCGGCTGCGGCAGAGAGGGGTTGAGGTCCTGCACGCGCAGCGGCGCGCGATTCAGGATCGCGTCGGCGATGAGGCCGGTCGTGGTCCCGACGAACGCCCGCCGGCCGGTCGCAATCTCATAGAGCACGAGGCCCAGCGCGAAGAGGTCCGCGCGCTGATCGAGCGGCTCGCCGCGCACCTGCTCCGGCGCCATGTAGGCCGCGGTGCCGATCGTCGCCCCCGAGTCCGTCAGCGCCGCCATCGTCGTCGCCTGCGCCGCCTGATCGTCGATCAGCTTCGCGACGCCGAAGTCGAGCACTTTCACGTCGCCCCGGGCCGTGATCACGATGTTGGCGGGCTTCAAATCGCGATGGACGATGCCTCGGTCGTGCGCGGCTTCCAGTGCGTCGGCAAGCTGAATGCCCCACTCGATCAACTGATCGGCCGGCAGTCCGCCCTGTTCGAGCATCGCGTACAGCGGCTTGCCCTCGAGCAACTCCATGACGAGAAAGGGGCTGCCCTCGTGCTCGCCGACGTCGAACACGGTGCAGATGCGCGGGTGATTGACCGACGCGATCGTACGGGCTTCGCGGCTGAACCGCTCGAGCGCGTGCGGATCGCGCGCGAGCGACGACGGCAGCACCTTGATCGCCACCTCGCGGTCGAGGCGTGTGTCACGGGCTCGATACACCTCGCCCATTCCACCTGCGCCGACAACACCGGAAATGTCGTACGGGCCGATGCGTGTCCCTGGGGATAACGGCAATGGCTGAGATTATCCGCTAATCCCGGGAACCGGGGACCCGTTTTGGGGTCCCCGGCCCTAAAAAAATTTACCTGAGCGTAAAACTGAAGTCGATCGTCGATCCGTCGGTCAACGTGATCCGGTAGACATACCGCTTGCCGGCCGACAGCGGCTTCGTCGTCAGGTTGAAGATCCACAAACGGTCCGACGGATCCCAGCGGAACGCCGTGTCCGGCGTGGTCGAGGCCGGCGGCAGCGAGACGTTCGTCACCGTCGATCCATCGATGATTTGGATCAGCAGGAACGACTGCACCACGCTGGCGGGCGGGCCGATCGAGACGCCGGCCCCGTCGCAGACGCGGAACTTCACCGGCACCGTGCGGTTCTGGTTGAAGACGCTGGAGCCGTTCGCCGCGATTGGCGGCAGCACCTGATGGCCAGGCTCGCCCAGACAGCCGCCGCCCGACACGAACAGAATCGTCAGCGTGCCGTTGACGATCGTCACGTCGTAATTGGGCAGGCGTCCGCCTGGATCGTTGATGGCCGGCACGATCGGATACGTGCCGACGGGGCTGCTCGTCACCGCCGTTGTCGAGTACGTGGCGGTGATGCTGTCGGGACTGACGACGCCTGTGACGCTGCCGGTGAGCGGCGGGTTCGGCGTGTTGAACAGCTTCGTCTTGTCATCGGCCTTCACGAGCAGCGCGGCGCGCGCGATGGTGAACGGCCGCGCGACCGGATCGGCGGCCGCGTAGCGCGCGTCGCCGGGCTGCGTCGCCGTGATCGTGCACGATCCCGCGCCGGTGATGTGCACCGACGCGCCCGTCACCGTGCAGTTGCCGCCGGCCGCGAACGCGACGGCAAGCCCGGACGAGGCCGTCGCCGAGACGGTGAAGTCCGGATCGCCATACGTCTTCGCCGCGAGCGCGCCGAACGTGATGGTCTGCGAGGCCAGGCCGATGTTGAACGTCCGCGTCACGGTCGGCGCCGGCTCGTAGTTGCCGTTCCCCGCCTGGTCCGCGTTGATGGCGCACGTGCCCGCGGTCAACAGCGTCACGGTGTTTCCGGTGACACTGCAGGCGGTGGAGGTCGTCGAGAACGCGACGGGATCACCCGAATCGGCCGTCGCCGACAGCGTGAACGGCGGATCGGTCGCGATCTTGTCGGGGAGCGGCGCGAACGAGATCGTCTGCGACGCCTTGGCCACGGTCAGCGCAGCCGACCCTGCACTCGACGCGTGCCCGGGGTCGCCCGCGAACGACGCGGTCACGCCTGCCGGATAGCTGCCGGCGTTGATGCCCGCGAGGCTCGCGCCCGGGAGCGAGGCGACGCCCGAGCCGTTGGTGGTCGCGATGCCGACGTCGATCCCGTTCAACTGGAACGCGACGACTCTGCCCGCGAGGCCCGTGGCGGCCGACGTGAGCGTTGCCGACAGGTTCGCCGTACCGCCGAACACGCCCGACGCCGGATCGACCGACAGCGACGTCGCCGCCTTCACGTCGGTGAAGCACACGCTGACGTCCTGGAGTTCGGGCGACACGGCGCTGTCAGTCGTAGAGAGGGCGGCGCGGTATTTCAGATACCGCTTGCCGTTGAACTGCGACAGCGATCCGCCGTTGGTGAAGGTCGTCGCGGCCGTGCCGTCGGGACCGACGAAGGTGAACGGACCCGCGGGACTGTCGCTGGCCGCGGCCTGGAACGTGAGGGCCGCCCCGGCAGGGGTCGTCGCGGTCCAGCTCAGATTGCCCCACGTCGGCGTCGCGCCGCTTGCGGGGTTCGTGTCCTTCAGCGACGAGACGAAGGTGCCCGACGGCGCAAATCCCGCGTCGACGTAGACCTTGAATCCCAGATCGCGTCCGCCGCTCGTCGTATCAGCGGTCCATGTGCCGCCGCTGTTCGCCGACGTGACACGCTGCCCGTTCGGGTACGGGTTAGCGGAGCTGACGACGTATGCGTAGATGCCCGCGGACGGGTTCGCCACCGGCCTGACGATCGCCGCGTACCGGGTGCCGGCCGTCACCGCGAGGGGCGACGCGAGCACCGCCGCGAAGAAGCCGCCGGCACCGCTCGAGAACCCGGGAATCGTCGCGACCGCGAGATCCGGTCCGGTCGGCACGGGGTTCGTGCCCGTGGTCGTCGCGCGGATCGAGACGGTCAGATCCGGCGTCGTCCCGGTGCAGCCCGAGCAGAACAGGTCGAGATCGACGCGTGTCAACGGCCCGCTGGCCGTGACGGTGAACGTCTGACCGGCCCAATTCGTCGCGTTGAAGCCGAAGCCGCTGCTGGTGACGTTGAGATTCTGCTGGTTGATCGGCGGTTTGATCAGCGTGACCGAGCCGGGCGTGCCCGTGAGATCGCACGTCGTGGTCAGGCCGGCCTGGAAGTCGGCCTGTGTCGTATCGACGAAACAGCCCGATGCCACGGCCAGGTTCAACGAGAAATCTCTCGTGGTCGTCGCGCCCTGGTTGATCACGATGCCCGTGAAGGACTGCGGCGTATAGCCCGGGTCGCTCGCCGTCTCGATTGGGTACGTGCCCGCCGGTAAATCCGTGAAGGTGTAGACGCCCGAGGCGTTCGTCGTCGCCGACCGGCTGCCGAGCGACACGAGCGCGCCGGCGATGGGCGCGCTGGCCCCGTCGGTGACGGTGCCTTGCAGCGTCCCGTTCGCCGACAACGGCGAACAGGTCGGATATGCGAACGATCCGATCCGTGTCCGATGGTTGAGGCCGTCGACCTGATAGTACATGTTGGTGTACCAGAACGTGCAGCCGTCCGGGTCGAGCGTCATCGCGCTGTAGTCGCCCCAGCGCGTACACGCCGCTCCGCCGCAGGTGCCGGTCTGCGTCCCCGTTCCCTGGATCAGGACCTGCTCGGTCTGACTGAAGGTGTTCACGGGATCGCCGGCGAGCCGTCCGGCGTACTTGATCGCCGGCTTCGTCGTCGAGCTCGACGTGCTGTAGCCAAGCGCCAGATCGCCCTGGCGGTTGACCTCGACACTCGGCATGAAGCGGTAGATGACGTCCGCCCCGTCAGGATCGAACGTCGCGGCCTGCACGACGGTCGGCGCGACGACGCCGCCGGTGACGTTGACCTGGTACCACCGTGGTGCCGCGAAGCCGTTCAGCACGCGGCGCACCGTGTGCGTGGCCCACAGCGATTCGGCGCCGCCGATGTTGGAGTACTGGTTCTGCATCATGGCGCGGATCTGCAGCACGTCGAGCAGGTTGCCGCCCTGCGACGGCGCGTTCGCGACGCCCTGGTTCGGCCAGCTGGTCGGCGACGAAGGGATGTCGGGCCCCGTGAAGGTCGACAGCGAGATCCGGTCCCAGTCCACGTGGAACTTGTAGACCGAGAGCGCATTGGTGAACAGCCACGTCGAGAGGAAATAGTTCGGGGTGCCGGACGGCGGCGTGCCGGTCTGGAGCCGCGCGTTCGACGGCAGGATCGTGAAATCGGACGGCGGCGCGTCGAACGAGACCACCTGAACCGACGGCGCGCCCGCGTACATCTGCGCCTTGTTGAGCGCGAACACGCGCGCGCCCTGGAACGATGCGCCGGCAGCGTAGCCGAACATGTTCACCGACATGTAGATACCGTCGGTCCACACGCCAAGCTTCGGGTAGTCCCCAAGGCCGCCCAGCGTTTCGATCGAATAGAAGTTCCAGCCGCCGCTGACCGGATCGCCCGTCTTCGACACGGCGAAGCACTGCAGCGCCGGCGGTATGACGTTGCCGCCGCTCAGCACGAACGCGAAGTCGGTGATGATCCAGCGATCCTCGAAGGTGTCGTAGAGCACGACCGGGTCGCCGAAATTGTTCGTGTCGCAGACGTTCCCGAAGTGGCCGTTCATGAACGTGTTGAACGTGAAGCCGGCCACCAGCGCGCCGGTGACCTTGTCGAACACGCCCAGCGACGTGTTGATCGATTGGATGTAGTACGTCGGACCGACGTCGCCGTTGGTGTCGGGCGGATGGCCGTTGCCCCAGGTGGCGAAGTCGAGGCCGTCGAAGTTCGCGGTCGTGGGGGGCGCGGGCGCCAGCGGGGCGGGCGGGCCCGGCAACGGCGCGGCCGGTTCCTCGACCGCAGCACTCCTGTCGGTTTGCACCTGCGTCGGGTTCGGCTCCGGCCCCTCGCGTTCCGGACGCTCCGCGCGCACCGGACGCGTCTGCGGCAGACCGCGCAGGTCGCCGTCGAACGACAACCCGCGCCGCAGCCGATGCTCGCGCGGGACGCGTGGACCGTTCTCGCGATCGGGACGCCGATCGCCGGCCTGTCCGCGGCGCGAAAAGTCTTCCTGATCTTGAGCGCCGGGGGCGCGGCGTCCCGGGCGATTCGCCTGCACGGCCGGCATCTCGGAAGACGCCGCGCGCGGTTTCTGCGGCGCACGGGTTGCGGGCGCCTGTTTCTTCTGCGCCGCGAGCGGAGCGGCAACGACGCACGCGAGCGCGAGCGCCAAGGACAACAGCAGTCTGCTGGTGCGCAGACCAGTGAACACGGCCATGGGGAGCGATCCTTTCGTCTGAAGGTAGAGCGGGCGGGATGCTAACACTTGTCCTACGAGGATCGGTAGTAGGATTTCGGAGGGATTGCCGATGCACCGAATCGTGATCGCCTCGCTGCTCGCCTGCGCGCCGTTGGTGCAGCAAACGGCAACGGTATGGGGCGGCGAGAGCATCGAGATTCAGGCGACCGCCCGGAGCGCGACCGTGGACTTCGACTGCGCGCACGGCACGATCGACGCCGCGATCAAGCAGGACTCGAAGGGGCACTTCCAGATCGCGGGCACGTTCACGCCGGAAACGCACGGTCCGGTACGGGACGATGTGTCACTCACCCGTGCCGCCAGGTACGCCGGCACCATTAAAGAGGATGCGATGACGCTGCGCGTCACGATCGCCGGCCCCGACGCGCCCGAACCGATGACGTTCGATCTCCAGCGCGGACGCGCCGGTCACCTCCGCAAATGCCGCTGATCCGCTGACGTCACGGCCGAGCTGGTTCGCCAACTCCGGCGAGATCCCGGGGTAGACTCGAACAGAGATGCGTCGCCTGCGCCTCCGGACGCTGCTCATCATCCTCGTCCTCATCACGACGATTCCGATCGCGCTCTTCGCCGCGTGGCTCATCTCCCGGTCGTCGGCGCAGCAGGAGGTCCTCGTCGATCGCCAGAACATCGAGCAGGCGCGCGCCATCATCGTGGCGGTCGATCAGGAATTCGAGGACGTCATCGCGTCGCTCAACGTCCTGGCCCTGCTCGATCCGATCGACGCGGACGACATGACGCGTTTCAACGAACTGTCGGCGCGCGTGCTGCCGACGCATCCCGAGTGGGAGTCGATCCGTCTGATCGATCCGTCGTTCCGGGTCGTCGCCAGCACCGGCGGGCCGTCGACCGCGGCGCTGCAGCACCCGGAATTCGTGCGGCAGGTGATCGCGACGCGGCAGCCGGCCGTGTCGCACGCCCTGCGCGAGGCCACGAGCGGACGATGGATGGTGACGATCGGCGTGCCGGTCATCCGCGGCGGACAGCTGCGGTACGTGCTCGGCGCGCGGCTCTACGTGGGTGCCTTCAGCGAGATTTTGCATCGGCAGAGCGTGCAGCCCGGCGGCGTCGTCACGTTGCTCGACGCGGAGCCCAAGATCGTCGCGCGCACGCTGAACGAAGATCGATACCTCGGCCGCGCGCCGTCGGCCGACTTCCTGATCCGCAGCCGAAACGCGCTCGAAGGCAGCGGGCGCACGCGGCTGCTCGAGGGCACGCCGGCCTACTCGGCGTGGAGCCGCTCGCAGAGGACCGGCTGGACGATTGGGGTCGGTCTCCCGGCCGAGCCGATCGTGGGGCCGGTGCGCCGCTCGTTCACGGCGCTGCTGCTGGCCGGCGTCTGCATGCTGGGCGCGGCGCTCATGCTCGCCCTGATCCTCGGGCGCGACATCGTCCGCGGCCAGACGGCGGCCGCGGCCGCCGCGCGCGCGCTCGCCCGCGGCGAACGGCCCGCGTTCTTCGAATCCCGGATCGTCGAGACACGCGACCTGGCCGACGGCCTGCGCGAAGCCGGCGTCATCCTCGAACAGCGCCAGCGCGAGCGCGACGAAGCGCAGGCGGAAGCCGATCGCCACCGCGCGGCGCTGCTCGATCGCGAGAAATCGGCGCGGCGCAACGCCGAAGCGCTCAACCGCGCGAAGGACGAGTTCATCGCGACCGTGTCGCACGAGCTGCGGACGCCGCTCAACGCCATCTTCGGCTGGGTCTCGCTGCTGAGGACCGGCGCGCTCGACGAGGCCCGGCGCGCCCACGCGCTCGACGTGATCGAACGCAACACGCGCGCGCAGGCGCAGCTCGTCGAGGATCTGCTCGACATGTCGCGCGTCATCCAGGGCAACGTCCGGCTCGGGATGGAACCGCTCGATCTCGCGGTGGTGCTCGACTCGGCGATGGAGTCGTTGAAGCCGACCGCCGACGCGCGCCAGATCACGGTGGTGTCGACGGCGCCGCACGGCCTCGCGTTCGTCTCCGGCGATCAGAGCCGCCTGCAGCAGGTCGTCTGGAACCTGCTGTCGAACGCGCTCAAGTTCACGCCGCCGGGCGGCCGCATCGACGCGTCCGTCGCCACGGCGGACCTCGACGCCGTTGTCCGCGTCAGCGACTCGGGCGAAGGCATCGCGACCGACTTCCTGCCGCACGTCTTCGACCGCTTCCGCCAGGAAAACGCCGAGGTCACGCGGACGCATTCCGGCCTCGGGCTCGGCCTGTCGCTGGTGCGTCACCTCGTGGAGCTGCACGGCGGCACGATCGCGGCCGCGAGCGACGGCAAAGGCAAGGGGGCGACCTTCACGATCCGGCTGCCGCTGCTCGGCGCCGCGGCCGGGCGCCCTGGTGCGCCCGTGGCGCCTCCACTGCCCGACGTGAACACGATCCGCGGCCGCCGCGTCCTGATCGTGGACGATGACGAGGATACGAGGGAGATGGCGGCGGAAGCGCTGACGCAGGCCGGCGTCCTCGCGGTGACGGCGGCATCCGCCGTGGAAGCGTTCGAACGGATCGCCGTCAATCCGCCCGATGCGATCGTCGCCGACATCGGCATGCCCGCCGTCAGCGGCTACGACTTCGTCCGCCAGTTGAAAACGGATTCGCGGCTGGCCGGCATCCCGACCATCGCCCTGACGGCGTACGGCGGCGCGGAAGCGCGCGAGGCGGCACTCGCCGCCGGTTTCAGCGCCTACGTGCGCAAGCCCTACGATCCCCGCGCGCTCGTGGCGCTTCTCTCAGGGTTGATCGCGTCAAGCGCCGACTCGATCGTGTAGCTCGCTTCGCTGCGCGCGCTCGCGTCGTCCCAGGCAGTCCTGCCGCTCGGCAGACACCGGTGTGGTCTGACGACCTGTTAGCCTGCGCAGGCGCCGCCCGCGCGCGTCGAGATCATCACGAGCGGCTTCTTCGGTCCCGTCGTGAAGCCGTGCTGCACGCCGCGCGGGATCATCAGGAACACACCGGATCCGAGCAGCTCGTGCCGGTCGCCCATGTTCAGGCTGCCCTGCCCCGCGATCACGTAGATGAACTCGTCGGCATCCGCATGGGCGTGCGTCGAGATGCCGTCGTTGATCTGAATGAGCGTCGACGAGCCGCCCGAGCCGCATCCGAGCGGCGTCATCTTGCCGCTCGCGCGGCCGACGTAGTTCTTCTCGATGAACGCCGGCATGTCGAGCACGACCAGCTGTCCGTCGTTGGACGGCGGCGGCGGATCCTTGAGCGGCGCAACGGGATCGATCGGGCGCGGCGGCACGGCAGACGCCAGCGAGACCTTCACGTCGATCGGCGTGGCGCCGCGGCCGGTGACGTCGCGCTCGAACGGCTTGAAGCCGTCTTTCTCGAAACGGAAGTGGTAGCTGCCTGACGGCAGGTTCTCGAACACGAGCCGGCCGCGCTCGGTGCGCGACATCCGCTGCGCCGGACCCGTCATCGTGACTCTGACGTCGGTGATGGGCGCGCCCGACGCGTCGCTGACGAAGACGACGAAGGTGACGTGGCCGGTCTGCGGCGCGGCCAGCATCATGAGCAGAACGACACGCGCGATCATGTCTCAGAGTACCCCATGCGCGCTCCAAGAGTAAGATGGCCCCATGAAGAAAGCTCTTCCGTTGTTGCTCATCGCGATCGTCGCCGCGGGCGCGTGGGTGCGGGCGCAGGCGCCTGCCGCTCAGTCGGCGGCGAAGCCCGAGCGCACCGTCTGGTATTTCTATCGCGTGAAGTGGGGCTTCCAGGACGAGTTCGTCTCGCTCTTCGCCAAGAACCATCTCCCCGTGCTGCGCGAGCAGATGAAGACGGGCCGCATCGTGGACGTCAGGACATTCGTGCCGACGTATCACGGCGACGGCCGCGCCGACTGGACGTTCGCCGTCGTGATCGTCTACAAGGACACCGCGGCCATGACGGGACCGTCCGACGATGCGGCGATCGTCAAACGGTTGTATCCGGACCAGGCGGCGTTCGCGCGCGAGGAACAGCGGCGCTTCGAGATTCTCGACGCGCACTGGGACGTCCCGCTGAACGAGCTCGTCCTCGGCCGCTGATCGGAGGCGCGCGGTGAGCAGGATCGCACTGCTGGGCACGGGTCTGCTGGGATCGGGCATGGTGCGGCGGTTCCTGGCGCACGGCATCGTCGTCACCGTGTGGAACCGGACCGCGACGAAGGCGCGCGCGCTCGAACGCGACGGCGCCCGCGTGGCCGCCACGGCCGCCGAAGCCGTGACCGGTGTCGACCGCGTGCACATCGTGCTCTCGGAGGATGCAGTCGTCGACGCCGTCCTCGACGAGGCGATCCCGGCGCTGAAGCACGGCGCCATCGTCATCGACCATTCGACGACGCTGCCGGCGGGGACGAAGGAGCGCGCCGAACGGATGCAGGCGCGCGGCGTGCGGTTCCTGCACGCGCCGGTGTTCATGTCGCCGCAGATGGCCACCGACGGCCACGGCGTGATGCTCATCTCCGGACCGCAGGCGGAGTACGACGAGGCGCGCGCCGAGCTCGAGCGCATGACGGGCGACGCGTGGTATCTCGGCGAGCGTCCCGACCTGGCGGCCGCCTACAAGCTGTTCGGCAATTCGATGCTGTTCGCGATCAGCGGGGGCCTCGCCGACATCATCACGATGGCGCGCGCCAACGGGATCGATCCGATCGAGGCGTTCAGCGTGTTCCAGCACTTCCAGGTCACCAACGTGATCGGGTTCCGCGGCCCTCGAATGGCGCGCGGCGAGACAACGCCCGCGTCGTTCGAGCTGGCGATGGCGCGCAAAGACGTGCGCCTGATGACCGAGGCCGCGCGCGGCGGTCCGCTCCTGGTGCTGCCGGCGATCGCGAAGCGGATGGACGAGGCGATCGCGGAAGGCAAGGGGAACGAGGACCTGGCCGCGATCGGCACGGCCCCGAAATAGCCCCCGCCGGATTTTCGGCGACACGACGGCTGGTGGGCGCTTAAATCCGGCTTCAGCTACACAACGGCGTTCGGTGTGCCGTGGGGATATCCGATCGTGACGCCGCGTTCGGCTGACTATGACGGCGACGGCATCGGCGATATGGCCTCATACGACTCGGCGACCGGTGAATGGCAGCTGCGGCTTTCGTCGAGTGCCTTTACGTTGAGGCTCGAGCGCACGCTCGGCGGAACGGGTTACGTCGTGCCCCGCTGACGGCGCGCGCCGCGATCGGATTGGTTGGAAAGTAACTGCCGGATCTTCGTCGATCCGGCGGGTACCCGTCATCGTCGGTCCATAAGTCGTTGCTCCGCCGCGTGCTCCATCCTTCACTCACAGCATGAGAGTTGCGTAGATCCGGCCTCGAAAGGTCGGGCCATGCCTCTGCTATCTCGTTGCGCCGTTCTCGTTGTCGCCATGGTGCTCTCGACGGGCGCCGCCGCGCGGGCGGACTACTACGTTCAGAAACTGCACGACATGTCCGGCGTCGCCAACACGCTCGGCGTCATCCCGAAACTGGTCGACGGCATGGACGGGTTCATGTACGGCGTGACTGGCGAGGGGGGCGCGTTCAACGGCGGCACGTTCTTCCGCATCAAGTACGACGGCAGCAACTTCGCCGTGCTGTATTCGTTCCCGGTACGCTCAGGTCCTATGTGGCTCACCCGAGCCCACGATGGAAATTTCTACGGCGTCGAGCTCGCCGGGGGCATTTCTGCGGACGGCGCGATCATCAGGCTGACACCCGACGGCAGCCGAACCGTGCTCCGCCACTGCGGGGTACTGGATTGCGCCTCGCCGATGTCGATACTCCATGGCACCGACGGCTCCCTCTATCTGTACACGCAGAGGGGTGGAGGTGTCGCTTACGACTACCTCGGCGGCGTCTTCAGCCTGACGGTGGACGGCGACTTCGGATGGGTCTACAGCGTTGCCGGCCCGACACGCGATTCTCCCTTGCTTGGTCCAACCCAGTATCTGACCCAGACGCCCGACGGCAATCTGTACGGCAATACGCGGGGCAGACCAGGTGTGGACAAAGACATGCACGCGTTTCAACTCACGGTGTCCGGACAGATGACTCCCCTCGATGCGGGTGGCGCCACGAGCGCGCTCGAGCCAGGGCCCGACGGCGCGGTCTACGCGGTCGGCGAAGGATCGGCCTGCGGCGCCATTTATCGCATCGCGCTGACGGGACGGTCGCTGCTCCACGAGTTCGATTGTGTGGCCGAGGGCTCTCTGAGCTACCCAGGCGTCGCCCCAGTGCTCGGACGCGACGGCCTGATGTATGGCACCACCAGCACCGCGGCGTATCGCGTCGCGGCTGACGGCACATTCGAAACGCTCGCGTCGCTGCCGGCGGGTCCGGCCGGACCGCTCGTGCAAGCCTCGGATGGTTTCTGGTACGGGATGACGGGCGGCATGATCTTTCGTCTCACGACGACGGCGCCGCCTCCGCCGCCGCCGCCGATCGGCTTCGACGCCGACGCGGCTGCCGACATGCCGCTCTACGATGCGACGACCGGCACATGGCGCATCCTGACGTCGAGCAGCGACTACCACTCGTCATGGGAAATCTACTGGGGCGGGCCGGAGTACACGCCGGTGCCGGCGGATTATGACGGGGATGGGCGCCTCGACGTCGCGGTGTATCACGCCGGCCGCGGCATCTGGTACGTCCTCACCTCATCGAGCAACTTCACCGGCGTGATCATGAAGACGATGGGCGGCCTGGGGTGGGCGCCGGTCCCGGGCGATTTTGATTTCGATGGCCACGCCGACTTCGCCGTGTTCAACGCCACCACTGGCAGATGGCGGGTGCTGCAGTCGTCGACCGGCTACGCCACGACGCGTTCGTTCACGATCGGCGGCCCCGGCGACGTGCCCGTGCGCGGCGATTTCGACGGCGACGGCGCCAGCGACGTGGCCGTGTATCGCCCCGCCACCGGCGTGTGGCGGATCCTGACCTCGCACCTCAATTTCACGACGATCGTCACCAAGACGCTCGGCGGCCCGGGCTACGCCGCGGTTACCGGCGACTACGACGGCGACGGCACGACCGACATCGCGGTCTACCACGGCGCGACCGGCGAGTGGCAGGTGCTCCAGTCCTCGACCGACACGATCGCCGCGATCGTCTGGGGCGGCACGGGCTACACCCCCGTGCCCGGCGACTACGACGCCGACGGTCGGAACGATCTGGGGGTCTACGACGCCGGGCGCGGCGAGTGGTTCGTGCTCCAGTCCCGCAGCAACTTCACGACGACGCTGCGCGCGGTGTGGGGCACGCCGCTCGACACGATCGTGACGACCATGCCGGTGCGCACCACGTTCAACGATGGGCTGCGCGCCACCGACTTCGACGGCGACGGCGCGAGCGACCTTGTCGTCTTCGAGCCAGCCAGCGGCGAATGGTCCATCCTGACGTCGAGCAGCCGTTTCACGCAGACGCGCACGCTCACGTGGGGCGGCCCCGGCGACGTGCTCGTCCCCGGCGACTACGACGGCGACGGTCGCACCGATGTCGCGACCTTCACCGAGGCGTCAGGGCGCTGGTCGGCCTCGCTGACCTCCGGGCAGATTCTGACGGCGACGCTCGGCGGTCCTGGTGACATTCCGCTTCCGCGCGACTACGACGGGGATCACATCACCGACGTCGCGGTCTTCACGCCCGCGACCGGCGCATGGCGGTTGCTGTTGTCGTCCAGCGGCTTCACCACGATCACCACCGTCACCTGGGGCATCGGCCTCGGCTGGACACCCGTGCCCGGCGACTACGACGGCGACGGCAAGGCGGATCTCGGGATGTACGTCGCGTCCACCGCGACGTGGGCCGTGCTGCTCTCGGGCCACGGCTACACGACGTGGCTGTTCATGCAGTGGGGCGGACCCGGCCACATCGTCGTCCCGGCCGATTTCGACGGCGACGGGCAGATCGACTTCAGCGCCTGCCGCACCGCCACCGGGAAGTGGTGGGTGCTCAAGTCCGGTTTCAGCTACACGACCGCGTTCGGCGTGCCGTGGGGATATCCGATCGACACGCCGCGCGCGGCCGACTACGACGGCGACGGCATCGGGGACATGGCGTCGTACGACAGCACGACCGGCCAGTGGCACGTGAGGTTGTCGTCGAGTGCCTTCACGCTGACACTCGCGCGCGCGCTCGGCGGATCGGGGTTCATCCTTCCGCAATGACTTGAAAGGACCGCGTCATGACGCGACTGTTACGTCGGCTGGTTCTCCTGCTTGCGCTCGTCCTCACTTCGGCAGGCGCTGCACGCGCGGAGTACTACGTTCAAAAACTCCACAACGTGTCCGGCGTCGTCCCGAGACTCGTAGACGGCATGGACGGGTTCATTTACGGCCTCACAGGCGGCGGCGCGTTCTTCCGCGTCACGTACGACGGCAGCAGTTTCGCAGTGCTGTCCTCGTTGCCGGATGGCCCAACGTGGCTCACGCGCGGCAGCGACGGCAACTTCTACGGCGTCCAACCCGGTGGCGGTGCGTACGGATACGGCGCGATCTTCAGATTGACACCCGCCGGCAGCCGGACCGTGGTTGTCGACTGTGGAATGCTCAGTCGGGGCGGCCTCAGCTGCGCGCTTCCGCTGTCGATTCTGGGAGGCGCCGACGGGAATCTCTACGGGCTGTCGCTGCTGGGCGGCGAAAACAGCAACTGGGGCGGAGTGTTCAGACTGACGGTGGACGGCGCCTATCAACAACTCTTTACGTTTCTCGGTGGCGCACCGGATCTACCCGTGGCCCTTCCAAGGCAGTATTTGACCCAGGGACCGGACGGCAATCTGTACGGGAATAGCTCCGGCAGCCCCAGCAGCAGCGCGTACAAGGACATGCACGCGTATCAACTGACCTTGTCCGGGGAGATGACTCCCCTCAATGCGGGCAGGGCGGACAGCGCGCTCGAGCCAGGACCCGACGGCGCGGTTTATATGGTCGGTCCGGGATCGGGATGCGGCGCCATCTACCGCATCGTGTTGACAGGCCGATCGGTGTTCCACGATTTCGATTGCCAGACCGAGGGAACTCCCGGCGTCCCACCGGTGCTCGGCCGCGACGGGCTGATGTACGGCACCACGAACACCGCGGCGTATCGCATCGCGGTAGACGGCACATTCGAGACACTCGCACGGCTGTCTGGCGGTCCGTCGGGACCGCTCATGCAGGCTTCCGACGGTTTCTGGTACGGGATGACGGCCAGCATGATCTTTCGTCTCACGACGGCACCGCCTCCACCGCCGGCGCCGGTCGTCGGGTTCGACGGCGACACGAAGACGGACATGCCGCTCTACGATGCGACCACCGGCACGTGGCGCATCTTGACCTCGAGCAGCGACTATCACTCGTCGTGGGAGATCTACTGGGGCGGCCCCGACTACACGCCGGTCCCCGCCGACTACGACGGCGACGGCCGCCTCGACGTCGCCGTCTATCACGCGGGACGCGGCATCTGGTACGTCCTCACCTCCAGCAGTAACTTCACCGAGGCGATCCTCAAGACGCTGGGCGGCGTGGGATGGGCGCCGGTGCCCGGCGACTTCGACGGCGACGGCCACGCCGACTTCGCTGTCTATTGCCGCACCACCGGCCAGTGGACGATTCTGCGATCCAGCGACAACAACCCGATGACGCTGACGCCCGGACCCGGCGGTATCCCGATTCGCGGCGACTTCGACGGCGACGGCATCGCGGATGCCGCGATCTATCTGCCGGCGACCGGCGCGTGGCGCGTGCTGACCTCGAGCAGCACCTTCACCAGCGCGTTGACGGCCACGCTCGGCGGGCCCGGCTTCACGCCCGTGGCAGGCGACTTCGACGGCGATCGCCGCACGGACTTCGCCGTCTACAACGGCGCCACGGGCGATTGGCGAGTCTCGCCCTCGACGGGCGCCTTCACCACTGTCTGGACCCTGTGTTGGGGCGGTACCGGCTACGACCCGGTGCCCGGCGACTACGACGCCGACGGTAAAACCGATCTCGGCGTCTACGACGCCGGGCGCGGCGAGTGGTTCATCCTGCAGTCCGGGAGCAACTTCACGACGACGCTCCGTGCGGTGTGGGGCACGCCGATCGACACCGTCGTCACGTCGCTGCCCGTGCGCACCGCGTGGACCGACACGCTGCGCGCCACCGACTTCGACGGCGACGGCGCCAGCGACCTCGTCGTCTACGAACCATCCACCGGCGTGTGGTCGATTCTCACGTCGAGCAGTCACTTCACGCAGACGCGCACGCTCA
>Ga0066903_100001698_pt1 | contig 16491 bp, 18 predicted proteins | sample PanSoiMetaGPlot1_FD_67491 | JGI IMG/M metagenome (GOLD analysis project Ga0066903, IMG submission 67491) | Tropical forest soil microbial communities from Panama analyzed to predict greenhouse gas emissions - Panama Soil - Plot 1 (version 2) | ecosystem: Environmental > Terrestrial > Soil >... | reverse complement strand
CGCTCGTCGCCCCGCTCGGCGTGACGCATATCGAGGTGGCGAGCGTCCCCGGCGATCTCCAGTGGGCCCGCCGCGGCTGGCGCGAGACTCGGCGGAGCTACGTGGCCCCCGTCGAGCACGTCACCGCCTGGGCCGGCCCCGAGGAGCAGGAGAATGGAGCAGGATAGCCGCCGGTACCATCGCACGCGGCCGCCGACGTTTACCCGCGCGTACGGGTCGCAGCAGTCGACGCCCGGGGTCGTCTCGCCCTATGGCGGCCTCCCGCAGATGATTGCCGGGCGCATCAGCCGCCAGCAGCTCTCGCCGCTGCTGCTCGGGCTCGGCACCGGCCAAGGGCCACGCTACCAGCGGCTCATGGCCGACATTCAAAGCGGCCGCGCATCGGGGCCGCTGGCGTCGGCGATCCAGCAGATTCAGCAGTTTGCGCCGGGTGTCATTCAGGGGGCGACGAACATCGGCCAGCAGACCGCGCAGCAAGGGCAGCAAGCGGTGCAAGGGCTGCAAGCGGCAATCACCGCCGCGCAGCAGCAGATGCCGCAGTACCAGCAAGGCGTGAATCAAGCCTTTGGCGCCGATGTCGGCGCGCTCCAGCAAGCGCAGAACCTCTACGGGCAGGCCGCGGCGCAGCTTCCGGGGTTGCAGAACATCGCGCAACAGGGGACGCAAGGCGCGCAGCAAGCGTTGACGGCGGCGCAGGGCTATATGACGGGCCCGCAGATGCAGGCCGCGCAGGCGCAGCTCGCGCGCGCGCAGGGGCTCTTGCAGGGGGGCGCGGCGGAGACGGGCGCCGGGCAAGCGCTCACGCTCGCGCAGCGCTACGCGCAGCAAGCCGCGTCCCCGATCGCCAATGAGGACCTCTATCAGATGGCCGCGCGGCGGGCCCTCGCGCAGGTCCGGCCGGGCTTGGCGGGTCGCGGGCTCGAGGCCGGTGGTGCCGGGGCGCAGGCCGAGGCTGACGTGTCACGCGATCTAGCCTACCAGTTTGCCCAGAATCAAGCGGCACAGCGCCAGGCCACGTTGCAGGGGTTGACGGGGGCCGCGGGCGGACTCGGGAACATCCAGACGCAGGCGCAACAGAACGTGGGCGCTGCCGCCTCCGGATTGGGAAACCTCCAGCAGCAAGGTTTACAAGGTTTACAGGGTGCGAGCCAAGGCGTGCAGCAAGCAGCGGCCGGGCAAGCCGCCCTCGGACAGTCTATGATCCCGTATTTGCAGGCGATTCAGCAAGGGGCGCAGAACGTCGGGGGGGCCGCGCAGGCCGGCGCCGGGATGCTCATGACGGGCCCCGAGCTCGCGCAGCAGCAAGCCAATGCCGTCAATCAACTCGGGCAAACGCTCATGCAACAATACAACTTGCCGATGCAGGCATCGGGCAATCTGCTCAACTTGCTCACGGCCGGCATGTCGCCGGGCTTGCAGATGCTCCAGGCGACGGCGCCGCAGGTCGCCAGCTCGAGCAAGGGATATAATATTCTATGACACCCGATAGCCGGCGGTATCATCGCGTGCGGCGGCCGACCTTCACGCGGCACTTTGGTAGCATCCTCGGGCTCTTCGGGGGTGGCGGCTCGGAGGCTGGCGGCGCGGCGGCGGCCGGGGCTGGGGCGGCGGAGGCGGGGGCCGGGACTGGGGCCGCGGAGGGGGTCGGGGCGGCGGGGGCCGGGACCGGGGCGGCGGAGGCTGGCACGGCGGGAACAACTGCGGCGGCCGCACCGTCGCTCGCGACCTTCGGCCAGTACCTTCTCAACCGCGCCACGGGTGGCATTACTAACGAAGCCACCGGCGCACTCCGGGGCGTGGGCCAAGGCTTGCAATCGCTCTTTGGCCCCGGGACTGCTGAAAACATCGGGCCCAGCTTTGTCGGGCCGCCCGCACCAACCGGGCCGGGCTTTGTCGGTGGGTTCATGCAGGGCTTTATGAATGCCGTGCCAGAGCTCAAGCATCCGAGCGCGACGACGAGTCTTGGCCAAGGGTTTGGCCAGCTTACCGATGTACTTGAGAAGTTGAACGCGCAGAGCCCAACGCCGCCCCCATTGCCTCCGCAACCCATCCTCCGGATCGGCCAACCGCTGCAGCCGATTCGCACCGTGGTCCCGAGCATGCCGGCACAGGTCGGCCCGGGGCCGATCATGGATCTCCTCGCGCACCTCTAAAAATCGGGAGCCTCTGACATGGGCAGCTCGCCGATCCTCAGCACGCTTGAGAACATCGCCGGCATGGGCGTCGGCACGCTCGCGGCGTTGACGACCATCAAGTCGGGCGGTCTCGGGTCGTACTTGATGAATCGGCAGCGAATGCTCGCCGATCCCGCCTTTCGCGCGACGCTCGAGGGCTCGCCCTTCACGTCGGGGTTTTTTGGGGTGTCGGGTGGCCTGGGGCCCGCGCCGGCGTTGCCGCAGCTCCCCGCGACTGGCGGCGGCGTCGCGCCCCCGAGCCCCGACTTTATCGGGCCGCCCGCGCCCGGGCAGCAAGTCGCGGCCCCGCAGCTCCCGACGCCGACGGCGCAGAACGTGCCGGGCTACGAGCCCGGGACGGGGCGCATGTGGCACCCGTTCTTGACGCCCTACGAGCCCAAGACCGCACTCGAACAACAAGGGCTTGCGACTGCGGAAATCGGCGTCACGTCGCCCGACGCCGGGCAAGCTGCGCAGTATAAAATGGCCGCCGGGATTCCACTCAACGACAACGAGATTGCCGCGGCCGCGCAACGCGCGCGCGTCGTGCAGGCGCTTGCCGGTCCCGGATCGACGGTGCAGCTCGATATTCCCGGCATGAAAACGAACGTCGGGAGCCCATACAATTTCGCGGCCATCACGTCGGAGGAGTATCCGACGCCGCAGCTCGCCGCCGCCGCGGCCGCCGCCCGCAATGCCAGCATCCCCGCCGGCAATCCGCAATGGCAAGTCGTCCCCTCCGGCCGTGGCACGTATCTGCTTGCGCCCCCCGCGAGCGCCGCGCAGACCTTGCCGCCGACGCCACCCCCGCCGGAATTTCGCGCCCCCGGTGGCCCCGCGCAACCCAGTGCGCCCAAGCCGCTCCCGACCCCGGGACCACAAGCAAACCGGATTGATCCCTACCATGCGGCCTTTACCAACGCCGCCGACACGTATGGGCTCCCACATGGCTTGCTCAACGCGATGGCGGAGCGGGAATCGGGATTTAACCCGGCGGCCACGGGGCCGACGCTCCCCGAAGGCGACAAGGCGCTCGGGCTCATGCAGTTTCGACCCGCGACGGCGCAGCAGTACGGGATTGATCCGACCGATCCGATGTCGTCGATTGGCGGCGCGGCGCGCTATATGCGCACGTTGGTTGACCAGAACAGTGGCGACGTCGGGGCGGCGCTCCAGCAATACGGTGGCGGACCGCACTATCCGAGCGCCGATATTCTCGCGCGCGCCGAGCAGTACCGCGCCGCGATTGACCAGGCACCGGCTGCACCGCCGGCCCCCGTCCAAGTCGCCCGCGCAGTGCCACCCGCACCCGCACCGGCCCCGCCACGGCCAGGGGCACGCCCCGCGCCACCCCCACCCGCCGCCGAGGCGCCGACGTGGGATCCCAATGCGGTCGTGCCGCATGTGATGGTCCCGATGCCGCGGGTCGGCTACCCGCCGGCCGCCTTCGGAGGAGAGACGCCGCCGACGGTGCCCATGACGACGACGACCGCCCCGCCCGGCGCTGCGGTGACCGCCGCTGCGACACCACCACTGCCAATGCCGGCGGCGAGGGTGCCGGTCGATCCTAATACGGGCCTCCCGCTGTCCGGCCGCACGGTGGAATCGCAAACCGGGAGCCAGACGTACACCGCCCCGAGTCTCGGCGACGTGGATACGCAACTTCGCCTGAACCGCGCGGGCATCACCGACCCGAAACTCGCGACGCCGCCGGAGATTGCGAACTACTTTGCGCAGGAACGTGCATGGGGGATCCAGCAGAAAATGGACGCCGCCGACGTTGACCGGCTCCGTCGCAGCATGAGCGAGGGGGACGCGGAGGGCCTGCGGCAGTTGATGGATCTCCGCAACCAAGTCAACAAATTCGAGGAGGTCTACGACACGCCCGACAAGCGCGCCCAATTCATTGGGCCGGCGACGTGGCAATTGCAGGGGTTGCGGGCCGATATCGGCTGGCTCGGCTCACGTGACGTGACCAATTTCCGCGCCGCGCTCAGGCCATTTTCGTTCGACACGCTCGGCGGGAAAGACACGCCGCTGAAAGGCGACCTCGCGGGCCTCGGCGCCTCGGCCCCGAGCGGGAGCGATAGCCCAGACCAATTCGAGAGCAACCTGCAATCGTTCAAAGACCGACTCGACGACAAGATTGTGCAGCGCCTCGCGTTCCGCGGCGTGCCCGAGAGCGAGATCACGCCCGATCGCGTCAACGGTGTGCTCGAGGCCGCCCAAGCCGACCGGTTTGCGCGGCGGCTGCAAGCGTTTGAGCCGGTCGCGGCTGCTCCCGCTCCGCCACCGCCGCCCACACCCCCACCCACAACGCCGGGCACTGCCTACGCCGGGCCACCGCCCACGGCACCGCCGCCGTGGCAACCGACGTGGATTCATTAGGCGATGGCTGACCAGGCACTCTTTGCGTACCAAGTGCAGCTCCCCGACGGGAGCACAGCCGTGCGCACCGGCGGGGCCGACCGGCCCCCGACGCACGGCGAGCTGGCTGACTACGCTGCGAATCAAGGCGAGCGGTATCTTGGCCCGGTGCCGATGTCGCCCGTCGTCCCGACCGAGAGCGCGCCCGCCGAGGCGCCCCCCGCACCGCCGGCGCGCGCCGCCGCGGTGGCACCGCCCGCGACGGTGGGCGAGCCAGTCAGTACGCTCCTCCCTGACCGTTCGATCGCGAGCCAGGTGCCGAGCATGGTCGGTGGCCTCGGGGGCGCCTACGGGGGCGCAGCGCTCGGGGCGTTGACCGGGCTTGCGGCACCGATCGCCGTGCCGCTCGGGGCGATTGCCGGCGCGGCGCTTGGGTCGGGCGGGCTCGAGTACCTCCAGGCGAAAGCGGAGCAAGAGGGCGGCGTGGCGCCGTCAGAGCAAGGGACGCCCGGCGAGCGCGCCTACCGTGCGGCCATTCGCGGCGGAGCCGGCGAGACGGGTGGCCAAGCGTTGCAGCTCGGCGCGCAGGTCGCGAAGGCCGTCGCGGGCCCGACGCTGCGGGCGACGGAATCGCTGGCCCCGACGCTCACCCGTGACTTGCCCCCGGAGGCGATGGCGGCGACGACGCGGGTCGGGCAGTTGATCCGCGACCCGGCGGCGCTGGCGAGCGCCGAGCTCACCCCGCGTGGCCAGCAAACCGTGCTCTCGGCGTGGTGGCAGCATTGGGCCCCGCAGGGGGCCCGAGCCGTCGGGGATGCGTGGGACGCGCTTGGCCCGACCGGGCAAGCCGTGCTTGCGGGGCCGCAGCGCGATGCCATGAGCACGCTCGTTAGTTCTGTCCGTCCCGGGTCGCTGGGTGTGCGCGATATCATGTCGGCTGGCGCGGTGCCGACGGCCCTCTGGCACTACGGCATAGTGCCCAAGGAAGCCGCGATCGGGCTCGGGCTCGCGACCAAGGCCGCGCAGGAGTACGGGCCACGCTTACTGACCAACCCGACCGTGTTTGATTGGGTGTCGCAGCTCCCGCAAATCTCGCGGGTGGCGAGTCCGTGGGCGACGCTCGGGACGACCGCAGGCGGGCAAGTGGCCGCGCGCGAGGTGCTGCCCTAGCGCTTGGCGGTGATGCGCGCCCACTCGCGGGCGCGGCGCTCGTGCTTGGTAGGGCAGACCATGCGGAATGCCCGCACAATCGGCGTGCCGACGACCCCAAGCAGGCGGACGCCAATGCAGATGACGGCGCCCATGGTGAGCGCATCGAGCAGAAACATCATACCCCGTAGACGCTACCGGTAACGCTAACGGGTCGGCAAGGGGGCGGCGGGTCCGAGCCGGACCAGACCATGCCATGCCCGAGCCGGCCGTGGCCTGCCAAGCCCTCCCGTGCCGTACGAAAGCCAGCCCTACCGCGCCCCGCCAAGCCTTGCCCCGCCGTATCACGCCAAGCCCGAACGCGCCAAGCCTGGCCTGAACGCACCCGACCACGGCAAACCCGGCCCGACCATACCTCGCCCGAGCATACCAGGGCTTGCCAACGCCGCACCTCGCCGGAGCCGGCCCGACCAGACCAGACATTGGCCGGCCACACCGTGCCCTGCCGGGCCTGAGCGAACCTAGGCCCGCCAGACCGCGCCTCGGCTGCATGATGGCGCCATGCCGCACCCGGCCTCGCCACACCTCACCCAAGCAGACCCGGCCAGAGCCCACGCGGGCAGACCAGACCCGAACCGGCCACAGCCGACCAGACCGGAGCCTACCGGACCCTACCAGACCAGACCCGACCAGACCCGAGCTCACCAAAGCTCACCCGGGCACACCTGAGCGAACCCGACCATGGCGCGCCTCACCCGAGCCAGCCAGGGCTCACCACAACAGGCCCGACCAGAGCTCAGCTCGCCTTATTGCCCGCACGGGGCCACGTTCCATTGGACAATCTGATAGCGGCCATAGGTGGGCCGGAAGTCACCCAAGCCGATGAGGCGTCCGGCCATGGTCGCGACTTCGTGCGCGAGATCGGGACTGATGTACTCGGGCAGCAAGCATTGGAGGTCGACCTCGATGCGCCAGCCGGCCCGCATCGCGGGCCGCATCCGCGTGACGCTGTTGCGCTGCACGGTCACGCGTCGTTGGTCGAGGTAATCCCACTCCCGTGTCCCGAGCGAACAGAGGTCAGACAGCGAGACGAGCCCGCCCTTGAAGAGATCCATAGCGGATTTCCGCGGCGAGCGCGGATCCTGTTTGAACTTCGCGGCGTGAATCATCGCTTGTCGGAGGTACTCGCCGGGGATCGCCAGGTTGCCGTCGGGGCGACGGTAGACGTAGGACTCGACGTCGTCCTGCTTTTTCGCCTTCGATCCTTTGGCCGCCTTCGCTTTCTCGGCGACCGCCTCGACCGACCAGCGGTGGAAGAGAAAGGGCGCGGTGCCCTGAATCGTGATCGCGATCCCATAGGGCACCTCAAACTCGATGGTCTGCTTCCCGTCGTTCGAGACGGGCGTGTACGTTTCCAACCCCGCGTGCGTGCTCATCGTGGCCATATCGTGCCTCCCCTTCATGGGTCATTGCCTCCCCGGTGCTCTCGCGTCGTCCCCCAGCCGCCCGGCGGCGCGTGCGGCGGGGCGCGGATTTGGGTCCGCGGTCGCCGCATGTCAGGCCGTGCTCCCTTGCCGGATCCGCCAGGCCGCCACGCGGCACCGGATGCCGCAGTACCGCGCCGTCACGCGCTGGGGGGTAAAGGGCCGGTGGCAGTGGGCACAGCGGCGCTCGACAGCCGCCGGCGGCACGGACGGCGGAATAGTCCCCCCTCGGGTGCCGAAAAACCCGCGCCGGTGCTCACTCTTCATCGGTGTGTCCATCGTCCTAAGGTCTTTGCTTCAAGTACGCGTCCCTGAGCGCCCGACGCTTGGATTTCCGGGCTTCTTCGGACACGCGGGCTTTCCACACGTTGACGGCCGTCGAATCGCCCCAGCACTGGAAGAGCTCGAGGCCAAGATCCCAGACAATGCGCAGCACGCCGTCGTCGCCGAGAAAATCCCACCGCTGGATACTCGGCGCCGTCGACGCCCCCGGGATGACGCGGGCAACGCCCCGGCGCCCTTTGCACATGGCGTGGAAGAGCGGCCCTTTGCGCTTGTCCAGTTCCCGGTCGCGACGGAGCGGGCGCGTGACGCCCAAGTGGAGCACCTCACCCGACAGGATGACGGCCTCGCCGTCGTCGGGGATAAACTCGTAGAGCGTGGTCCATGCGAAGGGTTGGCGGTGGTAGCGACGGGCCGCGCCGAGGGATTTGCCCCACCGGGTTTCAAGCCAGCGCGTGAGCGGGGGCGTCATCCCTCCCGCGCCTCCTCTGCGGTCTGGTGCTCCCGCAGGTAGGCCGCCAAGGCGTCGGCCACCCACTCCTGCATGGTGACCTCCTGGTGGAAGGCCGCGAGCCGCACGGCGTGGTGCAGCCGGCGCGGGATCCGGGTGGCGAGCTGCGAGACGGCGGTGTCAAACTGCACGCGAGACATGGCCAGCTCCCTTCGTTCGGGTCGCCGCGAGGTACGATGCCAAAAGCAATCCCTCGGCCGGACCCTCGTCGGCCGGGGCGATGGGGCCGAGGCTGGGGAAGCGTTCTTGGGCCCGGAGGCGCGACGCGCGCTTGTCGGCGCCGATCAAGCCCGCGTGCTGCTTCCAGACGACCGGGGCGATGATGCGGTAGGGCACGCGGGCGGCGACGATGAGCCCGAGCCACAAGCCAAAGCCCACACCGGTGCGGTAGCTGGACGCGACGCCTTGCCCGGGCCGCGCCCCTTGCGCCTCGAGGGCGACCTCGACGGCGTGGATCGTCGGCGTGCGGCCGTCGACCAGCCGGGCGAGGAGCTGGCGCATAGCGAGCGGGTCGTATTCGTCGCGCGTCTTGCGGCCGCGGGTGACACTCACCCGGGGCGTGCGGTGGAGCTCGACGCCGAGGGCGCTGCCGTCGTCGCCGACGTCGAGGACGCCGAGGCCGCCGGCAAGTCCGGGGTCGATACCCAGAATTCTCCTAGACATTCCGCACCCTTTGCGCGCGGATGCGCATGCACGCGCGGCATTCGCGGTCGCCGTCGGGGCGGCGATAGAGATTCTCTCCGCTCAAGGTATGCCCCCGTAGACAAAGGCTCTTGCCGGCATTTGGTGCGCGGAGTATGCGACCCTCCCGCTCCGCCCGGCGGCGCCTCAAGCGACCTTGCGCCACCGTCCCGCACGTCCGGCATTGCCGCCCGCTCGCATACACGCGCAGGTTGCTCCCGCTGTACGCGTGCCCGGCCGGGCAATGCGTCTTACTCACGCGGGCAATCATGGCCGGGGACCGATGCAGATTTTCCCGCGCCGTGACGGCATCGAGGTGCGCCGGGTTACAGCACAGACGGTTGCGACAGAGGTGGTCGACGTGGAGCCCAACGGCAATCGCCCCGTGTGTCAGCACGTACGCGACCCGGTGCGCGTTTTGGGTCCGGTCCTCGAACGTCGCGCGACCGTAGCCGTTCCACATGCGCGGCCCACTCCATGGCCAGCATTCCGCTGGCGCCCCGCACACGACGCGGCTCCAAAACCGCCCGTGGCGCCATGCCTCAAAAGTTGCCCGCCGTGCGGCTGACCACCGCCTCATGGCCGCCGCCGCGGGCAGACGAGCGCATGGCGCCACCACCGCCCGCACCGCCCGCAATAGAGCCCGAGCACCACGGCCACGACCCGCCACCGCGGCGGGCGGCGGAGTTCGAGCAGCACGACGGGCCGGGAGCCGTTGACGAGCACTCAATCCTCCTCGCTCTCGTCGTCGTCACCCTGATTGAGCCACCGTTGCACATGATCCGGCAGTGCCAGCCGTGCGGGCCCCGCAAGGCTCGCCTCGGTCGGTATTGGAATGTCTCGCGCCCGACACGCCGCGAGGATGCCCGGATACATCGAGCGGACCAGCGGTAAGCGATCATTCGGCAATCGGTCCTCAACGGCATGGATGCCGCCGAGCCGCTCGATGAACAGGCGGACAAACGGCCCGACCTCGTGCCCGCTGATGGCGCGGCTCAGCTCGTGATTGACCCATGCGGCATCGACCGGGACCGCCGCACCGAGCGTGCGGATCTCGGCCGGTTTCGGGAAGAACCGGCATTCTTTGAGCGCCCGCTCAACGCCCGCATGCACGTCGACGAAGGGCAGGTCAGCGAGCGCGAGCCAGTACCCGGCAACCCGCGCCGGCGTTACCGGCTCGTTGAAGACCTCGCCGAGCAGCGCCAGCAATTCCCCGAAACGTCCCTGGTCGTCGGTGGTCATCGTAGCAGCTCCAGTCCGGCCTTGATGGCCTCGAGATTGCCGGCGGTCTTTGTGGTCCCGCCGGTCAACGGTGCTGCCGCCGGGGTATCTTCCCACTGCCGCTGCCGCAGGAAGGTGGCCGCGTCCTCGACAAAGCCGCGGCGCCATGCGTCGCTCTCTTTCCACCGCTCGACGCTCACCAAGATGGCCTCGAGGTGTCGGGCCCCGTCGGCGACCTTCCAGGCACGGAGGGCGGCCGGCTTGTGGCGCTTCTTGGGATAGGTCAACCAGAAACGGTCAAAGCCCAGCTCTGTCGCGCGGGGCGCCGGCTCGGCGCCCTGAGTGAGCGAAGCGAACGATAAAGTATCTTCTTGGGATCCGGGAACGGGTACGGGTACGGGAACGGGATGATGCGAAGTCCCGCGTGTGTCCCGCGTCTGTCCCCGGGGGACATCCGGGGGGACATCCGGGGGGACATCCCGGGGGACATCCGGGGGGACAACGTCGCCCCGTTGGCGGCGCTTTTTCTCTCGCGCCCGCTCGCGCCGGGCGAGTACCTCGGCCCTCCGCAGGTTGTAGACGAGATAGTCGTGTACTTCCCAGGAGACGCCGTGGTCATGCCAGAGGCCAATGCGCGCGAGGTCGGCGGCCAGGTCCTCGCACGTCACGCGATGGCGCACCCGGCCGAGGGTCGTTTCGCTGACCTGGAGGCTCGAGAGGTCAAGGAGCTGCGAGACGCGCCGCTTCGGGATGAAGCCATCGGTCAGGTTGCGGGAGCACCACGTAATCGCGGCGACATGGAGCGCAAAGCCCAGCGGCCCCGCCGCAATGATCTTCGGGTTGTCGAGGATCGCGTCATCCAACCGCGCCCACATGGCCCGCACCTCCTGCAACCACGCTGCAACCACGAGGTCGCCGAGCCGCGCGGCGCCGTGCCTGCGCGTTCGGGGCGGCATAGGGGCGGCATCAACGTTTCCGCACCCTTACCGGGGAATCCGTGACGCTTCGCCCGAGCCGTCGGGCGGGCGGACTGACTCTTAATCAGCGGGTCGCAGGTTCGATCCCTGCGCGGCCCATGAACAAAATCAAGGGCTTGCATCACGCCCGGTCCCGCCGACGGGCGCTTGTAGCGTTTCCTGCAACCACTTTGCAACCACGAGCGTCGGCCGAGCGCGTCTCGGTTACTGTCACAAGTAACTCCGTCCCGCTCGGGAAGCGCACCACGATCTCGGCCGAATAGTTGCCCTCGCCGTCGACGAGCGGCGTCGCCCTAATGCCGTGCTCCTCGAGGCGAAGGTTGAGCGCCCCCCAGATCATGCCCACCACGAGCCCCTCGGTAGGAGTCATGCCCGCCCCCGCCGGCTTTTGGTTGCAGGGCTGGTTGCAGGGGCCGTGTCGAGCACGTCGACCCCGCTCCGATCTTCCATCGGCAGCCCCGAGCCGTAGAGGTCGACCGTCGTCGCCACGCTCGCATGTCCCATCTGGCGCTGTACGTAGACGGGTGACACCCCCGCGGCGATGAGCTGCGACCCGTACGTGTGGCGCAAGTCGTGGGGCGAGAGCCGTCGCGAAATCGCGTCATTCGTGGCAGACTCTGCCATGAAAGCCTCAGACTTTAGTATGAGGCGAACGAGCGTGCGCCGCACGTTCCGGCCGTCAAGCATCGTCCCGGCGTGGGACGGAAAGAGCCAGGGGACGACCGGCGTTCCGTCAAGGCTGACGACCTTGAGGAGGGCGGCGACGTGGGCGTCGAGCACTGTGGATAACTGGGGCGAGATATCCACAACCCGTGCGCCATGCTTGGGCAGCTCCTCCCGGTGGTGCTTGGCGTTCCACGCCCGCTCTACCCGCATCGTCCGGGCCGTCGGGTTGTAGTCCTCGAGGCGCAGCATGAGCGCCTCCCCGAGCCGGAGCCCGGTGCGCACAAGTAGAAGCACGAGCGGATACCACGCGGGCTCCGTCGTGCGGCACTCCTCGAGGAGCCGGCGCGTCTGCTCGCGGTCGAGGGCCCGCTTTCGGATCGCGGCTTGCCGGGCCAGCTTGGACGGGTGGAGGTGCAGGGTCTTGCCGAGCCGGGCGGCGGGATTGTCGGCCCGCAGGCCGTCCTCGATTGCGGCGTTCAGCATGGCCCGCAGGGTCGCATACACGGCGTAGATCGACCCGGTCGCGAGTCGCCGACCCGCTACCCCCGCCCGGCGGCAGTCGACGAGAAAGGCGCGGAGCTCGGGCCGGGTCAGCTCGGCGACGGGCCGGCCCCCAAGGCGCGGGGCGAGGTAGCGGGCAAACGTGGCGGCGTAGTGCTCGTGGCTCCGCGCCTTGACCGACCCCTCGAGCGCCGCGAGCCAGTGCGCCCCGTAGACGGCCACCGTGCTCGTTGGGTCGACCAGCGGCACCAAGCGTCGGGCCGCCCGGAGCCGGGCGCCGTTCGCCTCGATCCAAGCTATGGCCTCCCGGTACGTCTTGAACGCTGGATACTTCTGGCGACCGTTGGCGTCCCGATATTTCACGTACCAAGGCTGGGCTCGAGTGCCGGGCCACTTATTGGCTTTCATGCGCCGCCCTTGGGTCGGGGGTCGCCTTGCGGGTCCGCCCATGCACCTTGACCAGGAGCCCAAGGCTCGTGGCGGCGAGCGGTGTCACGGTGCGTACGCCTTGCTCCCATCGGCTGACCGTGGTGACGGTCACGTTGAGGGCTGCTGCGAGCTGGCGCTGCGTCCAGCCGAGCCGGCGGCGCAGCAGTCGCACGTCCATTGGTGTCATGCGGCGGAGTATACCGTCGGCCGGGGTACGGCGCCACCCGGGCGCGGAGGTCGCCCCACCGGAAGTGGAGGCGACCCCCGGGCGGCCGGGGTTGGGGGGTGAGCTCGCCGCGGTGCACCCGCGCGTACAGGGTGTCGAGCGAGATGCGGAGGAATTGTGCCGCTTCCTCCGCTGTCAAGATACGGTCGTCGTCGTCGGCCGTGGCGACCACCACGGGTGCGGGCGTCGGCACGGGCCGTGTCGCGGCGATGACATCGTCGCCGAGGGCGCAGAAGGTAAGCAGCGCGATGCGCGGGAGCTCCCACGCGAGCGCGGCGAGGTCCTCGACCGACAGCGCGGCGATTTGGGCGGCGAGTCCGGCTGGCATCGCCTACCGCGTGCCCCCCTGACTGCCGCGAGTCTGAGTCATTCGCCCCCGGTTGTGTCAGCGTACACGACATGCGGGCGCGCCTGTACCGTACCCACACCCGCCCCACACCACACCGGGAACCGACCCGCCCCCTTTTGGGAGAAGATCTGACGCACTTGCAATGAGAGCGTCGCCATTACTCTCAGTTGAGCACCGCTGTCAAGCCGTATATGCTTGGAACGTGCAGAAAATGGCGGTCCAGACGAGACAACGTGTGAGAATTGCGCAGAGAAAAGCGTTACGCTACCGGCACAGTGCTATGGGTCGACCCCCGGTGCCACCTCGGAGCTACGTCACCCGACACATTCGATTTCGTCGGGAAATTGATGCCGGTATCCGGCGAGCCGCGAAAGAGGAGGAGCGGGGGTTTAACGATCTTGTGCAGCTCGTCATGAAGTACTGGCTTGAGGCACGCGCCCTCACCCCGGGCGAGCAGGCGCTCCGCAACGCGTTTTTCCACGGTGGTCTACGGCCGCCGGGCCCGCGGCGTCGCGGGCAGCCCCGCAAGGCGCCGCGCAAGGCGTAACTGCGCCTCCGCCTCCGGGTGGACGAGGGCGGCCCACTCGAGCACGACCCGGACGTCGGGCACGGTGCCCTCGCGGCGCCAGCGCTTGAGCGTCGGATCGCTGACCCCGAGTGCCGCGCACGTCGCCGTCGGGCCCCCCGTGGCCTGGATGGTGCGATAGACCAGGTTGGGAGGCGTGCGGGGCCGGTTGCGACCGTTCTTCCGGTGCCGGGGCATTCCCCTATGCTTACCGGATGGTACGGGTCGGAAGCAATACGGATCGGTCTTGACACCTAGAGGGGCCGGGCGTATGGTCTACACAGATGAAAACACGCAAGAGCAAGTCGGTTGATTTCACCGCCCTGTGGGATGCCGCGGCACGTTACGCCGGCGCGACGATTCGCTGGCGCCAATCTATGCGCCTCGAGGTGACCGACGCCGAGGTAGCCGAGGCGGCCCGCGAGCTCTCGTGGCGCCACCCCGAGGCGCGGAGGGGCCGGTAAATGCGTTACGCCGCCCCGACGAGCAACGCCGGCGGTCGCCCGCGATACACCCGTCCACGGGGTGCGAACGACCCGAGGGGCGGCCCGTGCGCCGCGAGCGCCGCGCCCACCCGCTTGCGCACGGCGCCCGGATCCAAGTCGAGTGTCGCGCATGCCGCCCGGAACGCGAGCGGCCACGTCTCATCCTCGTTCAGCAACCACTGCATCGCCGCGGCGTATGGCCGCGAGCCGCGCGGGTAGCGGCGGAGATCGTCGAGCGCCGCCATGAAGACCGCCAAGACCAGCCGCCGTTCACCCGAGAGCTCGCGGCGCCGCGCGCGGAACGCGTCGAGCTCCGCGAAAGCGTCGGTCGGATCGGGGCCCAGATCGGGGAGCGCGAGCTTGCGTTGCCCGCCCGAGCGGAACGCCGCCGCTTGCGCCCGCAACCCCGGCACCGCAAACATCGCTAAAACGCCCGCCTATCACATGGCCCCCACCAAGGAAACGCAAACTATGGAACCTGATAGCGTTACACTGCCGCCCGCCGCGGCCGCCGCGGCACCCGTCACCGCGCCCGCGCTCGTCCCCGATGTCGTCGCCGAGGGCTTGGTGCTCGGCAATCCCGAGGCGCTCGCGACGCAGCTCGAGTCGTTCAGCAAGGCGCGCGAGCTCTTCGTCGAGTGGCTCTTTAACCGCTTGGTCGCGGGCATTGATTTCATGGTGATTCACCGCAAGGTCGGGCCGCGGAATGCCAAGACCCCGTGCCCGAATGCGGCCGACGCCAAGGGCGCCGGGTGCACGACGTGCGGGGGCAAGGCGACCTTGTGCAAACCGGGCAGCGAAAAGATTTGCGGCTTGCTCCAATTGCGCCCCCGCTTCAAGCGCGACGTGGATAGCTGGGAAATGCTCGGCGCGGAGGCCGGGCTCGTCACGCTCATCTGCGAGTTGATGACGCCCGCTGGCGTCGTCGTCGCCGAGGGCCGCGGCGCCCGCCACCGGGACCAGGATTTCGGCGACGTGAACAAGTGCTTGAAGATGGCGCAGAAGTCGGCGCAGACCGATGCCGTGCTCCGCTGCGCCGGGCTCTCGGAAATCTTCACGCAGGACCTCGAGGATATGCCCGCCTTTCTCCGCGACGCCGATCCCGACACCGCGCAACCCTTTGAGACGCCGCGGCGTCAAGGCGAGCTGGCGATGCCCGCGGCACCGCGGGCGGAGGAGGACCTAGCCGACCAGCTCCGCCGCTCGGTCGCCGAGGCCGCGGCCCGCAAGGCCGCCGCCCCCGCGCGGCCGGCCCCGGCACCGGCGGCCCCGACGGGCGACGAGCTGCCCCCGAGTGATGCACTCTCGAAACCGCGCATCGGCCGCCTGATGGCGCTGCTGCATCAAGCCGTCGAGACCCAAGGCGTGCCCGACGACTCGCACGACGAGATATTCAAGCGGGCGCTCGACTGGCTCGGTGGCTGGGTCGCGACGACGCAGGGCCGCCCCAAGGTCACGCACTGCTCGTACAAGCAGTACGATGCGCTCTGCGCGCAGATTCCCGTCGCCGTCGAGGCCGCGCTGGCGGGCGAGCGCCGCCCGGCGCCGCGCCTCGTGCGCCGCACGTACGCCGCCCCGCGTCGGCCGCTGCACTGACCACGGTGACTCCGCTTTGCACTTGCTGTCGGAAGCGCACGCCCCGGCGGCACTTCGCGGTCGGCTACTTCAAGCTGTGTGCGCATTGTCATGGCGGCAAGATTAAGCCCATGCGCAGACCTGCCCGGTGCAGTGGTTGTGGAATGCTGGCGCGGGTCGGGTCGCGATGGTGCAGTCAATCCTGTTCCACGCGATACAATCGGGAGCGTTTAAGGCAGCGTAAGATGGCCGTCGTCGCGGCACTTGGAGCTCGCTGTACATGCACGGAGGCTATCTGTGCACATTTGGGGCCGTGCGCGGTCACCTATCCCGATGCACTCACGGTCCATCACAAGCAGGGTGATGGTGGCCAGATACGTGGTGCTAGGCAGGATGGGACCATTGCGCGGGGAACTGCAAGGCCCGGTGGTCTGTCGGCATGGTCGCGCTATTACCGGGCGCTCGGCACGGCAGATCATGGAATGTATCTGCTCTGCCATAATTGCCATCACGCTCACCACGCGCGGGAACGACGAGCGCTCGCAGCATGACGAGCCCTATCAGCGGAACGGATGGGCATGCGCCGCGGTGGTTGGAGTTTGAACCCTCCACGCACACATACCGAGTTGACGGCACCTCTGTGCCATCGGTGACGCAACTTCTTGAGGACGCCGGGTTGACGCCGGATTACTCGCTTGTACCGCGTCCTGTACTTGAGCACGCGCGTGCGAGGGGCATACACGTTGACCAATGCTGTGATTTGCTCGACGCCGATGACCTAGATTGGCGGAGCGTCCACCCTGAGGCGATGCCTTTCGTCGAGGCGTGGATGGCGTTCCGCGACTACGA
>Ga0066903_100001697_pt1 | contig 16492 bp, 28 predicted proteins | sample PanSoiMetaGPlot1_FD_67491 | JGI IMG/M metagenome (GOLD analysis project Ga0066903, IMG submission 67491) | Tropical forest soil microbial communities from Panama analyzed to predict greenhouse gas emissions - Panama Soil - Plot 1 (version 2) | ecosystem: Environmental > Terrestrial > Soil >... | reverse complement strand
CACAAGGAATCCGACAAGTTGATCGTCCGCGGCCGTCGCCGCGGCAAGGAGAAGCGCTAAATGGGTCGTTCGATGAAGAAGGGGCCGTTCGTCGAGGAGCGGCTGATGAAGCGGATCGAGTCGATGAACACGTCCGGGTCGAAGACCATGGTCAAGACCTGGTCGCGGACCTCGACGATCTTCCCGGAGATGGTCGGGCACACGATCGCCGTCCACGACGGCCGCAAGCACATCCCCGTGTTCGTGACCGAGCAGATGGTCGGGCACAAGCTCGGCGAGTTCGCGCCGACGCGGCACTTCCGCGGCCACTCGGGTGACCGGCAGACGCAGGTGAAGAGGAAGTAGTGGCAGCGACGGAAACACGCGAAGTGCGCGCCCAGGCGAAGTGGGTGCGGACGTCCGCCCGCAAGGCGCGGCTCGTCGCGGAGCACATCCGCGGCCGCAGCGTGCCCGAGGCGCGCGCCGTCCTCGCCTTCACACCGCGAGCCGCGGCCCGCGAGATGGAGAAGGTGCTGCGCTCGGCCGTCGCCAACGCCGAGGCGAACCACGGCCTCTACGGCGAGGACCTCGTCGTTACGTCCGCGTACGTCGACGAGGGGCCGACGCTCAAGCGCTGGCGCGCCCGTGCACGCGGCCGCGTCGCCCGCATCCGCAAGCGCACCTGCCACATCACCGTGACGGTGGCGCCGGCGCCCACTTCCGCGAAGGGCCGCCGGGGAGCCGCGGAGCAGGCCGCCGACAAACCAAGGCGCCGTCCGTCGGTTCGCCGCCCGAAGGCCGACACTCCGGTCGAGCCCAAGCCCGAGGCTGCCGCCGGGACCGAGGCGATCGTCGAGACCGAGGCTGCGGTCGAGACCGAGCCAGCCGCCGAGACCACGCACGCCGCCGAGACGACCGATGCCGCCGAGGCACCGGCCGCGACCGAGGAGAAGCCCAAGCCGAAGCGCCGGACCCCGGTCCGCCGCAAGAAGACCGAGGAAACGGAGAAGGAGAGCTAGTGGGACAAAAGGTTCATCCCGGCGGGATGCGCGTCGGCGTCATCCACGACTGGAAGTCCAACTGGTACGTGTCCAATAAGGACTTCGCGAGCGCGCTGCTCGAGGACGTCCGCATCCGCGAGCACATCAACGGCAAGCTCTCGCACGCAGGCCTGTCCGACATCCTGATCCGCAAGGACAAGCAGCGGATCACCATCGACATCTATACGGCGAGGCCCGGCATCGTGATCGGCAAGTCGGGGGTCGAGGTCGACGCGCTGCGCCGCGAGATCCATGGCATGACGCACAAGAACGTCCAGATCAACATCAACGAGATCAAGCGTCCGGAGCTCGACGCCAAGCTCGTTGCACAGTCGATCGCCGAGCAGCTCCAGAACCGCGTCAGCTTCCGGCGCGCGATGAAGCGCTCGCTGGCCTCGGCCATGCGCTCCGGTGCGCACGGGGTCAAGGTCATGTGCGGCGGCCGCCTTGGCGGCGCCGAGATGAGCCGCTCCGAGAGCTACTCGGAAGGCCGCGTCCCGCTGCACACGATCCGCGCCGACATCGACTACGGCTTCGCCGAGGCGAAGACGACGTTCGGACGCATCGGCGTCAAGGTCTGGATCAACAAGGGCGAGATCATGCCGGAGGGGTTCGAGGGTATGACCGGAGGCCGCGAGCTGCGCCTCGGCGACCAGGACCAGGCGCGACGGCGCCGCGGCGCCGGTCGTGCAGGCGAGGGCCTCGGCCAGCGGGAAGGCCGCCGCGGTCCCGACCGCGAGGGTCTAGGCCCGGTGCGCCGTCGCCGACCGGGCCGCGGAGGCGGCCGCTCGCGCGGGCGCACGCCGGAGACGACCGAGCAGCAGCAGCCCACCGAACAGACCGAGGCATCCGTCGAGACGACACAGGTGGAGACGCCGGCTGTCGAGACGCCGGCCGTCGATACGCCCGAGACGCCGGCTGAGCCGACGACCGAGACGACCGCGGAGGAGACGTCCGAGTAATGCTCCTCCCGCGCCGAACCGCGTTCCGCAAGTACCACCGGGGCCGCCGCCGCGGCACGTCCAAGGGACAGGTCGCCGTCCAGTACGGCGACTACGGCCTGAAGGCGCTCGAGGCCGGCTGGGTCTCGAACCGGCAGATCGAGGCCGCCCGTATCGCCATGACCCGCAAGATCAAGCGTGGCGGCAAGGTCTGGATCAACATCTTCCCGGACAAGCCGTACACGAAGAAGCCGGCTGAGACGCGCATGGGTTCCGGCAAGGGCTCGCCCGAAGGTTGGGTCGCAGTCGTCAAGCCGGGCCGCGTGATGTTCGAGCTCGCCGGTGTCCCCGAACCGCTGGCCAAGGAGGCCTTGCGGCTCGCCGGAAGCAAGCTCGCGATCAAGACGAAGGTCGTCCAGCGCGAAGCCGAGCTCTTCGACTAGGACGTGGAGGAAACCCGATGAAAGCTAGTCAGCTACGCGAGATGACCGACGAGGAGCTCGACAAGAAGATGGCCGAGACGCGTCACGAGCTCTTCAATCTGCGCTTCCAGGCGTCGACCGGCGCCCTAGAGAACTCCGCGCGGATGCGGCACGCGAGGCGCGAGATCGCCCGGATCCTGACGATCCGCCGCGAGCGCGAGGCCAGCCTGGAGAGGAAGTAATGGCAGAGCGAAAGCCCAAGAAGACCGACAACGACACGCCCGAGACCGAGGCCGAGACCCAGGCAGCCGAGGAGGCCGCTGCAGAGGAGCCGAAGCCGAAGCGGACCCGCAAGCCGAAGGCCGAGGCCACCGAGGCCACGGAGGCTTCCGAGGCCACGGCCGAGGAGACGCCTCCCGCGAAGCCGCGCTCGCGCAAGAAGGCCGAGCCGGCCGGGGAGGAGGCTCCGGTCGAGGCGGTAGCCGAACAGGCGCCGGGCGAGTCCGTCGCCGTTGAGCCCGAACCGGAGGTCGAGGCCGAGGAGCCGGCGCCCGAGCCCGCCGCAGAGGCCGAGTCCGCCGCGGAAGCCGAGCCTGTCTCGGAGGAGCCTGCAGCCGAGGAGCCTGCAGCCGAGGAGCCTGCGCCGGAGCCGGTCGCAGAGACCGAGCCCGTCTCGGAGGAGCCGGCCGCCGGGGAACCGGCTGCCGAGGAGCCCGCGGAGGCCACGCCTGCGGCGGAGGCGCCCCCAGCCGAGGAACCTGCAGCGGAGGCCGAGCCCGAGGCCGAGGCCGCTCCAGCACCGGGTCCCGAACCGAAGAAGAAGCGCAAGCGCGTCCCGCGGAGCGAGCGACGTCAGCGTCCGCGCCCGACGCGCGATGCCTCCACGGCACGGAAGCCGCTCGTGCGGCAACCCAAGCCCGAGTCCGAACGCGGCCGGCGCCAGGAGCGGCGCGGTGTCGTCGTCTCGAGCGCGATGGACAAGACGATCGTCGTCCGCGTCGACACGGTGAAGTCGCACCGGCGCTACAAGAAGATCGTCCGTCGCAGCACGAAGTTCCACGCCCACGACGAGCAGAACCAGGCGAACGTTGGCGACACCGTCCGCATCGTCGAGACGCGTCCACTGTCCAAGACGAAGCACTGGCGTCTGGCCGAGGTCCTCGAGGTGGCGAAGTGATCCAGCAGGAGACGCGGCTTCGCGTCGCCGACAACACGGGCGCGCGCACGCTGCTCTGCATTCGCGTCATGGGCGGCTCGCACCGGCGCTACGCACGCGTCGGGGACATCATCGTCGGTACCGTGAAGTCCGCGACCCCGCAGGGCGCAGTGAAGAAGGGCGAGGTCGTGCGCGCCGTCGTCGTGCGCACGAAGAAGCCGCAGGGTCGCGACGACGGCACGTCGATCGCGTTCGACGAGAACGCGGCCGTGATCATCGACGCCCAACGCAACCCGCGCGGGACCCGCATCTTCGGCCCGGTCGCGCGCGAGCTGCGGGAGAAGAACTTCATGAAGATCGTCAGCTTGGCTCCAGAGGTGCTCTGAATGGCTCAGAAGATGCGCATCAAGAAAGGTGACCTCGTTCAGATCCTCAGCGGCAAGGACCGCGGGAAGCAGGGCAAGGTGCTCGAGGCGCGCCCCAAGACGGGCCGCGTCGTGATCGAGAACCTGAACATCGTCAAGCGGCACACGAAGCCGCGCGCGATCAGGGACTCGAGCCGCATGGGCGGCCCGACCATGGAGCCGGGCGGCGTGATCGACATGCCGGCTGCGATCGACGTATCCAACGTCATGATCGTGTGCCCGGCCTGCAACCGCCCCACGCGTATCGGCGTCACGTACAAGGACGTCAAGGGCGAGAAGGTCAGGGTCCGCGTCTGCCGCCGGGCGGACTGCGGCGAGGAGATCGACAGGTAATGGCTACTGCGACGAAGACAGACATCGAGTACAGCCCACGGCTCAAGGACCTCTACGAGCAGGAACTCCGCGCGCGCCTCAAGGAGGAGCTCGGCCTGCCCTCGATCATGCAGGTGCCGCGCGTCTCGAAGATCACGCTGAACATGGGCGTCGGCGAGGCGAAGACCGAGTCGAAGGCGCTCGACGCCGCCGTCGAGGAACTGACGACGATCGCCGGCCAGCGCGCCCAGATCCGCCGCGCGCGGAAGTCGATCGCCGGGTTCAAGATCCGCGAGGGCATGCCCATCGGCGCCAAGGTGACGCTGCGCGGTGCGCGGATGTACGAGTTTCTCGACCGGCTCGTGTCGATCGCGCTGCCGCGCATCCGGGACTTCCGCGGGCTGAGCCCGCGATCGTTCGACGGCCGCGGCAACTACTCGATCGGCATCCGCGAGCAGATCATCTTCCCGGAGATCAACTACGACGACGTGAGCACGATTCGCGGCCTCGACGTGGCGATCACGACGACGGCGCAGACGGACGAGCAGGCGTTCGCGCTGCTGCGCGGCCTCGGCCTGCCGTTCGCGGAGAGAGAAGGGAGCACGACCTAGTGGCAAAGAAGTCGATGATCGCGAAGGCTGCGCGCCCGTCGCGCTACAAGACTCGCGCGTACACCCGCTGCAACCGCTGCGGCCGGCCGCGCGCCGTGTACAAGAAGTTCGGCCTCTGCCGGATCTGTCTGCGCGAGCTTGCGCACCTCGGCGTGATCCCCGGCATGACCAAGTCGAGCTGGTGATCCGAGATGCTTACTGACCCCATCGCAGACATGCTCGCCCGGATCCGCAACGCCAACAAGGCGCTGCAGGACACCGTCGCCATGCCGACGTCGCGCGCGAAGGTGGAGATCGCCCGACTGCTCAAGGAGGAGGGCTACATCCGCGACTACCACGTCGAGAAGGGCGAGAGCTTCGACAACCTCGTCGTCGAGCTCAAGTACGGGCGCAACCGCGAGCGCGTCATCTCCGGACTCAAGCGAGTCTCCAAGCCGGGCCGCCGCATCTACGCGCGCAAGGACCGGCTGCCGCGCGTGCTCGGCGGCATGGGGGTCGCGATCATGTCCACGTCCAGCGGCGTCATGACGAGCCGCACCGCCGAGGAGAAGGGCGTCGGCGGCGAAGTGATCTGTTTCGTCTGGTGAGCTGAATGAGCCGAATCGGAAAGCAACCCATCCCTCTGCCTTCCGACGTGGCGGTGGCGATCTCGCCCGGCCGCGTCCAGGTCAACGGCCCCGGAGGCGAGCTGAGCCAGCAGGTGCCGCTGCGGATGAAGATCGAGAAGCACGACGACACGATTGTCGTCACGCGGCCGAGCGACCGCGGTCCGGACCGCTCGCTGCACGGTCTCACGCGCTCGCTGATCGCGAACATGGTCGAGGGGGTCACGAAGGGCTTCGAGAAGCGCCTGGAGATCCAGGGCGTCGGCTATCGCGCGGCACTGCGCGGCAGCGACCTCGAGCTCGCGGTCGGCTTCTCGCACCCGGTCGTGATCACGCCGCGCGCCGGTATCTCCTTCGAGGTGCCGACGCCCACGGAGATCATCGTCAAGGGGATCGACAAGCAGATGGTCGGCCAGACCGCAGCGGAGATCCGCAAGGTTCGCCCGCCCGAGCCCTACAAGGGCAAGGGAATCCGCTACCAGGGCGAGTACGTACGCCGCAAGGTCGGGAAGCGGGCGTAAGAGATGAAGCTGACCACACGTGAAGCAAGGGTGCGCCGCCAGCGCCGCGTGCGCGGGAAGATCGCCGGCACCGCCGAGCGGCCGCGTCTCGCCGTCTTCCGCTCCAACCTCGGCATCTACGCGCAGCTCGTCGACGACGCGGAGGGCAAGACGCTGACGTCGGTAGGCTGGAAGCAGCTGCCCAAGAGCTTCAAGGGCACGAAGACGGACCAGGCGCGCGAGGTGGGCAAGCTGCTCGCCGACCGCGCCAAGAAGGCCGGGTACGAGTCGGCCGTGTTCGACCGGGCCGGCTACCTGTACCACGGACGCGTCAAGGCGCTCGCCGAGGGCGCACGCGAAGGAGGACTGAAGTTTTGAGCGTGGGCGAGTACCAGGAGACGAGAGAGCTCAAGGAGCGCGTTGTCGAGATCAATCGCGTCGCCAAGGTGGTCAAGGGCGGCCGGCGGTTCTCGTTCTCGGCGCTCGTCGTGATCGGCGACGAGGTCGACCGCGTCGGCGTCGGCTACGGCAAGGCGCGCGAGGTGCCGCTCGCGATCTCGAAGGCGGTCGACGACGCCAAGAAGAACATGTTCACCGTGCCCAAGCACGGCACGACGATCACGCACGAGATCATCGGCGAGTTCGACGCGGCCCGCGTCCTGCTGCGCCCGGCGAGCGAGGGGACCGGAGTCATCGCCGGCGGCGGCGTCCGCGCCGTGCTCGAGCTCGGCGGCGTCAAGGACATCCTCGCCAAGAGCCTGGGGACGACGAACCCGATCAACATGCTCAAGGCGACCGTGAACGGCCTGCAGAACCTGCGCCGGCCCGAGGACGTGGCCAAGATCCGCGGTAAGACCATCGCCGAGGTCCTGCCGTACAAAGCGCCCGAACCGACCGAGGAAGCGCCGGCCGAGACGCCTGTGACTGCTGAAGCAGTCGAGGAGACCGAGCCCGCGTGAGCAAGACGCTGAAGATCACGCAGACCCGGTCGGCGATCGGCCAGACCGAGAAGCACCGCGGCACGCTGCGGGCGCTCGGCCTGGGCAAGATCGGCCGCACCACCGAGCGCAAGGAGAGCCCGGAGCTCGCCGGTATGCTCAGAAAGGTCCGCCATCTCGTGCGGGTCGAGGAGTCCTGACGTGCCGTCCGAGCTGAACCTCTCCACGCTGAAACCCGCCCAGAAGCGGCGCGATCGCAAACGGGTGGGTCGCGGCCTGGGCTCGGGCAAGGGCCGGTACGCCGGCCGGGGCATCAAGGGCCAGAAGTCGAGGTCCGGGTCGCACAAGATGCGCGCGGGCTTCGAGGGCGGCCAGATGCCGATCTACATGCGGCTCGGCAAGAAGCGCGGCAACACGTCGAGGGACGCGATGCCGGTCGGGCCGTTCCGGACGGTCACGCAGGGCGTCAACGTCCGCGACCTCGAGCGTGTCTTCGACGCCGGGACGGAGGTCACGCCGGAGCTCTTGAAGGCGACGCGTCTGATCCGCTCGGTCCGCGTCGACGTGAAGATCCTCGGTCAGGGCGACCTGGCCACGAAGCTCACGGTCTCCGCGCACAGCTTCTCGAAGAGCGCGCGCGAGAAGATCGAGGCCGCCGGCGGCCAGGTCGTCTGGCTGCGCGGCGAGCCGAAGCCCAAGGTCAAGAAGGTGCGCAAGCGCCCGGCCCCCGCGGTCGAGGACCGCGACGAGGTCGTGGAGGAGCAGAGCGCACAGGAGGAGCCGGAGGCAGAGGCCGCCCCAGAGGCCGCCGACGAGAGCTAGATGCTGACCTGGCTTGCCAACGCCTGGCGGGTGCCGGAGCTCCGCCGCCGCGTCCTCTTCACGGGCCTTGTGCTCGGGGTCTACCGCTTCGGGTCCTGGATGCCCGCGCCGGGCATCGACTCCGACGCGATCAAGAACTACTTCTCGAACAACGGCAACACCGTCCTCGGGCTGTTGAACCTGTTCTCGGGGTCGGCGCTGTCGCGGTTCTCCGTCTTCGCGCTCGGGATCATGCCGTACGTCACGGCGTCGATCATCCTGCAGCTCCTGGCCGTTGTCGTGCCGAAACTGGAGCAGCTGCAGAAAGAGGGCGAGGCCGGCTACGCCAAGATCAACCAGTACACGCGCTACCTGACCGTCGCGCTCGCCGCGCTGCAGTCGCTCGGGTACGTGCTGCTGTTCACGCGCTCGTCCTCGGGCGTCAGCTCGAGCGGCAAGGTGCTGGACACGAACTCCGGCCGTATCGTGCTGATCGTCGTCACCCTCACGGCCGGCTGCACGCTCCTGATGTGGATGGGCGAGCAGATCACGAAGCGCGGGATCGGCAACGGGATCTCGATCCTGATCTTCGCCTCGATCATTGCGGACGCCCCGTCGACCATCCACGCGTGGTCGCAGGGCGGCCCGACGACGAAGCTCTTCTACCCGATCCTGTTCGTCGCGGTGGTGGCCGCGGTCGTGTTCGTCCAGGAAGGGCAGCGGCGGATCCCAGTGCAGTACGCGCGCCGGATGGTCGGACGTCGGATGAGCGGCGGCGGCTCGACGTACATGCCGCTGCGCGTGAACATGGCCGGCGTCATCCCGATCATCTTCGCTGCGGCCCTGCTCGCGTTCCCGCCCACGATCGCCCAGTTCTTCCCGAAGACGCAGGGCTGGATCAACCGCAACTTCCAGCCGCACCAGGCCGACTACCTCCTCACGGAGGCGTTCCTGATCATCGTCTTCACCTACTTCTATACGGCGGTCCAGTTCAACCCGGTGGACCAGGCCGACAACCTGCGCAAGTACGGGGGGTACATCCCCGGCATCAGACCCGGCCCGCCGACCGCGCAGTACCTCGACCGCGTGTTGTCGCGACTGACGCTGCCCGGCGCGATGTTCCTCGCCTTCATCGCCGTCTTCCCCACGTGGCTGGGCGGCTACTTCGATCTCTCCACGACGTCCCGCACCTTCCTCGGCGGCACCTCGCTCCTGATCATGGTCGGCGTCGCCTTAGACACGATGCGCCAGATGGAATCGCAGATGATGATGCGATCCTACGAGGGCTTCCTGGACCGGAAATAGTGCCTGAGCAGCAGCTGAACCTCCTGCTGTTCGGCCCCCAGGGATCCGGCAAGGGAACGCAGGCGAAGCGGATCGCCGCCGAACACGGCATCCCGCACGTGTCCACGGGAGACATGTTTCGTGCCGCGATCGCGAAACAGACGCCGCTGGGCAAGCAGGTCGAGCCGATCCTCGCCGCCGGCGACCTGGTGCCGGACGACCTCACCGTGGGGCTGATTCGCGAACGGCTCTCGGAGCCGGACGCTGCCGGCGGCTTCGTGCTCGACGGCTTCCCGCGGAACCTGGCGCAGGCCGAGGCCCTCGACCAGCTCCTCACCGAGCTCGACCGGCCGCTGACCGCAGTCCTCGAGCTCCTCGTCCCGGACGAGGTCGGTATCGAGCGGATGCTGAAGCGCGCCGCCGAGGAAGGCCGCGCCGACGACACGCCCGAGACGATCGCGCGCAGGCTGGAGATCTACCATCGCGAGACCGCGCCGCTGTCCGAGTATTACCGCGCCGGCGACAGGCTCGTCGGAATCGAGGGCTCGGGCACCGTGGACCAGGTCTGGACCGAGATCGAGAATGCCCTCGATCAAGCGGTGCCGGCGTGATCGTTCGCAAGTCGCCGGCCGAGATCGCCCAGATGGGGCGCGCGGGCAAAGTCGTCGCCGAGACACTGGCGCAACTCGCCGACTTGATCCGTCCGGGTGTGACGACGGCGGAGCTGGACGCCGCCGCGGACGAGTACATCCGCTCCCAGGGGGGCTCGCCCACGTTCAAGGGCTACCGCGGCTACCCCGCGTCGATCTGCGCCTCGCCGAACGAGATGGTCGTCCACGGCATCCCGGGCCCGTACACGCTCCGAGAGGGCGACATCCTCTCGGTCGACGTTGGCGTGACGCTCGGCGGCTTCGTCGCAGATTCGGCCTACACGTTCCCGGTTGGTGAGATCTCGGCCGAGGCAGAGCGTCTGCTCGAGGTGGGGCAGGCCGCGCTCGAGGCAGGGATCGAGCAGTGCCGGCCGAACAACCGGCTCTCGGACATCTCGCACGCGGTTCAGACCTCCACCGAGGAGGCCGGGTTCTCCGTTGTTCGCAGCCTCGTCGGCCACGGTGTCGGCCGCGCAATGCACGAGGACCCGCAGATTCCCAACTTCGGCGAGCCCGGCCGCGGGCCGCTTCTCGCAGAGGGGATGACCTTCGCGATCGAGCCGATGATCACGGCCGGAGGCCCCGACGTCGTGGTACACGACGACGAATGGTCGATCTCGACGAGCGACGGCTCGCTGGCGGCCCATTTCGAGCACACCGTTGCGATCACGGAGACAGGGCCTCAGATCCTGACGGCTGCAGCTGTTTTGCTACGATAGTGCGGCTGGCGGCGGAGCTTGACTGCGCCGCGTCTTTTCGTGTGCAGACTACGCGCATGCCAGTCAAGGAAGAGAAGATCGAGGTCGAAGGAGAGGTCGTCGAAGCACTGCCGAGTACGATGTTCAGGATCCAGATCGACGGGGGTCACGAGGCCCTCGCCACGATCTCCGGGAAGATGCGCAAGAACTACATCCGTATCCTCCCCGGAGACCGGGTGAAGGTGGAGCTCTCGGCCTACGACCTGACACGAGGCCGCATTACCTACAGATACCGATGAAAGTCCGTCCATCAGTCAAGCCCATGTGCGAACGGTGCCGCGTGATCAAGCGGCACGGCACGACCATGGTCATCTGCACCAACCCCCGCCACAAGCAGAGGCAGGGGTAGGAGACGAATGGCACGTATCGCCGGAGTGAATCTCCCGAACCAGAAGCGGCTCGAGATCGGGCTGACCTACATCTACGGCATCGGCCCGACGACCGCGCGCAACGTGCTGGCCGAGCTCGGGCTCTCGCCCGACACCAAGGTCAAGGACCTCACCGACGAGGAGACGACCCGTCTGCAGCGCTACATCGACTCGAACCTCCAGGTCGAGGGCGACCTGCGCCGCGAGCGGTCCCAGGCGATCAAGCGCCTCCAGGAGATCGGCTCCTACCGTGGCCTTCGCCATCGGCGCGGCTTGCCCGTCAACGGCCAGCGCACGAAGACGAACGCGCGTAGCCGCAAGGGCGCCAAGAAAACTGTCGGTCGCGGCAAGAAAGCGGCGACGAAGACCTAGTCATGGCACCCCCTCGTAGACCAGCGACCAGAGGCCGCGGGCGCCGCCGCGTCAAGAAGAACATCGCGATCGGCCAGGCGCACATCAAGACCTCCTTCAACAACACGATCGTCACCCTCACGGACAAGGAGGGGAACGTGATCGTGTGGGAGTCCGCCGGCTCGGCCGGATTCAAGGGCTCGCGCAAGTCGACGCCGTTCGCCGCTCAGGTGACCGCAGACGCCGCCGCCCGCAAGGGCATGGAGCACGGCCTGCAGAAGGTCGAGGTGTTCGTGAAGGGGCCAGGTTCGGGACGCGAGACGGCGATTCGCTCGCTCCAGGCAGCCGGTCTCGAGATCATCGGCGTCAAGGACGTCACCCCGCAGGCCCACAACGGCGTGCGGCCCCGTAAGCGGAGGCGCGTCTAGTGGCCAGGTACCGCGGTCCTGCTTGCAAGCTCTGTCGCCGGGAGGGCATGAAGCTCTTCCTCAAGGGCGAGCGCTGCCTGACCGAGAAGTGCGCAATCGAGCGCCGCTCGTATCCGCCGGGCGAGCACGGCCGCGGCCGGATCAAGCAGTCCGAGTACCTGCTGCAGCTGCGCGAGAAGCAGAAGGCGCGCCGCTACTACGGTCTGCTCGAGAAGCAGTTCCGGACCTACTACGAGAAGGCGGCCGCCCGCCGCGAGGGCGTCACCGGCGACAACCTCCTGCGCATGCTCGAGTCGCGCATCGACAACGTCGTCTATCGGCTCGGCTTCGCAGCCTCGCGCGCGCAGGCCCGCCAACTCGTCCGCCACGGCCACTTCCTGGTCAACGGCCGCCGCGTCAACATTCCCAGCTACCAGGTCCGCCCTGACGACGTCATTTCCCTGAAGGAGGGCAGCCCCGCTGAGCAGGTCGTCCGCGATGCGACCGACCTGACAGCGTCGGTGGCGCCCTGGCTCCAGGCCGATCACGACGGCCTCACCGGCAAGATCCTCAAGCTGCCCGAACGGGCCGAGATCGACACGCCGGTGCAGGAGTCGCTGATCGTCGAGCTCTACAGCAAGTAACGAGGTTTCGGGGCCGTCGGCTCCGGTTCAAGGAAAGGAAAGCACTTGGCAACTCGCACCAGCCTCATGGAGTTTCAGATCCCCAAGATCGTCCACGAAGAGGTCGACGACAACCGGGGCGTGTTCCAGATCGAGCCGCTCGACCGCGGATTCGGCTACACGTTCGGCAACTCGCTCCGCCGCGTTCTGCTCTCGTCGCTCGAGGGCGCTGCCGTCACCTCCGTCAAGATCGAGGGCGTCGCCCACGAGTTCACGACCCTCCCGGGAGTCCGCGAGGACGTCACCGACATCCTGCTCAACCTGAAGAACCTGACTTGCCGCCTGCACGGCGAGTCGCCCGAGATCGAGGTGCGGCTGCAGAAGAAGGGGCCGGGCCCGGTCACGGCTGCTGACATCCAGGCGCCGGCCGACCTCGAGGTCCTCAACCCGGAGCTCGAGATCGCCCACCTGTCCGACCGTGGCAAGCTCGAGCTGACGATGACGATCGGCCGCGGCCGAGGCTACGTGCCCGCCGAGATGAACCGCGGCTCCGAGCACACGATCGGAGTCATCCCGATCGACTCGATCTTCTCGCCGGTGCGCCGCGTGGCGTATGACGTCGAGGCCGCTCGCGTCGGGCAGCGCACGGACTACGACAAGCTCGTCCTCGACGTGACGACTGACGGTTCGCTGGACCCGCGCGACGCGATCGCGCAGGCCGCCGAGCTGCTCATCCGCCAGCTCGCGATCTTCACGGACATCGAGAAGATCGAGGGCTTCGCGGAGGCCGCCGCCGAGCAGGCCGCCGAGCCGTCGCTCGCGCACGGGATGGAGAACTTTCCCATCGAGGAGCTCGAGTTGGGCGTTCGCTCGTACAACTGCCTGAAGCGCGTTGGCATCGAGACGATCGGCGACCTCGTGTCCAAGACCGAGACGGAGCTCGGGACGATCCCGAACTTCGGCAAGAAGTCGATCGAGGAGGTCAAGGAGACCCTGGCCGCTCACGGTCTGACGCTCCGTGGGGAGGAGCTTCCGGCTTGAGGCACCAGCGCTCGGGGAAGAAGCTCGGCCGTGACTCGGCGCACCGGAAGGCGCTCTACGCGAACCTGACCGCGTCGCTGATCGAGCACGGCCGGATCCGCACGACCGAGACGAAGGCGAAGGCGGTGCGACCGGTCGCGGAGAAGATGATCACGCTCGGCCGTGACGGGTCCATCCACGCCCGCCGGCAGGCGCTGGCGTTCCTGCGGTCGCAGGAGATCGTGCACATGCTCTTCTCCGAGGTCGCGCCGCGCTTCAAGGATCGCCCGGGCGGCTACACGAGGGTGATCAAGCTCGGCCCGCGCCAGGGCGACTCCGCGCCGATGGCCTACCTCGAGTTCGTCGACTTCGTGCCGGGCGGCGAGGCTCCCGCGGCCGAGACGTCCGGCTCGCGCAGTCGCCTGCGCCGGCGGCAGCAAGAAGAGGCCGAAGTAGCCTCGTAAGTCTGAAGCTCAAGCTCACTCTCGAGTACGACGGCACGGGTTTCCACGGCTGGGCCGCGCAGCCCGGGCTGCGCACGGTCGAGGGCGCTGTGCGGGAGGCGCTCGGCTCGCTGTTCTCCTCGGTGGAAGGGCTCGCGGTCGCGGGCCGTACTGACACTGGCGTGCACGCGCTCGGAAACGTCGTGTCGGTCGGCCTGGCCGGCGGGCCGCCGGTCGAGCGCGCCGCGGAAGCCCTGAACACCGCCCTGCCGGACGACGTCGCGGTCGTTGGCGCCGAGGAAGCGCCATCGGATTTCCACGCACGCTTCTCGGCGGAATCCCGCTCGTATCGGTACAGGCTCTACCGGCGGCGTGAGCGGAACCCGTTCGAGGTGACGCGTAGCTGGTGGCGGCCGCACCCGCTCGACAGCAAGCGGCTGGCCGCGTGCGCCGGGTTGCTCGCCGGCCAGCACGACTTCCGCGCGTTCACACCGACGGAAACCCAGCACGACGTCTTCGTCCGCGTCGTCGAGTCCGCTGCGTGGCGGGAGCGAAGCGACCACCTCGACTTCGAGATCACCGCCGACTCGTTCCTCCGCCACATGGTGCGGACGCTCGTCGGCACGATGGTCGAGCGTGGCGATCCGGACGACCTGGCCCGCCTCCTCGAGGGCCGCCCGCGCAGCGAGGCCGGCCAGACGGCTCCACCACAAGGTCTCTACCTCGTGCGCGTCGGCTACTGAGCGCATTACTACGATGACCGTGTGCGGTTCCCGGTCGTTCTCTTCGATCTCGACGGCACGCTGATCGACTCCGGGCCGATGATCGTGGCCTCGATGAAGCACGCGGCGAAGTCCGTGCTCGGCCGCGATATCCCGGAGGAGGTGCTCAGCGCAGCAGTCGGTGGGCCCGGCCTCGTGGCCCAGATGGAGGCGCTCGCGCCCGACCGGGTCGACGACCTCGTCGCCGCGTACCGTGAGCACAACGAGCCGTTGCACGACGAGCTGGAGGCGTTCTGGGAGGTGATCGAGGTGCTGCCTCGGCTTCGCGCGGAGGGCCGACGGCTCGGCGTCGTCACCGCGAAGCGCCGCCACACGGTCGACCTCGCCTTCGCGCGCGTGCCCGAGCTCGAGGCGAACTTCGAGGTCGTGATCACGTCCGACGACACGGAGCGCCACAAGCCTTCGCCCGACCCGATCCTCGCCGCTGTCGACAGGCTCGGCGTAAAGCCCGCGGACGCGGCCTATGTCGGCGACTCGCCCTTCGACATTCGCGCCGCCAGGACCGCCCTCGTGTTCGCCGTGGCCGTGGCCTGGGGAGGCATCCACGCCGACGAGGTGCTCGAGCGCGAGGAGCCCGACGTCTTCGTCCGACACGCGGAGGACCTGCTTGTCGTCCTCTAGCCCGACCACCGCGGCGCGGACCGCCGAGCTCCGCGAGATCCTCACGAGAGCGCTCGTCGCCTACCACGTCGAGGACGACCCCGCCATGTCCGACGCCGAGTACGACCGGCTCTACGACGAGCTCGTCGCGCTCGAGAAGGCGAATCCGGACCTGGTCACGCCCGATTCGCCAACCCAGCGTGTAGGCGCGCCTGCCTCGGACAAGTTCCAGAAGGTGCGGCACCTGGAGCAGATGGGTTCGCTGGAGAAGGTCTCGACCGAGGAGGCTCTCGTCAAATGGGCCGACGACGTCCACAAGCGCCTGGGCACGGACGAGCCGGTGGCCTTCGTCATCGAGCCCAAGATCGACGGGCTCGCAGTCAACCTGACGTACGAGAACGGCCTGTTCGTACGCGGCGCGACCCGGGGCGACGGCGTCCAGGGCGAGGACGTGACGCCGAACCTGCGGACGATCAAGGCAATTCCGCTGCGCATGATCGGGGACGACGCGCCGGCGGTCGTCGAGGTGCGTGGAGAGGTCTACCTGCCCCTGTCGGGCTTTCGCGAGCTGAACGAGCGCCTCGCCGGCACGAACCATAAGCTCGCACCGAATCCGCGCAATGCCGCCGCCGGCTCGCTACGGCAGAAGAACTCGGCGATCACGGCGGATCGACCGCTGTCCACCTGGATCTACGGGACCGGCTACCGGGACGGTGTCGACTTCGAGGCGCAGTCGGAGATGCTCGAGTGGCTGCGCGGCCGCGGCTTCCGCACGAACCCGTTCGCGGAGCGTCTCGAGTCGATCGAGGACGTTGCCACCGCCTGCATCGACTGGGAGAAGCGTCGGATCGAACTCGACTACGAGATCGACGGAATCGTGATCAAGGTCGACTCGCTCGACCAGCAGCGGCGGCTCGGTGCACTTCACTCGCGGCCGCGCTGGGCTCGCGCCTTCAAGTGGGCACCGATGACTGCGGAGACGAAGCTGCTCAAGATCATGATCCGCGTCGGCCGTACGGGCGCGCTCAACCCGTGGGCGTTGATGGAGCCGGTCGAGGTGGGCGGCGTCACCGTCACGCGCGCGACGCTGCACAACGAGGAGGACATCAACCGCAAGCAGATCCGCGAGGGCGACATCGTCATCGTCCAGCGGGCGGGTGACGTGATTCCGCAGATCGTCGGGCCTGCCGGCGGCGTGCATCAGCCCGGGACGAAGCAGTTCCGGATGCCCAGGAAGTGCCCGCTCTGCGGCTTCGACGTGGTCAAGCCCGAGGGCGAGGTCATGCACCGCTGCCCGAACCGCGCCTGCCCCTCGCGCGGCCTCGAGACGCTGATCAACTGGACGGGGGTCGCGGACATCGAGGGCGTCGGCGAGCAGACGATCCGCATCCTCTGGGACAAGGGCCTCGTCCGGTCGCTGCCCGAGCTCTACCGGCTGACGAAAGAGCAGCTGATGGAGCTCGAGGGCTTCGCCGA
>Ga0066903_100001696_pt1 | contig 16494 bp, 13 predicted proteins | sample PanSoiMetaGPlot1_FD_67491 | JGI IMG/M metagenome (GOLD analysis project Ga0066903, IMG submission 67491) | Tropical forest soil microbial communities from Panama analyzed to predict greenhouse gas emissions - Panama Soil - Plot 1 (version 2) | ecosystem: Environmental > Terrestrial > Soil >... | reverse complement strand
CGAAGGGCAGCACGGCGATCGAGGGGCGGTCGGGCAACGCCAATGCCGTGTGCGGCTGATCGAGACCCTCATGTCTCGGAAGATCGACCGGCAAAGGCAAAGCTTCACTTGATTGCAAGCGCACGTCGCCGACGAAGCGGAACCCTTTGCGCATGATGGTGCGGATCAGCTTCTGCTCCTCGCCGCTGTCACCGACCGCCTTGCGCGCCGCATTGATGCGGCTGGTCAGCGTCGACGCCGATACGATTCGCCCGCCCCAGACCGCAGCGATCAGATCCTCCTTGCGCACGAGGCGGTCTCGATTTTGCACCAGATAGATCAGCAGATCGAACACCTGCGGCTCGACGGCAATCGGCTTGGAATCACGATGCAACTCCCGCCGATTCGCATCAAGCACGTGATCGTCAAACAGAAATTGCACTGTGTCGCCGTTCGCCTCGACTGTGTGGCACCTAATCCAACCCCGCGCGGCGGAAGGCCTCCAGATAGTGGTCCCGCGCGCAGGAGAAAGCTGAAGAGTGACCGCGCTCGTCGGGCGTGACCGGCATATTGTCGTTGATCCAGGCGAGCGAGATGTTGGGCTGCACGCCGCGCAGTTCCCGCAATGAGACCGTGGCGAGCTCGATCTTGCCCGCCATGGCGGCGGCCGCAGTCAGCACGCGGTAGGCACCCGCAAGATCGGTGCGCTGACGGATCGCCTCACGCGCGAGACGCATCGCCTCGTGATAGTTGCCACCGACAAACTCGACATGGGCGACAATGCCGCTGCAGATCGCGGAGAACGGATCACTCGGGCTCAGTCGCAAGGCGCGCCGGGCCGCGTTTGCACCATCCTCCCAGCGTCCGAGCCTGGTGAGCATCACGCCATAACAAGCCTGCGCCAGCGAGAAGCTCGGATTGAGATCAAGCGCCTGCCCGAACTGGGCCAGCGCCTCTTTTGTACGCCCCAGATACACATAGACCCCGGCAACGGCGAGGTGCGCCCACGGATCCTCGCTGTCGGCGCGGATCGCGGCCATTGCGGCGGCCTCGGCCGCGGGAACAGAGTCTGCCCTGTCCGCCCAGCCCATGTACGTCGCAAAAAAATGGCTGACGGCAAGCACGGCGAGCGCGTGTGCATAGTTCGGGTCGATCGCGATGGCCCGCTCGAGCAGCTTTTGCGCCGCCACATTGTCCTCGCGGGTTACCCGCCAGAAATGCGTCAGCGCCCGCATCACCAGGTCCCAGGCGTCCAGATTTTCGGGAGGCTTGCGCCGGGCGCGAAAAGTCTCCGCGGCATAGATTTGCGGCGTGATCGCCGCGACAGCAGCCTCGGTGATCTCGTCTTGCACCGCGAACACGTCCGCAAGATCGCGATCGTAGCGCTCCGCCCATAGCTGGTTGCCGGTTGCGGCATCGCTGAGTTGTGCGGTGATGCGCACGCGCGCGCCGCTCTTGCGTACGCTGCCCTCGACCAGATAGCGGACGCCGAGTTGCTCGCCGATCCGTTTGATAGGAACGGATCCGCTCCTGCGGGCGAAGGACCAGTTGCGAGCGACCACGAAGAACCAGCGCAGCTTCGAGAGCGCAGTAATAATGTCCTCGCTGATGCCGTGGGAAAAATAGTCCTGCTCCGGATCGTCACTCATATTGGCGAAGGGCAGCACGGCGATGCCGGGCCGGTCCGGCAGGGATGACGTCGGGCGCGGCTGTTCGCTGCTTGCGTTCGCCGCCGGTCGAGCGAGAGACGCATTTTCCGCTGCCTGCGCGCGCACGTCGCCGACGAAGCGGAAACCCTTGCGCGTGATGGTGCGGATCAGCTTTTGTTCCGCGCCGCTGTCGCCGATCGCCTTGCGCGCCGCGTTGATCCGGCTCGTGAGTGTCGAGTCTGACACGCTCCGCCCGGACCAGATCGCGGTGATGAGGTCGTTCTTGGTCACGACGCGATCGCGGTTGCGCAAGAGATAGGTCAGCAGATCCAATACCTGCGGCTCGACCGCAATCGCGCTGCTGCCTCGCCGCAGCTCCCGTCGGCTAGTATTAAGCATATGATCTGCAAAACGAAATTCCATCTCGTCGTCCCCGAAATCCGCGACGCCGCGACAAATGTCGATTCGCATTTACGCGAGCTGTTCTCCGACACAGTCACCGCCACACGAGTCTAATTGACCCGGGGGTAAGCCTTTTTATTCCAGGGGCATACTGGAAAAATGCAATTGACACTATGCCGCCGCCCCTGAACTTAGAGATCGAAGCATCTGGCTCACGGTGAACCGCGACCCAGCCGTTCGCGGCGGCGACCTTTTTCGTCATGCTGAAGACCTGCTTGGCGCCGAGCGCTCCAGCGGCGCTCTCGTTCCGCAAGTGCTGGTATGAGATCAAGCGCGCCGGTATTCACAACCGCGTCAAGTGTCCGGCTATCAACCGGTTTGGTTTCCCGATCGCTGAGCGAGCGACGTTCGGTCAAGGCGTCATCACCACGGCCGCCGGCTGGCTCGAGGTGATCCACGCGGCGCAGCAGCGAGAAGTGCCCCAACGGCGCGGCCAAATCAGCTGCGTCAATCCGAGTCGTCCAACGCGCCGCACTCAGGAAGACACGCGCAGTTCCGTCGGGTGACGGGAATGCTTGGCATCAGATGCGCGAAATCTCCGCAACATCCCCCGATCGGAGGACGCATCGCACGCGGTTTGCTGTTACCCCACGCAATTGGGGACACAGAAACCGATCCGGCGGTGACGATGAAGCCCCGAATCAGCTCCTGCGCGGCCCACGGTGTCGCTGCCGTGCCGCGCAAACCCCGGGGCGGAGCTTTTCGCGAATGCAAGACGGCGCCGGCCCGAACCGGCGGACGTTGCGGAAAGCTCCGCCTTGGCGCGTTCTTCGGATCAGGCGCTGGGCGCCACCGCGGGCGCGCTTTCACTGGAAGCGACCGGATCGAGCGCTGCGGCGACCGCCTCCTCGATGCGCTCCAGCCAGATGAACTCGAGCTGCCGTTTCACCTGATCGGGAATGTCGTCATAGTCCTTGCGATTGCGTGCGGGGAGCATGACACGGTTGAGGCCCGCTCTCGCCGCGGCAACGGTCTTCTCCTTGATACCGCCAACCGGAAGCACGAGCCCGCGCAGGCTGATCTCGCCGGTCATTGCGGTGTCGCTGCGCACGGTCCGCTCGGTCATCAGCGAGACCAGCGCCATGAACATGGCAACCCCCGCGCTCGGACCGTCCTTCGGTGTCGCGCCCGCCGGGACGTGAATGTGGATGTCGCTGTGTTCAAAGCGTGAGGCATCAATGCCGAACCGCGCCGCCTGGTTCTTGACGATGCTCAGCGCCGCCTGCGCGCTTTCCTTCATGACATCACCGAGCTGTCCGGTGAGGATCAGCCTCCCGTTGCCTGGCGTGCGGGTGGCCTCGATGAACAGAATGTCGCCGCCGACCGGCGTCCAGGCAAGGCCGGTGGCCACGCCGGGCACGCTGAGGCGCATCGCCACTTCGCTCTCGAACTGCGGCGAGCCAAGGATTGCAATGAGGTCGTTTGCCGAGATCCGGATCGGCCCGCCCTGCCCCTCGGCGATGCGCACGGCCGCGTGACGCAAGGCCTTGCCGATCTCGCGCTCGAGATTGCGCACGCCCGCTTCGCGCGTGTAGGTGGCGATGATCGTGCGCAAGGCCTCGTCGTCGACCTCGACCTGCCCGGGCTTGAGCCCGTTTGCCTCCATCTGGCGCCGCACCAGATAGCGGCGCGCGATCTCGAGCTTCTCGTCGGCGGTGTAGCCGGCGAGGCTGATGATCTCCATACGATCGCGCAATGGACCCGGGATCGTGTCGAGCATGTTCGCGGTGGTGATGAACACCACCCGGCTGAGGTCGAACGGCACGCCGAGATAATTGTCGCGGAACGTGTTGTTCTGCTCGGGATCGAGCACCTCCAGCAGCGCCGCACCGGGATCGCCTTGAATGCCGGCGCCAAGCTTGTCGATCTCGTCGAGCATCATCACGCAATTGCGGCTGCCGGCCTTGCGGATGGCCTGGATAATGTTGCCCGGCAGCGCGCCGATGTAGGTGCGGCGATGGCCGCGGATCTCGGCCTCGTCGTGCACGCCGCCCAGCGAGACCCGCACGAACTTGCGCTTCATCGCGCGTGCGATCGATTGTCCGAGCGAGGTCTTGCCGACGCCGGGCGGCCCGACGAAGCAGAGGATCGGGGCCTTGCCCTGCGGCGCCAGCTTGCGCACCGCGAGATATTCGACGATGCGCCGTTTGATCTTGTCGAGACCAAAATGATCCTCGTCGAGAATGCGACGGGCGTCGGCGATATCGATCGGGCTCTCTTCCGGCAGCGACCACGGCAGCTCGATCAGCCAGTCGAGATAGGTGCGGACCATGCCGTACTCGGCGGCGGCCTCCGGCATCCGCTGCAGGCGGCGCAACTCCTTGCGCGCGGCGTCCTCGACGTCCTTCGGCATGCCGGCCTTGGCGATGGCGGCGTCGAGCTCCGCCATTTCGGCGCTCTTGCCCTCCTCGCCCTCGCCGAGCTGGCGCTGGATCGCCGCCATCTGCTCGCGCAGGAGCACCTCGCGCTGGCGCTCGTCGAGCGCCGCCTTGGTCTGCTTGCCGATCTCGGCGGAGAGCCGCAGCACCTCGATGCGCTGCGCCAGCAGGCGCGAGACCTTGTCCATCCGTGCGCCGACCTCGATGGTCTCGAGAATCTCCTGCTTTTCGCTGGGCTTCACGTCCATGTAGGCGATGGCGAGATCCGCCAGTGCCGCCGGGGATGCTGCCGACTGGACCGCGCCGATCAGCTCTTGCGGCGCCTGCGGCAGCAGCTCGAGGGCTTCGAGCGTCTGCCGCTGCAGATTCAGGAAACGCGCCTCGATCTCGGGGGTCCGCGTCGCCGGCTCGGGAATCCGCACCACCCGCGCCACGAAGAACGGCCAGCCGCTGAGAAACTCGCTAATCTGAAAGCGCTGATCGCCCTGGCAGATGACGTGGTGGCTCCCGTCGGGGGCGGTCACGTAGCGCACGATATTGGCCAGCGTGCCGATCCGATGCATGTCGTTCGGCGACGGGTCGTCCATGTCGGCCTCGCGCTGGAGCAGGATGCCCACCTGGCGCTGCTCCTGCACCGCCCGCTGCGCGGCGGCGATCGATCGGGTGCGGCCGATGGTGACCGGCAGCACGATGCCGGGAAACAGCACGGTGTTGCGCACCGGCACTATAATGAGCGCGTCGGACGGCAGCGGCGGCAAAGCCGGAGCGCTGCCGGAAGGGCTGCTTTCGTTGGCGTCGCGCGCGCGGATTGGTGCGTTGTCAGCCACGGGATGATCAAGCCTTGGTCAAGGTGATGAGGAGGCAACCGTCGACACTGCGCCGTTCGACGGCGCTGTAACGGCCGGGCGGGAGGCGAAGCCGGCGCTCGAATCGGCCTTGCGGCAACTCGAGCCGGTGAATGGTGGCCGTGACCAATTCGCGCAGAAGCGTGCGCGTGCCTGCGATCAAAAGATCGCCGTCCACAATGGCGGCTTCGACCCCATCGACGTGAACGCCGGGGAGCGCCACCAGCACGAGGACCGCCCATTCCGTCTCCAGGATGTCCGCCGGCGGCTCCCAAGTCGGCGCGTGCGCCCCGGGACCCGGCCGAAACATCTCACGATGCAGCCGCTCCGCCCGCGCCAGCATCTCGCAAGCCTCCGACCACATCCACCGCTGAGGAAAATCTCGATCCATGGCCCTTCACCGAAGTCCCTATGTGAGGAGTCCGTGCCACAATTTCAATGGCGCAGACGACACCCGACGCGACCACGTACGGAACGAGCCACCGTGAGGGTCGGGGTATTCACGCCTTGATCCACTCCTCCACCGGCCGCGACAGCAACGCCGCCAGGCGCTCCATCATCCGATCGGCCCCCGCCAGTTCATCGAGGCCGATCCACTCGTCGGCCTTGTGCGCCCGCGCGATATCGCCGGGACCGCAAACGACGGTCGGAATGCCGGCGGCGGCATAGAAGCCTGCTTCGGTGCCGAAGCTCACCGCGCCGGCTGCGGCTTCATCGCCCGCAAGCCGCGCGACGGCGGCAACCGCCGGATGTTCCGGCGCGACGGAAAAGGCAGGATAGGAAATGAGCTCTTCGACCGCGACGTCCGCTTCCCCTGCACTCTGCCGGAGATCCGCACGTATGATCGCGACCTCGGCATCGATCTCGCGCAGCAGCGCCTCCACATCCGAGCCCGGCAAATGGCGAATCTCGAATTCCAGCGTCGCGCGATCGGGGACGAAGTTGAGCGCCGAGCCGCCATGCAGCGAAGCCACGTGCAATGTCGAATACGGCGGTTCGAATGCCGCGTCCCGAACATCGGTCTGAGCGAGGCGATCGGCAAGCGCCGCCAGCGAGCCGGCGATCCGCGCGGCCGCGACGACCGCGTTGGCGGCGCGGTGTGGCAGGGCCGAATGACCAGCGCGCCCTGTCACGGTGAGGCGGCGCGCGACCTTGCCTTTGTGCGCACGTACGACGCGCAGGTGCGTCGGCTCACCGACGATGCACAGGACAGGTCGCGACGGCAGTTGCGCCACCGCGGCGGCAAGATGCGGCGCTCCGAGACAGCCGACCTCTTCGTCATAGGAGAAGGCGATGTGCACCGGCGTCGCCGTTGCCGCCTCCTTGAAGGAGGGAATGTGCGCGAGAACGCTGGCGGCAAATCCCTTCATGTCGGTCGCGCCGCGTCCGACCAGCCGATCGTCGACGCGGGTCGCGACGAACGGCGGGCTCGACCAGGGCTGCCCCTCGACCGGCACGACGTCCGTATGCGCCGACAGCACGATGCCCGGACGATCCGCCGGACCGATCGTGGCCAGCAGCGACGCTTTGGCCCCGGTCGCATCCGGAATTCGCCGGCTGGCGATTCCAGATTCAGCGAGGCATCCCTCGACATATGCGATGATGTCCAAATTGGATTGCGAGCTGACGGAGGCATAGCCGATCAGCGCGGACAATATCTCTGTCGTTCTATCTTTTGCTTTCACGGCTCTCGGACTAGTCTTGCTGCATCAAATGAATTCGGTGTTTGTGTAGGGCGGGTTGACGACGCAGCCCTATTCTCCGCCCTGCCCGCCGTTGCGGCGGGTCCAGGCGTCGAAGCTTTCGCGAACAAGGGCGAACCGGTCGTGCTGGCGCGCATACAGCGATCCGGCCAGACGACCGACCGGCTTGTAGGCGTCGAAATCGACGCGCAAGGTGTCGTGATCGACGATGCCCTCGCGCGTGTGCACACCGAGAATCTCGCCGATCAGCAATTCGCGGTTGGGACCGATATTGATCATCATCATCTTGCGGCACTCGAGGGCCGCCGGAGCATCGAGGAGATGCGGCACCGGCACGTGAATCCCGGCGGCGAGCGGCAGACCGAGCGTGTCTGGCTCGCTCATGTCCGGCGGGAAGTCGACAGCGCAGTCGTTCATCGCGGTGGCCAGCGCTTCGTCGACGAGGTTGACCGCGAAGACGCCAGTGTCGCGCGCGTTTTTGGCGGAATCCTTCATCGATCCGTCGGCGCGGGCGTCGATCCCGATGACGACGAGCGCGGGATTTTCGGAAAACATGTTGAAGAAGGAGTACGGCGCGGTGTTGACCACGCCACCCTTCGACACCGTGGTGACGAGCGCGATCGGGCGCGGCACGACCAGCCCGATCAGCAGCTTGTAGCGCTCGCGCGGCTCCAGCTTAGCGAGATCGAAATGCAGACCTGCGGTCATCGGCTTAAGCCTCGGGCGGCGTCGCGCCGGTCTGGCTGGCGATCAGGCCGTAGTGCTCGATCCGCCGATGGTCGGCGAAATTGAAGATGGTCTCCTTGCCGAACGTGGTCGCGTCGAGATCGCAGTCGTAAGCGACGATCTCGTCATCCTCGGTCCTCGACTCCGCGACGATCTCTCCATCGGGGTTGACGATCACGGTGCCGCCCATCAGGTGATGGCCATCCTCGGTGCCCGCCTTGGCGACCGCCACCACCCAGGTCGAGTTCTGGTAGGCGCCGGCCTGCAGCGACAGCTTGTGGTGAAACATGCGCAACGCGGGGGGCTCGGCGGCTTTCTGCGCATTCTCCGATGGGGTGTTGAAGCCGAGCACGACCATCTCGACACCTTTGAGCCCCATCACGCGATACGTTTCCGGCCAGCGCCGGTCGTTGCAAATACACATGCCGAACACCCCGCCGAGCATGCGCCAAACGGGAAAGCCGAGATCACCCGGCTCGAAATAGCGCTTCTCCAGATGCTGGTGCGAGCGCTCGGGATCGTGCTCGGCGTGGCCCGGCAGGTGGACCTTGCGGTACTTGCCGACAATGGCGCCGGCCTTGTCCACGAGGACCGAGGTGTTGAAGTGGTGCCCGTCGGGTGTCAGCTCGGCGTAGCCGAAGCTCATCGCCATGCCGAAAGTCTTGGCTTGCTCGAACAGCGGGCGCGTCGCCGCGTTCGGCATCGCGCGCTCGAACCAGATGTCCGCCTCGCTGCGGTCCTCGTGGAACCAGCGCGGGAAGAAGGTCGTGAGCGCAAGCTCGGGATAGACGATGAGGTCGCAGCCCTCGGCTCCGGCCTGCTCCATCAAATTGAGCATGCGCGCGACCACGGCCTGACGCGGTTCCTCTTTTTGGATCGGGCCGAGCTGGGCCGCGGCAACCCTAACCTTTCGCATTATCACCACTCCTATCGCTGCAAAAGTATGCCGACGGCATTGCAGATCGGTCAATAATGAAGCATCTCGACATCCAGTGGTCCGATTCTAACATTCGCATCCCTTTGCGGCAGGCTCTTTTGCGAATGCCTGGAATCAAAGGACCACTAGCAGCAACGAGAGGAAGCACCGGAATGACGACGAGACCGCCTGCGACGATCGGCATGAAGCTCGAGGACGTCGATACGCCGTGTCTGGTCGTCGATCTCGCGGCGCTCGAGCGTAACGTCGAGAAGCTCGCCCGTATCATGCGCGAACGCGGGGTGCGCCTTCGCGCCCACGCCAAGACGCACAAGTCCATCGACATCGCCAGGTATCAGATCGAAAATGGGGCCTGCGGAATATGCTGCCAAAAGGTGAGCGAAGCCGAGGCGCTGGTCGACGCCGGCCTGCGCGACGTGCTGGTATCGAACCAGGTCACGTCCACGCAGAAGATCGAACGCCTGGCCGCGCTTGCCACGCGCGCGCGCGTGATCGTTTGTGTCGATGACGCCGGAAATGTCGACGATCTCTCGGCGGCGGCCGTCGATGAGGGTGTGACGATCGAATGTCTGGTCGAGATCGATGTCGGCGCCGGCCGCTGCGGCGTCGCGCCGGGCGAAGCTGCGGTGGCATTGGCCCAGAGGATCGCCGGAGCGCCTGGCTTGAAGTTCTCAGGACTGCAGGCTTACCAAGGCGGCGCCCAGCACGTGCGCGAGTTCACCGAACGCAAGCGGCTGATCGAAACCGCGGTCAAGCAGACGGCAGCGACCGTGAGGATGCTGCAGGGCGTAGACCTTGCCTGCGAGATCGTGGCCGGCGCCGGCACCGGGACGTTTCAGCTGGAAGCGATGAGCGGCGTCTTCAACGAGCTGCAGTGCGGCTCCTACGTCTTCATGGACGCGGATTACCAGCGCGTGAAGGACGAGAGCGGCCGCTTCCTTTCGGATTTCGAGAACAGCCTTTTCATCTACACCTCGGTGATGAGCAAGGTGAAGAGTGACAAGGCGATCTGCGATGCCGGCCTGAAGGCACAGAGCGTCGACAGCGGCATGCCGGTCATTTTCGGCAGGACCGACATCGAATATGTCAAGTGCTCCGACGAGCACGGCGTGATATCGGATCCGCACAACACGCTTCGCCTGAACGACAAGCTCAAGCTGGTGCCGGGCCACTGCGATCCGACCGTCAACGTCTACGACTGGTACGTGGCCGTCCGCGACGATCGCGTGGAGGCGTTGTGGCCGGTCACCGCGCGGGGGATGGTGTTGTGATCGAGCGAGATTGTAGGGTGGGCAAAGGCGCGTCGCTCGCGCTATCCGCGTGGGCAAAATCGTGCACGCCATAGTCCGTCGAAAGACGGGCGTAAACGCCCTGATCGCCCACGCGGAAACGGCGCAGGCGATTTTGCCCACCCTACGGCCGCTGCGTATGCCAGATAGGAGCCTCTTTGAATGACCTACGACCTCATCCTGCGCGGCGGCCGCGTGATCGATCCCTCGCAGAAGCTCGACGCGGTGACCGACGTCGCGTTCGCGGGAGGCAAGGTGGCTCGCGTCGGAACGGGATTGCAAGGCGATGCCAGTACCGACATTCGCGACGTTTCGGGCGCCATCGTCTCGCCAGGACTGATCGACCTGCACACCCATGTCTATTGGGGCGGCACGTCGCTCGGGGTTGACGCCGAGGACTTCTGCCGCCGGTCAGGGGTGACCACCGCGGTCGATACCGGCAGCGCCGGCCCCGGCAACTTCGCCGGCTTCCGCAAGCACGTCATCGAGCGCAGCCAGGTCCGTATCCTCGCCTATCTGCATGTGTCCTTCGCCGGCATCTATGCCTATTCCGCACGCGTCATGGTCGGCGAAAGCGAGGAGCTGCGGATGATGGCACCCGTCGATGCGGTGCAGGTGGCAAACGCCAATCGCGACGTCATTGTCGGCATAAAGGTCCGCGTCGGCGCGATCGCCTCGGGACGGTCCGGCACCGTGCCGCTCGATATCGCCCTGCAGGTTGCCAATGAGGTCGGCTTGCCGCTGATGGCGCACATCGATCAGCCACCGCCGAATTACGAGGAGGTGGTCGCGCGCTTGCGGCCCGGAGACGTCCTCACTCACGCGTTCCGGCCGTTTCCGAATGCGCCGACCACCGTGCAGGGCACCGTGAAGCCGGCAGTGATCGAGGCCCGTCAGCGGGGCGTGCTGTTCGACATCGGTCATGGCAAGGGCTCGTTCGCTTTCAAGACGGCGCGCGCGATGCTGGCGAATGACTTTCGCCCGGACACGATCTCGTCGGATGTTCACACCCTGTGCATCAACGGACCGGCATTCGACCAGGTCACCACCATGTCGAAGTTCCTGTGTCTCGGCATGCCGCTCCCCGACATTATTGCCGCCTCGACCGTGAACGCGGCATTCGCACTGAAACGGCCCGAGCTCGGCAGCCTGAAACCCGGCAGCGTCGGCGACGCCACAATCCTTTCGGTCAAGAATGGGCGCTTCGACTATGTCGACGTCGTTGGCGAGCACCTGGAGGGCGACCGCCGGATCACCTCGGAAGGCGTCGTCATCGGCGGACAATGGTGGCACCCGAAACATGCCAGCGGGGTCAAAAGCACTGGAGCAGGTTGACGGTCGGATCGTCGCACCTGGAGCCATCACTCTGCCGCGCTGCAAACTCGTTCACGCATTTCATGATCGAAAAGCCGCACTAGAATCATAAACTTGCTGATGGGTCGATGTGGCCTTCGCGGGCCGGTGAGACGTATCACGAACTTCGGGAAGGTGGTGCTGGCCTGGCATAGACCTTGCTCTGCTGGACGCCGCCGCAGTGCCCTGCCACGATTAGCAGGCTGAACCCAGGGGAACCGCGCATCGTGGCGAACTCGTTAAGTGGCGCATGGTATTGACGGCATCCGCGCACTGCCGAACCAAGCGCTAAGGGCATTGATCGACACAGAGGGAGATCGGGTCATGGATCGCAGGACGCTTCTGAAATCCGTAGCAGGCGCTGGGACTCTCGCGATCGTGGGCAAGTTCCCCACTCCCGCCCTGGCGCAGGGCGCCGCCGCTCGCACCTTGCGGTTCGTGCCGCAAGCCAATCTCGCCAATTTTGATCCGATCTGGGGCACGCAGTACGTCGTGCGCAACGCCTCCGCCATGGTGTGGGACACGCTGTACGGCTTCGACGACAAGCTGCAGCCGCAGCGTCAGATGGTGGAGTCAGAGGAAATCTCCGCGGATGGGCTGACTTGGACGTTCCGCCTGCGAACGGGTCTCAAATTCCATGACGGTGAGCCGGTGCTGGCGAAGGATGCAGTGGCCAGTCTCGCCCGTTGGGCCGTGCGCGATCCAATGGGTCAGATGCTGATCGCGATCCAGCAGGAACTCTCGGCGATCGACGATCGCACCTTCAAGTGGGTGCTGAAGAAGCCCTATCCAAAGATGCTTGTCGCGCTCGGAAAGAACAACACGCCCGTCGCCTTCATCATGCCGGAGCGGATCGCCAAGACCGATCCGTTCAAGCAGATCTCGGAATATGTCGGCAGCGGGCCGATGCGCTTTGTCAAAGACGAGTGGGTGCCCGGCGCCAAGGCGGTGTTCGAAAAGGTTTCCGGTTACGTGCCACGCCAAGAGCCGGCGTCGTGGCTCTCCGGCGGCAAGCAGATCCTCGTCGACCGCATCGAGTGGGTGGTGATGCCGGATCCTGCGACAGCCTCGGCCGCGCTGCAAAGCGGGGAGATCGATTGGTGGGAGAACCCGATCTCCGACCTCGTGCCGGTCCTGCGCAAGAACGCGAACATTTTGGTGGATATTGCCGATCCGCTCGGGAACATCGGCAGCTTCCGCATGAACCACCTCTATCCGCCGTTCAACGACGTCCGCGCGCGGCGCGCGATCCTGATGGCGATGAGCCAGGACGACTACATGCGCGCCATCGTCGGAGACGATCCGGCCCTGTGGAAGCCCCTGCCCGGCTTCTTCACGCCAGGAACGCCGCTCTACACAGAGGAAGGCGGTGATATCCTCAAAGGCAAACGCGACTTGGACGCCGCCAAGAAGCTGCTGGCGGAAAGCGGCTATTCCGGACAGCCGGTCACCTGCCTGGTCGCGCAGGACCAATCGATCACCAAGGCGCAGGGCGACGTCACGGCAGACCTGCTCAAGCGCCTCGGCATGAACGTCGATTTTGCAGCGATCGACTGGGGCACGGTGGGAACGCGCCGCGCGATGAAGACGCCGCCGGGGCAAGGCGGCTGGCAGATGTTCCACACCTGGCACGCCGGCGCCGATTGCGTGAGCCCGGCGCCCTACAACGCGGTTCGCGCCAACGGCGACAAGGCGTGGTTCGGCTGGCCAAATATTCCGGAGGTCGAAACCGAGATTGCCAACTGGTTCGAGGCGAAGACCCTCGATGAAGAAAAGGCGGCGATCAAAAAAGTTAACAAGGCCGCGGTCGACAACGTCGTCTACGCGCCGACCGGCTTCTTTCTGAGCTATCAGGCCTGGCGGAAGAACGTTACCGGCATCGTCAAAGGGCCGTTGCCGTTCTTCTGGGGTGTTGCCAAGACCGCGTGACCATGCCGTAGTGAACGGTGATGTTCGCCTACGTCGTTCGCCGCATCATCGCGACCATCCCGGTGATGGCGGTGGTCGCGCTCGTGGTGTTCAGCCTGCTCTACATCACGCCCGGAGATCCTGCAGCCATCATTGCAGGTGAGCAGGCGTCGCCGGCCGATATCGAGCGCATCCGGGCGAGCCTCGGCCTTGACCAACCCTTCCTGGTGCGGTTCGGCGAATGGGTGTGGCAGCTCCTGCACGGCGATCTCGGCACGTCGATCTTCACCAACTTGCCGGTCACGACGATGATTGCCCAGCGATTCGAACCAACGCTCTCGCTGATGGCGGTCACGCTCTGCCTCTCGATCGCCGTGGCCGTTCCGATGGGCGTGGTCGCTGCCTGGAAGGCAGGCACCTTCATTGACCGGCTCATCATGGCGTTTGCCGTGTTCGGTTTCTCGGTGCCGGTGTTCGTCATCGGATATCTCCTCGCCTACGTCTTCTCGCTCGAATTCGAGTGGTTGCCGGTGCAGGGGTACACGCCTCTGTCGCAAGGCGTCGGCCCGTGGTTTGAAAACCTGATCCTTCCCGCCGTTACGCTCGGCTGCGTCTACGTCGCGCTCATTGCCCGCATCACCCGCGCAACCATGCTCGAGGTCCTGCAGCAGGACTACATTCGCACAGCGCGTGCCAAAGGCGTCGGGCAGCACGATATTCTTTATATCCACGCGCTGAAGAACGCGTCAGTGCCCATCGTGACCGTGATCGGCATCGGCATCGCGCTGTTGATCGGCGGCGCCGTGGTGACCGAAAGCGTGTTTGCCATTCCCGGCCTCGGCCGTCTCACCGTCGACGCCATCCTGCGGCGAGACTATCCGATCATTCAGGGGCTCGTGTTGCTGTTCAGCTTCCTCTACGTGCTGATCAACCTCGCCATCGACCTCGTCTACACCTTGCTCGATCCAAGGATCCGCTATTGAGTGCGCCCACCGCCAGCGACCTGCCGCCGGGCGTTGCGGTCGCGCCCGAGATGCCGACGCTATGGCCGGACGTCAGGCTGCAAACGGGCATCGCCGGTTTTGTGCGGCGCCATCCGACGGTGGCGGTCGGCGGCCTGCTGCTGCTGATGATGCTGATGCTGGCGGTATTTGCACCCTATCTCGGCACGGTCGATCCGACTGCGCTGGCGACGGCGCGGCGGACGCGGCCGCCATCGGTGGACAATTGGTTTGGCACCGACATGCTCGGCCGCGACATCTATTCCCGCGTGGTCTACGGCGCGCGCGTGTCGCTGACAGTCGGAATCTCGGTGGCAACCTTTGCTTCGATCGTCGGTCTCGCGATCGGCCTATTCTCCGGCTTCGTCCGCCTGGCGGATGCGATCTTATCGCGGGTGATGGATGGCCTGATGTCCATTCCCCCGATCCTGCTCGCGGTCGCACTCATGGCACTCACGCGCGGCAGCGTCAGCAACGTCATCATCGCGATCACGATCCCGGAAATCCCGCGCGTATCGCGCCTCGTGCGCGGCGTGGTGCTGTCGCTGCGTGAGCAGCCCTACGTGCATGCGGCGGTCGCCTCGGGGACGCGTACCCCGATGATCATGCTGCGTCACATCCTGCCGAACACGCTCGCCCCCATGACCGTGCAGGCGACTTATATCTGCGCCAGCGCCATGATCGTCGAGGCGATCCTGTCCTTCATCGGCGCGGGCACGCCGCCGATCATTCCGTCGTGGGGCAACATCATGGCCGAAGGCCGCGCGCTCTGGCAGGTGAAGCCCTTCATCATCTTCTTCCCGGCCGCTTTCCTCTCCGTCAGCGTGCTGGCCGTGAATCTGCTCGGCGACGGGTTGCGCGACGCGCTCGACCCGCGCATGGCCAAGGGGCTGTGAGATGGCCCTGCTCGACGTCGAGAACCTGCAAGTCCATTTCCGCACGGCGGATGGCGTCAACCGCGCGGTCGACGGCGTCTCCTTTCACGTCAATGAAGGCGAGACGCTCGCCATCGTCGGCGAGAGCGGTTGCGGCAAGTCCGTGACCGCCATGTCGATCCTCAGGCTCATTCCGCAGCCGCCCGGCAGGGTCGCGGGCTCAATTCGCTTCCAAGGCAAGGACCTGTTGGCGCTGCCCGAGCACGACATGCGCGACATTCGCGGCAACGCCATCAGCATGATCTTTCAGGAGCCGATGACAAGCCTCAATCCGGTCCTGACCGTGGGGCGCCAGATCGGTGAATCGCTGCGCCTGCACCAGGGTCTCGACCCGAGCGCGGCAGAGGCGCGCGCGATCGAGATGCTCGCTCTCGTCGGCATTCCGGAGCCGCGCGAGCGCGTGCGCCAATATCCGCATCACCTCTCCGGCGGCATGCGGCAACGCGTGATGATCGCCGTTGCGCTCGCGTGCAATCCAAGGCTCCTGATTGCCGACGAACCGACGACGGCGCTCGATGTGACCATTCAGGCGCAGATCCTCGACCTGATGAAGGACCTCAAAAGCCGCGTTGGCGCCGCGATCGTTCTCATCACACACGACCTCGGCGTCGTCGCCGAGGTCGCCGAGCGCGTGATGGTGATGTACGCCGGCCACAAGGTGGAAGAGGCTCCGGTCGTGGAGCTGTTTCGCACGCCGCGTCATCCTTATACCCAGGGCCTGCTTGGCGCGGTGCCGAAGCTCGGCTCCTCGCTGCAAGATACGACAACCAGACTTGCCGAAATTCCCGGATTGGTCCCGAGCCTGACCCGACGCATCGAGGGCTGCGTATTCGCCAGCCGCTGCCCCATCGCGACCGATCTCTGCCGCCAGGTCGCTCCGGCGCTCGAGAGCAAGGCGCGTGAGCATCTCGTCGCCTGCCATTACGCGGCAAAAGAAGCGGTGGCTGCATGAGCGCCCTGCTCGAGGTCAATGACATCAAGAAGCACTTCCTGGTGCGGCGCGGTCTCTTGGGCGGTCTCTTGGGCGCAGGCGCCACCTGGGTCTACGCGGTCGACGGCGTGTCGTTTCGCCTGGCGCGCGGCGAGACGCTGGCGCTGGTGGGCGAATCCGGCTGTGGAAAGTCGACGGTCGGGCGCGCGATTCTGCGCTTGTTCGACTTAACAGCAGGACAGGTCGTGCTCGATGGTCGGCGTATCGACGACCTCCCGGACGGCGCGCTACGACCGCTGCGCCGCCGCGTGCAGGTGGTTTTCCAGGACCCGTTCTCGAGCCTCAATCCGCGCATGCGCGTGCGCGACATTCTCGCCGAGCCGATACGGAACTTCACC
>Ga0066903_100001695_pt1 | contig 16496 bp, 17 predicted proteins | sample PanSoiMetaGPlot1_FD_67491 | JGI IMG/M metagenome (GOLD analysis project Ga0066903, IMG submission 67491) | Tropical forest soil microbial communities from Panama analyzed to predict greenhouse gas emissions - Panama Soil - Plot 1 (version 2) | ecosystem: Environmental > Terrestrial > Soil >... | reverse complement strand
GCGCGCCGAGCGCGCGCAGCTCGAGACGGACGCCGCTCAGCTCGCGCAGGACCGCGAGGAGCTCACGCAGCGCAGCGAGGCCCTGTCCGAGCGCGCACGCGAGCTCGACCAGCGCGACACGGAGCTCGCCGACAAGGCGTCCGAGGTCAAGCGCTCAGAAGAGAACGTGACGCGCGGTCGCGATCTCCAGGACCTGCAGGCGGAGCTCGACGAGCGCGCGCTCGAGCTGGAGAAGCTCGAGGCGGAGTGCGTCCGTGGGCGCGCGCTCGACACGCTGGCCGAGGAGCTGGAGGTGCGCGAGCGCGACCTCAAGAAGCGCGAGGACGATCTCGCGCCGCGCGAGGAGAAGATCGAGGGCGAACGCGAGCGCGTCGAGAAGCGCGCACAGCGCCTGAAGGCCCGCGAGGGCGACCTCGAGGGACGCGCCGAGGAGATCGAGGAACGCGAGGCGGCCCTCTACGACAAGGAATCCGAGGCCGCCACCAACCGCGCGAAGGCCGAGGTCGACCTCGAGCTCGAGACCGACCGGCTCGAGCAGATGGAGCAGGAGCTGAAGGCCCGTGAGGCCCGCCTGGCCAAGAAGGAAGGCGAGCTCGAGGCGTACATCGCCCGCGCCCAGGGCGAACTGGGCAAGCGCGAAGCGGCGCTCCGCATCGCGGGGTAACCCGCGGTGCCCCAGGGGCCCCTCGGTTCCGCCTCTTCCAGGGCCGGTCGCTAGTCGCCGAGAGCGTCGAACGCGGCCGGATAGACGATCCGACCGGCGAGGTCGGGGCTGTACCCCCGGAGCCGCTTGACCATGAAAGCCTCGTCGAGCATCGGATGCGGGGCGACGAAGCCTAGCGCGCTCGCCCGCTCGAAGCCGAAGCGGGGGTAGTACGTGGGATGGCCCTGGACCATGACGGCAGGCTCGCCTGCTTCCTCGGCGCGGCCGAGCGCGTCCCGGATCAGCCGTGACCCCACACCGATGCGCTGACGGTCAGGCCGAACCGACATCGGCGTGAGATTGAGGATCCTCGTACGAGCTCCGCCCTCGACGCCGACCCAGCTCAGCATCACGTGAGCGATCACACCGGAGGAGTCCTCGGCGACCAACGCCAGCTCGGGAATGAACTCCTCTGACGCCCGAATGCGCTCGACGAACAACGCAACCTCGTCGGGGTGTCCGACGAATGCCGCGCGGACCACCTCGGCGATCACGGGATGGTCCGCGTCGCGCTCGGGACGGATGACTACGCCCTCGGCCACAGATGGCGATGGTAGTTCGGGCGCGCCGTTGGAGCGCGCCCGAACAGGCTGGAACTTACTTGCCGCCGCTGAACAGGCCGGTCAGCGAGAGGAAGGCGGGGCCGATCGTGACGATGAACATCGACGGGAAGATGAACAGCACCGTCGGGAAGAGCATCTTGATCGGCGCCTTCATCGCGCGCTCCTCGGCCAGGGACTGACGGCGGTCGCGCGTGTCAGAGGCCTGGATGCGCAGGATTCGGCCCAGCGAGATGCCGAGTGTGTCGGCCTGGATCAGTGCACGGGTGAACGCGGAGAGCTCGGACACCTGGGAGCGCTCGGACATCTTTCGCAGCGCCTCCGGCCGCGACTCGCCGACACGGATCTCCGACAGGGTCAGGTTGAACTCGTCGATCAGCGGGCCTTCGAGGCTGTCGATCAGCTTGGAGACGGCGCTGTCGAAGCCGAGCCCAGCCTCGACGCTCACCGCCAGCAGGTCGAGGGCGTCCGGAAGCTGCGCGCGGATCGCCTCCTGCCGCGACTTGATCTTCGAGTTGACGATGTAGTCGGGACCGATGAAGCCCAGCGCTCCGGCGCCGATGACCATTGCGAAGGTCATCAGCGGGCTCATCGACGACACGAGCAAGAGCGCGAACAGGCCGAACGCGATCGGCAGGATGCCCTTGAGCGCGAGGAACGTCGTCGGCGAGATCTTGCGGCTCACCCCCGCGGAGACGAGCTTGTAGGCGACTCCGTCCGTCGTCGTCTTCGGATTGATCCTGAGGATCAGTTGCGCGAACCTGTCGATCACCGGAGTGACGATGCGGGCCTTCACGCTCTCCTCGGTCGGCTTGATCACCTGCTCCGGCTGGGCGCCGTAGCCTGCGACACGCTTGATGAAGCGGTGCCGCTCCTGCTGGGGCTGGGTGAGCAGCTGGCCGATCATGTAGGCCGCGCCGCCGAGACAGATCATTGCGAGAACGAGCAGAATCACGGGCTACCCCTTGAACGAGACGATCTTCTTGAGGATGAACGAGCCGATACACATCGACACGAGGCCGACGATGATCAGCGTGTGCCCCGCGGACGTGAAGAAGAGCGGGGCCATGTACTTGTGGTTGATGGCCGTCAGCAGCATGGCCAGGAAGATCGGCAGGGCGATCAGCACGTAGGCCGACGCGCGCCCCATCGCCGTCAAGGCCCTGATCTTCCGCGAGAACTGCTGTCGCTGGCGAACGGTGTCGGCGACCATGTCGAAGAGGCCGGCGAGCGAGCCTCCGACCTGGTTCTGGATCGTTACCGCGGTGACGATGAACGCGAAGTTCTTCGACCCGAGTCGCTGGGCCATGTCGGCGAGCGCGGCCTCGATCGGCCGACCGAGCTGAGCCTCGGCGAGGACACGCTGGAACTCTTTCTTCGCCGGGTCCTGCGCCTCCTCGACGATCGTCTGGATGCCCTGCTTGAAGCTGTGACCGGCTTTCAGCGACGCCGCCACGGCCATGAGCAGGTCGGGCAACTGCTCGTCGAAGGCGTTCAGGCGCTTCTTGCTCTTCCGCCAGACGAAACCGATCGGCGCGGCTGCGCCGAGGGCGAAGCCGCCCAGGAGGAAGATCCCGTGGAGGCCGAAGACGGAGAACATGAAGCCGATCAGAAGGCCGCAGCCGAGAATCACGTAGGCGAACTCGACTGTCTTCAGCGGAACGTCGCCACGTTCGAGCAGCCGTGACAGCGAGGACCATTGCTTCGACTTCCCGAGCACGTGCTCCGTGGACGCGAACAGGCCGCGCATCAGCCCGGGCCGCTCGCGCTTGCGCTTTACCTTCTCGGGCTCCTGCACGATGTGGGGCTGGATCCGGCGGCGCATCTCGTCGCTCTTCGACTTGCGGAAGAGCACCCGGAAGGCGAGCATGAGCAGCATCCCGGCGATCAGGGCGACCGCGATCGTCCCCGTCGTCGAGTAGGCCCCCCTCGGCACGGACGACTTCGGCTCGTCGTCGATCGTCCCCGTTCCCGCGACGAGAGCGCTGGCCGCAGCCACGCCCTGGCCGGGGGCCGAGACGTGGATGGCGACCTTCTCCCCGGGACGGGCGGCGGTCAGGTACTCGATCTGCCAGGTGCGTCGGAGTTCGTCGGCGATGCCGGCATAGATGCGGCGCAGGAAGCCGGGAGACGCAGCCGCGTAGTAGCGGCCGCCGGTGCGGCTCGCGAGCGCCTTGAGCGGGCCGGGCTCGGCCAGGCGGCTCTCGATGCCGACGACGTAGACCGACACGTGCGCCTTGCGCGCCGCGTCGACGACGTCCTGCAGGCTCGCGGTGCTCGAGGTCTCGTTCCCGTCGGTGACGACGATGACCACGCGGCCCGCCAGATGCTGCCGTGCAAGGCCAGCGATCCCGAGCAGCAGGTCGTCGTACATCCTCGTGCCCGTGTGCGAGTCGACCGAGATGGCGCGCAGCGCCGCGTCGGCGTCGATCGTGCTGGTCGAGAACGGCGTCGGCGCGCCGGCCCCGCTTGCGAACGTCGCGACGGCGATCTCGTCGGCGGCCGGCTTGCCGTCGACGAATGCCTTGGCAGCGCTCAGCGCGGTCGCGAGCGGTTTCCCGCCCATGGACTGCGAGCGGTCGATGGCGAGGAGCACGCTCTTCGAGCTGCCCAGGTTCAACGGCGGCCCGGCGAGGCCCACCGGCCTTCCGTTCTCGAGCAGCGTCGGCGGCTGCGCCGTCGGCCTGTCGGTGACGACCGTCACGCGCACGCGCCCGCTCGTGGCGGTGTCCACCGAGCGGATGTGAACCGCGGCGGAGGCCGCCGCGGGGACCAGCAGCAGCGAGGCTGCGGCCAGCAGGGAGACGCGACGCCTCACCGGCGGAAGGTCCTGCCGAAGTTGCCGGCCGCGAAGCCGCCGCGGGCCTGCTCGTCCTCCTCGTTCTCGAAGAACGCCGCCGGCAGCACGACGCCGTTGGTCGCCATCTTGTCCAGGAAGTGCGGCTTCAGGCCGGTGCACTGCAGCGGGCCGAGCAGGCGCAGCGCCTTCGTTCCCTGCGATGCCTCCTCGTCCGGTGGGCGCGCGATGAAGACGTCCTGAAGTGTGATCGTGTCGCCTTCCATTCGCAGCGCCTCGGTGATGTGCGTGATGCGGCGCGAGCCGTCGACGAGCCGGGAGATCTGGACGATCAGGTCGAAGGCAGCGGCGATCTGCTCACGGATGGCGCGCAGCGGCAGATCGACGCCCGCCGTGAGGACGAGCGTCTCGAGGCGGGCCAGCGCGTCACGAGGGGTGTTGGCGTGGATCGTCGTCAGCGAGCCCTCGTGGCCCGTGTTCATGGCCTGGAGCATGTCCAGCGTCTCGGCGCCGCGGACCTCGCCGACGATGATGCGGTCGGGGCGCATACGCAGTGAGTTCCTCACCAGCTCGCGGATGCGGATCTCTCCCTGGCCCTCGATGTTCGGCGGGCGCGACTCGAGCGGCACCACGTGCTCCTGCAGGAGCTGGAGCTCGGCCGCGTCCTCGATCGTGACGATGCGCTCGTCGCCCGGGATGAACGCCGAGACGGCGTTCAGCGTCGTCGTCTTACCGGAGCCGGTACCGCCGGAGATGAGCATGTTCAGCTTCCCGCGCACGCAGGCGGAGAGGAAGTGGGCGGCGCGCGGCGTCAGCGTCCCGAAGCCGATCAGGTCGTCCATCGTGTACGGGTCTCGCGAGAACTTCCTGATCGTCAGCGTCGGCCCGCGCAGGGCCAGCGGCGGGATGATGGCGTTCACACGGCTCCCGTCCGGGAGGCGCGCGTCGACCATGGGCGAGGACTCGTCGATCCGCCTGCCGATCGGAGAGACGATCTTGTCGATGATGCGCAGGAGGTGCGCGTCGTCGAGGAACGACGTGTTCGTCACCTCGAGCTTGCCCGCGCGCTCGATGTAGACCTGGTTCGGGCCGTTGACCATGACTTCGCTCACGGCCGAGTCGCGCAAGAACGGCTCGAGCGGGCCGTAGCCGAGAATGTCGTCGGCGATCTCGCGGACGAGCTTGCGGCGCTCGTCACGGGTCAGCGGCGTGCGGTCGAGCGCGAGCTGCTCCATCACCGCGCGCAGGACGCGGTCGGCGATGTCGCCCGAGCCGTTGTCGCTCGTGAACAGCTCCGGGCCGAGCCGCGCGATGCACGCGTGGTGGATGCGCGTCTTCAGCTCGGCGTACGGGTCCGACCGGCGATCGCCCTCGCGTTGGCGCATCGGCGCCTGCTGGGGAGCGAGCGCGGTCGGGAGCTGGCTCTGGTCCTCGTAGACGCCGTTGCCCTGCTGTGCCTGCTCCGCACCGACCTTGAGACGGTCCTGGAGGCCCATGCCTACCTCACGTCCTCAGCTTGGAGATCAGCGACTGGCGGGGCTCCTTCGCCGGCTTCTGGCCCTTCGGGGCCTTCGCCTTGGTCGTGCGCGCGGCGATCGTGTCTGCCAGGTCACGGACGGCCTTCGAGAAGTCGGCGCCTGGCTCGGCGAGCGCGACCGGCTTGCCGCGGTTGACGGCCATCGGCACGGCGCGGTCACTCGGCAACTCGACGTGCACCTTCGTCCGGAGCGTCTCCTCGACCTCGCTTCGCTTGAGGCCGACGTTCGTGTTCGCGCGGTTGAGGATGACGCGGATGCGCTCGTTCGGGAACGAGAGCAGCTCGAGAGTCTGCAGGCCGAGCCGGACGTTCTTGATCGTCGGGATGTCCAGCCCGCACAGCAGGAGCAGGAGGTCGGTGCGGTCGAGTGTCGCCAGCATCGGCCCGTGGAAGAAGGGCGACGTGTCGACGATGATCATGTCGTAGGAGGCCCGGGCGACCTCGAGCAGCCGGGCCAACTTGCCCTCGGTGACGAGCTCGGCGTCCTCCGGTCGGATCGGTGCCGGCAGGACGTCGAGACCGCACGGATGCTGCGTCGTGTAGCCGGCGAGCTTTTCCGTGTCGAGCTCGCCCGGCGCGACGACCAGGTCGTAGATCGTCTTGTCCGGCTCGAGACCGAGCATGATCGCCGCGTCCCCGAACTGCAGGTCGAGGTCGAGGAGCAGGGTGCGCTCCTTGTGGTACTTGGCGAACGTCGCCGCGAGGTTCGTCGAGACGCAGGTCTTGCCGATCCCGCCCTTGGGGGAGAACACGGTGGCGACCTTGCCCATGTGGCTCGTCGTGGTTCCGGCCCGCTTCTCGGCCTGGCAGGCCTTGCGGATGGCGAACACGATGTTCTCCGTCAGCTGGGGCAGCGGGATCACGTCCGCGACCTCCGCGTCCAGCGCCTCGGCGAGGATTCCGGAGCACTCGCCCGAGCAGAGCAGGATCACGGGAGCCCGGGTGTATTCCCGGATCGCCGAGTAGGCGTCGCGGGGGAACTCCGATCCGCGGGTGGCGTGGATGACCGCGTCGAGGTGTCCGCCGGTCAGCGCGGACGCCGCCTCCGGCACCTCCTCGGTCAGGCCCACGAGCTCGATGCCTCCGTGGATGCGCAGCGCGTCGACGATCTCCACCAGGCCCTCGCACGAGCCCGTGATGTAGACGCGGAGTGGCGCGTTGGCGATGCCGTTGTTCTCGCTCATCACTTGCTACCTCCTGCAGCCTGGGCGATCACGGCGATGCCGAGGGCGCTCTTGAGGGTGGCCGGCGGGATGCCGTCGGTGAGGATGGTGAACGGCGTCTCGACGCTGCTCGGGCTGTCCTGAGACTTGAGACCCGGGCGGAGCTCGAGCGCCCAGTACGCGGCGGAGGATGCGCGGGCCGCCGTGACGATCAGCATGATCTTCTGGGCCTGCGCGTCGGTCATGCGCAGGAGCACAGCGCTGTTCCCGCTGCCGTTTCCGCCTGCCGAAATCTTGGCGGCCGGGTCGGCGGGAGTCTGCACCGCGAGCACCTTGAGGTTGCGGACGACGGTGCGGCTGAAGGTGAAGCTCTGGTTGACGCCGAGGTCGACGCCCACGGTGCCCTCGAAATCGATGTAGTCGCCGGCCTGGATGACACCGGCGAGCGTCTGGTTCGAGTCGCCCGCGATCTGGACGGCGCGCTGCGTCGCCGTGATCTGGCCGGGAATGCCCTGCTGGACCACGGGGCCGAAGCGGGCCGTCGTGATCTGCTCACCTGCATACGTCGTCTGCGTGGCGACCGAAGTCTTGATCTGATCGGCGCTCGAGATGGCGCCGGGCACGACGGCCGACCGTGCGACCTGCTCTGTCTTGAGCATGCCTTTCGCGACCACGTCGGCTCCCGTCGTGTTCTGCGGGATGTCGCGGGCGGCCACGAGAACGGGGACCGAGGCCTGCTGGTGCTGGACGTTCGACTTGTAGTTCGAGATGTAGAACGTCACCAGGAGCGCCGCGAAGCCGGCGAGGGCGACGGCGATAAGGATGTTGCGCATCCGGTAGGTCATCGATTCAGCCTTCCTTCGTCGTCATTTCCTCGAGAGGCTCCGTGCCTCTTCCGCGCCCTCTATCGGCGACGAGGGCCGCGGGCTTGAGCACGTTTCGGAGCAACGCTCCGCGCCGACTACTCGACACGCTCCGTGGTCGTCGCGGTCATCGTCCCGGAGGCGACGACCACGCCCATGATGTTCACCGACCACGGGTACGAGGCGCTCACGGTTACGTCCGATCCCTGCGCCCAACTGGACGTAACGCTGACCGAGAGTTTCCCCTGATTCAGATTTGCGGCAGAGTTCTTGACCGCGTTCGTTGTCGCTCCCGCGGCGCTCGGGCTGCAGCCGCTGCGGCAGACGGCACCCTTCCGGGCACCGGCTCGCGCGGCATCCGTCAGCGTTACCCAGTTGTTGTAGACCACGCCCAGTTGCATGATCCCGAGTAGCACGACGAGAAGAATCGGGACGATGATGGCGAACTCCACCATCGCCTGGCCGCGTTCAAAATCAGATGAGCGTGATTTCCTTCTCATTTTGACGCCTTGCCCTTCTTCTCGAGTGCAATTGCCCCAGAACCGAGCAGGGTGGGCTCAAAGAGCCCACCCTCTCGTTGTCGTACGAGACCGTAGGCCGATCTCGAAACTCAGATCGAGCTCGTCACGCTGCTGATGGCGTTGTTGATTCCGCCCGCGAGAGCGGTGAACACGCCGACCACTGCCAGGGTGATCACTCCCAGCACGACGGCGTACTCTGCCATCGTCTGACCCTCCTGGCGCTTCCGGAACGTCTTGAACATCGTCCAGCAATCCGAAAACGTCATCGTCTCCATTCTGTTTCACCCCCTCTCGCGGTTGGCGAACAGGCTGCACTGTGCTGTGACAATCGAACTCACCTCATTCCTTCGCGATCCCTCAGGCAGGTGATTCCGTCCACGGAACGGGAGGCCTTCGCGCCGCTGACGGCGTTGGTGAAGCCGGTCCGAGGAAGCGACGATCACGGCGATCCCGTTTTTCAGACTCGCCCGACGATCGCGGTGACGGCCGCGCTGATGCCGCCGGACAGAGCCGTAAAGGTCGCCACGATCGCGATCGTGATGACGCCCAGGACGACTGCGTACTCCGCCATCGTCTGGCCCTCTTCACGTGCAGGGAAGAAGCGACTCGAGTCGGTCATCGTGTTTCTTACTCTCCTTCGCGGCCGCTGACGGGTCACACCGACTGAATCGCCAGACGGACTGTGTCGCCCGATCCCCCGAATGAAGGTACGCGGCAACGACCTGCGGTTTCTCCCTCGTTCGGGGGATAGCTGGCCCGGCGAGCGGCCGATGACCAACGTATGGACGCCCGAAGGCCGCCGGCGCCCCACCTGCGCCGACGCGCTGTTCTCCTCGTCGGCGCGTTCGTCGTCGGCTGGTCGGTCGGTCGATCGGTCGGGGAACCTGCAACCGCTCACCCCCACGCCGAAAGTGCAACCGCCGTGCCACCCCCTGCGCGGGGACAGGCCAGGTCGGCGTCGACGAGCCGTCCGAGGCGTCGACGGCGCCTCCCGATCCTCGTCGCGGCAGTCGTGGTCCTCGTGCTCGCCACCGCAGGCGGGCTCGCCGCATCACCTGACGATGCGAGTGCTCCTCTCGTCGCTCCGGCGGTGGCAGCGCGCGAGCGCGCGGCAGCAGCGAAGCTGGTCGAAACTACCCGGCTTACGAGACTCCGTCACCTCCAGCTGTCCGGGATCGCAGACCGACGCGTCGGCCCACAGGCGGCGAAGAAGCCGAAGCGCGTCCTGCCGCCTCTCCCCGTGGTACACCCGAGCGAGCGCGCCGTAGCGCTCGACACGTACGTTCAGGCGCTGGGGGTGGACACGATCTTGCAGGGCCTCGCGGCCTCGCGCGACCTGCTCCAGGAGCGGGTCCTCCACGACCCGCGCGTGCACATCTACCCCGGGGGAATCGGCGATGTCGAGTCGGGCAAGGTCGACGTCCGGGTTCTCGCGATGATCGAATACCTGGCACAGGCAGACGGCGAGGTGACCGTCACCTGCCTGATCAGCGGCCACTCGTACTTCGTTCACGGCCGCCCAGGCGTGGTGTCGGCGCACGTCTACGGCCGGGCCGTCGACATCGGAGCCGTGGGCGGCATCTCGATCCTCGGAAACCAGGGAACAGGCACGATCACCGAGCGCGCGATCAACCAGATCCTCGCCCTGCCGGCCTCCGTCCTTCCGAAGCAGGTGATCTCGCTGATGACGCTCGGCGGCCCCTCGTTCGCGCTCCCCGACCACTACAACCACATTCACATCGGCTACTGATGGGTCTTCGATTCGCGACCGTCACGACCAGCGCCGGCGCCGTCGTCTGCGACAGCTGCCTGCTCGCCGAGAGCGCGTGGCTGCGGACGAAGGGCCTTCTCGGGCGACGCGAGCTTCCGGAGGGCGAGGGCATTTTGCTCCGACCCGCCTCGTCGATCCACATGGCGTTCATGCGCTTTCCGATCGATGCCGTCTTCCTCGCGCGCGACCTGACCGTGGTCAGAGTCGTGAGCGATCTGAAACCGTGGCGACTGGCTTCGAAGTTTCGTGCGGCCTCGGTCCTCGAGCTCCCCGCCGGGACGTGCGAGCGGCGCGGAGTACGCGAGGGCGACCGCCTCGCAATCGGCTAAGTCGCGTTCACCTGTTCCGGGGATGCAGGTACGGGATCGAGGCGCCGACTCATACACATCGGGTGACGACCACTCAAGGAGGAGCACATGCTCGTCAAGCCGTATCTCAGGTTTTTCACGAAGCGGGAAGAGGGTCAGACGATGGCGGAGTACGCCGTCGTGCTGGGCGTCATCACCCTCGCCGTTGTCGGAGTCTTCACCGCGCTGGCCGGCGGCATCAACAACGCCATCTCCAGCGTCACCGGCATCATCTAGCTTCGCCGGAAGTCTACTTCCGACCCCTTGAGCAGCCCGCCTCCCAGGCGGGCTGTTTCATTGCCGGAGCTACTCGACGGTGACGGTCTTGGCCAGGTTGCGCGGCTGGTCGACGGGGAGGCCGCGCAGGCGCGCGATGCGGTACGCCAGCAGCTGCAGCGGAATCACGGCCAGGATCGCCGAGAGGAACGCCGGCGCCCCGGGCACGTAGATGACGTCGTCCGCGTGGTGCTGGATGTCCTCGTTGTCGTCCGACGCGATCGCGATCACGTGGGCGCCGCGGGCGCGCACCTCCTGGATGTTCGAGACCAGCTTCTCGTAGACACGTTCCATCCTCGTCGCGACGACGACCACCGGCGTCGACTCGTCGAGCAGCGCGATCGGCCCGTGCTTCATCTCCCCCGCCGAGTACGCCTCGGTCGGGATGTAGGAGATCTCCTTGAGCTTGAGCGCGCCCTCGAGGGCCACCGGAAGGCCGATGTTCCGGCCCAGGTAGAGGAAGAACGGACGGTCGTAGAAGCGCCTGGCGATGTCCTCGATCGGCGGGTTGCCGTCCAGGAACTGTGTCATCTGCGCCGGGAGCTGGTAGACCGCGTTGACGATGAACTCGAGCTCTCCTGGCGGCATCGTCTCGCGCACCTGGGCGAGCTTGAGCGCGATCAGGAAGAGGAGCGAGAGCTGTGCCGTGAACGTCTTCGTCGCGCACACGGACATCTCCAGGCCGGCCCGCGTGTAGAGCACCGAGTCGACCTCGCGCGTGATCTGCGCGCCCATCATGTTCGTCACCGCGACCGTGTGCGCGCCCATCTGACGCGCCAGCTGCATCGCGTTGATCGTGTCGCGCGTCTCGCCCGACTGCGAGATGCCGAGGACGAGCGTGTTCTTGTCGAGCACCGGGTTGCGGTAGATCCACTCGGAGGCGATGTCGTGCTCGACCGGGATGCGCGCCCACTCCTCGATCGCGTACCTCGCCGCGACTCCAGCGTGGTAGGCGGTGCCCGTGGCGAGGATGACGATGCGGCGGAGTTCGCGGAGTTGCTCGTCAGGCATGCCGAGGCCTTCGAGGCGGAGCTTGCCGTGGCGAAGCCGGTCGCCGATCGTCTCGGCCACGGCCTCGGGCTGCTCGTAGATCTCCTTGAGCATGAACGTCTCGAAGCCGCCCTTCTCGGCGCCCTCGATGTCCCAGTCGAGCTCGATCAGCTCGTGCTCGACAGGGGCGCCGTCGACGCGACGGAACGTGACGCCGTCGGGTGTGATCGCGACCACGTCGCCGTCGGCCGGAAAGTGCACGCGGCGGGTCTCGGAGAGGAAGGCGGCGGCGTTCGAGGCCAGAAACGACTCTCCGTCACCGACGCCGACGACGAGCGGCGTCTCGCGCCGGGCGCCGACGAGCAGTTCGGGATGATCGGCGTGGATGGCCACGAAGGTGAAGTGGCCCTCCATCTCGCCGTATGCCTTGGCGACGGCCTCGACGAGGTCGCCCTCATAGTGGCGCTCGATCAGGTGCGAGACGGTCTCGGCATCGGTCTCGGAGGAAAACGTGTGCCCTTCGGCCGCGAGGCCGGTCTTGAGCTCGCGGAAGTTCTCGACGATGCCGTTGAGGACGATGGCCAGCTGGGTGTCGTCGCAGCCGGTCAGCGGATGCGCGTTCGCCTGCGTGACGGCGCCGTGCGTTGCCCAGCGCGTGTGGCCGAGCCCCGTGACCGCGGCCGAGCCACTACCGCCCGCTCGCTCCTTGAGGTTCGCCAGTGGGCCCACCGCGCGCGTGTACCCGAGCGTCCCGTCCGCCAGCAGCGCGATTCCGGCCGAGTCGTAGCCGCGGTACTCGAGTCGCTCGAGCCCGGCGAGCAACAGGTCCTTGCACGGCCTTCCGCCGACGTACCCGATGATCCCGCACATTCCGGCCTCCTCCGGTCTGTTCTCTCGTTCGACCCCTGAAAGCACGACGAGCCCGGCGCCGCCGCCGGCCTCGTCGCAGGCGGTCAACCGAGCTCTGTGCTCACGAGCGTCGCGATGGTACCACAGAGCCTTTCTGCTTCTTCCTCGTTTTCGGCCTCGGCAAGCACTCTGACGACAGGTTCCGTGCCGCTCGGCCGCACGAGAACACGGCCGCGCCCGTCGAGTTCGGCGTTCACCTCCTCGACCCGCTGCGTGATCGCGGGGGTGAGGTCCTTCGTCAGGGTTCGCACGTTCTCCTTCACCTGCGGGAAACGAGGCATGACCGCCGCCGCCTCGGACAGCTTTCGGCCCTGGACGGCGCGGCAGAGCAGCAGCGCCGCGACGAGTCCGTCGCCCGTCACGTGGCCGTCGAGGTAGATGAGATGGCCCGATTGCTCGCCGCCGAGCAGACCGCCTTCGCGCCGCAGCGCCTCGAGCACGTAGCGGTCGCCGACGCCCGTCGTGACCGCGCGGATGCCGTGCTCGTCCAGCAGCCGGTGCAGGCCGAGGTTGGCCATGACGGTCACCGCCACCAGGTCGACGCCGAGGTCGAGCGCGAGGATGGCCAGGATCTGGTCGCCGTCCACGACCTCGCCGCGCTCGTCGACCGCCAGCATGCGGTCTCCGTCGCCGTCGAACGCGACGCCGAAGTCGAGCCCCTTGCTCGTGACGAGTTGTTGCAGGGCGCGCAGGTCGGTGGCGCCGCAGCCGACGTTGATGTTCTCGCCGTCGGGGGAGTCGCCGATGGCGGTCACCTCCGCCCCGAGATTCCGGAACGCCTTCGGCGCCAACCCGGAATACGCGCCGTTGGCGCAGTCGACTCCGATGTGCAGACCGTCAAGGTCGCTGCCGAACCGGTCGGTGACGTGGTCCCGGTAGCTGCCGACGGCGATCTCGAGGTTGTCGATCTCGCCGAAGTCGGCATCGCGCGGGGACTCGCCGATCAGCGCCTCGATCTCTTCCTCGGCCTCGTCCGTGAGCTTCTGGCCGTCGCCGTCGAAGAGCTTGACGCCGTTGTACTCGGGCGGGTTGTGGGAGGCCGAGATGACTGCGCCGAGGTCGAGCGCCAGCAGCGCGACAGCCGGGGTCGGCAACACGCCGGCGAGCATCGCGTTCCCGCCTGCGGAGGCGACACCCGAGGCGAACGCGCGCTCGAGCTCCCGGCCGGAGGCGCGAGTGTCGCGGCCGATCAGAACTGCCCCACCGCCGCGCCAGAGCGTGGCCGCGCGCCCGAGTCGCTCCACGAACGCAGCCGTGAGATCGCGCCCGACGATGCCGCGCACCCCGTCGGTGCCGAAATACCGGCGCAAAACGGTCTAGTGAGCTAGCGCTTGGCCCACTGCGGGGCCTTGCGGGCCTTCTTCAGGCCGGCCTTCTTGCGCTCGACGGCGCGGGCGTCGCGGGCGAGGAAACCCTCGCGCTTCAGCGGCACCCGCAGCTCGGGATCTGCCTCGACAAGCGCGCGTGCGATGCCGTGCCTCGCGGCGCCGGCCTGTCCGCTCGGCCCGCCGCCATGAAGGCGGATGCGGACGTCGTACGTGCCCTCGGCGCCTGCGACCTTGAGCGGCGCCTGCACCTGTGCCCTGTGAACGAGCCGCGGGAAGTACTCGTCGAGCGTGCGGCCGTTGATCCACCAGGTCCCGTCCCCGGGGCGGAGGATCACGCGCGCCACGGAGGTCTTCCGCTTGCCGGTGCCCTGGTACGTGGCCTGCTCTGCCATCAGTTGATCTTCAGCTCCTTCGGTGCCTGCGCGGTGTGCGGATGCTCGGGCCCGGCGTAGATCTTCAGCTTGCGCAGCTGCGCGCGGCCGAGCCGGTTGCGGGGCAGCATGCCCTTGACGGCCTTGCGGATGACCTCTTCGGGCCGCCGGTCGAGTTGCTCCCGCAGCGTGCGGCTGCGGAGCCCGCCCGGATAGCCCGAGTGCCGGTAGTACCGCTTGTCGTCCAGCTTCTTGCCCGTGACCGCGACCTTCTCGGCGTTGACGACGACGACGTAGTCGCCGGTGTCGACGTGCGGCGTGTACTGCGGCTTGTCCTTGCCACGTAGCGTGTCGGCGATACGCGTGGCCAGACGGCCGAGGGTCTGGCCCTCGGCGTCGACGAGCTGCCAGTCGCGCTCGATTTCGCCGGGTTTCGCGTTCCAGGTCTTCATCGTGAAAGCGGCGGACCAGGCGTCCGCCGACGGAGAAGTGTAGCCAAACCGGCGCGGAAGTCCGCTGCGCCGCCGTGGGACGGATGCCGGACGTACGGCGCATCCAGCACGGCCTGGGCCACCCGGCCGACCGCGATCGCGCGACGCCCTCGCCCGAGCTCGCGCAGGAACGGGAGACCTGCCTCGACCTCCGCCTGCGTCGGGCGCCGGTTCGTGGTCGCCGTCCCGGGATGCGTCGGCACGACGTTCCACAGCAGCACCTGCTCCTCGAGCCCGAGCTCGGCCAGCACGCGGTGCACGATCGTCGCGGTCGCCTCAGCCGGCCCGGTGCCGGTGAGCTGGCGCTCCGAGGTGAACGGCAGGCCGGAGATTCGCGCTCCCCTGTAGCCCGCCGCCTCTCCGACGAGAACGATCTCGACGTCGCGTCTGCTGTCGAGATACGCCGCAAGCCGATCTCGCCGCTGGGGCGAGCGGCGATACCGGTTGAACGTCCCGCCGATCCGCGCCGCGGCCAGGCGCTCTACCAGCGTTCCCAGCGAACGACCTCCTCGAGCGGCCGCCGCGCCTTGCGGAGCCTTGCTTTCCGTCGCTCCTCGTTGGGCTCGGGCGCCCGGTGCCCGACTGTGACGACACCCACGATCTCGAAGTCGTCCGGCATGCCGAGCAGCTCCCGCAGCCGGTCGTTGTCGTCGCCGACCAATCCGAACAGGCCGGCGCCGAGCCCCTCGTCGATCGCCGCAAGCAGGAGAAGCATGATCGCCTTGCCCGCGTCGACCCACCACCACGGCACACGCCACTCGATTTCTTCGCCTCCGGCCGCCTCGAGCTTGTCCGGCTTCGTGTAGCGGTCGTGGTAGTCGTCCTCGCGCATCGCCACGACGATGTGCACGGGCGCGCGCGAGATCCACGGTTCGAAGCCGGATGACGTGTAGTACCGCTCCTCACCGGCCAACTCGGCGATGCGGCCCCGCGTGTCCGGATCGGTGACGACGACGAAGCGGTTGCCCTGGCTGAAACCGCCGCTCGGCGCCCGGCGGCCGCAATCGACGATCCTGTCGACAACCTCGCGCGGCACCGGCTCGTCCGTGTAGTTCCGCACCATCCTCCGGCGCCGCATGAGCTCGGCAAAGTCCATGATCTGCGCATGATCGCAGCCAGGACGCTCACGGACGGCGGCCAGCAGCCGCTCGAGATCGCCGGGATGCTCGCCGACTGGCTCGGCGCCGCACAGCAAAGTCTCGACTTCGCGGTCTACGACCTCGACCTCGGCCCCGGCACGGAAGACGTGGTCACGGAGGCGATCGAGGGCGCGGCGAAGCGGGGCGTCGCGGTCAGGCTCGTCTACAACGTCGACTTTCGCGCACCGATCCCCGTCCCCCCGCCACCCAAGGCGCGTCCGGAGGACATCGAGCGGCTGAGCGTGCCCACGCGCGCCGTCCCCGGGATCCCCGATCTCATGCACCACAAGTTCGTCGTCCGCGACAGGGCCTCGGTCTGGACGGGCTCCACGAACTGGACGGACGAGTCGTGGTCGCGCGAGGAGAACGTGATCGTCACGATCGACTCGGACAGAGTGGCGACGTCGTACACCATCGCTTTCGAGGAGCTCTGGGACAAGCAGGACGTGATGCAGAGCGGCCTCGTCGAGCCGCGCACGGCGCACGTGGACGACGCCAAGGTACGTGCGTGGTTCTGCCCCGGCTACGGCGACGCGCTCGCGCACCGGATCGCCAAGGCCTGCGGCCGCGCGCGCCGGCGCATCCGTATCTGCTCGCCCGTGCTCACGTCCGGCCCGATCCTGGCCACGCTCTGCCAGATCGCCTCAGAGGGAAAGGTCGATCTCGCAGGCTGCGTCGACCAGACGCAGATCGAGGAGGTCTTCTACCAGTGGCACACGAACGGCGTCTC
>Ga0066903_100001694_pt1 | contig 16497 bp, 12 predicted proteins | sample PanSoiMetaGPlot1_FD_67491 | JGI IMG/M metagenome (GOLD analysis project Ga0066903, IMG submission 67491) | Tropical forest soil microbial communities from Panama analyzed to predict greenhouse gas emissions - Panama Soil - Plot 1 (version 2) | ecosystem: Environmental > Terrestrial > Soil >... | reverse complement strand
GAGTCCCTCGTCGCAGTCCAAAATGTGCTGTATGCTGCGCTGTTGACTTGCTCAACAGGTGCTTTATCATGAGATTCTTGGTTTTGTTCGAATCCTATTCGGGAAGCTGAAAAAATGTCGCAAGACTCCGTGTCACGCCCATCAAGTAAGTGAAAGGTTCGTCATTCATCGTTTCTGCATACATTATTCCAAGGTGGCATATGAGCCTGTCATTCGAGGAAGACGGCATCCGTTTTCAATATCCGGAAAACTGGCGCCTGGAACGCGAGGACAGCGAGACCGGCTGGACGGTCACCGTGCAAAGTCCGGATACCGCTTTCTTCTTGTTGTCGCTGGACGGCGATGGGCCGGAGCCGGAACAAATGGCTCAGACCACTCTGGACGCATTGCGCGAGGAGTACCCCAATCTCGAAGCGGACGCGTGCGCGGACACGGTGGCCGACCAGCCCGCGCTCGGCCACGACATTCAATTCTTCAGCCTGGACCTTACCAACACCTGCTGGACGCGCAGCTTCATCAGCGCCCGCGGCACGGTTCTGGTGATGTGGGAAGTCAACGACCTGGAGCTGGAGGCAATCGAGCCGGTGTTGCGCGCCATCACGGCGTCGCTGGAGGTGGAGGAGGATTGATGCAATTCGCGGTCCCATTGTGGCGCGGAACGGGCAATGCAACGGACTGATGTGCTGCGGAGTGTTCGGAACGGAGCAAGAGCATGAGTCCACTGTTCGAGCTGCAGGGCCACCGGGGGGCGCGCGGACTCAAACCGGAGAATACGCTGGCCTCCTTCGAGACGGCTTTCGACATCGGCGTCACCAGCGTCGAAACCGACCTGCATCTGACGGCCGACGGCGTTGTCGTCCTTGTGCACGATCCCTTCATCGGTGACAAAATCTATTGCCGGATTTCGCCGAATGCACCGGAGCCCTCGGAAAGGCCGCTCGTCAACAATCTCACCCTTGCCCAGGTTCGCTGCTATCGCGGAGATATGAATCCCGATCCGGCTCGCTTTCCGGATCAAGATGCGAGCGAAACTCCGCTGGCGAGCTGGTTTGCCCAGGGCAGGGGCATTGATCCCTATGGAATTCCGACGCTGACCGACTTGCTGGCTTTCGCCGAGGTGTATGCGGGAGAAGCAGGCAAGCGGGCGGGCAAAACGCTGGAACAACAGGCCCGGGTGAGCCGGCTGCGTTTTGACCTGGAGATCAAGCGCGTTCCATTCCGCCAACCATCGCAGGATCATTTTTTGGAACGGCAACTGGTCCACGATCTTCAGAAGACAAAGATGGTGGATCGCGCCATGGTGCGCTGTTTCGATCATCGTTCGGTGCGGGCGGTTCGTACGCTGGAACCGAGCTTGACGACAGCGGCGCTGGTAGCGGGAACGGCGGTGGTGGAACCGGCGCATTTGGTAACGGATACCGGTGCTCGAGTCTATTGCCCCAGTTACGAGTTTCTCGATGAGGACCAGGTCAAGCAATTGCACACCGCCGGCATCCGGGTGCTGCCCTGGACGGTCAACGATCCGGCCGATTGGTCCCGCCTCCTCGATTGGGGCGTGGATGGCATCACCACCGATTTCCCGGATCGGCTGGCGACGGTACTCCGCGGGCGAGGAATCGAATTCTGATCGTGCAGACCGAATCGGCTGTCACAAAATAGCGATTCCACCGGCCGTTTAGCCCGCCTGTCGGAAAATCTCGCACAAACAGCAGAAAAACTATTATCTTCTCCAAATTAACATCGGCATGAAAAAGTTTCGCTTTGTGAGCGATTAATCGTTGACAGGCCGCACGACCCCTGCTAGCTTATTACCGTTGACAGCGCTGGAGGCGCATGCCGAACGTCAAGTTCGGGGACCCAAACCACGGATGGCGAGGTTGTCCTTCGCAGTCATTCTTGCGCAGGACATTGCAGCCGCGGGGAGGGTTAAACCATTCCCGCCACTTCGCCTTTCCGAAGCCTTCACTTGCATTTAATTGAATGAACGCCGGTCTTTCACCGGTGATGTGTATGTTTTCCATAGGGTCCCAACTTCCCTAAAGGGGACGGATATGAACTTCAAAGTAATCGACGACACGATTTTCTCGGAAGAAGAGCGGCTGGAATCGCTCATGCAGCGCCGGCTGGGCAATCGAATTCGCGGACTGCGAGTGTACCTGCAGCCCCAGGGCGTGATCTTGCTTGGCCGGACCGCCACCTATCATGCCAAGCAACTGGCGCAGCACGCCGCCATGGAACTGGCCAACATGCCCATCCTGTCGAATGAAATCGAAGTGTGCTGAGTAGCGATCGGCATTCAGCGATCAGCGAATGAGCCTTGCATCCGCCCAGTTGACGTGACCTTCCACATCGCCAAAGCTGCCGAAGCGAACAAGCAGAGTTAACTCCCGCGCTTTGCGGACGTCGATCCGCACCGGCAATGGTGCGTCCTTGGCCGTCAGCTCTTTATTGCAGCCGAGGTCTTGCTCTTTGCCATCCACAAGGACGCTGATGCGCACGCGGCCGCGCTTGCCGCTGCGCTCGTCGAGCCCCACGAGAGCTTGGAACCAGCGATAACCACCATCAAGAGCGTAGTTAACACGGCACTGGCTGTGCGTGCCCAGGCCCTTGTCGAAGGTGCTGCCGGCCAGCCGCAGGGGCCGGCCGCTGACCGCGGCATCGGTCACCAGCGGCCAAGAAACATCCAAAAAAGGAGTATGCTGGTAGGACTTCGGCTTGATGTCGGATAGAAAAACAACCGGTCCCAACCGCGGCTCCACGGCGACCAGGTGGGTCAAAGGAAATTCCAGGCGGGCGCCGAAGAGGGTCTTGCCTTCGAGGCGGTTCTTGTCCGCGTCAAGCTGGAGGGAGGCGAAACTGAGCCGGCCGCCCTTTGCCAGCACGACATGGGAATACGTTTTGAGAGGCCGAAAGCGGGCCTGCAATTCCGTGTTGAAAGCGATGGCGGCAAGTTGGCCGAAGGCCACTTTCACCTCGCGCTGGCCCGCCAGGACGGTGCATCCCTTGGCCGAATCGATGGCCGTCACTTTTCCCTCAACCCGGTCGCCGTTGGCCAGTAGCAGAACATCTTGTTTTCGGGTGCCGGTCAGCAGGCTGCGCGCCAGCAGATCGGCATCGGTGCCGGAAGGCGGCGCCAGCCACAGGACGGCCACGAAGCCGCGCGGCACCTTAACTCCCTGCCCGCCCGGACCAACCAGGGGCGAGGCGACGTGGAAAAACAACCGGCCTTCTTCGAGGCGAATCGGGTCGGGATCCAGGGGAATGCGATCGCCGTTGGTCAAGATGACGACATTTTTCTTCGGGTAATCCGGCAAAGGAAGTGCGCACCGCAGGCTGACCACCTCCTGCCCCGGAACAAGGATCGGCTGCTCTCCTCCCAGACGAATCGCCCCTTCAGCTGTCAACTTGGCAAGTGGACCGGAAAAGTTCTTGCCCTCGGTGGTGTGCAGAATGAAGGCGGCGGAGGCCGGCTCCTTGGCCGGCGCACCAAGAATCAACATTGCAACGAGAGATAGAGAGACGGAGAGACAGAGAGACAGGGACACAAGGCAAATTCCCCCTGTCTCTCCGTCTCTCCGTCTCTCCGTCTCGTTCCGCAATCGGCTCATCGTTGCAAGATGGGCAGGTAGTTGTTGGGAATCTGGAGGATGATGAGCGCCATGGCAGTGCTGTAATGACGGCACAGGCGGCGGTCGGACCAGGAGCCATCGTTGTTGCGGTGGCCGCCCGGCGCGGGACGGAGCAATTCGTCGCGAATGGCCGGATACCATTCGCGCCAGTAGCGTCCGCCTGCGGTCCACATGGCCTGGGCCGCGTAGTAATGGCCGTAGTAGTAGTGGGCTTCCATCTCATGGTCGATGAAGCGGCCACCCCCCGGCTTTCGCTGCATCAGATATTCCAGCCCTTTTTTCACGGACGGTCCTTCGTAAACGCCGGCGCTGTAGAGGGCGACGACGCCAGCGGCGGTGCGGGCAAAGCCGGTGCCGCCAAATCCTCCGTGCCGCTGATAGCGAAACCCGCCGCTGCCGTGCAGGTCCTGGCAATCCTTCACGTACTTGGTGCAATTGTCGGCGACGGATTTCGGGACCGCGATGCCGGCATTACGAGCCGCCCGCAACGCCATGATCTGGCAAATGGTGACCGAGATATCGGCGTCGTTGCGCTGGGGAAGATAACGCCAGCCTCCTTCCTGGTTCTGGCTGGCGATGATCAGATCGACGGCCCGCTTGAGGGTGCCACGGAGCTCGTTACGCAGGCGCGGGGTTGGCGCCATGCCATAGACTTCGGCCAGAAAGAGGGTGGCAAATCCGTGTCCGTACATGGGACCGTGCAACGCTGCTGTGGGATTGTTGAGAAACCCCGGCCGGTTCCGGTCTTCATTGTTGAGGATATTGCGGAGGGCGCGGGAAACATTTCGGCCATAGCGGCCGCGGCCCGGCTGGTGGCCGCCCGCCATGAACGCCAGACCGCCCAGAGCCGTGATGGCCACGTTGCTTCGATAGGGACCTGTGCCGAAGGAGCCGTCGGCGTTCTGGTTCGCGGCCAGATACGCCAGGCCGGCGTCGATGGCCTCCTGAGTTTGTTGGGTGATCATGCCGCGAATCTGGTTGGGCTCGTCATCACCGCGCGTGCTCAGGCACAGGCCCGCGCCCGCCAGCGTGCACAAGGAACCCGTGGCCCGACCCAGGAATTGTCGCCGTGTCCACATGTCATTCTCCTTCCTTGCGACTGTTTTGTTCGGCGATGGTGCGATAGTACTGGCGCAAGAGGTCGCTGTAGCGGGGCATGAAACGTTCCTTGGAATAGGCGTCCATTTCCTGTCGCTTGGTCTTCGGGAGGTGGCCCCAGACATCTCTGTGGAGGTCGGCAATGGTGGTGTTGTTCTTCTGGCTGCCCTTGCCACCCTTGCCGCCGCCGCCCTGACCGTCCTTACCGCCGGCGGTTTTGGGATCCTGGTCTCCGCCCTGCTTGCCGCCCTTGTTTCCCTGGTTGGCGCCGCCGCCACCGTTGCCCTTGCCGCCTTTGTTGGCCGTTCCGCCGCCGCCGGCCCCTCCACCTTTGCCGCCCTTGCTTCCCCGTCCACTCTTGCCGGCTGAACCACCGCCGCCGCCTCCGCCCCCGCCTCCGCCCCCGCCACCACCGTCATCATCGTTCTGCTGTTTAATCAATTCATCGAGGTCCTTGACGATCTTGTCCTGGATCTTGCGAGTGTCGTCGCCGGGGTCCTTCTTGTCCAGGCGGTTTTCCGACTCGGCCAGGTTCTTCTTGATGCGCTCCACGATGACGGCCGGGTCTTCTCCCGGTCCTTCATCGTCGCCGATCTTTTCCAGGTCGGGCAGCTCGCGCTTGGGCTCCTCCGGATCTTTCTTGGGGTCCTTGGCATCCGGTTTGGCGTCCTTCTTCGGATCTTCCGCGCGGACCTTCTTTTTCAGGATGTCGGGAGGACCGTCATCCTGGGCGAGGGCGGCCGCGCCCACAGCCAGGCTGAGGATCAGGAATAAACCGATGATTCGCCTCACGGGTTTTCTCCTTTCTTGGCGGCGGCTGCGGTAATCTCTTCGAACAGCCGCTGGATGGCCGCCTGTTCCGACTGGATGGCGGCCAGCTCATTTTGAATCTCGGCCATGCGCGGCATCTGTGCCTCGTCCAGCTTGGGCCAGTTGGGATAGCGTTTGGCGAATTCCTTGGTGCGTTCGTTGATCTCGCGCTGCTCGTCGCGGAGGGCCTTGAGCTGGGCAACCGGCGGAATTCCGTCGCCGGGGCCGCGCAGGCCGCCCTGGTCCTCCGGCTCCTTCTCCTTGCCGCCGTTTTTCTTTTCCTTGCGGGGCCGCTTGGCCTTGGCGATCTCCTCTTTCAAGGCATCCAGGAGGCTGGTCAGTTTTCGCCCGGCTTCTTTTTGCAGCCGCAAGGTTTCTTCCTGGGACTTTAGCTCGTCGGCCAGTTCTTCCTTATCGAAAGCATTGTCCCGATGGTTGGCCTTGTCCCAGCGAATCTTGATTTTGTCTCCCGCCTCGTCCATCGACTTGACAGCCTTGTTCAGGATCAGCTCGAACACCTTGGCTCCTTTGAGCTTTTCCTTGAGACTTTCGGTTTCCCTGGCGATGGTTTTTTGGGAGTTTTCGAGTCCCTTCAAACTGGGTAGGTATTTGGGCTCCCACTTTTTGGCCTTTTCAACGGCTAACTTGTGCAGGCGGACCGACTCTTCAGTAGCCTTGTCCTGCCGATCTTTAAGTCCTTTGAGCTTATCCGCGATCTTCGCTAACTGCTCGCGGAGCAGCTCATCCTGGGCCTCTTGCAACTTGGCCTGAGCCTCTTCCAGGCGTTCGAGGGCTTCATTCTGGGCATCCTCGGGGTTCTCGCCGTTTTCGAGCTGCTGGGCGGCCCGTTCCATTTCCTGTCCGGCGCGGTTGAGTTCCTTGCTGGCGCCGTCGGCTTGCAGCCGGGCCAGTTCACGGGCCTTCTCCTTCACGTCTTCTTGAAGCTTGCGCTGCTCCTCGGCCAGCTTCTCCAGCTGGCGCTTGTGCTCGGCGATCTGTTGTTCCACGTCCTTTTGCTCGGCCTTCAGCTTCTCCGGATCGCCCTTGTTATTGGCCAGCTTGTTCTCGATGTCTTTCTTCTTCTTGGCCAGCTCGTCCAGGGCCTGCTTCTCTTTTTTCGCCTTCTTTTGCAGGATGTCCTGGCGTTCGCGGAGCTCATCCACCTTCTCTTCTTCATTGCGTTGCTTGCGGAGGAGCTTGTCCACCTGATCATCGCGGCGTTCTTCCAGGGCGGCTATGACCTTGTCCAGGTTTTCCATGGCCTCTTTTTGTTTGTCGCCGGCCATGTGCTCCTTTTCATTCTGCAAATCGTTCTTCGCCTGCCGCATCTTGTCCTGGATGAGCCCCTTGTCGGCTGCGTCGATGGCATCCTTCAGCAGCTTGGCGGTGCGCGAATCCCCCTTTTGCTCCTGTCTCTCCTGAGCCTTCCCCATGGTATTGCGGAGTGTGTTCATCTGGTCGGCCAGATCGCCCTGGCCATCGGCAATTTTCTTGAGCTCCTTTTCGAAGTCATCCCGGGGCATATTATTTTTCTGCCCTTCGAGTTTTTCGGTGGCCTTATTCAACTCGCCCTGCTTGTCGAGGATCTTGCGGGCAGTTCCCTTGACCTGGTGCAGGCCGGCCCACGGATCCATGAACTTGACCAAATCGTCCAGCCCCTTTTTGACGTTTTCCTGGTGGGACTTGGCCTTGTCCAGCGGGCCCTTCTCCTTGGGCGACTTGGGCTGGGGCGGTTTTTGTTCCTGGTTTAGCTGCTTGCGCGCCTCCATCAAGCTGGGTTCGATGTGCTGCAGATCTTCCTGAGCGATACGGTCCAGCTCCGAACTGATGGTTTTCAGGCGATCGCTGACATCGGAGGGGGGCAGCTTGTTGTCGCGCAGAACCTGCTTGAGGCGATTCAGTTCGGCGCGCAAACCTTCCTCCGGCGTGACGCCGATGCGGGCCTGAATTTGTTTTTGTTTTTGCTCGGCCTCGATCAGCTCCTGATTGGGCCGAAAGCCGGGCTTGCCTGCCTTTTCCTGGATTTCCTTGACCTTGGCCAGGGCTTCCTCTTGCATTTGCTGGAGGCGAACCAGCTCTTCCTGGACCAGGCCCAGCCCCTCGTCGACTTTCTTGGCGAGCTGGGCACGGCTGACGATGCGCAGCTCGACTTCATGGCTGCGGCCGGGAGAATTGAATACCGCCACGTTGTTGAAATCGTCGGCGCAGGCATGAACGACCAGCGTTTCCCCGTCCCTGGCCAGCTTCTTGAGCGACCAGCGCTTCTCCACCGGAACGCGCTGAACCTTCGCTTTCCCGGCCGGATGTTCATAAAGGAGCAAGCGGGTGGGACCATCGTCCAGCCATTTACCTTCCGCGTCTTTCTTGCGGTATTCGAGGAAAACCGAGCGGACGGCGTAGCGATCGTCAACCGCATGGATCTTCAAGGAAATCTCAGCATCTTCCAGCAGGTCCTGGTTGCCGCTGGGCCGTTCCAGGGTGACTATGGGGACCGGGTCGGGAAAGACCAGGGCCGGCCAATCATATTCCCGGCTCAACTTCTCCTCGTCTTCCAGATGAAGGACAATATACCCCTTGAACATGGGCATGTAGGAGACACTGAGCTTCAAGCCGTCGTCACTGATCTTGGCGGGTATTCGTTCCCAGACCGTTTGTCCGCCCGCGGTCAGGGTCAAGGCTTCCAGGGGGTTGCTCGCCCCGAGAGGACCCAGCATCAAGGCCTGTTTGGCGCTGGCGATCTCCGGGCGAAATTCGATCCATGCGTCCTTGATGGGACGATCGACGGCCGCACGCAAGGTCACGTGCGTACCGGCCACGGCTTCAAAATTCCCGATGCCGGGCGGCAACTTATCCGGAGACTTCAATTCCGTGTAGGCGGGGTAACGCAGCTCCAGTTGCGGGCTGGGCTGCCCGTTCAGCATGGCCAGCTGCGGCGGCGGCACGACTTCCACCTCGTGCCAGGTTCCCCGGCCCGGATAGACGGCGTCGTTCGCCCAGACGCGGAACCAGAACTTGCTCGGTTGCTGCGTCATGTCCAGGGGCACTTCCAGCTTGCCGTTCGTGATGGGCACCACCATCTTCTCGCGTTTGCGAAATCCTTCCGGTTCGTCGGGAGAACGGTTTTCCAGTTCGATCTTCGCATTGGCCGGGATGATGCCTGTCACCTGCCCCTTGATGACGTACGGTTTGCCCAGAGCGACGCGCTGCGGTTGCTTGCCGGAATTTTCAATGTCCAGCCGTGTCCAGGAATGATTGCCGAAGGGCTCGAGCAATCGCCATAGACCCGTCCAGGCAAGAGCGGGAGCAAGAAGGAAGAGCAAAACGACAACGGCCACTCCCAGAAATGCGCCTCCCGCTGCCCAGCCGCTGCCGCGGCGATCGATGACCTCGTTGAAATCGCAACCCTGTGCCAGCCGCAGGGAACGCTGGATCGCCTCTCGCCGTAAGGCCGGTGAGCCGGACGTTTCCCCCTGTTCGGGCTGTTCGAGAAACTGCACCGTGCTGGCCAGGCCGTCGTTGAGGATCGGGTAATGTTCTTCGACACGCAGGGCCAGGGACAGGTCGTCCGTCTTGCCCCACAATGGGGTCAGCAAATGCCGATATGCGAGATAGCCCGCTCCGCCGAGAATTCCAACCAACAGAAGAGCGCGGACCAAGCTGGGCAGATGCAGCCGCCAGTCCAGCAGCCCCGCCAGGATGGCACAGCCCAGGACCATTGCCAGCAGAATGGTCAGGCCGTGCCGGGTCACGACCAGGCGCATACGTCGGCGCAGAGCTGCTAGCCGGCCTTGCAGTTCGTTCATGGGGCCCCCTCGCAAAATACCCCGAATTGCAACCCTTCTATTCTACTGGGACGGCTTTGGGAGCGAAATAGTTTTTCGGGGAATAACGTAACATCGCGGAACTTCTACCAACTACCTCCGTTCGTTTACGCTCCCGGCTCGCCAGGCAGTTTCATATATTCCAGGGTAGGGAAGGGGGATCCGATCATGTTCAACTTGGCCGCAGTTCAACAGGCGATCCAGGACCAGGGCATCGACGGCTGGCTGCTGTACGATTTTCGCGGGCTGAATGTGTTGGCCCGGCGCGTGCTGGGGATTGGGGCGGAGGCCATCCTGTCGCGGCGCTGGTTTTATTACATTCCCGCCAAGGGACAGCCGCGGAAACTCCTGCACAAGATCGAGCCACATGCCCTGGATCATCTGCCGGGCAGCCAGGAGTTGTATCTGCGCTGGCAGGAGCTGGAAAAAGGCGTTCAGAGTTTGGTGACCGGCGCCCGCAAGGTGGCCATGGAATACGTGCCGCGGAATGCCAATCCGTATGTATCCCGTGTCGATGCCGGCACCGTGGAACTGGTTCGATCCTTTGGCGTGGACGTGGTTCCATCCGGCGACCTGGTGCAACTGTTCGAAGCCTGCTGGAACGACGAACAATGGGCCATGCACCTGGAGGCCGCCAAGCACACCGCGACGGCGTTCACCACCGCGTTCGCCTTCATTGCCGAGCGCGTGCAACAACAGGGCTCGGTGCGCGAAACGGAAGTGCAACAGCGCATCCTCGCTCACTTTGCCGAGCACAAGGTGGAAACCGATCACGCTCCGATATGTGCGGTCGGCCCGCACAGCGGCGATCCGCACTATTCACCGGGACCGGATTCGGACGGCGTCATCCGGGCCGGGGATTTCGTGCTGATCGATCTGTGGGCGAGATGTTCCCGGCCACGAGCGGTCTACAGCGATCTGACCTGGACGGCGTTCGTGGGTGACAAGGTGCCGGCCCGGATTGCCGAGATCTTCGCCATTGTTGCCCAGGCCCGCGACGCCGCCATCGGCCGGGTTCGTCAGGCTTTTGCCGCCGGGTCGCCGCTGCAAGGCTGGGAAGTGGACAAGGCGGCCCGCGACGTCATCGAAAAAGCCGGCTACGGCCAATATTTCTGCCATCGCACCGGCCATTCCATCGGCCAGGAAATTCACGGCAACGGCGCCAACATGGACGGCCTGGAAACCCGCGAGGAACGCCGACTCTTGCCACGCACCTGTTTCTCGATCGAGCCAGGAATCTACCTGCCGGAGTTCGGCGTCCGCAGCGAAGTTAACGTCTTCATCGACACCGCCGGCAAGGTGCACGTGACCGGGCCGACGCCGCAGACAGAGGTCGTGCCGCTCTTGCGGAAGTAGAATCCGACGTTCTTGCGGACAGTCCTAAACCCCTTCTTTGTGTGCCGAGCGCCGCAGCGTCCACATCAGGGCAATCCACAGACAGGAGATCAATATTCCGGCGCAGATCATGGCGATCCAGAACGTGCGGGTCAGTTGGTGCTTCAGCTTGTTGACCGATTCCAGGGCGGCATGGCGGTCGTGCTGGACGAGGGCGCCCCAGCCAATGCTCCGCAGGGGTGCGAAGCCGGCCAGGTACGTCTTGTGATCGATCGGGTCCTTGTAGGTTTCGGAGCCATCTTTGCCGGCCAGCACTTCTTGAAACACATCGATGTCATACTGTGGCGGGTTCTCCAGGTATTTCGGCGTGATGGCGTCCTTGTCCCGATGCAAGATATACTGGCCACGCTCGTTGATCAGCACGACGAAGCCGTGCTTGAACGTGATGGCCTCGCGCAGCCAGCTGTGCAGATCATCAAGCAAGATGGCCGCGAGAAGAACGCCATTGATTTGATCGGGATTCTCCGGATCGAACACCGGCGTGCTGACGCCGATGAGCCGCGGCCGATCGCTGGTTTTCCCAACAAAGGGCTGCGCGATATGTGTTTTGTGAAGCGGTGTGTACTTCCTGTCCTTGTCATCCAGATACGTATCGAGGCCGTTAAACCAGTCCCGCCAGGCGAAATTCATGCCCAGGAGGGATTTTTCCGGCGGGTACAGGCTAACCAGCTTGCCCTCTCTGTCGGTAAGCACCCAGCGGGAAATCTCTCCCTTGACGGGATTGACCTCGAAGAATTTCTTCAGGATCGCCGTCAACTTGTCCACATCCTTCGCCTTGAGTGCCTGTCGCAGCTGGGCGTCACGGCTGACAAACTCGGCCTTTCGAACGATGGACAGGATTTGATCCTCGACGGACTTGGCAATCAAACGGGCGCTGACCAGATCGCTTTCCAGAAGACCATTGAGCTCGGCGGTCAAGGTCCGCTCGGATCTATCGATGGCGGTGTTCAAGAGGATGGTGCCCAGCAGACTCACCGCCACGAGCAGAATGATCGGGGCAATGGAGCCAAACACCAGCAAGGGCCGTTGACGGCGAAGGCGGTCGCGGCGGGCCAGAGCACTGAGAACCGCTCCCGCATCCAGCAAGCGCTTATGGGGATCGATTTCCAGGCAATGATCGATGATGTCGGCCAGCGCCCGATCCATGCCGGCTACATGACGATGGGCCTCCGGAGCCGGCGCCGTTTCCACCCAGTCGCGGTAAAGTGCCAACCGGCTGGTGAGTTCTTCGGTCCGGGAGAGTTTGTCGCGAATGTCGGCGTGTTCGCGCGGCGGCCGGCCCGTGACCATGGTGTAGAACAAGGCGCCCAGCCCGTAGACATCCCAGCGCGTATCGGGAATCTGCTTCGTGAAATCGGCCTGTTCGGGGGCCATGTAAAAAAAAGTCCCGAGGGCCGGCGAGGCCTCGCTGGACAGGTGGGCCTGGCCGAAATCGGCGATCCGGACCCGGCCGCGGGCATCCAGCAGGATATTCCCCGGCTTCAAATCGCAGTGCCGGACCCCCTTGGCATGGACATACGCCAGGGCTTCCGCCATCTGCCGAAAGATTTCCAGCGCTTCCGGCACCGGCAGCGGGCCCTTCTCCAGCCGTTTGGCCAGCGAGCCCTGGCGGACATATTCCATCACGTAGTACGGCGGATTGGCGTCGGGTTCGACATCCAGCAGCTGCACAATACCCGGATCGGAATGGAGCAGGGCAAGCTGCTTGACCTCGGCCTGGAGAAGCTGCCATTCCAGCCCGGCGCCGTGGACCAGGAACTTGATCGCGACCTCGATGCCGGTGCGCTGCTCGACAGCGCGCCACACCTCGCCGTAGCTTCCCTCGCCCAGTTTTTCGTCAAGGTCGTAACCGGCAATGACGGGCTTGCCCTGGCTGAGGCGCTCCGCCGCCTCGATCTCCGCGGCTCCCTGCAGCACGGTGCCGCCTTCCGGGGCCGCAGCGACCGGCTCGGTCCGGTCCTCCACGACAGGTTCCGGCTGGGTCGGAGTCTGGGGCTCGGTTTTGTCATCGGTAGCCATGCCCGGCTCGCATCCATTCTTGCAAGTGCTGAAACCAGCCAAGGTTGCCCGGAATGAATCCACTGGCTACTTTATTTTTTCCGACGAAGGTCGAATAGGAAAATTGCCGGTGACCAGGCAATGAGAACAGTTTTTCATTTTTTTTGTTTTTTATTTGACGGAATGCTGGGAGAGTTGTAAAAAAGAGTTGTCCCGCTATTGGCTGCTTCGGTGGTTGGGCGACACCGAGATGGCTCTTGGCGGGACATTTTTTTGCGCTGGCGCCGCGAAAATCACTTCTTCGGCAATTTCGGCGGCTCGCGGTTATAGATGCTGGCCCGGCTTTCCGGCAACATCAGCGTGATCAGGGCGAAGGCGGTGCCGTAGCTGGGGGTTTCCAGGTTGGAAATGTGGATGTTGCGGTTTTGTGGTCGAAGCGGCCAGGAGCCGTCCTTTTCTTGCCAGGACAGCAAATCTTTGTAGACCCCGCCGATGTAGCCTTTTGTCTTGCTGCTGAAGTTCTTGTCCACCTTGTATTCCTGCCACAACAGGTGCATGCCCATGACGCCGTAGAAATGGCCGTAGTAGGGGAATTGCCCGTTGCTGATGGTGGCTGGCTTGATCTTTTGCAGGTAATTGAAGCCGTTGATCATGACCTGGAAATCGAACTTTTGCATGAGGCCGAGGGTGGCGACGCCACCGGCGGTCCCTTCATTCATGTTCCGGCCATCGCCGAGCATGTAGTTGAAGCCGCCTTCTTTCGTCTGGCACTTCTTGAGATACTCGAAACCCTTGTCGAGGACTTTTTCATCGATGGGGATGCCGAAATTCTTTGCGGATACCAGCGCCTGAACCGCACAGACGGTGGTCGAGCCTTCGTGGCCGTTCTTGTTGTTGGGAGTGTACCACCAGCCGCCGGAGTTGGACTGATTTTCCCCGATTATCTTGACCGCCTTTGTCACAACCTCCTTGAGTTTCTTGGTGTCGATGTCCGGCTTGGTCTTGCAAAAGAGGGATCGGCCATACGCTTCGGACAGGGCCAGCGTGCCGAAGCCCTGGCCATGAATCCAGGTGTGATCCTGCTGGGGAAACATGCCGTCTTTCTGCACGCTGAGCAAGTAATTGAGCCCCTTGATGAGGGCCTTGCCACGCTCGTCCCGGTAGGGCTCGTCGTCGGCAGACAGGAACGCCAGCACAGCGAAGCTGGTGACGGCGATGTTGAAGGTTTTGCCCCAGGAACCGTTCTGGGCCTGGTTCTTCATGAGGTAGCCGAAGCCCTTGTCGACGGCGGCCTTGATGGCTTCCTTGTCCGGGCCGGCCACTTTGTCCTTGTCCTTCCCCTTTTCCTGGCTGCTGGAGGCTCCAGCCAAAAGGAAAAACGACCCGATAAGCAAGCCAACGATGGCAAAACGGATAGTACGCATCACCCGGCCCTCCCGGATAGGGAAAAAGACTTCACGCGGAAACCAAGCCCTTATTCTAGACGGAAATCACAGGAAAAAAGATTCCCGGGCAACCTTCCGCCAAGAGGTAGGTTCCGCCAACCACGTGGCGGAACTTGTTTTGAGACGGAACTGCTTCATTTGCAATGACATGCCGCGTTCATTTTGGAGGTTCCGCCAAAAGGTGTGGGGCACCCCCTGGTGATTCTTGAAAAAATGGAGCTACTGGCCAGTTCGGCTACAGGAGTTCTTATTTTCGTTCCGGATCGGCCGATCCCGGCACCACTTTCGTCAAATCTTCCCCTAAAATCGACGGGCACCAGTATTTCTCGATGTGCTCGATGACCATCTCCGTGCCGCGCGTGTGGCTCACAAAAGGTGATTGCCGGGGGTCGTACATGGCATCGGTCAGATCACGGCACAGGACAACGTTTTTGCCCAGGCGAACCTGCTGCCGAATGCCGAAAGGCCTGCCCAGCACGCACATATTGGTGTGCACTCCCATGAGGACGATATTCTTGATGCCTTCCTCGGCGCACAGGTTGTAGATTTCTTGCCCGCTGTCGCTGACGCTGTCGTAGCCGATGATATCGAGCGCCTTGTGCTGCCGGCTGAACCGGCGCACGGGCTCGCCCACCACGGGATCGTCGCAGGAGCATTTGGAGACATCCACCGGCAAGGCCGGCTCGCGCTTGGGATCGAGATTGCACCAGGCTTCGATGGGCACCGGCGGCTTGGCCGGCCTGGCCTGCTGCATCCGCTTGCGATAGGGAGTGCCCTCGTATTCCTTCATGGTGCCGCTGGGAGAGTGAATGATCATGACGCCGTGGTTGCGGGCAGCCGTCAACACGTCGTTCATCTTGGGCGCCATGACGCCGACGCGCTGGGCCGCACTCTTGCAATAATGACCGTCCCACATATCGCAGACGATGATTGCCGTCTCCGCCGCCTTCCAGTGGACGGTCTTGTTATCGACTTGAAACTTGCCCGATCCCGGCGGCATCTCCTTGCGTGCCCGCTGGTTCAAAGCCAGCGTCCCCGGCACCCTTGGCCGTTTCGGGACAGCCTCTTTCTCCTTGTCCCCCGCGGCGAAATCGGAAACGGAGATCAGAGCGATCAACAGGGGAATCAGGGCCAAGGTCAGCTTGCGCATGTTGATACCTCTTTGGTTTAGGTCAAAAGGGAAATACTGGTCCCCTCAACCGGTGAGCTTATTTCGCGTGTGGATTGCCACTGACGGTAACTGTCTTCCTGAATTGGAACTCTCCATCGATTCGTTCCACCAGAAGCATTTCACCCAGGTATTTTTGTGGTGGTTTTCTGCCCGCACGAACGTGATGCAAATTGTAATTCAAGGTGAAAACCCTTCCGTTGACCTTCAGGCGGCCAATCTCCAGGGAGGTATCTTCTACCGAACCAATGTCGATGGCCACGACCATTTGGATTTGCCAATCGATCTTGTCAACTTTGAACTCCTTGGCCAGGATTTCGCTGAGCTGTTTTTGGGCAGGATCTTCCTTCAAACGGCAAGCCGCAACCAGTTCTTCCTCACTCCGAATTACCACGCCCGGCGAATCCCAATCACCTTTCAACTTGGACGGAAACTGGATCGTTCCGTTCAAATTGCTGCGAGCAATCACTCTCAGATCCTGGTTCCAGCCCACCACGATAAGCACGCATACCAGGCTAATGGCGAACATGGGCACGAGCAAATTCCTCGAAGCGTATCGGATCACTTTGCTCATTGTTGCCCAAATAACGCGGCAAATGCAAAACAAAAATACTTCCGCCCAACCCACTTCTTGATTTTCTCTCCCAACACCTCCATAATCGTTCTTAAGCTCGGAGGACTAACGCCTTGGATCATAAATTCCAGATCAACCTGCGCGGGTTGATCGATTTGCTATCGAATCATCTCTACAGCGGGCCGGAAGTGTTTGTGCGCGAGCTGTTGCAAAACGGCGTCGATGCCATTCGCGCGCGCCAGGCCCTGGAAGAGGAACATGCCGGCGAGATCGGCATCGAGACGCATGCCCCGCGCGGCAAGCCGCCTGCCCTGGTGTTCAGCGACAACGGCATCGGCCTGACCGAAGCGGAGATTCACCGCTTCCTGGCCACCATCGGCGAAAGCTCGAAGAAAGCCGACCTGTGGGATCGGCCCATGGATTTCATCGGCCAGTTCGGCATCGGCCTGCTCTCTTGCTTCGTCGTCTGCGATGAGATCGTGGTGGTGACGCGCTCGCTGCGGTCCGGCAACCAGCCGCTGGAATGGCGCGGCCGGCCCGACGGCACCTATTCCCTCAA